>Ga0116161_1000161_pt1 | contig 76760 bp, 84 predicted proteins | sample AD_JPNAS3_MetaG_FD_89877 | JGI IMG/M metagenome (GOLD analysis project Ga0116161, IMG submission 89877) | Active sludge microbial communities of municipal wastewater-treating anaerobic digesters from Japan - AD_JPNAS3_MetaG | ecosystem: Engineered > Bioreactor > Anaerobic > Digestate | place... | reverse complement strand
TGTTCTATTACTTCGCTTTTCACGTTTAAATATAAACAAACTAAATGCTCTTGAGATAATGTGCTCATATTCGCTTGTAAATAATGATAGGCATCTTGTGGCGAAGATATGACTTGATGTTTACTTTGATTAGAGTTAATCCGTTTTCCTAGTTCAATTGCCGCGAGCAACAGAATCGCTTTCGCCGTTCCTATTCCGGTAATCTTCGTCAATTCTTTAATCGTCACTTCATTAAAGTTTTGTATACCTTTAAGAGTGATGAGTAATCTACTTGCAACTTCAACAACCGATACTCCTTTGGTTCCGGTTGTTAGTAAAATTGCGAGCAATTCTTGATTGGATAGTGCCTTCGCTCCATACTTCACCAACCGTTCCCGGGGACGCTCTTCCAGTGGCATTTCTTTTAACGTATATTTCATAATTCCTCTCTATCAATACATAAATATGTATAACTATCTATATATTAGTAAAGAAAATAGTTTTTTATTTTAAAAAAGACTTAATTACTTAAGTCCTTTGCGAAAGAGTTCAAATCTTTGTAAGATATCGAGTTGCAATTCATCTAAATAAGTTAGAGCTTTTTTAGAGATTTCTTCAGGTATCGTAAAATACACTTCAGCAATTGATCCTGTAATCGCAGCAATGGTATCTGCATCTCCACCAATACTTATGGCATTTCGAATGGCATCTTCAAAGCTATTTGCTTCTAAGAAAGCAACAATCGCTTGAGGAACAGACCCTTGACAACTAGAATCAAATTCATAGGTTAGTCTAATCTCATCTAAAGTAAAGTTTAGCAAATAATAATTACGATTAATATACTCTCTAATCTCTTCTTGTGTTTTACCTGTACGAGCTAAAAAGATTGCACTTGCAACTGCTTCTGCTCCTTTAATACCTTCACTATTATTATGAGTTGTTTCCGTAACAGCTCGACTATATTTCTTTACTTCAGCTAATGAATTAGCTATAGTTGCAATGGGGCTAATTCTCATCGCTGCTCCATTCCCATAACTATCGTATGGCTTAGGTCGATCAGAATAAAGCCAACGAAAGAAACTTTCGCCATAACCAGAGCAAGGATACTTTGGACCAATTAGTCTCATACTAGTGATTGTAGCATCATACAGTTTTGTATAATCACCTTGACAATTCATAATTGCTTCAGCAACAGCCAATGTCATAATACTATCATCAGTTACAAAACAATCAGCATGAAATAGTTCGAAGTCTTTACTTTTATAGTTTTTAAATTCAAAACGTGAGCCTACAATATCTCCAACTACTGCTCCTAGCATATCAGATTAACCCTCCTATATCATATTTATATCTCTATTATAAGATAAAACTATAAATAATACAATATTAGTTTGATTGTATTATGTAGACACTCTCAATTAATGATATTTTTAATAAACTTCATACATTTTTTTCTATTGTTTGTACTTTATAATATTGAACATTTAATTAGTTTTCATATGAAATACTGTACCTGCAAATCTATCAATAGATTTAGTTTTAGATAAATAATCTGTTAACTCATTAAGATTATCATAATTAGATGGATAGCTATCATCTAATAATTCTTCTTTTATTTGATTAATTATTCTATGATCACTTGTATCATTTCATAATACTTTTACTTGATAGCGATGACGAAGTTCCATAAGTAATAATCTAATTGTGACATCAGGTTTATAAAGATAATCTTCATTAATGATGATGCAATCAAATTCAATATCATAAAATGATTCATCCTTAATCTTATCAAATACTGTTGGTACAAAATCCATTTCTAAATAATTACTAACTATATAATCAGTAATAATATCAAGTTCACTACATCTTTCCGATGCATCCCAATCCTTTAAAGTAAAATACTTTAAAAATTCTTCTTTAAGTTCTTCATCAGTTAAGTTTTTGTAATCTACTTTCTTCATAAATCCTCCTATGATTAGTAATTATAATCTATACATATATTATAGATTAGTATTTATAATCTTGTCAAGAAGAAATTCAAAAAATGTTTATAATTTCTTTACTTTGTATATCTTTATTTTTTAATTTATAGTATACTATATATATGGTGAGTAAATATGATCGATATAAGGGAAAATGTTATTAGCTTTTTGAATGCTAAATTTTCAACAAAGCAATATAAACAAATAGATTTAGCTAATTATTTGAATGTTAGTTGATGAATTAATAAAATATTATTTTAACTATGATAATGAAGAAGATAAATATAGATATCCCTATATGAAAATCGAGCCATATATCAAAGTGGTTAATTCGAAAGTAAAGAAAGCAGATTTTGATTTACAAAAATATGATACAATCGTTGACTTTCTAGAAATGGCCAATAATATATTAGAAATAGGGTTGATTAGTAAAACGATTAACAAAATTGGTGAATTACTCAATATGGATGAATATAAGTATAATTATTATGTTTCAAATCATAAAAACAAAATAATGACAATTCACACATCAAAAGGTTTAGAAAGCGATAATGTAGTTATTTGCTTGACTAATAAATATGATGACCCAAGATCTGAAGAATTTAAAAATAAGTTATTTGTTGCAATTACTAGAGCCAAGAACCACGTTTATATTTATTCAATCAGTAACGAAAATGTTAAAAAATTTATTGAAAGTATTGTTAAATAAATCAAAAGGAAGATGAACCTCAAACTCACCTTCCTTTTTATTTTACCTCTAAAATCTTATCAATAATTTCTTTCACTTCAGGAGAAGAACTTCTATATTTTTCTAACATCTGTCTCTCCTTAAGCGAAATATCCCTAATATTACAGATGTTGCTAATAATATTTATAGAGAAATAAAAATTTCTGCTCCTGAACCTGCTGTATTTTTAATTAACAATGTTGATCTTGATTTCTTGAATAGTTTAGAAGGAAAAACTTATATTTTGACAGATAAAAATAGCGATGCTTTAGCTTATTATGATCGATTTAAAAATGATTATGATGTTGTATATTCTAAGCAGTTTGATTTATCAGATGAATATATTGATTACAAAGATAATTCGTTGATACTAAAACTAATGTTAGTCATTGGCTTAGTAATACTAATTGTCCTGATGTTAAGTTATTTCCTAAGATTGCGGAATTCTTTAACGTCAGTGTTATTGAGTTAATGGGTTTAAATGAGCTTGTAGATACATCTTAAACTATAACTTAAATTGTATTCTTTATAGCCATTATTTACAAGATTTCTAAATAATTCGGGTTTAGCCCCTCTAAATTGATAAATCGATTGATTAGGATCGCCAAACATTACAATCCTCAAATTTGTTCTCTCTTTTATTTCTTTAAAAAATAAATGTTGAAACCAGTTCAAGTCTTGAGCTTCATCTATGTATAAAGTAGCAAAATGATTATTAAACCAATTTAAAAAAATATCCATTCTAATAATCTTAATAGCAAAATAATAAGAGGAAAAAGATACTTCATAGTAAAAAGAATTGAAAAAGAATTGCAATCTATCGAGCCTTATAAAGGGATTATAGCTTGTTCATTTACTAACGAGGCTTCTGAAGAAATCAAAAATCGTTTAGGGAATACTTTTGAATTGTCTGCTTCTTATATTTCAACGATTGATGCTTTTATAAAAAATATTATTTTAATGTTTGTTAATAGAGCTTTGGATTCGATGAATATAGCGCATAATCAAATTATCTCTCCACGAGTATCAATTCCTACAGGCGATTTTTTGATAAATGGAAGGTCATTAATATATTATGATTCATACGGCAGGGAAAAGAAAATAACGTATAATGATATAGTTAGATATTCTGACAGAAATGACGATATAAAAAAATATGCTAAAGAATACACTAAAGATGTGTGGCTAAAAAAAATAAAATCTTCCGAATAGTTATATCCAACACCTACACACCTATAACACGCAATAACACGCTTTAATCCGTGTTTTTTTATTCAACTTTTATACAACTTTACAGCGAAATGAAAACCGCCCGGGCTTTTTAGGGCTCACAGGCGGTAAATCGATGAAATCTATTCAATTTTTCGTGGTCCTGCCGGGATCACTTTTTTGTTATCTGCTTCCTTCTGCTCTTCTGACCAAAACGAATCTGTCCGTCGGGACGTTATGCTCTTTGCAAAGCTCTATGATCTTCTTTTTCGAACGCGGATAAGGCGATGACCTCCCGCTCTCCCAGCGGAAAACGGTGACAAAAGCCACGCCAAAAACTGCTCCGAACTCCGTTTGGTTCATTCCGAGCCTTTCTCTTAATGTTCTTATGATTGAAGGCCAGTCCATTATCTTGCCTCCGTCTCAGTGGCTTTGGTCAGGTCAGACGCGAATACCCCTCTGTCCTGGTCGAATTCGACGTTGACCCTGTAGCATTTGTCCAGGTTCCAATGCGAGGTGATGAAGATTTTTTCCACAAGCAGCTTCGAATAGAATCGTGGATGCTGCATGAACGACTTCGATTGGTAATTCGGCTTGATCCTATCGATGTCCCCTTTGTCTGTCGGGAGGACGACGATCCTCTTCTCCTCCACGTTCAGGAGTATCCTGATGTATGGCGGGAGGCCTAAGAGTTGGAACACCTCATAGGATATCCTGATGCAGCCTTTGCTGTAATTGAACGAGAGGGTCCTACTGTTGGCCACCATTTCCATTGCCTCCTGCTTCCGGAGATTTCACTAGCTCGAATCCACCTGGCACCTTTGGCTTGCGGTCCTTCTTCACGACGACTTCCATGAGAGCGAACCCGTCAAGCACGTTCACGCCCACCGATTTCTTGAACTCGCCATAAGTGATTCCGAACGATTCCCTCCAGCCTTCCGGGAAATAGCTTCTCGCGCTTCTCGTGGCGGAATCGTCGTCCTTCTTTCTTGGGATGAATATCTCGGTTTCCTCAAGTTCGAAAACAAGGATGACCTCGTCCTCGCATCTCATTACAACACCTTGGATCTTGTATCGGTTTTCGGGTGCCCACTTCATCATGTCGTAAAGCTTCGCGCAGAACATCCTGGCGGTCATCCTTCTTGGAACTCGCTTCCCAGTCTTCTTGTCGATCTTGCACCACTTAGCCGCATGTTTCTCCTCGACATCGCACATCCTGATGACCATTTTCTTCTTCTCGGGGTTGATGAGGATCTGCACGCTCATCGCGTCGGCCATCTTGTTGATAGCGGCCGAGTTGAAATAAAGACTGTCGTATCTGAACGAAACGGCTGCCTCGAAAGTATGTGCGAAGAACTCCCTTCTGACCACCTGATAGTTGTTAAGGAGGTCCTCTTGGTCCAATTCCTCGATATTCTCTTCTTCGTTTACGATTGTATTGACTTCTTCTCTAGTCATCGTTCTCGACCTCCTCGTCTAAAAAGGCCTCATCAACGATCTGAAAGTCGTCGATATAGCCTTCCATGTGCTCTATGTCCGAGCTTATCTCATCTTCCACGGAGTCGCCTACGCCGTATGTTTTCGATGGATGTATGCCTAATGTCTCATCAAGGAGCGCGTTGAACGCCTCCTGTTCATCATCCGCCATATCTTTCACGCTCAAATCGCAGAAATAGACGGAAGTTCCATGGCTTTTGAACTCCCTGATCTTGGCGAGGGCTTTGGAGATGTCCCTGCAGAATTGCATCAACGAAGGGATAACGACCATATCCACAAGCCTTTCCCTGACGCAGAGCTCAAGCTTCCTGAATTCGGGCCTTTCGAAGTCGAATCCGCCCTGGCCAAAATCGACGTAGACGTTGGTAAGCGAGGATTTTCCTTCCTTTATTATATTTAGGCACTGCTCAAGGTCGTGCTCTCCCTTTTCGGGCAATCTTGCGTATATGGCTGCTCTTTGCATTTTTACTCCTCCTTCAAACTCCCAAGAAAACCGTTAACCAGCTTCTTGGCTTCTTTCATCCATTCGGGATCGATCTCCGTGTCCTCAAGACCGGCGCTGAGGTTCCATCTCTTGAAAACGTCCATCAGGTAATACCTGTTGGTGAATTTCGACTGGTAGAACTCCTCGCCGAAATGGTCGATCAGATATTTGGAAAACAAGCCGACGGTCCTTCTCGACCCATCGATCGTGTCTATTTTTATCATTGGCTCGGCGTTTGACCCATCAAACATAATGACGGAGTCTCCTGCCCTTGACTTGGTCTCACCGAAGAGGTTGATCCTGAAATCTGACCTCCAGCCATTGGCCTCGAAAAGCACCTTACCGATGCCGGGTGCCATCATCTTGCGCATCTTCACTTTCTCCGGGGACCCATTCGTCCATTTGAGGGCGTTTGGGTGGTCGGAATCGCATCCCCTGATGGCAATCAGGTTCTCATGCGGCTCGTAAAGGACCTCGATGTAATCGGAATCCACACTCTCTAGACAGCATCTCCTGAACGAGACGTGTTTCTTATCGAAACTCATGCGCAGCCTGTCCGGAAAAGACATCAATGAGGAATCGACCAGCTCATAGCCGTCGAAGTCGAAATGCGAGAAGTCGCCCTTCTTGAAGGTGATCTCGCTTTTCTTTTTCTCCTCTTTGGCCATACTTTGGAAGGCGCAGTCGCTCGCGTTGATATAGTCCTCCAAATCGAATCCTGTATATTTCGGGCACAGCGAAACGAATCCCTTGAGGACCCCTTCCTTTATGACCCTTATCGTCGGGAACGCGCCGACGAAGTTGTCGGTCTTCCTCGTGTCCTTCATCTTGATGACGTGCTCAAACATCTCAATGGGCACGATCGGGTCATGGTGTTCACGGACGAAGTATTGGTTCGGGCCGAACTCCACGTCCGGTCCGTTCTTTACGCTTTTATGCGTCTTGAAGCTGACGGTGAAGGTCTTCGAAGCGAGCAATTCGCCACATCTTCTCTCGTTCATCAGTATGTTGTGCACCACGCCGGCGCTCCAGTTGCAGTCGCCTTTGTAGTTAGAGACCTTGCCCGCCTTCTGCATGATGTCGGCGATTGAGTTGACGCTCATCCCGACGGCGTACATGGAAAAGACTAGTCTTATGACCTCGGCCTCTTCCTCGACGATCTTGTATTTCTCTGGCAGCTCGTTATCGATCTCATAGCCAAAAAGCCTAGGGGTCATGAACCTGCCTATGCTGTTCCTGTGGTTATAGGACCACTTCATGATCTCTGACTTGTTTCTGGACTCGTTCTCAGCGAGCATCGCCATGATCTGAAGCAAAAGCATCGAATCGGGCTTGGCCGTGTCTATGTTGTCCGCCTCGAATATGACCCTAACCGGATGGCTTAGTCCCTGGAGCATCTCCACCGTGGAAAGGCAGTCGACGACGTTCCTCGCGAAACGGGATACAGACTTAACCAGAATGAGGTCAATCAGTCCCTTTTTGCAGTCTGCGATCATCCTGTTGAAGCTGTCCCTATGCTGCATTGATGTGCCGGAGATTCCCTCGTCGGCGTAAATCTCGACGAGCTTCCATTTCTCCTGCGCGGAGATCTTCTCGGTGTATTCCTGCCTTTGGAACTCATAGGACGTCGTCTGCTCGATGTTGTCGGTCGAGACCCTACAGTACGCGCACACGCGCATTTCCTTATTTAAAGAATAGCGGTCCTCCCCGTTGAAGTTCTTCTTGATGACCTCTATCTCGTCGCGCTTGTAAGTGTTGGCAATGGCTTCCCTAAGTTTCTCTTTTAAATCAGCATTATCTGCCACCGCTAACACCTCCCTTTATCACTTATTCTTTGTATTATTTTACTACCATTGACATTTCCAAATAATACGATTACTTGTTTATTTTCTTCGATAAATTGATTATTTGAAAATAGTTCTGAAATCGGGTTGATATATCTGAAAATGTATGGATGTATATATAGGACGTTCGATAAAAGGAGGCATGAAAATGGACATCAAAATGAAGATTTACAGACTTATGGAGAAACGAGAATGGACCACTTATATTTTGGCTGAAAAGGCTGAACTTCCTCAGTCAACTGTGGCAACGTTATTTAATTCCAAACACAACCCATCGTTACAAACTCTTGAGAAAATCTGCGGTGCTCTTGGAATCACCTTGTCAGACCTGTTTGCCGATGACGAATTAGAAGATGAAGGCAAGGTTCTTGCCGCTAGAATCAACTGTTTGCCCGAGAAAAGAAGGAATCTCGCAAAGGCTATAGTTGACGAATTCGAAGAAAAATAAAAAAGCAGTCAAGTGATGACTTGAGAAGATTCATATAGCTCTTCCACTTAGTCGTTGCCTGACTGCTTTTTGTTGCTTATTTTACTATTTCAAAGAACGTATCCGGTCTGTCTTTGTTGAAGATCTCGTTGCACGTCATGATGGTAACGAGATTCTCTGTTTTGGATAGGTTGATGATGTTGTGTGTCCATCCGGGGATCATATAGACCGCTTCGATTCTGTCTCCACTGACTTCGAACTCAACGAACTCACCAGTATTGATGTTTCTTTCTTGAATCAAGCCATGTCCTGAGACGACGATAAATTGCTCCCATTTGGAATTATGCCAATGATTGCCTTTAGTGATACCTGGCTTGGAGATATTCACAGATACCTGACCACAGTCCAAGGTATGGATCATCTCGGTAAAAGAGCCACGGTCGTCGCAGTTCATCTTCAAGGCGTATTTGAACTTTTCCTTAGGAAGGTATGAAAGATAAAGCGAGAATAGTTTCTTTGCGAATGATCCATCGGGTATTTTGGGCATCATAAGCGACACCGGCTGTTCCTTGAATTCTTGAAGCAGGTCGACGATTTCGCCCAAAGTAACCTTATGAGTAACAGGAACGCAGCAATATCTGCCGTCTTCCTTCATCACGGTTTCGACTCCGTCAAACTCACAATGTTTTTCCTTTCCCTCGAGCAAATCGAACATTCCTTCTACAAGGTCATCGATATATAAAAGTTCGAGTTCGGTGCTTCTGTCGTTGACGGTGAATTCCTCGTCGTTGGCAACCGCCCAGCAGAAAGTGCTGACCGCGCTATTGTATTTCGGACGGGAGTGCCCCATCAAGTTTGGAAAGCGATATACAGCGACTTTTACGTCGTTTTCTTTGCCGTAATTGAAGAACAGTTCTTCCCCGGCCAATTTACTTTTGCCATATTCGCTCGTTCCGAAGCGTCCAGCAAGTGTCGCCTGAATGGACGAAGAAAGCATGATAGTCGACTTATTGCCCCACTTCTTAAGATTGTCAAGCAACGTGGAAGCAAAGCCGAAGTTGCCTTTCATGAAGTCTTCGGGGTTTGTCGGACGGTTGACCCCGGCAAGATTGAAGACGAAATCGCACTCTTTGCAAAACCCGTCCAGCTTGGCCTCGTCGCCGAGATCGTATTCGTATATTTCTTCTATTTGTATATCAGGTCTGGTCTTGTTCTTGCCGTCCCTTATGTTCTTTAGGTTGTTAACAAGCGCCTTGCCGACCATTCCCTTTGCACCGGTAACGAGAATCTTCATCTTCAATCCTTCCTCCAAACCATTCTGTTTACGATGTTCGTGTAGGATTGGATGATTCTTACTACCTTCATAGATACACATGTATCCGTATAGTCAGGGCAAGGTTTACCAAGCACGTTCTGCTTCTTCATCTCGATAGCCATATCCGTCGCCTGAAGAAGTTCCTTGGTCGTAATTCCCGCGATGATAAAGTCCCCTGCCTCCACGGCTTCGGGTCTTTCGGTTGACGTTCTGATGCATACCGCCGCGATCGGACTGCCGATCGAAAGGTAGAAACTGGACTCTTCAGGAAGCGTTCCGCTATCCGAAACGATGGCCAGTGCGTTCATTTGCAGGTTGTTGTAGTCATTGAAGCCAAGAGGTTCATTCACCCTAACCCTAGGATCAAGTTTGAATCCGCTCGCCTCGAGTTTCTTCTTGCTTCTCGGATGGCAGGAATAAAGGATTGGCATATTGTATTTTTCTGCCAATGCGTTAATGGCAGTGAAGAGATTATTGAAGTTCTTATCGCTGTCAAGGTTCTCTTCACGGTGTGCTGAAAGAAGGATGTAATTGTCCTTTTTCAATCCTAAACGCTGCAGAACATCGCTCTTTTTGATTTTCTCGAGGTTCATCGTCAATACTTCCGCCATAGGAGAGCCTGTCACATAAGTTCTTTCCTTTGGCATCCCGCATTCGATGAGATAACGTCTTGCAGCTTCGCTGTAAGGAAGATTCACATCGGAGATGATGTCCACTATTCTTCTGTTGGTTTCTTCCGGCAAGCATTCGTCTTTGCATCTATTGCCTGCTTCCATATGAAAAAGCGGAATATGGAGACGCTTTGCGTTGATTGCGCTCAAACAGCTGTTCGTATCGCCAAGCACCAACACGGCTTCAGGTTTCAATTCAACCATCAGGTCATAGGTCTGGCTGATGATGTTCGCGCAGGTCTCACCAAGGTTTTTGCCTGCAACATGCAGTAAAACATCCGGTCCGCCCAACTCAAAATCTTCCCAAAAAACCGTTGAAAGGTTCTTGTCATAGTTTTGGTTTGTGTAACAAATGCAGGTATCAAGGTATTCCCTTGATCTTTTCATCACTGCGGCAAGGCGGATTATCTCGGGTCTTGTCCCACATATGATAAGGAGTTTTGTTTTGCCGTTTTCTTTCCAGTTAAACATGCTTTCGCCCCCTTATTTATTATCTTCTGCAAGTCTTTCCTGGATGTAGGAAAGCTTCATCATGGTTTCTTTGATCTCTTTCTTGTTCAATCGTCTGGTATTGTTCGAGTTGAACTCCTCTATCGTCACGGCCTTCTTGTTGCCGTCGGAGAAGTATTTGTCGTAATTGAGTCCACGGTTGTCCGCAGGGACCCTGTAGAAGTTGCCGAGGTCTTCCGCTTTCGCGCATTCTTCCTTAGTAAGAAGAGTCTCATACATCTTCTCACCGTGGCGGATACCGATGACCTTGATCTGGCTCTTGTCACCACCGAACATCTCGCAAACCGCCTCGGCTTGCATTCCGATCGTACAGGCAGGAGCTTTCTGAACGAGGATATCGCCGTTCTCGCCGTGTTTAAATGCAAACAGAACGAGGTCTACAGCCTCTTCCAAACTCATGATGAAACGGGTCATGGAAGGCTCGGTCAAAGTGATAGGCAAACCCTGTTTGATCTGGTCGATCCAAAGAGGAATGACGGAACCACGAGAGCACATAACATTGCCATAACGCGTGCAGCAGATCCTTGTACCCTTGCTGTATCTCGACTTGGCGACTGCGACTTTTTCCTCGATTGCCTTGGTGATACCCATCGCGTTGATTGGGTATGCAGCTTTATCCGTAGAAAGGCAGATGACGCATTTGACGCCCGCTTCAATCGCGGCGGTCAAAATGTTGTCGGTGCCGATGACGTTTGTTTTGACGGCTTCCATCGGGAAGAATTCGCATGAAGGAACTTGCTTTAATGCTGCGGCATGGAAGATGTAGTCAACACCATCCATCGCCCCCCTGCAGGATTCCAAGGAACGGACGTCGCCGATATAGAATTTGATCTTTTGGAAATAGTCAGGATACTTGGCCTGGTATTCATGGCGCATGTCGTCCTGCTTCTTCTCGTCACGTGAGAAAATCCTGATCTCGCCGATGTCGGTCTTCAAAAACCTGTTCAATACGGCATTGCCGAAAGAGCCGGTGCCGCCGGTAATGAGCAAGACCTTATCCTTTAATATATTAGTGTCGTTGTCTGCGTACTCTTCCAAGATCTCCTTGATTCTTTGGAGCCTTAATTGGTCTGCAGCATCTTCATCATTTTCATACATGATAAATGAGCGTACTGAAGTCTTGGTAAGCTCAGCCGCTTCCTTTTGGGTCAAATTGCACGTTTTTCTCAGTTCTTTTAAAGTCATAATATGCATCATCCTTTCACGTTTTTATAGAGATACATTTATTCTATCATAAATGTGCAAATTTTGCAAGTATTCTGAAATGTTTTGTTCAAGAAATATTATTATCGCTTATTTCAAAGTGAATGATTTGCAGTTTTATAAATTCTTTGATTGCTCTTTAAATTCAAGTGGTTGCAAATTCAGAAGGCGCATGCGGTTGTTTCCGCTTAGCCTATTTGTCTTGTTCAGCATCGCCATTTTTAGCATCCGGTATATATTCGATGATATCGCCGTAATCGACGTTCAGCGTCGCGCATATCCTGTCGAGGATGGCAAAAGTGACGGGTTCTTCCCTTCTGAGCTTTGTCATTGTGTTCGGAGCGATGCCCGCCTTGAGCCTGAATTCAACCTGCGACATGTCTCTATCAATGAGCATCTTAAAAAACTTCTTATAAGAAACGGACATTTTTCTGTACCTCCAACTTTCTTCTATTCTATCACAAAAACGGTCTCAAAGAAACCGTTTCTCTCAAGTTTGCGAAAATTTTCTTACAAATTTGCGAATACCCTTATTCACATTCGATAGATGCAGTTTGGAATAGCGGAAAGTACCTCTTCTTGAATGTGACTTCCACGTCCCCCGTCGGCTTCACAAACACCTTATCAACAAATTCGTAATCCTCTCCGTTCAACGCCTCTATAATCTTCGCCTCGTCTATCGAATGGTTATGGCACTCCCCATTCTTTTTCTTGCAGCGCCAGACTTTTCTGCTTTTCCCTTTGTATTGTTGCGTCACCCTCTCATATGGCGATCCGCAATCGGCGCATATGATTCTGCCGAACAACTGGTGTGAATCATGCCTGAAGGCTACCGGGAGTCTCTCTTTTGGAAGCTTGTAATGGGTCAGTTTCGCCCTCCTTAGGAGTTCCACCTGGCATTTATCCCATAGTTCTTTGGAAACGATAGGCTCATGCGCCTCCTCGATGTAATACTGATTGAATTCCCTTGTGTAATCGGGTTTATGGGTTAGATAGTTCGGATGCGGTTTCTTTTGAATCAGCCTATCCCCTTTGTAGATGATTTCCCTTATCATCCTTGAGATATCGTGATGGTTGAATTTCTTTCCCTTGGCTTTCAGTTTGGTGCAGCCCATTTGCTCAAGGTATCTAATGATGTCCTTGACTGGCGTGCCGGCGGCATATTCCTCGAAGACCATCTTCACCGCCGGGGCGTATTCATTCGGGGTGAGGACGCCTTTCACTTCCTTGTATCCGAAAACCGCGTGAGAGCCGATCCTCCTGATTCCCCTCTCCGCCAGTTTATCCAACGCCCATATCGTGTTTTCCGAAATGCTTCTAGATTCTTCTTGAGCCAGAATGGTCAGGAAGTTGAACACCATCTCGCTCATCGGATTGAAAGACGAAAGCTGCTCCCTTTCGAAGATGACCTCCACCAATTTGGTCTTAAGTTCCCGCACAATCTCCTGGCATTGGGCCGCATTCCTGCTGAACCTAGAGATGGACTTACAGTATATGACGTCGATCTTCCCTGCCATCGCATCGTCGATCAGCCTTTTGAACTCAGGGCGATTCTCCGTTTTCGTTCCGCTAATCCCCTGATCCGCATAAACGCCTGCCATCTCGTAGTTCAGGTTGTTGCCTATAAGCTTCTTATAATAAGCGACCTGAGAGTCGAAGGACTCTTCCTGGTCTTCTTTAAAGGTCGAGACGCGGCAATAGGCAGCCACCCTTTTCTTTCCTTTTTTCACATCCTCAGGCTTTATGACCGTTATCTTCATCTTTGTCCTCCTTTGCTTGTTTCATCCAGGTTCTGCGGTCGGTTTTTACCCGGAACACGTCACCTTCGTCTTTAGGCGAAACTATCTCGATTTCCTTGCAGAACCTGCGTATTTCCTTGATTGCCTTGCAGATTTTCACGTCTATCTTGTTTAAGTAATGGATGCCGTTTATGTACACCAACCCATCGATATTCTCCACTTTAGGATCGGGGTGGTCGGTTGGTCTTACGAACCTTATCCGGTAGACGTATTTCCCGCCTTTGGCATATGTGATTCTCAAAGCGGTGTAGCTATCGATTATGTCTATTTTCCCTATCAACTTTCTGAGGTGGACGAGTTCCACCGCACCGCCATTTGAGAGATGCCTTTTGGCTTCCTTAACGAATCCGTCGTAACCAGAGTCGCTGTCATCCATCGTTTCAATCGCCTTCCTCACCGCGTCATCCACATAGCGGTTCATGACGTATAGCGAGGTGCAGTTCTTGTGGTCCGAGCATATCCAGCAAGCCGGATACCTTGGATGGAGATTCAGGAACTGGACCATCTGTTTGCCGCACTTTGGACATCGCATGTAGTCATAATATGGGTATTGGTGGTATCCGGCCTCGTTGTATCTGAGCACCATCATCCTCTGCACCAGCTCGAAATCCTCTCGGCTGACGATTGGCGGATGATGGTCCTTCTTCAGGTACATCGGGGCAATGCCGTTATTTGGCTTCGAGACATGGTTGAACACATCCACGATAACCGTCTTCTGCATCAGGAAGTCGCCAACGTACCTTTCGTTCTTCAGCATGACGAAGATGGAGGACGCATACCATTTTCCGCATTCAGGCGCGGGGATATTCCTCTCCATGAACTCCTTTCTCATCTGGCCGACGCTCACACCGTTTATGAACTTGCTGAAGATTTCGCGAATGACCTTTGCCTCGTCCTCATTGATGTGCCATTTGGTTTTGTCCTCGGGATCTGGGTAATATCCATAAACCTTGAAGTATTTCGCGGTCCCGGTGAGGAACCTCTGCCTGAACCCCCTTCTGACGTTCTCGGATATCGATAAGGATTCCTCTTGGGCGAAAGCGGCGTAAACGGACAGCAACATCTCGCTGATAAGGTCTGCCGTGTCTATCTTCTCCTTGTCGAATCGGATTGTCACACCCATGTCCCTCAGCAACCTGACATACTTTAACGTGTCGACCGTGTTCCTCGCGAATCGGCTCACCGATTTGGCCAGTATGATGTCGATTTTCCCAGCCTGGCAGTCGTCAATCATCCTTTGGAACCCGCTCCTCTTCCTTGTGCTGAGGCCGCTGATCCCTCTGTCGTAATAGATGTCCACTAGCTGCCACTCGGGCTTTTCGCTGATGTATTTCTGGAAGGCCTCCACCTGTGTCTTGAGGCTTGTCTGCATTAGTTCCACGTTCTTGCTTATCCTGCAATAGGCCGCCACCCTTTTGGGCTTGAAACCCTGTGAAAAGCAGTCAGTTTCTTCGGCCTTTCTCCTATAGACCTCAACGGTTTCGTCGAGAGGGGACACTTCGACGACAAACTCGATATCCTTTTCCGCCATAAATTTCACCGCCTTTGATGTCATCAAAAGGGTTCATTGGTTCCCATGTGCATCGTGCGTTTTCCGCCAATGCCGAATCTATTCTGCTTCGATGCATCTGAATCAAAGGGTACTTCACCTTGAGCGGTTTCTGAATTGCCTGCCTCTTTTGCCTCGAACCTCTTCTTCCAGTTTGAACGGCCGGATTTGGAATTGTCGATTCGGAAGACACCGTCTCCGCCATCAGGCAGATAAACCTCCAGGTTTTTATTTAACAGTTGAACCTTTGTGATGCATTCCGTAACCCTTAAGCCCTCCCTTGGCTGGAAGAACCTGCCGTTGATGAAAAGCCTATTCCCCTTGTATTCGATGATTGGGTTCGGATGCTCGGACGGCCTGTCGAACTTGAATTTCTCCGTGTATTCCTTGCCGAATTTGAAGGTTATTATTATCGATTCGTAGTCCTCGGATATCTCGATTTTCTCGATTAGTTTCTTCAGGAAGTACAGCTCGACCGAACCGCCTCTTGCGAAGTTCTCCTTCGCGTCCCTGATTGCATCCTCGTAGCCGCTAAGGCACGATGGCAACTCGTTAATCGCCTTGATGACCGCCCTATTGATGTATTTGGTCAATATCGCGTTATGCCTGCATGTCTTATGGTCCTTGCAGATCCAAGCCGTCGGAGCGTTTGGCAAATTGGTCATGAACTGCACCATCTGAGCGCCGCAATGCGGGCATTTCAGGTAATCGTAGTACGGGTATTGCTGCGAGCCGTGATGGACGTCCTTCAAAACTAGCATCCTCTGCACGGTTTCATAGTCGTCCCTGCTTATAATCGCCTCATGGTGGTTTTTCTTCCTATACATAGGAACCAGGCCCTTGTTCGGCTTGGATACGTGGTTGAGCAAATCGGTGACAACCGTCTTCTGCATCGTCACGTCGCCCACGTATTTCTCATTCTTCAGGATCATCCCCATCGAAGTCTGGTACCAAGTGTCCCCGTTCGGTGACGGGATACCTCTTGCGTTGAAATCGTCGCAGATCTTCTGGATTCTCTCGCCCCTTAAGTACCTATGGAATATCTCCCTGATGACTGACGCCTCGCTTTCCTCGATGAACCATATGTTCTTGTCATCCACATCCGAACGGTAACCATATACCTTGTTGTATTTCGGGATGCCCATTTGAAATCTCTGCCTATAACCTCTTCTCGTGTTCTCCGAAATGGAATGGCTCTCTTCTTGGGCAAACGCAGCATAAACGGTAAGGAGCATCTCAGAGGTTAAATCCCCGGTATCTATCCTTTCCTTCTCGAAATATACGCTGACGCCGATCCTCTTGAGCATTCTCGTGTACTCGAGCATATCGACCGTATTCCTGGCGAACCTTGATATGGACTTTGCCAAAATCAGGTCGATCTTGCCTTCCTTGCAGTCCTCTATCATCTTCATAAAGCCCGGTCTGCGAGACGCGTTTGTGCCAGTGATGCCCCTGTCGTAGTAGATCTCGACGAGCTGCCAATCCATCCTCTCAGCTATCGTCCTTTGGTAAGAGTCGATTTGTGTCTCAAGGCTGGTCTTTTGAAGTTCGATGTTCTTGCTGACCCTGCAGTAGGCTGCGACCCTTTTCGGCTTATAGCTTTTGGATTCGATGTCCGTGCTTGTTGTTATCTTCTTTCTGAAGACCTCAACGGTATCGTCGAGGCTAGATTTCTCGACTATGTAGTTACTTTGTCCGCTTAACATACTTTCCCCTCCTTTTCGATGCCAGTTCGTCTTTGACAGCGTTGAATATGTATTCGTTCACGATCGGCTCATGGTGATCATTGATCACGACTTTTTCGGCGAGTCCGTTGTTGACCACTGTCTTCTTCGTAACGTAGTCCACGGTCACGGTCTTGTTCGTGACGATAATTCCTGTGTAAACCTCGTTTTTGAGCATTTTATCCACTCTGGTGTGGTTCCATACAACGCCGGTGTTTTCCTCTACTTCCATCTTGGTCAGTTCTGCAGCGATGTCGGTTTGGCTCATCCCTTTGAGCGCGAGGACAAACGCTTTCTTGACCCTTCTGGCCTCGTCCGGCTCGATGACCCAGACGTGTTTGTTCTTTCCTTCCGTCACCTTCTTATAGCCATAAGCGACCATCCTAGTCGGCTTCCCAATCTTGGCATTTGCATAATAGGCCCATTTTATGGCCATCGATACGCTGTTTGCCTCCTCCTGTGCCAACGTCGCCAGAATCTTCAATATAACGCTAAGGCTTTTATCGTCCGAATAGATGTTCTCCTTCTGGAAATATACGACCACGCCGTGCTTCGAGATCCTGTCCAGGTTGTCGATGCACAAAGACGCGTTCCTGGCGAATCGGCTGATGGACTTCACGTAGATAAAGTCGATTTTATCTTCCTCGCAGTCCTTGATCATCCTCTTGAACTCAGGCCTTTCGTCCGAGGTGCCGGATATACCCCTGTCGCCATAGATGTCCACGAGCGTGCTGCCAAGGTCGTTTTCTATGAGTTTCCTGTAATAAGCCACCTGGGAGTCGAAGGACTCTCCCTGCGCCTCTTCCTCGGTAGAGACCCTGGCGTAGGCCGCGCACCTTCTTAGGGCTTTGGCGTTCGCGACCTTTTCATCTGGTTTGAATACTGTTCTTTTTGAAATTATCATGAAAACCTCCTCATCTTGTTTGCTGCAATTCATGTTTCGGGGCAAAAAAAGAGAGACCCCGGGTCACCCTGAGATCTCTCTTTCCATCTATCGAATTCTTTAGGTTTGATCGCCACTTTTTCACATGAATCACCTTCCTTCAGGCACGTATATACATCACTCTGAAAGGAAGATTTATCAAGTCATTTAGCCCATCTTTTTTCATCTTTTTTCGGGTCTGGCGGACACACGGAATTCGCAAGGCGGAAACAGCTGATTTCAGGAGTGTTCCTACTGTGCTTGCGAATAGGGATGCCGTTTTACTCACCGTTTTGTAAAAAACCGAAACAATTATTCTTTCTTGTCTTTGGTGAGCTGTTTGACGATCTGGTTCGTGCCGGTCGCGGTAAGGCCGGATGCGGCTCCGATGATGATCGCCACCACCACGTTCGTCGCGGGGATGATGGACGGGATGAAAAAGAAGCATACAACTCCCGCGATTGCCCCGATTCCCAAAGAAATCAAAGGGATGAGTCTTAAGAACTTCTCGCTGTTGTTGAACGCCTTCTTCAAGACCTCGATGATGAGATATACCGCCGACGCGATAGCCGGCACGCTGATTAGATTTAAGTATTCCATGTGAACCTCCTACTTATGCGCTTGTTTGTTGACGTATTCCTCGATGCTCTCTATTGCCTCGGTCACAGGGCCGTTGCAGCCTTGTTCCTTGAGACCTTTAAGGCAAGCAAGCACGCCTTTCGTGAGTATCGACTGCTCCTCTTTTATCGCCTTGATGTCCTCGTCGTTCTTGTCCCTACGAAGCAGCCAGTTGTGGAAAGCAAAAACGGCACCGAAGATGACCCCAAGCGCCGTTATGATTGATGCGACCGTAATAATAGTTTGATGTATGTCCATGGCTATTCCTCCAAAAACTCTATGACCGACTCAAGGGCGATAAGCTCATAAGGCGTTGGGATCTTGGTTGAATCCGCGAAATCGGTCTCAGACAATCGGACCTTTGAGATGCCGTCAACCTCAGTATTTCTGAGGTCGGTGATCGCTTTATCGAAGGCTTTCTTGGTTTCTTCGTCCTTAAGCCTAATCCTTCCTCCGTCCAAGATGATCGGCTCGCCGAATTCGTTCTTTTCGGCGTAGGCTTCGACTATTTTCTTCTCTTCCTTCGCGTAGAAATCCGTCTCAAACTCCACTTTCTTTCTTAAAATCGCGAGTTCCCTGGACTTCTTGAACGAAGTGAACCTCGCCTCTGTTAGTGTCCTCAATGGAATAAGGGCGTTCAATACTTCGATTAGTTTCATTTCAGTTTTTCCTCCAATTGTTTGATTCTCTGTTTAAGCTTTTGGATCTGCCATGTGTTGAGCGCGATAAGTTCCTCGTAGCGAAGGCCGTAATAAACCTCTTCTTCCCTGTTCCTAAACGCGCACACATAGGCATTCTCGTCTATCGTTTTGCCAGCGGCTATCACCGCGTCGCTCACTTCCTGAGCTATGAATCCGGAATGGACTCTCCCTTTATTTCCATTGACGTATCGGTACTGTCTTGGCTTCAGATTATCGAACAGCAATTCGTAGGAATCGTCGAAATCCGATATATCCTTCTTGATTCTTCTGTCCGATGACGAGATCCAGTTGTTGCCGTTGGTCTTCCACGTCCCCTGAACATCGACATAGCCATTCGAATAGGATTCAAGCTCACCGAGCTGCGTTGAGCCGTAATACCATGTGATCTGGTCACCGTCGACCCTGACCCTATACCCGCTATACGAACCATAGCTGATTTCTTGAGCGTACCAAGTCCCGCTCAGATAGGAATGTTTGACTCCATTCTGCGTAGTCGTCGCGATGTATCCGTTTGCCTGGGCGGATGCCTCTCCGAAATGCAGCTGGTTGACAACGTACCAGTTGCCGTAAAGAGCTCCGTAGTAATAGATGTTGTTTCCGGAAGACGTATAGCTCGTCCCGATGTGGCTTGTGGTGTTGGCCTCGCCGAAGTACCAATCGCCGTTCAGAATGTTCTTGCCGCTGCTGAACCCCCATGTCGCCACGTATCCGCCTGCCATATCGTAATATGCGTCCAGGAACGTCTTGTCCGCGCACCTGAAGATGAAATCGCTCGTGATGTCCGAATACGTACTGTCCTTGTTGCTAAAGTACATCGACATCCCGCACAACAGGTTCTGTATCTTGAAGGAGTTTGTCTCCATGATGCCAAAGATCATGCCTTCGTCCGCCTTCGTGGAATATGAGTCCGGCACGATGATCTGCCCGAAAGGTCTGTTGTAGGAATAGCTCGTGTACGTCGTGCCGCTGACGGTATGGGTGATTTCGGAAGCCGTCCCCGTTCCGCCGATCCACGACTCGTAGTTCATCGTCGTCTTCGCACCGTAGAACTTCACTTCCTCCGAGCCGGACATATAGACGTATCCGTAGATATTGCACGAATCCTGGATATCACAGTTGGAAAAGGTGCCGGATGTTGCCGTGACCTCGCCCGTCATATGGACGTCGCTGCCGTAGACCGCACCTGCCCTGGTCACCCCAAATTTGGTGCCGAGGATCAATCCCCAGTTGCTGAGCGTATGTCCGGAAACCGTTCTGGAACTGGAATTAGAACCGATCATCACATAGTTGTCCGTGTTCATCGAGCCCCCATAAAGATAGTTGGTGCTTAGCGTGAAGCCGCCAATCGTGCCGGACGTCGCCTTGATGCTTCCAGAAGACGTGACGTAGAAGTTCCCCGACCCAAGCCCTATACCGTTTGTCCCGATGTAGATGCCGGTGGTCGTACTCGAGTATGAGGTCTTTGAACCAGTATGGATATTGGTTGCGTTGATCGTGAAGCCTCCAATCGTGCCTGAAGTCGAAGTGATCTTCCCGTTCACCTCAAGCCCGTTGGACGTGATCTTCACCACTTCCGAAGCGTTGCTGTAGATGTGGAATCCTGTCGAAGTCAAACTCCACCCAAATGATGACGAAGAATCGCCTAATGTCTCATCTACTTTATGAGAAACCTCTGCCGATATTTCTGTTGCTGTTTGTTGAAGGCTTGATACATCACTTTGCAAATCAGCTATGTCATCGCAGTTAGAATCGACTATATCACCTATATTAGAAATCTGAGTAGTATGAACACCGACTGTGCTTGAAAGCCCATTTAAATTAGTTTCAAATGTAGCCTGTTTTGTTGTCAAAGTTTGTACATTTGTTTTTAAAGTGTCGGTGCCGTTTTGCTCTTTCCAGGCGCTTCCGTCGTAGACTTTGGTTACGGGTGGGGTCTTCGAAGTGTCCACCCATAGTTGGCCCTTGTAAGGACTTGTAGGAGCGGTCGCGCCGGTGTAAACATCGTTTAAGGAATAAATCGTATATTGTGCCTGCGACCTCATAAATACCCTCCTAAATAGTGACTTCAACCATGAAAGTAGCCTTCGTAGCAACATCAGTGTTCGATACCGACAGCGTTTTGCCCGATTTGTGCCCGCTGGTGCCCCATGAGGTATCTATGGCACCGTCTTTGTTGTATTTCGTCCAAGTGTATGTGCCCTGCCCTGCGGCATCCACCTCAACCCCGGCTTGATATATCACCGCCTTCAAAGTCGTTGAGCCCTGACCGTTCTTGAACACGTCACCGCCGGTAGACGTGATGACCACCTGAAGCGGATCTGCGTTGTCGATGAAGGTCGCGACGTCATAGAACTTCGAGTTGTAGGTGTTCGAAGCCGAGTCGGTGTCGGTCGCACAGCATTTGAATACCGCATAGGAATCCACCGCAGCGGCATAGATCGTGATGGTCGCCGTGGTCGTTCCGGTGTATTTCCCCGTAGTGTCTGCAAGCTTCCTCCAGCCGATGCCGAAGTCCGCGTCATAGCCGCTGGAGCTCGAGCTTGTGACCGAAGAGTCCATGACGGCCCATTTGTAGCCGACGTTGGTCGTGTCCACGCTGGAGCCTCTCCATAGTTCCCCTTTTGCCGTCAAGGTCGCGACGTCGCTGTTTTTGAAGACGTTTCCGGAAGGCGTTGTGACGAGCAAGTCGACGATGCCACCGCCGTTTACAACCCTTGAAAAAGCGATCTGCAAAGGATGGGTAATCTGCAAGCCGGTAGACGAGTCCTCGTAGGTGATGACGCATTTGAAGTCGACGCCCGAAAGCCCGGCCATGATGTTCGCCTTAATCGTCAAAATATGGCTTTTCGCGCCACTTAACGCGTAGTTCCCGCCGGTGGTGATTGCCGTTGTCGAAGTACCCTGATACCACTTTACAGATTTGACTGCCGAGCTTGTGATCTGGTCCGCGGTCGTGCCGATGACGTAAAGGCTTGGGGTCAACACCAGGTTGGACGAACCCCAGTTAGGCGTATATGAGCCGTTGTCCGGGTTGTACATCTGCGTCTTCGGATGGTTCGAGCCGATGTAACCGGTCAAAGTCAACGCGTCGTTGTAATCGATAATCGTAAATTGCCCTTGTGCTTTAGACATGTTTTATTCCTCCTCTTTCCCTAAAAGGGATTTTCTTGTTGTCGTGTCGATGAGATCGCAATAGAAGGTCGCCCTTACCTGGACGTCCTCATTCGTGATCTCGATCTCTTTTGTTCCGCCGTAATGGTCGATGTTCCAGACGTCGTCTGCATCCGCGTCGTCGGATACCCTGGTCCATATGAACTGGTTTGGGTCCAACGTGTCGGTAATATCCTCGTCCCAACTGTATACGGTGGCTTTCAGGGTCGTCCTTATGTCCCCGTTCTTGAAGATGTTCCCGTTGGTCGAGGTGATGACGAGGCGGAGCATCTTCTGGCTTTCGATCTCGTCGATCCTATCCGCTTGCTCGCTCACCGCTTCCGTGGTCGCGTATGCCCTTAGCACCACTTCGCCCGTCTCGAGGTTCCAATAGGATGATCCGTCGAGGCTTGACAGCACGCCTGCCTTTATGATGTTCGCGACAAGCGTCCCCGAAGTGATGAAGTTCGCGACGATCGAGCCGTCCGCGGTTATCGCGGTCTCGTATGGCCCGTTGTAGCCGTGGGATGAAAACCCGAGCCCTCCCAGGTTCCACCTCCAGACGTTCACCGCTTCATCTATATCCTCGTTATCCAATATCAGAAGCTCGTAGGGCGTACCGTCATCATGAGAATGAATGACGACGCAGCCGCCTTTGTTGCCGGTGATGAGCTTCGTGGCGTTTGAGATAGCTGAAGTCAGAAGCAACGGGAACCTGTCGACTTCCTTTTTGGTCGTCGAGATCTCCTCCTCGATGTCGTTAATCCTTACGGCCAAATTCGACTTGGCGTCGCCTAGCGTCACCGTTTTATATTTTTCGTCGAGACACGAATACACCGTCTTGATGACTTTCATCTTCACCTCGACCCCAAGGATTCGATGCCTTATCGTCACGATGTCGCATAGCGATAACCTTTCGTGGACGGCGCTGTATTCCGCCTGCTTCCAAAGGGGTTCAAAGGAAACAGTAATCGTTGGCTTATCCAGTCCTAACGGATGGTTCCTTATCCAGATGTTTGCTTTTGTCCTTAAGGCATATTCCGTCACCCGTTCGTATTCGCCGAACTCATCGGTGAAGTCCTTGATGTAAACCTTTCCGTTTTGAAGGACGGTATTCGATATCGGGAGCACCTCTTCCGGAAGCGTCACGACCGTCTCCTCGCCCGTCTCCTCGTCTTTCATGATCCCGTAAGGCAGGACATGCGTATAAACGTCGGTGATGTCGGAGCTATGCTCGAACTTGGTGAGGTTCTTGCCATACTCGATGACGACTCCCCTGTCCTCTCCGCGAGACGAATGCTGGTAAACCCTGAAGTTGTCCCACTCGAACTCCCCGCCGAACAAGTCCAAAAGGCTCCCTTTGGAACCGCCGATGAGGCTTCTTATGCTCACCGGGAGGTCGGTCCCGAAGTCAGCGGTTTTCGACATGTCCGTCTGATAGGAAAACGAATGAGGGATGACGCCTTTTCTCAAAAGCGCTTCGCCGCATTGGCTGACCGATGTGTTGGTTAAAGAAAATGGGGTCACGCCTATGGTGACCAAATCATAGGAGATATGGGTGGCGTTGACCGTTATGATCCCGTTTATCGGTATCGAGATCTTATAAATCCTGAACGCCTGGTTGCTCGCCAGATCATTGGGCTTTGCGACGATGATGCGCTCTTTTCTGATGTATCCGTACAACGAACCGTTGATGGGGTACTTGAGCACCAGTTCGTATGCCCCGTTCCTCTCCTCGGTTATCTCGCAGGACGTCGTGTCCCTTAAAACGCCAATCCCAAAAGTATCGAATGTCTTTGCGTTTGCCTCAAAAAGGATCGGTATCATAGGCTTACCCACCTTGGGACGATCTCGACCCTCGTTATCCCGCCGCTGAAGGATAGGACGTTGTCCCCTTTTGAAAACTCAGGGAACCCGTCGCCGGAAACGCTGCCGTTCTTCAGTTCCGTGCCTTTGAAGCAGTTCATGAGCTCGGAGTCGATTTCGACGTATTCGTCTATATCGGTCAGGCTCCATATCCTGTTGCCTTCACCGTTTTGGATCACCAATGTGCCCCCGCCGCTGCCGTATATCTTAAGATATGGCTTGGAAGAGAAGCTGAAAGGATTCGTAAGCGTAGTCGCGCTATTTGCAATAACCGTCTCCAGCCCATCAAGAAGGTACCTGAACGGCAGGCAGGAAAACGATATGGTGAACACACCTATTTTCCTGGCCTCGTCGGATATGTCGAGTTTGTTGTTGAAGACCGCCCTTCTTTTGAATCTGCCGTCGTAGGAATCGGTCAGGTCGTGGTATTTGTTGACATCATCGTAAAGCCAGTTCTTTATCTCGGTCAGTTTGTCCGACAGTTCCTGGATAGACCTGGCGGGCACGTAGCACGTATAAGAAACAGAGACGTTGCCGAACCTCCCACTTGGGTTGAGCAGGTCCCCATCACGTCCCGGAATGGCAATTGCTGAAGCATCGTATTTAGGGACAGAGTAGACGGTTTTGTTCTGAATTCTTAAATCAAACTCATCCGACCTATGCCCGTTGAATGAAAAATAACTCATGCGAATACCACTCCTTTCCTTTTGATGAAGTTGTCGGCGGTTTCCATAATCTCCTCGGTCAGCGAGTTGATGTCCTCCGACGAATAGTTGTTGAAGTTCGTAATCTGAAGTTGAAGGCTAAGTCCTCCCCTGGCCGCGTTTTGTGTATCTCTTAAAGAATCCACGCCGGATGAGATATTGAAGTCGGTAGGAACCTTGGACATTTCTGAGCCGAGCCCGTCAAAGACCGAGTTCAGATCTTTTGTCATCATTTCCGCAGAACCGATGACCTCTCCCGCTGTCTCGTCGATGCCCTTTGCCAAGCCTTCCATCATCATGTCGCCGACGAACGCCATCTTCTTCGATGGCGAATGGATGCCGAAGAAATCGAGGATGCCGTTCCATAAATCCTGAGCCCAGTTCGAAACCTTGTCCCAAATCCAACCGGCAAGACCCTTGATGCCTTCCCATAATCCTTTGACCAGGTTCGCGCCGACCTCCACCATTTGCGAGAAGCCGTTTGCAAACGCGTTAATGATGCCGCTAATAATCTGAGGAACCGATTTCACGAGTTCGACGATGATGGTCGGAAGGTTCGTGATGAGCGCCATGAATAGCTGAACGCCCGCCATGATGATCTTGTCGAGATTGCCAAGCAGAGCTGCCACAATCCCGCTGATGATTTGCGGGATAGCTTCCACGATCATGACGACGATATCCGGCAAAGCCTGTATCAAAGACACAAACAGCTTTATCCCTGCGTCGATGATCAAAGGCAGCGCCTCGATGACGGCGTTGATGATCCCATTTATGATCTGTGGAATCGCGGCTACGATGGCCGAAATGATCTCGGGGAGAGCCTCGACCAATGAAGTCAGAAGTTGAATGCCGACCTCTATGATCTGCGGAATTGCGCCTAAGATGAAATCAACTATCGCTAGGATGATTTCCGGCAATGCCTCAATCAGTATCGGAAGCGCTGCAAGGATGCCTTCCGCCAAGCCTTGGATAAGCTGCAATGCGGCGTCAAGAATCATAGGCAGGTTTTCGATCAAAGTCTCCACCAGCGTTATGATGACCTCGATGACCGTAGGGATCAGATTGGGAAGCGCGTCCGCTATCCCCTTTGCCAAAGTCACAACCACCTGAATAGCGGCCTCCAGAATCTGCGGAAGGTTATCCAGAATCGTTTTGACGAGGGTGAACACAAGCTGTATCGCGCCTTGGGTCAATTTAGGAAGAGCCTTGATTATCGCGTTTAGAAAAGTCTGAATGAGCTTATTCGCTGCAGCAATCAAAACGTCCAGGTTATCGATGATGGCATCGCCTATCCCGATGACAGCGGCTGCGATCATGTCAAGGATTTGCGGGATGTACTTCATCACCGCATCGATTGCTTTCGGCAGGATTTCCCCGATAACATCGGTTATTTTGGAAATGTCGCCATTCGCGTCCTGCACGCCTTTGGTGAACTCACTTAAAAGCCCTACTCCTTCGCTCGTCAGTTCCGTAAGGACGGGAAGCAAGACGGTGCCCAGAGCGTTTTTCAAAGCCGTAGCGCCGTTGTTCAGCATCTGCAACTGATCGTCAAGATTTCCGTAAGCGGACAGCATTTCATCGGACAAAACGTATCCGGCATCCTTTGCCTGCTTGCCAAGTTCCTCCATCTTCTCGGCACCGGCCTCAATCAGTGGATTCAACTCCTGCGCGGATTTCCCTAAGATCGTCATCGCCAAAGCGTCGCGTTCGGTCTCGTTCTCCAAAGAGCCTAAAGCCGCTATGATCTCCCAATAGACCTCGTCGCTGTCCCTTAATGTCCCGTCGGCGTTCATAATCTCAACGCCTAATTTTTCGTAGGCCTCGACCATCGTCTTCGAACCATCCTGAGCGGACTTCATCGACTTGATCTGCTTCGCCATAGAGCCGGTCAAGGTATCGACCGACACGTCGACGAGCTCAGCTGCGTACATATACTCCTGGAGCTTGTCCGTGGCTATCCCCGTGACTTGCGATTGGGTTAATACGCTGTCTGCGTATTCCGCGCCTTCCTTGGTGCATTCTATGAGCTTCTTCCCCACCGCTACGATGGTCGCTCCGACCGCAGCCATTGCGGCAGCCATTCCGGCAGCCACTCCGCTTACGACCGAACCGAGTGCCTGGAACTTCGCTGATGACGCTTCGGATTGCTTTCCGGCTTCCTCTACCTCGTCGCCGAATTTGTCGGCGCTCTTCTCGGCGTCCTTAAACTCTCCCGAGGCAGAATCCAGTTGCTTGTTGTTATTTTGGAGTTCACGCTCCATTTTGTTGAGCTCAGCCTCTGCGTTGTTCAACTGAACTTGCCAGGCCTGAGTCCTTTTGTCGGTTTCCCCGAAAGAAGACGATGCATTGTTCAAGGCGTTTTTCAACGTCTCTATCTTCGATTTTTGCGCGTCGATCGATTTTTCCAATACCTCGTTCCTTGCGGTAAGCGCCTGAACCGAGTTGTCGTTTTTGTCGAATTGGCTCTCGACGAGTTTCATCTCGCTCCCCAGAACCTTGAAGGAGTTGTTGATCTCGGCAAGGGCCGATTTGAACTCTTTCTCGCCTTCAAGACCGATTTTCAATCCGAAATTCTCTGCCATGATCAATTCCCTCCTTCCTTAGATTCCGTCAGGTATGACGTCGTCGATAAAAACTTCCGTTTTCGGCTTCGAGATGCCTTCGAATTGTTTGTGGCATTCCCATAAGTCCAACAAAAGCCCAAAAGGCATAAACCACACCTCATCCTGAGTCAGATGAAGATGGGCCAAGCCGTAATACAAAAGACGAGTAAACAACTCTTCGTCGCTTACCCGCCCACCGCGTTTTTTCCTTCTTCGCTCACGACGTTCCTTTGAACGCCTTTATACAAAGCTTCCGTGATTGCGTCCTTGAAGTTCGCTAAATCCTGCGGAGTGGTAAGGATTTCTACCTCGTCCTCGGTCAAGAGGTCCTTCTTGTCGTTCGGATTCTTGTAATTGTGGATGAGGATCGGTTGGTTCGCCAAGGTGACGATCAGCCAGACGATCTCGCCAATCGCTCCTTCGTAGTCCTTATTTGTCAAGATCTTGTCGCCAAGTTTTTCTAACCCACCGTACTTTTTGGCGATTTCCTTGGTCGCTTTGGTCGTGAGCAAAAGCTCATATTCCTTGTCGCCGATCCTGATGATCGCGCTTCTTTCGTCAGCCATCAGTCGTTACCTCCCGCACCCGTTTGCGTGTATGTAGGTTCGTATACAGCATCGTACCAAGCGCCGATAATTGCGGCGTTATTCTCGCTCTCGGTGACCTCCGCCTTCCATAAATGCTTGTTGGCACCATCGACTTTGTTCCTTTGCAGAATCGTCCCCTCTATAGTCGGTGTCGAGAACGTAATCGAATCGCCCTTTGTGGCAAGGTTTGTGGCGGGCACACCGAACAAGACGCGGTAAAGCCAGTAATACTTGTACTTGCCGTTTGATTTCTTCGCCCTGAACCCGATCGCCACGTAGTTCGAGACGTCCTCGCCGCTTGAAACAAGCACGCCGTTTGCATCGACCCTCGCGCCTACCAAAGCTGCAGCGGCATCGTTACCGATTTCATCCACGCCCAAGGAAAGGGTTCCGGACTTGAATTCCTTAACAGCCTCGGCTTGGCCGTCGTCGGCGAATAAAGTGGCCTCGTTCAGCTCGATCGAAAGATCTGCGGAGATCGCTTTCGCAAGTTGGACCGGGGTGCCGTATGTTTCGTTCCCATTACTGTCTTCGGTAATAGGAGCGTAGTAAAGTTTGTCTAAGCCTATTGTCGCCATGACTTAATCCTCCTCGTTTTCAATTTCATAGGTTTTGGCTACGTCTATCGTGTAATGATGGTAGCCCGCATCAGCGTCATATCCGTTGTATCTGCGGTCGGTGACGCAAAAGAAATGGGCAATGAGCCGTCCGCAGATCTGGTTCTTCAGCCGGATGTAATTGCCCTTCGTGAATATGGATATCCTGACTTCCTGCTTGTCCGCCTGGGGCATATCGTCAGCATTTAGCGGATAGGAATCCGCAAGGGGAACCAGGACTATGTATTCGCCCGGGGCTTCCTTGCTGAAGACACCCGTCTCGATCGGTATGCCCAAGCTTGAAAGTAGCTCTTTCACTTCGGATAGAATGTTCATAATTTCCCGATCTCCTCCTCGATTTTTCCGGCCATGGTCTCCTCGCATTCCTTCTTTGAAGAGATCTTGGCGTTCTTTAAAAACGGTTTAGCGGGCTGCCCGTGCTTGCCGTATTCGATGATGTTGGCGATCATCGCGTTTGATGAGCCATCAACCCTGTATTCGTCAAAGCCCACCTTGATGTTGTAGTTGCCGTTTCTGTCCAGCAATACGGGCGAAAGCCCAAGTGCGTTCACAAGCTGACCTGTGGACGGGCCTTCGACCATGCTTTGAAGGTTGCTCTTCGTCTTTTTGAGGACGACTTCGCCGCCCGCTTTTAGCGCGGAATCGGCGATCACGTCCATGTTGCTCCCGACCCTGGACAGCTTTTTTAGTAGTTCTTCAGGGAGTTTTGCCGTGCACTTAGCCATTGGAAGCCTCCACTCTTTTGGCGAGTATCTCAATGTACATTCCCCTGCCTTTAACGTTTTCAACGGACAGGACGTTGTATCTCGTCCTGTCGATCTCGACGTAATGCTTTGTTGTAATTGTGAGCCCGGGAACTCTCCTTAACTTAAAAAGCTCCGTAGCCTCACTGAAAGCCGCCAAATTCGCCCAGCGTTCGCTTCCGTGCCTGCCCTCAATAAACACCCGGATTTCGGCTAAAACCTCGACGTGCTCGAAACTGAAGCCCTCAGAATCGGTTTCACGCGTTATTGATATGATCTTCGCCTTCTTGTTCATCAGACCAAGTCCCATCGCTACACCTTCCATTCCCTGTCCAGCATCAATAGCCTGTTCACAGTCTTGAACGTCTGTTCCCCGGCGCTCGGGCTATCGGCGAAGAAGCCGCCCGTGGAACCATCACGTGATTCGTAGAAGTGGCTTGCAAGCATGATGACTGCCTGCTTGGTCCTTTCGCTCATCTCATGGGTTCGGTAATGCCCTTCTTCTAAATGCTGATAGCCCTCCGCGTAGGAAACGGCGGCAGAGATGAGGGAAACAATAAGACTGTCATCGTCGTCGAATGTAATGATCAAATTTGATTTCACCTGTGTAAGTAGATCGTTCGCTGTCATCTCTGCCACCTCCATTCATCAGTTACCGCTGGTTCCGCTGGCGGCTTTTTGCTGCAATACCTTGATCGCCTCGGGAAGGGTCAACTTGCCGTCGAGACGCTTGGTTGCGAGGAAGCCGACCTGGCAGGTGTCCGCGTATTTTTCGTTGAGTCTGCGGAAGGTGATGCCCTGTCTGTCGCCGATCCAGTAGAAATTGAAATCGCCGAACGCGACGGTCTTGTTCCCTGCCGCCACTTCAGGAACGAACTGAGAAGTGTACACGGGTCTTCCCAAGATGGTGTCGGGTGCCCCGGCGGTCAAGGCGGGCTGCCACAAATATGCGCCGGTGTTGTCCTTGAGTTTTCGGATGAGTTTCACCGTAGTGTCGTTAAGCACCCAGATGGCCTTTTTGCGGTAAGGGGCCTTGAGGCTATAGAAGAGGTCGATGATCTCATCCGCCGTGATGGCGGTCGCGCTTGCAGCAGTCACACCGACTTGAGCGCCTCCGGTCGAATTGAAGATGCCGGTAGGCTTGCCGGAGCCATTGCCGTTGAAGAACGCATCTTCCTCCTTCTCGCCGATTCGTCTTGCAAATTCGGTAGTGAAATAGGCTTCAAGATTGAACGCGCTGTCGTTAAGGAGTTCTTCGGATACCTTGATAAGGGTTCCGACTTTATGAGCCTCGATGGAAACCTGGCCGAAGGAATCGTCGGATTCGGGGATCGCGCCCTCTTCGTCAATCCAGGACGCGCCGCCTTTGGTAGCCACTACCGGAATCTTGTGGGAGCCGCTTGATGTGGTGAAAGTGTGGGCGTTTTTACGGAACACGTTGTCCTCGGAGAGCGCTTCGACAAGGGTATGTTCAAATTCGTCCGGAACGAGGTATCCGCCTTCGGAATCCACGCCTTCCTGAAGCGCGTTTCTGATCTCCATGGAAAGATATCCGCTGTTTCTGGCTTGTTTCCAGAATGCGTCGTTGTAGGCCTTCGATGCCTTGCCGGACTTGACGTCGGGCTTTGCTTCCATCGGCTTGGAGACGATAGGAGCGTTCATCGGCTTGTTGAGTTCGGCGTCGATGGCGCTGCGCTTTTCGAGGCGCTTGATTTCCTTGGTAAGGTCGTCGAAGTCCTCTTCCATGGCGGCATACTTGGCGTCGTCTTCCTCACTAAGTACGCCTTTTTCGTTAACTTGGGCCTTGAGGAAAGCGTCCATGGCCTTCCAGAGATTGGCTCTTTTTTCGATAAGTTCGTTGATAGTCATTTTCTTTTCCTCCTAAATGTATTTTTTGATTGTGACTAATCTTTCTTTGAGTTCGCTGACGGAGCGCCCCGTTTTGGGTGTAGGAACGCCACGCTTCGTGATCTTGTTGACGAGTTGGGTCTCGAATTCCTTGGCACCAAAAGCGTATGCCTCAGCGGGAACCGTCTTCTTTTCGTCTTCTAAGATCTCATCTGCAAATCCAAGTTCGATCGCTTTGTTGGCATTCATCCAGGTCTCGCTGTCCATCAGATGTGAAAGGACCGTCCTCGATTGCCCGGTCTTGATCTCGTAGGCGTTGATGATGGATTCCTTAACCTCGCTTAGGATATCGATGGCCTTTTCCATGTCCCTTCGCTCGCCGAAGGCTGCCATCGACGGGTTGTGGATCATGATGAGCGCCGTCGGTGCCATCTTGACCTTTGTGCCGGCCATGGCAATCACCGAAGCGGCCGAAGCTGCGATCCCGTCGATCTTGACCGTGACTTCGCCCTTATAGTCCATGAGCATCGAATAGATCTGGCTCGCGGCGATGCAGTCGCCCCCGGGACTGTTGATCCAGATGGTGATAGGTCCCGAACCGCTGAACAGTTCTTCCTTGAACATTCGAGGGGTCACATCATCGTCGAACCACGACTCTTCCGCGATCGTCCCGTTAAGTTCGAGTACTCTTTCTTCCGTCTCGCTGTTTTGAACCTTTTTCCAATTCCAAAACTTCTTCATCGGCTTTTTCCTCCTTTTCTTCTTTATTTGCGTAGGCTCCTGCATTGTTTAGCGGGAGCATGTTGCCGTTAATTAAATAAAGATCTCCACCTTGCTCGGCAGGAATCTTGTCTAAGTTCTCCAACTCTCTTATGTCGTTTGCGCTCATCCAGCCGTTCTGCCTTGCCGTCGCATAGCCCTGCATCCTCGATTGGTAGTCGCCCCTAAGAAGACCCTCGACGTTGAATTTGAAGAAGTAATTCTTCTTTTCGTCCGGACTTAAAAGGGACCTGTTGAGCGATTGCTCCCATCGGATGATCCAGGGGTCAAGCGTGTATTTGACGAACTCCAGCGATTGCTGCTCGATGTTCGAGAAGCTAGATTTCTCCAGGTCGCCGACCATGTGGGGCGGCACTCTGAATATCCTTGCTATTTCGTTTATCTGGAACTTCCTGGTCTCGAGGAACTGCGCCTGCTCCGGCGCAATCGATATAGGTGTATATTTCATGCCCTCTTCGAGCACCGCCACCTTACCTGAGTTGGCACTTCCTCCAAATGTTGAGTTCCAATTCTCTCTAAGCCTTGCGGGGTCTTTGATCGTCCCCGGATGCTCTAAAACACCAGAAGGCGCTGCGCCGTTGGCAAAAAACTTCGCCCCATACTCTTCCGTGGCTATTGCAAGTCCTATGGCGTTCTTCGCCATGGCAATCGGTGAGTAACCGACCAAGCCGTCAAAGCCAAGACCGGGTATGTGAAGCACATCCCTTGAACTCAGCGTCACCGTTCCGGCATCTTTTGCCTTTCCTTCCTCTGCGCTTTTCTGATACGTGTAATAAAGGACTCCGTTTTCATCCCTGTCCACGCTCATCTTGTTCGGCATCAAAGGATACAAGGCGATGACCTCGCCTTTGCCGTTCCGTATGATTTGCGCATAGGCGTTTCCCCATAAAAGGAGATGTGTCATCAGCGTTTCCCTGAACACGAACGAGCTCATCTCGGGGTTTGGCTCATCATGGAGCAAGTGATATAAACCCGTGTCTATCGCCTTTATCTTGGAGCCGTCCTCGTTGTACTTATAGAAATGCAAAGGAAGACCTGCTACCGCTTCAGCCAAGATACGGACGCAGGAATACACCGCGGTCATCTGCATGGCGCTTCTTTCGGTTACGGATTTGCCTGCGCTTGAACCGCCCATGAAGAACGAGTACGTACTGCCGACAGTTCTGTCCTGCGGCTTGTCTCTTGCTTTTCTTTTGAATAAGCCCATTTGAACACCTCCTAAATAATCAAAAGGCCCCTGGAATCGTAAACCGACTCAGAAGCCCCACCGCCATTCCTGATGGCTCTATCCAGTGCCATGACCGTAGCCACGGCACCATCTATCTTTTCCGTCGACCTCGCCTTGTCCATCTTTATGTTTCCGGCAGGATCGACCCTCACGCACACGTTATCCATCATCCAGCGAAGGACGGGATTGCCGTCATGCTTTATTTGCTTTGCAAGGACCAGGTTCATCAGCTCTTTGGTAGGCGGGCTCATGTCCTTGAAGCCCTGGCCAAAAGGAATGACCGTAAAACCTAAGTTGTCCAGATCCTGTGTCATCTGAACTGCGCCCCATCTATCGAAGGCGATCTCTTTGATGTTGTATTTCTTTCCAAGATCGTCGATAAAGGCCTCGATGAATCCGTAATGGATAACGTTGCCTTCGGTGGTCTCGATGAATCCTTTCCTCTCCCATATGTCATAAGGCACATGGTCCTTCATGACCCTTGCCTCCATGTTCTCTTCCGGTATCCAGAAATAAGGAAGAATGTAGTAATTATCGTCATTTTCCGTCGGCGGGAACACCAGGACGAACGCCGTGATATCCGTTGTCGAAGACAGATCCAATCCGCCATAACATACACGGCCATTGAGGTCTTCAGGCTTGAAAACCGCCTTGCATTCCTCCCATTTGTCCATGGGCATCCATCTGACCGCCTGCTTCACCCATTGGTTGAGCCTTAATTGCCTGAATGTATTCTCCTCTGCAGGATTTTGCTTTGCGGATTCGCAGGCTGCCTTCACTTTTTCAAGCTGCACCGTTATCCCAAGCGATGGGTTTGCCTTCTTCCAAACCTTTGGGTCGGTCCAATCGTCCTCGGGTTCTGCGCCGTAGATGACGGGATAGAACGTCGGGTCGACCTTCCTCCCCGCTAAAATGTCCTTTGCCTTCTGATGCGTTTCATAGCATATGGACTTTGTGTCGGTTCCGGCAGTCGTGATCAAGAAATACAAAGGCTGCATTCTCGCGTCGCCCGAACCCTTGGTCATGACGTCGAACAGTTTTCTATTCGGCTGGGTGTGAAGCTCGTCAAACACGACACCGTGTATATTGAAGCCGTGCTTGGAGTACGCTTCCGCGCTGAGCACCTGATAAAAGCTGTTCGTCGACAGGTAGACTATCCTTTTCGTGGCGGCCAAGATCTTGCACCTTTTATTGAGTGCCGGGCACATCCTGATCATGTCGGCAGCCACCTCAAAGACGATAGACGCCTGTTGTCTGTCGGCGGCACATCCGTATACTTCGGCCCTTTCCTCGCCATCGCCACAGGTAAGTAGCAGTGCCACCGCTGCGGCAAGTTCGCTCTTTCCCTGCTTCTTCGGTATTTCTATGTAGGCGGTATTGAACTGCCTGTATCCGTTTGGTTTTAAGATGCCAAACACATCCCTTATGATTTGCTCCTGCCAATCGATGAGCTTAAATGGCTCCCCCGCCCATGTGCCTTTGGTGTGGCACAGGCATTCGATGAATCCGACCGCGTAATCGGCGGCCTCTTTGTCGTAGATGGAGTCTTTGTTCTTGAATTTCGTTGGCACGTATCTCTTCAGTTTTCTCAAATTCCCCACCTCCTTGTATAAAGAAAAGGACTCCAGTTAAGGAATCCAAATCTTTGTCGCGGCAAATCGGGTCTTACTTGTCCTCGACGGTCGGAATAGCCCGGAGGATCTTTTCCTTTTCCTCGTCGCTTATCCCAAGGCTGTCAAGCGCCTCCCTCGTCCCGCATAGCGGGCATATCGGCGTGACATTGTCGACCCTTGAGATCGCCGGGTGACCCCTGTACGTCCTGCCGCATTTCGGGCATACCTTTTCGCTGACGTTTGTTCTTTCTTCTGCCATCTTACCTAACCTCCATGCTTTTGATTATCGCTTCCTCGATCAGAATCGGGTTGAAGCCGAATGTCCTGTACCCTTCAAGGCAAACCTCGACATAGCCTCTTGACGGGATGCCGAGCTCTCGCTCCTCGTGCATGATGTACACGAACGCCTTGCAGCGTCGTGGCTCCTTCTTCTTGATCGAGGCGTAGTCGATCTCGATTTCCTTCTTGTAGTAGAAGCTTGGGTACCCTTCGTATCTATCAAGCGCTTTTTCCGAGGCTTCGTCTACCTTCCAGACTGCTACCGGGACCTCGTATCCCTTTGCCTTTTCTATGGTCAAATAGGAGCCCGTCTTGCTACCTTTGAACAGGAGCCTGTAATCCTTGATGACGCCTTTGCCGATTACGACGGCAGTCGGGCATCTGAACCTCATCTGCCTGACGTTGAGGTTGGAACCGTAAGCCAAATAATACTTTCTCATCTTCCCACCCCCCTTATGCTATGGTGGCGGAAGGCCTTGTCCCGCTTCTGAATGCCGCGTCGCCCGATAGCCTTCTCGTAAGGAAGTCCCTTGCCGTCGAGAATTCCTCGCCGATGAACCCAAGCCTTAAAAGCCAGGTTCTCATCGCGTATTTCGGGTTCTCGTGCTGCTGTGGTTTGCTCGATGCGCCTTTGGCTTCCTTCGCCATCTCACTTAGTGCCAGGCAGAGCTGGATATAGCTCTTGAGTTGTCCGGCGTGGAGCCCGTTTTGCTTTCCGCCTTCGGGTGCGTCGAATTGGAACAATCTGAATTCGATCGTGCCCTTGGTGAAGGTAGCGTGGAAGTTGAGCATGTGGTATCGGCTGTCGTTGTAATGCTGGGTCCTTCCGTAATCGCAATGCTGGCTTCTATACCAGACGTCCGCGAATCCACTCATGGTTTGTGGTTTCTTGCGGTTGACTTCCCTTAGGAAATTCGGGTCTACTGTCCTGCAGTATCTCGTAAGCCTTCCCCTGTCGAGGTCCAAGGCTTCGGCGAGCAGGTTTTCGTGGCTTGCCATGATGTTCGTAAGGTTTCTTAAGGTTCTTGGCGTATGTCCGTTCGCCCCGATGTGGATGTGGACCCCGCATCCCCTGGTGGCGTCGCTTTTGGCTCCCGCCTTTCTTAGCATCCTTATGATCTCCTGCAATGTTTCAATGTCCTCGTATCTGAGGATTGGCGTTACCAGTTCGCACTTCTCTTCGTCCGGCCCGGCGATGGAGCAGTCCCTTTGGAATTTCCATACCCTGCCCTCTCCGTCTTTGCAGGCCCAGGTCATGTAGCCGTATTCGCTTGCCGCGTTCCATGCTTGCGTCCCGAAGTAGTCTGCGATAAGGCTGGCAGCCTTTCTTCTTGTAATGTTGTTCATCTCGACTTCGACGCCGATGGTCTGCTCTTTCATGTTCCTGATCTGTATCTCGGTGTTCTTCATGATCATTTTCCTCCGATGGTTACTGGGTTTTTCTCCCTTTTCTCGTGTATATATATCACTCTAAAGAACACTTATATCAAGTCATTTGGAGCAGATTTTTAAATATATTTTATATATTTAAACTACCTACTTTTTAGGCTTTGAAACAAGTTCAATCTGATCCTCGCCATATACAACATTCAATCCAGAACCGTTGTCCCAACTAACCAAAATCGATAGGATATCATCAACACCTTTTACAGTTCCAAGCGTACCAATAGGTGGCGCTTGAATGTCATCCATTTTTAGAAGTCTTACTCGACTGCCGACTGGATACTTCTTTAAAAGTTCTTCCTTTGTCATAGTTCCTTTCCATCCTTACCGATTAGTTTGATTTCTCGAATGGTTCCATTCTTGAAAAGTTCAATGGCATATTTGACCGCTTCTTCTTCAGACCAGCCTAACGATTTGATGTAATAATCGACCAAGTAATCCATGCCACTTCTCGATGTGTTTGTTTCATCGCAAATCTTGTAAAGTTCAGCTCTTTTGTTTTCCATTATTACCACCTCCAAAGTCACATATATACATCGCTCAAAAGCGAGAATATATCAAGCGATTAGGCCGATATATCTTCCACTTTTTTAACGAGATCTTTATATGCAATCTTCTCTCCGTTTCTAAGGCAGTAAACACCATCTTCATCATGTGTGTTGTCCACGTATCTGCGAAGAATGACCGATGCGTATTTCTCATCAAGTTCCATGGTGTAGCAGATTCTGTTCGAAAGCTCGCATGCCATCAAAGTTGACCCGCTACCGCCGAATGTGTCCACGACGATTGCGTTCTCCTGGGAGGAGTTCTGAATCGGATATGCCAGCAAATCCAAAGGCTTTGAGGTCGGATGGTTCTCGTTTCTCTTTGGCTTCTTGAAATTCCAGATGGTCGTCTGCTTCCTGTCGGAATACCAGCGATGCTTACCGTTTTGCAAAAAGCCGTAAAGCACCGGTTCATGCTGCCATTGATAATCGCTCCTTCCAAGTACAAGTGAATCCTTGACCCAGATGCAGCAGCCTGCCAAATGGAAGCCGGCATCGATGAAAGCGGTCCTGAAGTTCAGCCCTTCCGTATCCGCGTGGAAGCAATAAGCCGCCGCTCCCGCTTCGCAATGGTCTACCATGTTCTTAAACGCCTTTAACAGGAATTCATAGAACTCCTCGTTCTTGAGCGAGTCGTTCTGGATCTTGAGACCGGTAGACGAGCAGAAAGATACACCATAAGGCGGGTCCGTCAGGATCAGGTTGGCCCTTTTTCCGTCCATGAGCCTGTTGACGTCATCGGGATTGGTGGCGTCACCGCACACAAGACGGTGTCTGCCGACTACCCATACGTCACCCTTTTCCACGAAAGAAGCCTCTTCCAACGCTTTCGTCAAATCATAATCGTCGTCCTCGACATCGGTCTTCTCACCTTTGAAAAAATCCTCGATCTCGTCTTCGTCAAAGCCCGTAAGCGCCAAGTCAAAGTCAGCGTCTTCCAATGCTTCGAGTTCTACCTTCAAGAGTTCCTCGTCCCACCCCGCGTCGAGCGCCATGCGATTGTCGGCGATGATGTAGGCTTTCTTCTGTGCTTCGGTCAAATAATCGACCAGAACGCACGGAACCTCATCGATGCCTTCCGCTTTGGCGGCAAGCACACGTCCATGTCCTGCGATGATATTGAAATCCTTGTCGATGATGACCGGATTGATGAACCCGAATTCGCGAAGGCTGGATCTCAGCTTTGAGATCTGCTCAGGGCTATGGGTCCTGGCATTGTTCACGTAAGGGATGAGTTTATTCACATTGACGAGAGTCATTTCTTTTGTCGTTCTTGCCATCAGAATAACCCCCATTCTGCGAATTTCTCGAAACCGCCTAAGACGTTAATAAAGTCCCTGGCGATTTCAACGACCTCTTCATAAGGCCTGTTGTCGATGTACTCATCTCCGATGGCACAGGAAATCTCCACAACTTGATTGGTTGCCTGCGCCTTCAGGAAGCAATAGATGTTCACGGAAACATCGGCCTTCGATAGGTCCTTGCCGTGAAGCCCGCCGCCTGTGACCGAATCGGCCATGTCGGAACCGAGTTTTCTGTTGGTTGCACCCGTATCAACATCAGTACCTCCAGTCCATTCGCCTAAAGGATTAATAATTGCCTTAGGATATTTCTTGTGAAGTTCATAGTTCTTTGCCTTACTTTGGCAGATGATGAGCTTTTCCCCGTCGATGATGTATTTCCCGTCGCTTGGATAGTTCGCATAAATCTTTCTTGCAATTTCAGATAGACTCTTTTGTTCCTTTGTAAGTGGCACACCTTTAAAGATGCCGTTATCACCGCAGCGGATCTTCTCACTTTGGTTATCTGCTAAATGCAAATCCTGTGGAACCTCCACATAGTCTACATAAACTCTTCCGGCAATCCTGCGGGCTGCCTTGATCACATCTTTGCGGTCAAGATACACAGAGGTCTCGGCTATGATGTGGCACTTGCCGTGGCCAATAAGGACCTCCACCGCTATCCTCGGGTTTTTGTTCTCCCTGTACGCCAGATCTACAATCGCACCTGCAATCCTGTCAGCAATTTTGTCCGGGTGTCTGGGATTGACTTTTTCAAACATGTTCTTTTCCTCCGTCAAAAAAGGCCACCGTCCGGCAGCCCATGTGTATTTATTCGCAATGTATTGTCTCGAGAGTATGTCTCTTATCATTTCCTCTCCCGGGAACGTAGCAGTCTTTCCATCATGTCGTCGTTGGGATTGGGACCCCTGAAGTCCACCGTGCAGTTCTCCTTCACGACCTGGAATATCTGAAGCCACGCAATCGTAGACTGCTTCATAAACGATTGGCTCATGGCGACATAAGGGCTTTGGATGGGATTCCCCGATGTGGGATGTTTCCCCAAAAAGCCGTATTTGGTTATCGCCTCTTCGCATTGGATCCACCTGGCGACGCTCATCGCGTAGTTCTCGATCAAGACTGTATTCACGATCTTCTCGCAGCCTAGCTTCTTCAGCCATAGCCACGTCTGCTTGTAGATGTCCGCCGCTTCAAGGTTCTTTCCGTCGCGTTGCTGCGCGGACAGGTAATCCTTAACAGGCGGCATGTCCACCGCCTCAAGCTCGGCCCCCTCGAAAGAATCCGGGACATCTATGACCTGAAGTTTCCTTTCGCCGGGATTCCCGTTCTCGTATTTTTCTATTGTGGCCTTCTTTTTCCTTCCAGAGCCGACCCTGGAACCGCCGTGCATGCTTGCATTAGCCATAGGCTAGCACCTCCTTGTCTAGGTTTGGGCTATTCCCCTCTTGATTTCGCCGACTTTGCGCACGAGAGCCCAGCCCGATGTCCGCTATAAAAGCCGTGAAGATTTGACTCCCCCACCCATCAGCGTTCGCTCGGATGCCTGTCGCCCAGCTCGATATGGATCTTATTGTGGCAAGACCTGCAAACCGACATGAGGTTGCTCTCAAGGTTGGTTCCGCCTTTGTTAACTGGTAAGATGTGATGCACTTCCTCAACAGGTGTAATCCTTCCTTCCTTCAAGCAGCGTTCGCAGAGAGGATGTTTCTTAACGTATCTGTCCCTGATTCGCTTCCACTCACGCCCATACTTCTTGTTATGGTTCGGCGCACGCTCATACGCGTTGTATTCCCTCGCGGCTTCCGCCTTATGCTTTTCACAATAGGTTCCGTCGGTAAGGTTAGGACAGCCTGGATATCTACATGGCTTCAATGGTTTATGCGGCATATCCTTACCTCCTTCCTTTCACGAAAAAAGTCCACTCGGATCACTCCTAATGGACTGTCGTTTTCTATGGCTTTCGCCCGATTATATCATATCACACATGCCCCGTTGCCACCACTTGCCACGTCTTGCCAAAGGTTGCCAAACCTTGCCTTTTTTATTTCGAAACCTCAAACAGTTCCAAAGCCTTGTCATGCAGCCTTCTGACCTGGGTCGATGAGGCATAGACTTTGTCCGCTATCTCGTTCCATGAGTTCCAATAAATGTATCTGTAGATAAGGACGGACTCGAGTTCGGTGTCCCCGATTCCCGATATGGCGTCGATCGTTTCCGTTTTCACGTTTTCTGCTTCAGGCCTTAGTTTTTTCAGTTCCTCTTCATCCTCAAGTTCCCGGTATACCCATTTCACGAATGGGGCCTCCAGGTTCCTCGTCCCGTCGACCACCGGCCTATCGTAATTCGGACCCGGGATGGATGAGGCTAGTTGCCTGCACCTTTCGATGTCCTTTTCGAGGTGTTCGATCCTGCGCATGAGGTTATGATATCTGCATAGGTATGTTTTCTTGTCCATCCGATTCACCTCCATTTCATCAGGCTCCATACGCGCTTTCCTCCACCAGGTCGCCTATGGATACCTCGAGCGCCAAAGCGATCTTCATGATCACCACCACATCCGGATGCCTAAGCGCGGACTCCCACTGGACGACGCTGTTCCTCGTGGTTCCGATTCTTCTTGCCAGTTCCGCCTGCGTCATCCTCCTGGACTTCCTTATCAGCATGAGGTTTATGGAGAAGAGGCGGTCGAAGTGCTCTTCGGTGAATCTTGCAATGCAGTCCTTATATGTTTGCTCTTCGCATGAATCTACCATATCACTTCTCCTCCTTTATCTTTGATAATTCGATGATCTCGATGCTGATCCCGGTAGGCTCATCGGACCATATCTTTTCTACGTGTTCCTTCACGACCTGAGCGTCGTCCACCCAGAACCCCAAATCGGTCATCACGTCCTTCAACATCTTCTGAAGGTTGTCGGTGTCGGGCTTGGTCACCCTCCATTCCTTATTCTTATGCCGCTTGCCCCTTGGGAACAGCCAGGAAACGCGGAGTTCCACGGGTCCGGTCAGCGGCGCTTTCGGTTTGAACGGTCTTAAGTGCAGCCTCAGTATCCTCTTCGCTTCCTTCAGCTTTTCAGGCTGGTAGAAGACCGGTTTGTTATGGACTATCGTCACCTGCCTCTCCTGCGCGGTTGCCGTAGGCGGATCCAATAGCAAGAATATCCTCATGGCCGCGCCTCCGTTTTTTCTTCGGCATTCTTTTTAACGGAAAGGCGGGTGCTGACGTTGATGCACCCTTGTTTGGGATAGGGCGGGCTCTTAGGCCCTATCCTACAAACGGGTGCGTCAGCGGTGACGGTGACGTTACCTATATATAAGGCCTTTTCGCCGCTTTTGGCAGATAGGCGTATTTCCCTATCCGCCGTCAATTTTGACAAATAGGAGAATATTCCCTTTCCGCCGCAAACGGCACAGCTCATTCCGGATGCGTTCGCGGGTATGATAAGTCGTCTATTTTCCATTTCTGTATATCCTTCCTTTCGCGTAGTGATAGATGTCTTCCAGTTCCTTCAGCCTGTCCCTGATGGTCCTCTCCGCAATGCCGAGGTACTCCGCCATGTCTTTTGCGAGAACGCTTGAGTCGGTACCCAATAGCGCATCGTAGGCATCGTCGAATTCCTCCCTTCTCGTTTCGGGAGTCGACTTCCTTTTGCCAGACTTCGCAAGGTTCGCCTCAGCGCTGCCTTCCGCACCGACCGAACTCAAAACTCCTGCCGTATCGGCTTTATGGAGCGGATATTCAAACCAAAGGTTGACCGGTTTGAAGTTCTCGAACTCACGTAGTGAGCACTCCAATCTCCATGCCGACGAATTCGGGTTGTCGGCGTTCTTGAGCATGAAATCCTCGTCGGTATCGAGCTGAATCAGATCAAGTTGGGCGTCCGGGTCCCTTGCGAACACGCCGCTTCCGCTTGCCCTGTCCATCGCCTTCTTGAAGCCCTGCGCGCCTTTCGAATGGTGATGGCAGTAGATGGACGCGCACCCCGTCTCGGCGCATATCCTGTCGAACTGATTGCAGAACTGCCCCATCTCCGAAGCGTTGTTCTCATCTCCCGTTATGACCTTGTAGATAGGGTCTATAATCACCGCGTCGAAGTGCTGGTTTGCCACCCTTCTTATGAGCTTTGGGACCAGCTTGTCCAAAGGAATTGCATGTCCCCTCAGGTTCCAGATGACGATGTCCTCGCTGTGCTTCGGCGTGTATTTCATCGCCTTATAGATCTCTATGAAGCGGTTGATGCAAGACGCCGGGTCAATCTCCAGATTCACATAGAGGACCTTGGATTTCTTGCACTTGAAGCTGTTAACCCACTTTATGCCTTCCGACAACGCGACGCACAGTTCCATCAAGAGGTAGCTTTTGCCTGCCTTCGAGCTGCCTGAGATAAGCATCTTGTGCCCGCATCTGAGCACGCCTTCGATGAGCTGTTCGGGCAATACCGGCGGATTGGCTAATAGCTCTTTCGTAAGAACGGTAAGCTCCGGTAGTTCATCGTTTGCCCCTTCCACGTAATCCAGCCAATCGATCCAAGACTTGCGCCCTATGTTCGTCGCGAGCAATGTCTGCTGCTTTCCGTTTCTGGTGACCCCGGGCATGCGGGACAGTCTCGACGGATTGCGGTTTTGCTTGTCGACCTTAAGCCCATGCTTTTCCAGGAAATCGTATAGGAAGTCCACCCTTTTTCGGTATTCTTCCAGGTTTTTGGCTTCCACCCTTACGATGGCATGTATCGACTTCCCGCCGCTGTAGACAAGCGCCGCTATGGGCAATTCGAACTTACGGTACAGCGCATCCTGCTCGGCAAGGGGCATGTCATCCGATTCGACCAATGCGTAATCGAACCTGGTGACGTTCTCGTTCTTCACCCCGCCGCATACCGGGTTGAAGCGGATCCATGCGCCGCATTCCTCCTTCCAATCGCCTATTGTCGCGCCCAGATCGTCTGGATATTTCTTAAGCGATTCAATAAGTTCCTTTGCGGTCCTGTCGTATACCCCTTTTGATGGGAGATATTTGCCTTCGGAGTCCTGCCACACGTCATTGGTCACGTACCCGACCTGCTCGTCATCGTGGAATAATGTTTCAAGGTATCTAATGAGCTGTTCGGTAGGCTTTTCGAACTGCTTCACTTCCAACGTTGTCCCGTCGCCGTCGTATTCGATGACGTCGTCCCATTCCATGCATCCGTCTCCCTCGAAACGGGAAAAGACGAAGCCGTTGTTCTTCGCCATCTGGACGATGGTCCCGCCGGTCACGGGATTTGCCGAGCCGTTGAACCCGGCCCACTTCCTTTCGCATTCGCCCGGCTTGTATCTGGCTGAATCCTTCGCGCTCCAATCATCCCAGACGGAGCAAGGATAGCCCTCGCTTTTGAGGGCCATCCCCACGTTGATCCATTCCTGGTAATTGAGGCCGGAGGCGTCTATGTAATCAAGCGCTTCTAATATGTTGTCTTTTTCCATGCGTTTGCCTCCTTCTTTTTATGCGGGTTGGTATGTCTTGACGTCGATGCCCCTTGGCACGAACCAGTTGTTCGCGGCGATCCTTGAAATCATCTTGCTGGCGGCGTCGAAGCTCCACTCCCCGACATGGTAGAACCCGTACTTTTCAAGGGCTCTGATTTGCTTAGGAGTTGAAAGCCCCGCGTCGATGCGGTTTATGAGTTTCGTAATCAAAAGCGAGGCTTTGCCGCAGTTTTCGATTTCGTCCGGATTGATTCCAAGTTTCTCAAGCTTTGCCTTCTGGCCTTCGGTAACTGGACCGCATTCCCAAACGAAAGTCGGCTCATAATCCGCCAGATCCTCCGCAGCGATCGACATTGCGTATTGAAGCGGGTCGACGAGTTTTCTTTGACGTTTCTTCATCTCGGCAAGCTGGCGCGCAAGGGAGTCTTCCCTTTCCTGGACGATGTCCCTTCCCGCCTGCTCTTCCGCATCCAATAGGTTTATGCCGGACTCGTTGTTCATCATCATTTTGTCGATGCGTTTCGCAATGTCCTCGTTCTTCGAGATAAGCGCTGACGGCCTGCAAAGGTCATGGCGTTCCGTCATCCAAAGGAAGTCTAGGAGCAAGAGTTCCTTCTTTCCGGGTGACAAACGCATGCCACGCCCCACCATCTGCTGATACAGACTTCTGACCTTTGTCGGCCTTAGCACGACGATCGTATCCACCGCCGGGCAGTCCCAGCCTTCGGTGAGAAGCATGCTGTTGCAAAGGACGTCGTATTCCCCGGCTTCGAAGTCGGCAAGGATCTGTTCCCTGTCTTTGGAATTGCCGTTGACCTCGACCGCGTTCAATCCGTGAACGTTCAGCAATTCGCAGAACTTCTGCGAGGTTTTTACAAGGGGCAAGAACACGACCGTCTTCCTGCCCTTGCAGTAATTCAGCATCTCAAGCGCGATTTGATTGAGGTATGGTTCTAGCGAACTTCCGATCTCGCCTACGGCATAATCGCCATTGGAAAGACCGACGTTCCTAATGTCCAATTCAAGCGGGATCATCTGCGCCTTCACCGGGCATAGGTATCCGTCTTTTACAGCTTGGTGAAGCGTGTATTCGTACGCCTTGGAATCAAAGAACTGCCCGAGGTTCTTCTGGTCCGCCCTGTCGGGCGTTGCCGTAACGCCAAGCACCTTAGCCGAATCGAAGTACTGAAGAACCCTTTGATAGGTATCGCTCATCGCGTGATGGGCCTCATCGACCACGATCACGCCGAAGTCGTCCTTCTTGAATTTACTAAGCCTCGACTCTTGGGACAGGGTTTGAACGGACGCGACGGTCACCCTTTCGCTTCTTCCGACGCTGGTCGACTCTGCCTTTTCAAGCGAAGACGTCAACCCGGTCGTCTTGTAAAGCTTGTCCGATGCCTGGTCCAAAAGTTCGCCGCGATGGGCAAGGATCAGGGCTTTTTCGCCCTTGTCCACCTCTTTTTCTACAACTTTTGAAAACACCACGGTCTTCCCTGTACCGGTAGGGAGCACCAGCAACGTGTGCCGATGCTCCGCTTCCCACTCACCAAGGATGGAATTGACCGCAGTTTTCTGATATGGTCTTAACTCCATCATGACTCATACCCCCTAGAAAGGAAGGTCTTCGTCAGTGACTTCCACCATTCCGACGGCATTTCCACCGAAAAACTTAGGATCATAATCGATGAACCTGCCGATGTCGTTCACGGTCTTCTCCTCACCGTAGTTATTGGTGTACTTCCTTTGTGTGACATGGGCGCGGCCCTTTGAGCCGATCACCTTGTTCCAGTCCATTGTTAGTTTCTCGCCGTGCTTCTTCTGCCCGATGCAGCGGAAGAAAGAGGAGATGCGCCACTCCACGCTACGGTAAAGGAGCAGGTCGAATTTGATGAGGGTAAGGCCGGCTTCGGTCTCGATTTGGACGGTGATTGACGCCTTGTTGCATGCTGGGATCTTCTGCCCTCCCGGGAATCTTCCGCGCTCGAAGTTTGTGACGGTGAAGTTGTAGTCGCCTTCTTCCAAAAGGACGAACTCCTGTCCATCTTCCTGGATGGTGTCGTCCCATCCGATTTCCATGTTCTGGTTGGGTTTATTCATATTGGTGTTATCCATCATTCATTTCCTCCTGTGGATTTATTTTTGTTTATGGTTTCGACGATCTTCTTGAAGTTCGGGATAATCCAACGTGCCAAGAAATCATCTTTGTAATCAGCCAGATGCTGTTCTTTCGCATAGTGACCTTTAGCGGTAACAACAGCCTCGACATCAGCTTCGGTAATCCCCGCGTTTTTGATCATTTCCCTGACCTTCATCAGCAATTCCGATTGCTCGTTTTCTTGCAAAACAGGCGGGATTTGAGCGGTTTTCGAGCCGAATAGATGGGAAATCGCCTTGAAATCCAAATCGATCTCATCGGGGAGCCCGTATCTGTTCTTAGCGTCCCAGCAGGCATGGTGGGATGTGTAGATGACACGTTTACCGCCCTGTGCCTTCTTGGTATTGTTCTCGGTTGTGACGACATAGGTTTTGTAGTTGCAGAATAGAAGCATGTCGCACCATTCCTTGAGTAGTGGGGCCACTTGTTTCGTGAGCTTCATTTCCCAGCGGTCAAATTGGCCCGCTTCTTCCGGGAGCTCGAACTTTCTGGGTTTGCCGTGTGCGATGACGACGGCATTGACCCCTAAATCGATGAGCTTATTCAAGGAAGCGAGCAGTTTTGAGAATTCGTCCTGCAGATAGACATATCCCTTGCCGAAGCCAAATTCCTCGATGTTGTATTTGCGGTATTTCTCGCACACAAACTTGGTGCAAAGCGATTCTGCCCAGTCGGCGGTGTCGATGACTAATGTATTACAGATGCTTGGGTCCTTGATGACCTCTTCCACGCAGGAAAGAAGGTATGACCAATCGCTCCCGCATTTGACCCTTCTGATATTCAAACTTGACGTCCCGCCCTCCGTATCCAAGAAAAGCGGATTCGGGAACTGTGACGCGAAGGTGCTCTTTCCGATACCTTCCGCCCCATAGATGACCACTTTTAAGGCTCTGGTCTCCAAGCCGGTTTCAATTTTCAGCATTATTGCTTGTCCTCCTTTGTCGTTTCTTCTTTGATAAGGACGGGTTGTCCCTTCGGTTTGATCACGTAATCGCCCACAAGGTCGTTGAACCTCGATTTGCCTACTAGTTTCTGCAGCTCGCTGATGCTCATGAGTTTTGTTACCTCGGGAGCGTAGCCAGCGTCTTTTAGGATCTTCTTCACCGCCTCTTCGTCGCTGATCTTCCGCTTGGTCGCGGATTCGGAAAGGACGTAGCCCTTCCACTTCTTTCCGTCGATGGCTTTCTTCAATGCGTATTCCTTCACGGAATTGCAGTAGTCGATGACGAAATCCAGTCTGGGGAGCAGTTCCTCGATCTCCGAGTCCGTCATGGTATCGGTTTTTTTCTCGATATCCATGGATAAAGCGTCTTCGCTCCTTTGTCGGCAAACGTTCCTGCCGGGGCAGTATTTGCACCACTTCCCGCTTATTGCTTTCGCATTGGGGTTTTGCGCTTCCTTTGCGGCGGGTCTTAAGACGGACACTTCCCATTCAAGCAGGTCCTCGACATCTAACGTTTGATCTTCGATGTTATGGATTCTCTCCTGGTAGATGACCAACCTGATTTTTCTGATCGGATAAATATTCGCGAAAAGTTTATAGGCATAGAGTCCATAAATCCCGAGCTGGGAGTTAAGGCTCCCGTCGTCCTCAAACACATGGACCGGGATAAATCCGGTCTTGTTGTCGATGATGGTAAGTGTGTCGCCCGAGATGATGATGGCGTCGGCTGTGCCGTGTGTATCCGGAGCGTAGTCCATTTCAAGAAGCTGCTCTATGAACACGATGGGCTTCTTGCCGGTGCGCTTTTCCTCGTAGTCGGCCTGGCCAATGACGAAGTTTGCATATCCGGTGGCGAGCACTTCCATCTCCTCGTCATAATGACCAAAGGAAGATTTTAACTCTTCTATACCTACCGTCTTTTCGTCGAAGTCCTCGATCTTCAAGGATTGCCTGATGTAAGCTTCCGCCAAGGCATGGCATTCCGTGCCGAACTCAGAGGCTTCGTTGGTCTCCTCTTCCTTATTGGCGAGGAACTTCGCCGAGAATCCGCAATGGACCCATTCCTTGCTGCTTGGGGCTAAAATGCTGTGTTTTCTTTCCTCAGACATGTTTCGCCTCCGCCCTATCGGGTATCGTTATGATTTCGACGCTTGCCACGTCCTCGCCCGGCACGATGATGGTCACCTTATCTGGATCGGTTCCGAACATCTTTTTGAACAGCCCCCTTTTTAATCGCTTGGATTTGTAGGAGACCACACCACCGCTTTCCGGTGGCTTCTTTGAAACTTTGATTCTTAATGTCTGTTCCAAAATCTTTTTCCTCCATTGATTCATATTCGGAAGGGACGAATGTCTAGAATATCGTCCGCTTCTACTGTGCTTACGGTTTGAAAGGGCGGATTACTCACCTTTCCCAAAAATTTTTGAAGAATTTTTCCTGGCGGCCACTTTTGCCCTGTTAACGAGGTTATAGACAGACTTGATACTCAAACCGTTCTCCCTTGCGTAGCCCTCGATGGACTGTCCGCCGATGACTATCTTCAAAAGCACGTCCGCGTAACGCGGGTTCAATGTCTCTTTCAAACGCATGACGAAAGAATGGTTCTCTTCATCTTCTATAACCCTATCCAGCGGTGAAGTACCTTCGGATGGGATAGTTTCAACTATGTCAACCTCTACGCCATCTTCGTCCTTGAAGGTCTGGTACACTGCACTATGGCTATATTCCCTGCGATCTGAGTTGATAAGTTCTCTGTCGATGTCATCTTGAATCTGCTGGGCAGTTCTATACTCACCCGTCCTTTCAAGTTCGACGTTGACCCAGTTCTCCGCATCTTCATCGTCAAGAATGATTCTTTGGTACCTCGGTTTCCCTGTGGCATCTAAACGGTCATAAACGAATAGCTTTACAGACATTTTTCTTACCTCCGATCTGTTTCGTTCGGGAATAAGCAAAAAGCCGGTTAGATATCCTGATGTAGGCCTTCCGCTGTTATTAAGGCGCACTTAAAGAAGGCATACATAAGAAGCCTTTTGGTCCACGTCGCTTGACATGAACCTCTATTCCAACTTCTTGTGTATCCCCTTGTCTACTTGGCGCCTTATTTCAACAACGAGAATTGATTATTTGTCCTATCTTTTTCGGCGTAGGGCTTTCCGTTAATCGGTAACAAACATTTTCCTATTTTTGCGATTTGACTTCAAAATTTCGCAGGAAAGTTCGTTAAATGATTAGTCTTTTGTTAAATAATGTGATATAATAAGTTAAAGATTTTTCTACGATTGCAACGAAATCATTTAACTCGAAAAAATTTTATCAAAGAGGTTACTCGCAATTATTCCGTACCAGGACCTTACCTATTGGTCCTAATTCGTATAAGGGGGTGTTTATGTGAGAATATTTGAATTCATCAATATAGTTGGCGATGCCTTTAAAACGCAGATAAAACCAAATCCAGACACCCATAAAGTCAATGCCAGCACTATCTATGCTACCGTGTTGGAATGGTTCACCAGCATTGACACAATGGATATCGAAAGAGCAAATGCAGCGATATATAAATCTGTCAATTTTTGCAATAAGTTGCTGAACGGGAATCTAGACAAAGACATGCCAATTAACGATGCGGCATATTTAAAAAGCAAACTCATCGCTTCAACAATAAGGGATGTTATTAGTAATGCGAATCTCGACCCTGTCGCCTTGAACGCCCTGATCCAAAAATTCAAAGAAAAAGGCGAGACCATCACAAAAGGAAATCTCGCCAAGGATCTAAGAGATATATTGTTTAGATTGCTGGATGAAAGATCGAAAGTAAATCGCGTAGGATCAATAAGAAATGCTCAATTTTTGGGAAATGACAAAGTTCAGATCGGCAAAAAGATTATTTCTCTTCCCCCACCGCTTGAGGTTCCAAACCTCCCTGATTTAAAGGAAGAAAAATACATAAGCGCTCTGCTAACCGTTTATGCGCAAAAAGAAAAAAGGAGCATCACGTCTATTGATGATTTAGACGGAATGCCCCTATACAAAGAGAACATACAAATTCAAAGAAGGTATTTCTATAGCGCAGAGAGCGTCCTATACCAAATAAGGGATTTTTTCAATGATGCCGAAAAGGAATTCAATGGCATGAAAAAAGAAATTTATGATGGCATTAGCTATCATCTCAACACGCCTCATAAAAACGGATGGGACAGGCTTGACGATGTAATGAAGTGCGTAGTCACTATCTCTTTTAGAAAATCGTATCTGTCCAAGCCTGGCAATGGTCTTATAGGACCAAACGAGGAAAGAGGTATGGTGCATATGCTGGTTAATGAAGGCAAAATCGAGTGGATAAAGGAGTACGACAATGAAACTGTTTAATTCTGAATTCGAAGTTTCCATGCGCGTGCTTCTCCTTTTAGACACCTTTAAAACTAGTTTGGATCTAGACCAAATAATGTATCTGGATTTCTTCACTATTTTCTCTAAAAACTACGATCTAGGAGGAGAAAATATCAATGGCAACAGCGATTACCGCATCAATAGTCTGACGATGCAACCAGACCTGTATAAAAACGCTATTAGAGAGCTCGTAACAAGCGGTTTTATTGTGGTAAGAAGCGAGCAGGACGGTTTTCGCTACCGGATAAATGAATCCGGTCGAAAATTATGTAAATCAATGACATCCGATTATTCGATTCAGTATAAAAACAATGCGACTTTGACCCATATGAGATTCATCGACGCCAGCATTGAAAACATCAAAACATTTGCTAAGCAAAAGGAGGGAAAATAATATGCCATCAATTAAACTGATAAGCTTAGCTGCGAGCGGCCCCAATAAGTCGCTTTCAACTATAGATTTTGGTAATAGGATTACCATTATCGCAGGTCCGTCTGATTCAGGAAAAACCTGTATTTATAAGTGCATCAACTGGGCTCTTGGCGCTAGCAACGATGAGGATAACGTCCCGTTTGATGAGCAGGATGGCTATGACACCGTTGTGCTTACCTTGGATGTCGGCGACGGAAGGGTTGTCATAACAAGAAAAACGGACTGGAAAAAGGTTGAAGTATCCTCTTCTTCCCCTTCAATTGAATCTGGCGAATACTTATTGAGTCCAACCAAAGCAAACCCAAATAGTACTAATGATCTTTTCCTATCTATTTTAGGATTGCCAACAGACTTATCCCTTCCAAAAAACGAAAAAGGAGAAACCAATCGATTCACTTGGAGAACCATCGTAAAAGCGTTCATGGTAGACGAAAGCAGGGCCGATTCCTCCAAAAGCATACTGCTCGCAAAAGATAATCAAACACTATATATTGCCTCCTTGATTTATTTGCTGACCGGAAACGAACTTGATGAATACAAGGGTGATAAGGAAGCCGAGAAAATAAAAAAAGCGAAGCACGCTGCCTTGCTTGAATACATCAAGGGACAGAGAGCTTCGCTTGAAAAGAAAAAAATAGAATTCGAGTCCAAAATAAAAGATTTGGAATCAAATGAGTCTATTGAAGATAAAATCGAAGACTTGAATAACGCAATAATTGAGCTAAATGCAGCTATTGATAGGATAACCGCCGAAAGCCAAGAATTATCGGATTCATTATTAATTGTTCAGGAAAGAATATCGAAAAACCGTTCAATACTGTCTCGATATGAAACATTAAATAGCCAATACGCAACAGATATTAACAGGCTTACTTTCATCGTGAATAATGAGGAATTGATTAATCAGGAAGAGAAACCGACAAAATGCCCATATTGCGATAGCGACATGAAACCGCATGATCATTCTTCTTATTTGCAAGCATCAAGAGCGGAACTTGTTAAGCTTATCCAAAAGGCAAATGAACTCGAGGATACTCGTTCTGAACTTAAAGATACAATCGACGATGATGAGCAAATGGCCGACGACTACAAAGAAAGAATCGAAGCAAACCGCATGATGATTAAAGAGAAGCTCACGCCGCAAAGAGCCGAGATTGCCAATATGCTTCAAAACTATAAGGAATACCTGTCGATCATGGCGTCTCTAAACTACTTGAAACAGTATGATGTGGAGCTTGATGAAGAACAGAAAAAATACGAAAAAGCTGCAGAAACCATTTCTTTTATTCCTTTCAAAGGGCGTGAAATGCTTTTTAATACCATTAATGAAGAAGTCGTCAAGAACGCAAAATCAATTCTGGAATCAATGCATTACGAGCCTCTGGAGTCAATCGAATTCTCTGACAAAAATCTTGATCTTGTCATAAACAAAAAAAGGAAGGCCAATAGAGGTAAGGGCTTCAAAGCTTTTACCAATTCAGTCCTTCTTCTAGCCTTCCAAAAACTGTTGTCTAACAAAGTAAATGACGTATCATTCTTCTATATTTTTGACTCACCATTAAAAGGTTTATCCCTTGCTCAAGGCATAGATTATGACCACGACATACGAGCCGGCTATTTTAGGTATTTAGTCAACTTGGAAGCATCCGATCAAATCATCGTTATTGACAACACAAGAGAACACGAACTTCCAGTGCTCGAATCAAACGTGCACGTGAAAATTTACGAATTCACCGGTAACGAAAACACCGATGGAAGATATGGATTCTTGATGGACGTTAGAAAGTGAGGAGGGAGATAATATGGTCAGTTACAAAAAACTCTGGAAGCTCCTGATTGATAAAAACATGAACAAAAAGGAATTGATAGAAGTTGCTGGAATTTCCACCACTTCGATAGCGAAACTCACCAAAGGCCAGAATATCCAAACCGATGTACTCTGCAAGATATGTAAGGCGCTTGATTGCGACTTCAAGGATATAATGGAGTACATCCCCGACTAAACACGAAAAAAGCCTGGATCCGGTAGAGCGTTATGCCCTACTGCAAATCCAGGCTGTATTATTTTACTATCGTCACCCAGCCACTCACCAGGTTCCGATGAGGCTACTAGGTGTTTCCGTTATCCCGCCATTCCAACTTCAAAAACAGAGTCCGCTGATGCTCTTTCTTCGGTTGGATGGGGGATGGTCAAGCAAGAATTCTCCTGATTTCTCCAACCACTTCATCAGATAGCTTTGGTGAAATGATGCCAGTTTCAAACTTGATTTTCGGTTTCAAAAAACTCTCTGTCGACATCATTATAGTGATCAAGCATGGTTCATCATCATCCAGCCATTCTTTCACACTTCTAATTTCTTTATAAGATTGTAGTGTTCGAGCTTTAATCCCATAAGCTTGTGTAATTTTTTCAAAATCTGGAACAGTATATCCACCGCTCTCTGCAGTGTTTGCAAATCTATCGTTTAAATCATAGTGTTGTGTTTCGCTAATCTTTCCAAGAACCTTATTGTTCAAGACAAATATCTTAATCGGCAGGTGTTCTCTTTTAACTGTTTCCAATTCTTGGATATTCATTTGGAACCCACCATCACCACAAACGCAGAACACTTTTCCATTATTTGTAGCAATTGATGAACCTATTGCATAAGGAAGCCCACACCCCATAGTGCCATAACCACCGCCAATATGGATTCTTCCTTCATCTCCTTTAAGATGAAGTGATTGGGCACACCAACACTGGTTCATTCCTACATCAACCGCAACTATTGGGTTTTCTGGAAGTAAGGCTGAAATGCTCTTTACTACTTCGTTTCCTTCGGTTTGATCATAACTTTCAAGATATTGTTTGGCTTTTAAACATTTTTCTTTCCATTCAGAAAAATCAGGAATGTTCTCGTTTAAAAGTTGGCGCAAAAAATCACGCGCGTCTGTATGATATTTTTTTTCGTCTTCTTTTATATTTCTGCTTAATTCGTATTCATCTATGTCACAGCGAATAAGATCTGCGCTCGGAGCGAAAGTCTTTGCACTCCTTCCGACTTGTCTAATACCAAGTCTTGCGCCAATAGAGATAATCAAATCGCATTCGTTAAGGATCATGTTGGCAACACGATTACCATGCGTGCCTATAAAACCAATATGCAAATCATCCTGTGCTAAATCAACGCCTATCATAGTCGTTAAAACTGGGATATTAGTTTTTCTGGCAAATTGATGAAGAAGATCAACAGCATTAGCTGATCTGACTCCGTTACCGACCAATAATATCGGCTTGTTGTATATCGAGTGGAAAATCAATGCAAACACCTCCTTTTCTTCCTAAAAGCGCCATATTATAAGCTCTTTCTATGATATCTGCAAAATTGTCTGGGCTGTTTGCAGTGACGGAATACTTTGTAATGGCTTTCGTCATGGAAACAATATTCATTTCCTGAAATCCGTTTTGCCTAATCCCGGAAAAGCCCTTCATTTCATTCGTTGGAACATTTCCAGAAATCGCCATCAGAGGAATGCCGTCAAACCAAGCATCGGCCAAACCGCCAAAGCCATTAACGGCTCCAGGACCCGATGTGGTGAAATATACACCAAGTTTGCCGCTTGTTCGAGCAAATCCATCCGCAGCAAGAGCGCACCCTTGTTCATTGTAGCAAACGTGGGTTCTGATTTCGTTTCTCCTAACAAATAAAGCATCCATAAAAGGAACAATATATCCTCCGGCATAACCGAAGACATCGGTCACTCCATGCCTTATTAGAAAATCAACCAAATATTCTGAACAATTCATATATATCTATTCTCCTTGCATTCCTCCAATATCGTTCCATAGTCTTTCAAAAGCAGAAATCGAGCGTTCAATCATTTGATAATCTACGCAGTACGCTAATCTAACATAACCCTTGCCGCAAAACGCCGTACCAGGAACCAGTAGAAGATTATGTTTCTTGGCTTTATTAACAAAGCTAATTTCATCGCAAGGCGTTTTAAGCCACAAATAAAAAGCCCCTTGCGGAATAACAAAACTATACCCAATTCTTTTTAATTCTTTGCACAAATACTGTCTATTCCTCTCATATTCACAAATATTGATAGGAACATCAAGACACTTCGCAACCACTAGTTGAATAAGCGAAGGAGCATTTACAAAACCAATTATTCGATTGGAAACAGTCATCGAGGAAAACAACAACTTATTATCGGAAGCGTTTGGAGATATCGCTATATACCCGATTCGCTCGCCCGGCAAAGAAAGAGATTTCGACCACGAATAAACTATAATCGTGTTTTCATAATATGAGGGAATGAAAGGAACCGCCATTTTTTCATAACATATTTCCCTATAAGGTTCATCAGATATTATGTAAATTGATGTTTGCATGTGTGCCTGTGCAGCCTTCAGCACCTCTGATAGACCATTTATTTCTTCGGAAGAATAAACAACACCTGTTGGATTGTTCGGGTTGTTTACGATGATCGCTCTAGTGTTTTTTGTAATTGCCCCAGCAATTCTTTCAATAGGCAATCTAAATGAAGGCTCATCTGCCTCAACAATTACCATTTTCCCTTGCCAATTGCTAATATAATTGCCATATTCAGTAAAAAACGGAGATATAACAATCACTTCATCGTTAGGATTGAGCAAAGTTTGCAAAACACAGTTTAGTCCACCGGCAGCCCCCACAGTCATTATTATGCAATTCTCATCATATGGCACCGAGAAACGTTTTTTTAAATCATCTGCAACTGCTTTTCTAACAGATGGGAATCCGGAATTAGACATATATCCATGAAGTTCTTTTTCAGAGAAATTCATAAGACAATCAATAATGCTCTGTTTGACTTCATGAGGTGTTCTTGTTGATGGGTTTCCCAAACTATAGTCAAACACATTTTCTTTGCCGTATAGCTCGGTCAATCGTTTACCTTCTTCAAACATTTCTCTTATAAGAGAGCTTGAAGACGATAGTTTTTCGAGTCTTTTTGAAATCATATTATTCCATGAGCCTTTCTTCCGGAATGGTTAATAAAGCCTCAAACAGCGGAAGGTCTTCTTTTTTTGTTATTTTTATATTGCTTGTAATCCCTTTAGAGAAAAATACAGCATAACCATAGTGTATTAGAAGCGAACTGGTGTAAGTGAAATTATGTAAGTTTTCTGCTTCGGCCTGTTTATATAGTCTATAAACCAAACCATAATTAAAAGCCTGTGGAGCAGCAGTCAGCATGACATGCTCTCTATCAACGTCTTTGTTTCCGCTTATTCCGTCATCTGTGTAAACGATAGGTGGGTGGCAAACAATAGATGAAGCAGAATTACCGTTTTTATGTGCAACAAGCAGCAAATCATCAATGACCATTTGTGGAACAATTGGTCTAACTGCATCGTGCACTATTACGAAATCCTCATCATCAAGTTCAGTTCTTAAGAAGAAAACTCCATTTCTTATTGAATCGTGACCAGTTTTTCCACCTTCAATAATCCATTTGACTTTTTTCCAAGAATATGTTGAAATCACTTTTTTGAGGTGCTCAACCCATTCTTTGACGCAAACAACCGCAATTCCATCAACGGAATCGTTTTTTTCAAATCTATCAATTGTATAAGCGATGATTGGTTTATTGTCGATTAGCAAAAACTGTTTTGGAATGGGAGCATTCATTCTCGCACCCACTCCGCCAGCCAAAAGAATCACATAGTTTTTCATTGAACACCTTTTATTCTTTGTCTAACTTCAGCAAAGCTTCCATGAATATTTCCATATATTTTTTATGGGCAATGGTAAGTCTAAGCCAACCTGTCAATCCATCCTTACCGCAGAGAATTAGTATTCCGTTTTCTTCCAATAAATCTGTTATTTCTCTGGAAGACTTGTGCTTTGGCTTTATACAAACATAGCAGCCTTCAGATGGCAGAGTTTCATATCCGTTTTTATCTAGTTCTGCCATAACATAGGTTTTGCCCTCATCATATTTTTCTTTAAGTTCTGCCAACAACCTATCATGATTATCAACTATCGCCTCTAAAAACAGCAACGCAATCGAATTGACGGTGTAGTGTGGTTTATAATTGTTTATACATCTTATGATTTCTGGGTTTGACATAATTGTCCCTAGCCTCAAAGCAGGAATAGAAAGCATTTTGGAGAATGTTCTAATAACAACAACATTGTCAAACTCTTTAACCAAATCAATGGAGGTTTGGTTATAAAAATAGTAATAAGCCTCATCAATGATAACTAGAGCATTGTTTTCACGAGCTTTTAAAACAATCTTTTTTATATCCTCTTTACTATAAACGTTCCCAACAGGCATATTAGGGTTAACCAAAACCACAATACTGGTGTTGCTGTTGATTCTTGATAATGTGTTTTCAACCTTAAAGGAGAAATCACTCTCATACTTTATTTGTTCCACACACATTCCAATCATTTTTGCGTACACTTCGTACATAGCAAATGATGGCGTTACACACAAAATATTCTTCCCTGGTTCGCCGAACACTTTAATCACATAACCCATGCCAACAGTGCTTCCGTCGGTTAAAGTGACATTCTCTTTCTTGAGTCCGAGAAGTTTGGCATATTTTTCCGTAGGAATTGATTCCTCTGGATAAATTGCTAAAAACTCAGGAGTAACTTTTTCCATAACGGCATCATACAGCCATTTTGGTAAACCGTCTGAGTTTTCATTTTGATCAAGGCGAATAAACTTGCCTCTGCCTTCCGGTTGAGGAACACGGTAAGTGTTCTTAATCTTTTCATTTACGTAAATCATTGTTTTCCTCCAGATATTCATCTTTGAAATACACATCAAAATCATGACGTGTAATTTGCTGGTTTTTAGGTGGCAATTGCATATAATCACCATATAGTTGCGTTAAATAATTATCATAATTTGAAATAACCTTAAAAGGGTGCTTCTCAAATTCAAGCTCCGAGTAATATAAATAATTATTAGTCTCCATAATCTCTTTCTCGCGATATGATCCACAAATACAGCCAGAAAAAGATTTATAATCAGTAGAAAACTTTCTATTCACTCTTTCTATTTTTTTAATTATTCTTTTTTGACTTGTAAACCTGCTCAAAATATAAAAAAGTATTCTAATAGGTTCATAAATTATGCTTCTAGTTCTACTTTTTGAATATCTTCTCCAATTTCTTGCAACAAGTAGTTCCCTCAAGAAGCGCGTTCTATTTAAATTCTTTTTTGCTTCTTTTAATGAGTTTCCTAAGTAATCAACGGGAAAAATATCAACACACACACCCATTTCAATTCCGTGTTGGTTAATCGTCTTTTCAATCAATATTGTGCTTTTATCAACTGCTTTAGCGAATAAATACCCATACTTGTCAAACGCAATATGTGATACCAATTCGAATCCAGTTTTATTATTTTCACAATATTCGATGAATTCATTATAATTTTTCCTGGTCATTAAAATATCAATATCATCATCCCAGGGAATAAATCCTTTATGCCTTATCGCACCAAGTAGAGTTCCGCCATCTAGAGAATAATCAATGTTACGTTCTCTACAAATGCTATCAATTTCTATAAGGATTTTTAGTTCTATGTCCTTTATTTCATCAAGATCAAGTCTTTTCATATTTCACCTATTTATTTATAAAAGCGATAACTCTTTTCAAAATCTAATACTTCAGCACTTATTTCTATATTTTCTTCATCTATTCTATCTATGGCAGGATTATAGTTCATATAGTCTTTGCCGTAGATTCTTTCTAAATAATCTTTATACATTGCAGGACACATAACCTCTGCCCCGGCGAAAGAATGTGTTGAATAATTCTTAAACCAACTGATATCCATATTTCTTTCAGTTGGTTTTCCACCATAGATAGCAACTTTATTTTTCTTTTTCAATGATGAGTACAGCGCTTCTCTTTTTAATAAGGCGGTAGTTAAACTCGGAAAAAAGAGTTTAGCAATATTACTAAAAAATCTTTTTTTAAGTGAATTTTTTGACAAATTGAGTGCCGAATTACAGCGAAAATCTAAAAGCTTCTTTTTTAGAGCAAAATACAGATGATGATTCTCATAATCAATTGGGAAAATATCAATATAAATTCCTTGATTGCAATCAACGTTCGACAATACGTTTTGAATAAATGTAGTATTAGTGTTTCGCATCTTCCCAAAAGGCAAGGGGAACGTATCAGTTGCCGAGTTCTGCAAGAAATAGTTCTTTTTAATTAAATCAGTGCCGTAGGAAAACAATTTATTATAGTCTTCTCTAAAAAGAGCTATGTCGATATCATCATCTTCGATAATGAAATTTCCATCTCTAACAGCACCTAAAAGAGAGCCATGGACAAAGAAATAGTGTATTTTCAATTTGTCCATTACTGATATTAAGTCCAAAAGCATTTCCATTTGTATTTTATGCATCTTGGCCATTGTTACTTTATCAATTTTCATTTTTACCTCCAATTTTTGATATCTCGAGAGTGGCAGGTCTATGTCCTATTTTTTTATTATTTGGAGGATCGGCTTCGATATCGCCATAACGATTTTTTAAATTAACCTCAAAGCCTTTTAAAATCTTGACTTTTCTATTTTCAAAAAGAACATAATCATATCCTTCGTAATTAAAGAAATAATTTGTTAAAAATGGGTATGATAGATTTCCTATACGGGCAGTAGATGAATCATTATATTTAGTTGCGATTGAATCGATTTTATTCATATACCATTTTGAAGGCAAAATTTTCAGCAAAAAGCGCGCAACAAATCCAACGCTTCGTTTCAGTAAAGCTTTTTTAGAATCATCAGAATAATAGAATTTTGAATTTTGTCTAATTCGAAAGAGTGTGACCCATTTATCATAATTGATTTTTTGCTTAGCGTATTGAACGAAGCTGTCTGGAATGTTATCAATTGGGTAGATATCTAAATAAATGCCGTGATTAATAGGTATTTTTGCATTAGTGCTTTCAACTAGTGCGGTGTTTTTCTTTCTAAACTTAACATATGGATAAGGGGTGAGTTTATTAGTGAGCGGATGCTGAATCTCATATTCTTTTGTCAAATACTTATGGCCTTCTTTTATTAAGCGTTCGTAGTCTTCCCGCATTAAGCAAACATCTAAATCATCATCCCAAGGAACAAAACCTTTATATTTTATTGCCCCAAGTAGCGAACCGCCGTATAGGTAGTAGGAAACATGAATCGAATTACAAATACTATCAAAAGCATCTAGCAAAGAAAGCAAAACTGACTGTATTTTTTTTATGTCGCTTTCGCTATAATAGTTCATCCATTCTTCAATCATAACTCACCTTTTTTACCAATAAATATTTTTTTAACTATGCGATTGATGAATTGTTTTTCACCCTTTTCGCTTCCAAAGGCATAGAAACATACTCCAAAGCAGCAAAGAAAAGTCAAGCCACAAACAAAGAACGAAGCCCAAACATTCTCAATCAATATTAAAAATGGAAGGGCAACGCAAAAAGCTAACACCAAAGAGGGAAAAATACCCTTTAATCCTTTTCTAAAGAGATAAAGGACATCAATATTTATGTATTTGTGATAATAGATATTCAGTATTACCACTTGCAAAAACGTTGCGACGCCTGTTGCAATCGCTGCGCCAAGCATTCCAAAATATTTGATACCGATTATAGTGGAAATAAGATTAAAACAAGTTGTAGCCATGAGAATGATTGAACGAACATGCCTTTTCCTTAAAACATCTAAAACATTCAATATGACATTATTAAAAACGTTAAAATATGTTGGAACGATAATAACAATAGCAAGAATCCAAGATTCCACACAATCCAATCCGTACAAGATTGTAATGAATTGTTTTCCTGCGATGGCAAATCCAAACCCTATTATCCCCGTAATCAATGCATTAAGTCGGCAAGGAGTAATAAGGGTTGTTGTTAATTCCCTTCCTTCTTTCCCGTCTTTCATATCTTTAGCGACCTTTGGTAAATACATACCAGAAGGGATGCTTCCGATAGTTGAAAACATGGTATAAATTGTCATAGCAATTGAATACACCGTAACATCTTCTGGCGTCATCATTATGCTAATAAGGAATTTATCTACGGTATTATTCACTGTTGAGACAACGCTTTGCAGAAGCATCGCTAAAAACAAAGGCAAAATCAATTTAAAAATTGTTTTATCAAAATGAATTAGCGAGAACGGTGCTTTAATTCGAACAAGAACATATATCAACGTAACAATTAAAACAAAAACGTTAATTGAAGTATCGATAATGGCGAAAACAAAAATAGACTTTTTGATAGTGAAAGCAAGCACAATAAGTGAAGCTCTCACAATAACTTTTATAATTGAAACAAGATTCTCAAACGTGTAATTTTCATAGCCAATAAGTATTCCATTTAACATCTGCTGAAAGAAAGAAACAACTAATGTTATAATTGGAAATAAGAACAACTTTTTTGCCATTTCAATTTGACTTTTCGTCATTGAATTTGCATAAATCACATCCAGTGACAGCCAAAAACAAACAGCCACGCATAGAATTATTAAGGTTAACGCCAAATTTATAACAAGAATTGTGGAAATGTTTTTCTTAATTTCAAGATCATCTTCACCGTCTTTTTTTAAAAGAGCTATATTTCTTGAGATTATTCTTCCTGTACCAAATTCCAATAGTGTCAAGTATCCAATGAAAGCAGCGACCGATTGATATACTCCATAGTCTGCTTTTCCAACACTTTTTATTAAAAAGGAGGACAAAAAAACGCTAATAATCGTATTAATGACAAAATATATATAAGAAAGTACTATACCTATTTTCCTGCTTTTTATCATTGTTTATTCCTTTTTATATTTTTTTGCCATAAATATTCTTAAAAGTTTAGCAAGACCGTGTTTCATACCACTTTGAATCGCAGCACAGCGTAGACCTTTAGTTTCATAGGTGTGAAAAAACGCCTCTCTACTATTCAAAAAAACATCAGTAACAGGGGGCTTTACAAAACAATTATACATGCCTTGATTTAAATCAACTTCAGTTAAATGCATATTATTCTTTATGTCTTTTAGGATATCTTCGGCTAAATTCGAATTGGTAAGAATCAGTGAAATCCCCGTCTCGTTATTATCTAAAAATGAATACTCTTTAAATCGCCAGAAGTCAGCTATAATAAAATCTGAAAAGTGTGAATCTCGAAAAGAACAAGCAAAGCAATTTGACCTATTCCCATACCTAGAATACATGAAAGTGTAGATATATGGATCAAATTCAGAAAGGCAAGTATATTTTTTTCCATTTTCAAATGTAATTCTCAAGCAATGTCGTTTCCACCCATAAACACCCGAACGAAAATTTACGCTCTTAATTTTGCTTTTATATTTTTTTTCAAGGTAAGTACAATAGTTTTGATAAATTAAATGCGATGTCAATCCACCACAGGCAAAATCAATAGTAACTAGTCTATCATATTTTTTTGGCAAATAACTAATCAGCCCAGCAACTTGACACGGTGTTCCGCAAAAACAAACCCATTTGCCTTTTTCGAGCTCCGCTTTAATGCTCCTAAACGAAAGCCCGACATAACTCTCAACATATTTGCTTCTTCTAAGTTCATCTAGAGAAACTTCGTCTGTCGATCTTGTAATAACTGATTTGGAATCGTCAGAAAAAGAAGCTCCATACACAACTCCGCCTTTTGATAAAACGTAATTGGCTATTGCTGAAAAAGCGCCTCCACTAGAGCTTGCTTTTACAATTTGGGCATCTTTGTGCCACCCTCCATACGCACCTTTGATATTCAAAAATGTAGTTTTATTATGAAGTGGGCATTTTTTTACACACATGCCGCAATTAACACATTTGGAATCATCTACTTTGTATTTGTAAAAATATTCATCCGTCTTTATATATATAGCATTTTGTGGGCATATATTTAAACACATGCCGCAATTTGCGCATTTATCAAACTGAGTAATATTATTCTTCATGAAAAATACCTATCAAATAGTTAATACTCTTCGCTTTCTCTTCATTAATCCTTCTATTAATTGACTTATAGTCTTGTTCAACATTAAGAACATCAACAACGTTGCATGATTTAACGCCTAAAAGATTGATTAAATGAGTAATTCTTGAAGGCATGCTAGGGTTAACCACAGTGGAGATTTTTTTCTCAAATATTAGAGACAACGCTAATCCATGAAAAGAAGAAGTAATAACAGCCTCCGAGTGATCGATTAGCCACAAAAATTCTTGAACCCCAACATCATACAAACATTCATTACAATACACATCTTTATTGAATGAACTAAAAACGCCAACTATTTTATAACCCATTTTATGAATGGAGCGTAAATATTTATTATATTTTTTAGCCCAAAACAATGGATAAACAAGTATATACTTCTCGTTTAAGGGATATGGTGTTTCAAGTTTGCGCCACGATTCGGCATCTGTCAAAAACACCGGATCTATATGGCAAAAATATGAAGCCTTTTCATTGAATGCTTTTAATGCTTCAATATTATCTTCTTCTCTAACTGATATTACATCAAAATTATTAAGCAATTTGGAAAAATTAGTTTGTTTCTCAGAAGAAACTCTAGTGGAGCCCATGCTACAAGCATATGTTAATCTTTTTTTTCTATCAGGAACAAAATCCAAAAACAAACCTGGCTGAGGATTATTTGGGTTGAACACTTGATCACTTCCTGTCAGATAGTAATCAGCTTTAAAATAGTTAAGTTTCATTTCATCATAACTATTGTAATAGATTATTTTAATGTTTCTTTTGATAAAGCTTATGCTTTTTTCATATTGAGCAGTTATTTGCTTTCTAACACGAAAGTTAAGAATTTTAGAAGCTATTTCTTTTAAGTTGAGATTAAAACGTATTCTATATTTATCGCTAGGTAAACTAATGCGACGGTCATATAAAATATAGCTATCAATTCCTATTTTTGATAATTCCGAACGCAACGAATATGCTTGAAGCATCGAACCATAACTAGTCCAATTGCAAAAAGTAGTAACGCCCAAAGTTTTATTAGCCATTAATTATACCATCCATCTTTTAATATTTCAGATTGAGAGCAAGGACCTTCTTGAAATGAGCGACAATATCCATAAGAAACCAAATCGTTCAACAAAAACAATAATCTTTGAGCTGCGTTGTGTGGATTCCACAGTTCTTCAATGGAAGCATACGCGTTCCTTCCCAGCCTTTCTCTTAGCGCACCATCTAAACAACATTTTTTAACTTTATTATAGAAGTCATCGAAATCGCCATCGCGAAAAATCATCCCATTATGACCATCGTTAATCAAAAATGGAATCGACCCTATTTTGCTTGATCCAACAACCACGCAGCCGCTATTCATAGCTTCGTTCACTACTGCGCCCCAACCTTCGTTTTTGTCGCTTGTAAACATCAAAATATCGCTTGAATCCATTATTCTTCTAACATTCTCAGGCGAAGTCGACGGCAAAATAGTTATGTGATCTCCCACTCCTTCTTTGCTTATATAATTATAAATCTCCTCGTTAAGTGGCCCACTCCCAATCATAGTTAGGTGAGCATCAATGCCTTCTTGTCTTAAAGTACACAATGCTTTTATTGGATAGTCAGGCCTTTTCAGCGGGATAAAACGACCAACAAACAATAATGACAGGCCTAAACTATTCTTATAATCAAACAGTTCGTCAATATTGTGTGCAATAAAGGGTGGAAAATAACCCCATTTATAGCTTTTGTTTTTAAAGAGTCCCAATCTATTATAATCGCTACTCGCAAAAGCGCTTGCGCAAAGTAAATAAATAGGCACTTTGCGAGGATTTTGAAGATGCCATTTTAAAAATCTAAAAGGCAGCTTATAAAACTCATTCTGCTTTTTGAGAGGCCGCTCAGAATAACGAATAATAATTTTTTTATCCTTTTTTCTCGATTTTAAAAACTCTTCTAATTGCCCCCCGACAATTACTACATCCGCGTCGTCAATTAACTCAATAATAGTTTTTAAGTCCGATTCATACGATTTGATTACATAGCTTGGATAAGTGTCAATTCCCCACCCCATTGCAATTCTTTCATCAGTAATCCTACTAGTCTCAATGAACCTAAACCCATTGCCAAGCATGGAATATAATTCATCAGAAACAGGCCTCTGATGGTGATTAAAATAATTGGATATCAAAACGAGTTTCGTAATTCTTGACATCTTTCATTCCTCTTTTCTTGAGAAAAAGCATAAAAGTCACCGAGCAAGATGCCCCAAACAACACCTAATTGAAGCACCCAAGTATGAACCACAACAACTTGACCTACCATTGAATCTGCCAAAAAGATAATCATAGACGCGCCGAAAGCTAATGTATATTTATAGTTTAATCGCGACATGTCTATCCATTTCTTGATTAAGCAACAACAAAAGACAACATAAGTAAGCAACCCTATCAAGCCAGAATTATAGATAATCTGCATAAAATCGTTGTGATAGTAGGGGTAAACAGCGCCATGTCCAAAAATCCATTCTAGCACATTTGATTCATTCATATCAGTGAAGAACTTATTCCATCTTTCAACCCTTCCACCTCCAGAATCAAACATTGCTTCCAATCTAGCGCTCCAGTCGACATTAGTATATCTGCCAACAATTACGAAATAAGCCACTATTATTCCAGCCAAAAAGAGCAAAGCGGTAATTCCAATAGCAAACCTTCTTCTTTTGTTATGTTTTGTCTCCTTAAAAATCCGATAAAAAAGGTATAACAAAATTACAAACAAGCATATAAGAGCCGTTCTTTTGTAAGATAACACGATGGCAACAAAAATAATAAGCAGATCAAAATATCTAAAAAAACCATCCTCTAAAAAGGCAAAAGGAACCAAATATAACAAATAAAAAATAGGATTTAGTGTGCTCATTGTTGTTGTTCGCTGGTATCGATTGACAAGAATGATAAATAAATACAAAAGTACGGGGAGCAACAATCTTATGGGATATTTATACCATTTTCTAATACGGTTTTTTTTCGAATAGCAAAAAAACACTATCATCAAAGAGAACCATAAAAAATTATAAATTATGGAAATGGCAAATTCTTTCAAGCTAGTTGCGGTTGCAAGTATAGCAAAAGTATTGTAAAGCAAATAGCAGAAAGCAGAAATAAACAATTTTGTTTTTGTATTTCCCTTTTTTAGGAAAAGAACTACACCGGCGGCCGAAACAACCGTCCATACTACTGCGCCCAAAGAAAAAGTATCTATATCTTCATTAAAAGAAAAACGATTAACATAATAAACTAGACTTATAAGTAGCGTGACAAAGGCTATAAAAGGAATTACACTCGTTAAACTAAAACTATTCTTCTTTTCTAACATCGTTTTTCTCCTTTTCCAGCCCATAAATGCTCATATATTCACTAGACATTCTTTCCTTACTATTCTTTGCTCGACAATTTTCAATGTATTGCTCGTCAATATCCGTTGTCGCCCATTTTTCGACAGCCGTTTTCATTTGCAAAATATCCCCGAACGAAACGGTTTCTCCCATTTTTGGAAAAATCGTTTCAGAAACTCCGCCAACATCAAAACCAACAACTGGAGTCCCACAGCAATTCGCTTCCAGACAAACAGTTGGGTAATTGTCTATTTTGCTACAAATAACTAAAACAGCAGCAGATCTATATATGACAGCAAGGTCTCTTTGATTGTTTGTGAATGGAATGTGAATAATGCTAGCAAAACTCTTATCAGAAAGTCCAACTACTACAAAAATATACTCATCACCAAACATTTTTGAAAGTTCAACAAAATACTCCCCGCCTTTCATTGGGTTATCAAAAGAGGGCGTAACATGTAAAACAATCTTCTTATCTAACGGTATATTATATTTCGTTAAAACTTCAGTATCAGTATCCTTTTTTACATAATCAAAACACGAAATGTCAATTCCATTATGAATAGTAATTATTGAATGGCTGTTAAAAAAAGGAGAACGCTCCACCCTACTCTTCAACCAATTTGATACCGGCACAACCGTCAAAGAATCAAAACCTTCAAATGCTTTTTTCATTCTTTTCCAAGATTTAACAGTGTAGTTGCGTAAAAATGACCCCGTTGCATAATGATAGTCTGGGCAATTTTGACATCCTGTAATCCATTGTTTGCAATCGTATGAATGATCACAATTAGCAGTGTGCATAAATTCAGCATGCAGCGTTAAAACCGTTTTTACCTTATTGCGATTCAGCCACTCAATTAATTTGTAAATATTTATAAAATATCCGTTGAGGCACTGCAAATGGACTACTGTGGGCTTCTCTTTGGCTAACAGTTTTATTACACGTTTTGTTGCAAAGAAGCCATATCCATATTGATTTCCTGTGAACAAAGATTTGAATTTATTAATTTTGGCAGGCAGTTCAAAACCCACCTTTACAATATTCTTTCCTTTTACGCGCTTTCCTCGGCCATAAAGTACAACTGATTCGACTCCGTTATTTGTAAGGTAAGTATGAATATCATGCGTAATTTTTCCGGTGCTGCCGTTATTATATGTAACATTAATTTGAATAACTTTACTCATTGTTTTTTACCACTATTTCATTCAACCACTTTATAAAAGCGTTTGTAGTGATTGCTTTATTATGATTTTTATTTACAATCCTTCTTGCATTATCTAGGTACAATTGTTGTCTTTGCCCATCTCTCAAAAAAGTGGGTAATAGATTCGCTAATTCTTCTTTATTGGTTGCAACGAAGGCACAAGAATTCTTGGACAAATATTCCATTGATGCAACATCGCTAGGACCATATGCCAATAAACACGCACCGCTTGCCAAAGACTCGGGGATTTTGGTTGACATAGAATACATAACATGTTTTCTAAATAATTGTGATTCTACATGAATAAGGTACTTTGTATTTGATTCAACCAGCTTAACCGTGTTTGCATCTATGCTTCCGTGAAAGCGTATACCAGAGCACGCCCTTATTGAATCAATTATTTCTTTATCTGTTTCTGATGAATAAACATCCACATAATAATCAGGATTTAGAGAGTGAATGCAATTCGCAACATCCATTAACGAAAGATTCCTTCCCAAGGATAACCCTCCCAAATATGAGAAACCGTTTCTGCTCTCATATGGATTGCCAATAAAAGACGTCTCTGAAGATTTATAATATACAAATGTTGGTTTACTAAACAGTGTTTTATAAAGATCAGCCATCTTATCATTCAAACACACGATGCCAGACGAATAATCAATAGTTTTTTTGACTACCTTCATAAACGATTTATAAACTTTTTTGCCAAAATGTAATTTTTCGTTTTGATTAAAAGAATAGAAATCATCCATGCAGCTAACAATAAGCGGCTTTGATATAGTTTTAGAAATCTTTAAAGCAATTTTATATGAGAAGGAGTAATCGCCGCTAATAAAAAAAATAACATCAGGATTAAAAGCAGTAACCCACCGTCTCAATTTTTTTGCATTCCAAGAGGACAAACTCCAAATGAAATTTCTAGCGAGATAAATAAATGGAGTTCTTTTTCTCCCGTGATTATAAATCGCTTTTAGGTTTCCATGATCCATTCTTGTATCACTTAGAGAAATATCTGGTTCAACAGTAGTTCCATATCTTCCTCGTATAAAAATAGATTTGATTGCATCTACATCTGAAAACCTAAAATATGAGCCTGCAGTTTTAACATTTGGAACTTCATAATGAAAATATAATTGAGAAATGCTGTTTGAAGGAAAACCATCAAAATACGATGAAATCGTTTTGCCAACATTCGTATTATTCGAAAAACAATTATGACTAATAACTAGCACCTTTAGATTGTTTGTCATTTGATGACCTCGCAAATTTTGAGAAAACATATCCTCTCAATCGATTGGGCAACAGCACCTCAAAAATAAATCTCTTAAAGCAGTTATTTGCAAAAGTCCAAAAACATATTACTTTATTTGTTAGCATAAACCTCTGCAATTTTTTTTCGCTTTTATAATATGTCCACCCGCCACGCCTAGCAAATTGTTGTAGTCCGGTTCTAACATTTACTAAAATAGTACCTGTATTTGCGAAAACACAATGGTGCAAACACATTCTTACCCATAAATAGTAATCTTCATTGTAATGCCAATCTAGATAGCCACCGGCTTTGAATAAGGCAGCCTTTCGAAACATGACTGTCATATGATTAAATGGGCATCTTTTTTTAAGATATTGTTTTAGAGCATCATCTGAAGTTGGTACGATTCGATAACTTACTAAATTGTCTTCCCTATCAATAAATTCAGAAATATTTCCACCCACAACATCGACATTTTTATTCAAACTCAAATACGTAAGTTGCTGCTCAAACCGGTCTTCAACGGCGACATCATCGCTATCCATCCTAGCTATCAATTCATTTAAACAATTCTCGGTGGAAATCCTTAAGGCGTTGCCTAAGCCACCATTGGCTTCAAGTCTTATAACTTTGAGATTATATTGAGCAGAATATTTGTCAATCACCTTATTTGTTTCATCAGGAACCGGTCCATCAACTACCAAAACAATTTCTGAGGGTTTAACCGTTTGCTTGTTTGTAATGCTATCTAGCGCTCTATCAAAGAAGATCGGATTATCATTTTTGTATACAGACATTGCAACCGAAAATGGTTGATATTCCATCATTGTCGCACTCCTAAAATCATTTTTGCTTTTTTTTGCTTGCTATCATATTCTTCTCGGTTAACCTTTCCTTCTTGCAAAAGCCAGTCTCCAAAATCTATGTCGCTTTCAGTTCCTTCTCGAACCGTATCGACTCTCTTAAAAACTTTAAATGTTGTTTTTAGGATAAGACAAATATCACCAAACAGAGTTATTCTTTTGATATATTCAAGGTCATATTCAAACTTCTGCTCCCAAGTAATATTGTTTCTTCCATTCACTTGAGCCAATCCAGATAAGCCCGGTCTTATATCATGCCTATGTCTTTGTTGTTCGGTCATAAACACCATATCTCTAACGAGCTGCGGCCTCGGTCCTATAACGCTCATGTTCCCAACAAAGATATTTAATAATTCAGGTAGCTCATCCAAGCTAGTTGATCGTAAGAATTTCCCATATTTGTTTAACCTAAGTTCATCTGGAAGCAGGTTGCCTGAGTCATCTTTCTTGTTAGACATTGTTCTGAACTTTATCAACTTAAATATTCGTTCATTTCCATTTTTATCTTTCTTTCCAGGCCTTTTTTGTGTGAAGAATGGATTACCGCCCATTGCTATCACGCCAACAACCATCAGTATCAAGAGGATAGGCGATAAAACTATCAACGCTAAACCAGATAAGACGATATCCCAGAATCTTTTGAAGAACTGCTTGTAAAAAACGATGGAAAGAATGAATAGCAACAATAAACTACCAAGTACTATTAATAGAATTTGCCACCATTCCATCATTCAAAACACCTTCTAATAACTTCTATGATTCTGTCTTGTTCCTCTGGAGTCATTTTGTTGTCAGATGGTAGGCAGCATCCTCTTTCAAAGATATCCGCTCCTACATCCTTAACTCCACCGGCAATATAAGCATTTGTTTTTGCTCTGATTGAGCCATCTCTGCCAATACACTCATGCATTCTATACATTGGTTGCATATGCATTGGCTTCCAAATAGGTCTGCCCTCTGCGTTTATAGAAGCAATAGCTTCCAATATTTCAGTCGGACAAGTTTTGCCATTTTCCTTTATGTAAAGTGCTTTCGAGTCATCTCTGACTTGTTGGCACATATATTCTTTATCGATAGTCAAAGCAGAAAGCCAATAATTAGGTACAGAATCATCTAAGATAGGATTCATCTTGATCGGAAGATCCTTTAGCCCTTCTTTGTATCTTTCGTAGATTGCTTTCTTTTGAACTATATGCTCTTCAAGATGTGGGTATTGTCCACGGATTACACCAGCAATCACGTTCGACATTCGATAATTAAAACCCACTTCTTCATGTTGATACCATGCAGCAGCTTCTCTAGCCTGTGTAGACCATTTACGAGCTTTATTCGCTACTTCTATGTCATTAGTTAATAAACAGCCACCGCTGCTTCCAGTGATGATTTTGTTACCGTTATAGCTAACAGCTGAATAGTCACCAAATGATCCGCATTGTTTGCCATGGAATGTTGCTCCCATTGCTTCGGCTGCATCTTCAATCAAAAGCGCACCGTGTCTTTCGCAAATTTCTTTGATTCTCTTGATATCGCCAGGGAAACCATAGAGTTCGGCGCATACAACCAATTTGACTTCTGGATATAATTCAAACGCTTTTTCAAGAGCGACCGGATCCATGTTCCAGGTTTCTTCTTCGGTATCGATGAAAACAGGAATGCCACCTTCGTAAACGACTGGGTTTAAAGTGGCATCAAAAGTCATATCAGAACAAAAAACTCTTTTTCCTTCAAGAGCACCATGAGAAATCATCGGCTTGCCATAGAGCCTTTCTCCAGCAAATTTTACGCATAAATGAAGTGCTGATGTGCAGTTACATAGAGCCACCGCATATTTCATTCCGGCTTTTTCTGCGGCGATTCTCTCAACTTCATTTATATTCTCGCCTACCGTGGACATCCAATTGGTCTCATAGGCTTCGGTCATGTATTTAAGTTCTTCCCCGTGCATTGTCGGAGAAGCCAAATAAACTTTATGGTCAAAAGGTTTTATGCTATCTCTTTTTGTGTACATACCAATTGAATCCTCCTAACTATCTATCTTGCCCTGCATTAATTCTCATGAGGGTCTATCGTGTTGAAATCAAATAAACGTCAAACTGAAATATTTAAACGGTCGAGCGTACTAAAAACTCTGCAAATTGCTGATAAATCGAATTTTGAAATTCTTTAACCCTCATGTTCATTCAGATTTACCGAGTGAAAATGGGTCCGAAATGTAACGTGGTACGATACATATGTAACGCGGTACGTTACATGGCTTGCACCAGTGGACATCGAACTTCTTCATGTTGATACCAAGGAGCATTTTCTCTAGCTTGTGTTGACCATTTACGTGCTTTATTAGCAACTTCTAAATCATTTGTGAGTAAACATCCACCGCTTGATCCTGTAATGATTTTGTTACCATTATAACTAACTGCACCATAATCGCCAAACGAACCACAAGGCTTACCATTCAAAGTTGCACCCATTGCTTCTGCAGCATCTTCAATTAAAAGTGCTCCATGGCGCTCACAAATCGCCTTAATTAAATCCATTCTACCTGGGAAGCCATATAACTCGGCTGACACAACAAGTTTCACCTCAGGGTAAATTTCAAAGGCCTTTTCAAGAGCAACTGGATCCATGTTCCATGAATCAGCTTCTGTATCAATGAATACTGGAATGCCGCCTTCATATACAACTGGATTTAATGTTGCATCAAAAGTCATATCAGAACAAAATACTCTTTTTCCCTCTAATGCTCCGTGTCCTATCATTGGTTTACCGTATAATCTTTCACCGGCAAATTTACAACATAAATGAAGTGCTGATGTGCAGTTGCAAAGTCCAACTGCATATTTAACTCCAGCTTGAGCAGCAGCTAATTTTTCCACTTCATTAATATTTTCACCAACTGTAGACATCCAGTTGGTTTCATATGCTTCTTTTACAAACTCAATTTCTTCGCCATGCATCTTAGGTGTAGCTAAGTAAACTTTCTTTTCAAATGGCTTTAAATCTTTTTTTCTTTTAAACATTATTGTTTACTCCTTTCGAACACAACAAAAATGAACTACAAAAACTTCTATATCTATTAAACTAGGGATTTCATCAAAAAATCCCTATTATTATTGTATTTCAAAATTACAACGGTAAAGGTATATTTAGTCGCTTGTTCTCAACGGTAAAGGTATTATATTATTTTACGATAAAAAACCTAAAAATAACTTAAAAATGCCGTTTCTACAAGAAAAATTCGAACTATTAGAAAATGACCGATTACGAAAAGCAAGGCTCTGCCTAGCTTTTTTCAGTCGCTAGAACTAGACGGTTAAGGTAATTCCATAGTGCTGGGCGTGGACCGATAACGCTCATTTTTCCAGAAAGTATATTAAAAAGCTGTAGGAGTTCATCACCGCTTGTTTTTCTTAGAATCGCACCAACACTAGTGATATATTGCTGCGGATTTTCCAACATATGCGTCGGAACATCATGTGGAGTGCTCATTTTCATGCTTCTGAATTTCAAGAGTGAAAAATATGTAATTTCACCTTTTTTCTTCATTCCGACTCGTTTCTGTTTAAACCAAATGGGACCTGGGTCAGTAATTACGATAATAAGGGAGATAATCAGCATAGGTATCGCAAGAACAATAATTCCGAGAAATGATAGTATAATATCAATAAATCTTTTGAAAAAATGTTTATACATATTTTATCCTCACTTATTGCTCATGTATTTCAATTGGTAGTCCGTCTAGATCTTTTATGAATGCGAATCTTACACCATTCCAGTCGGTCCTGATTGGCTCAATATCAAAACCAGTCAGATCTTCTATCTTATCAACCTTGAGAGCTATATGTCGCAATCCCATTGCTTCTGGGTTAGAAACTCGTTCCAGATGCTCTGGGTTAATAAATATCTCAAGTTGTATCCCATTACCATCCATGATAACCACAGTATCATATTCACGCTCGTGCTTTTCTCTGAGTTTGAAACCAAGACGAGAGTAGAAATCTACGGATGCCATGGATGATGCAATTATCGCAATGTGATGCAAAGCAGTAATCATGAGTTTTATCTCCTTTTTTTCGGTGCTTCAGTAGCGCGAATATTATATGTGTACTCGTGTGGAGGATTTCACACGCTTTTCTCTTTTTGATATATTCTTAACTAGAAAAACATAATTACTTTTTTCTTATCAATTTTTTTTCTTATTATTTTATCATACATTAATTTTGCTTGTGTATAAGTGGAAATAAGAACACCATCATAATTTAAATCTTCTATTTCTTCTAATGAAATTATTTTTTTATCAAACAAAATGCTATTTTGTTTCACTTCATCATCATCAATGACAGCTACTATATCAAGAGGAATAGTGTCATTATCGTGCATAACTTGAAGAATAATCTCTGCTACTTCTCCTGCTCCATACAACAATATCCGCTTAAATCCTTCATCAATTATTTGATATAAGAAGTTTGAAATGTTATCTTTTGCTGATTGATACAATGCATGAGTTGCTCTTAAATATCCTATATTAAGAACCTTTCTTCTTTCAATCCCTTTTTTTGTGATATTGTATTCAACATTCTTCGTTGAAAGATAGTTTCTTTTAATCAATCCTTTTTCTTCATATTCGTCTAAATAATCATTAACCATAGAAACAGCAATCCCAATGGTTTTACTCATTTCTCTTTGAGTAATGCTAGCATTCTTTTCAATCATATCTAGAATCATATATTCTTTATACAAAACCGTAGGTTTAAAAAATTGATTTTCGCTCAAACCATTCACCTTCTATTGTTCGTTTTACTAACAATCTCATTATACAACGAAAATATGACAAAATCAATATATTTTGTTATTTTTTCGAACAATAAAAAAAGTACTAAGATTTTCTCTTAATACTGATTGTTACTAACTGTATTTTCTATCCCTCTAATAAAGATATTTTGGGTAATAATATATAATACAAGTAAAGGTAGAATGATTAATAAGGCAACTGCATTCACATTTGCATATCTTCCTGTTACCAGCTTTGTTGAAAGGAGCTCAAAATTCTGCATGTCGAAATTAAACATCATGGGATAATAAGAATCATTATAGGTTAATATAAACGTAAAGATCCCAACTGTCATAACCGCTCCCTTTACATTGGGTAGCATCACTCTCCAAAATATTTGAATAACTCCAGCTCCATCCAACTGTGCTTGTTCTTCTAGTTCTATAGGAATCCCTTTAAAATATTGACGAAATACATAGATAAAAATAGGTGAATAAAATCCCATACCAAATAATGTTTTAATATAGATACCATATAAACTATGAAGTAAATCAATTCCAAAGAAAGGATAAAAGTTAAAAAACAAGGTACTGGATACTTTTAGTGTTTCTCTTGGAACCACTAAACTAAACATTATCAACCAAAATACCAAATTACTCCCTTTAAACTTCAACTTGGAAAACGCATATCCATAAATAGCACAAACAATTACTTGAATCAATGCAGTTACTAAACTCAATAAGAAACTATTATAAAACGCATTTTCTCTTAATAATTGATAATAGATTGATCTTATTCTTCTAAGAGTCAAATCCTCAGGAATCCAATATACCAAAGGATTACTTAAATCAGCGGATGACTTTAATGCATCCACTAATATCCTAACAAAAGGCATAATGATTACAAAAACAGTTCCAATCAGTAAAAAAGCTCTTAAGATTTTACCAATCTCAAGAAGTTTTTTTATTTTCCGATTTTCTTTTATTAAAAATGCATTGCTAGCCTTCATCGTTTGCTCCTATTCATTTTAATAAAATCTCTGTTTTTATATCAATTAGAGTTATTTACGAGAATTTGCAGAAAAGTAAAATAAACCATCCTTTAAAATCTTCTTTACAAATTCTGGTACCTTTACAAATGTTAAGAAGGTATCAACGATAATATCTTTTAGTTTGATGTGATCTTTGATTGATTTTTTGGAAACATCCTGGATGACTTCTTTCCCTGTTACATATTTTTTAGCACTATTGATTATATTTTGAATTAATAGAGCAAAAGATGGAAAATAGTTTTTTCTCAATCCTTCTAAAATGCGAATACAAATATAGTTCTTAAACGATAAGAAATCATGATCATTGGTATTGTTCTGTAAAATCATCATTTCTGGTTCCCCAGAATATCTCCATTTGATTCTTTCTTCGATTTGGTTCACCATTTCTAAAAATGCTTTATCATTATAATACCAAATTTGATTATCCACCCCTTCTACTTCTTTGGAATTTCCGTATAAAGAATGATTCCAAGGAATATTTGAATAACCAATAGGATAAATGGTGCAATATTCACCAGATAAATAATGCAAATAGTTAAATTTACCGATGATATCTTGACTATTCTCATCAGAAGGTTTGATCAATATAAAAATGATGACATGATTATCGTTCAGTTCTCTTTCATTTTCTTTAATCAAATCCAAAGAACTCAAGGTTACCATTTGCTTTAACTCTTTTAATGCCATGACTTATTCCCCTTTGATTTTATTTAATATCTCACTAACAAAGTATAAGGATCCACAAAAGACAACAATTTCATCTTTTGGTTTGTTGAAAGCTTCTAGTAATAATTCATCTAAATCAAATGAAAGTTTTTTATTGGGATTCGAAGAAATACTAAATAAGTAATCAGGAGTATCACTTCGTTTATAGTGAAACATCGTAAAGATGATTTCATCTGCCAAATGGTCTAAAATGGAAATCATTTCATCTTTGGCTTTATCTTTCGAAACTGCAAAGATGATCGTCATTCTCTTATTTTCTTTGATGGTTGTTAAAAACTCTGCTAATCGGGTAATTCCATCAATATTATGGGCGCCATCGATAATAATATAAGGAGCCTGAGATAATACTTGTAATCTTCCTGGCCAATAAACATTTTGAAACCCTTGATAAATATCTTCATTGGATATCTTAAAACCACAACAAGAACGTAGGTAATCTAAAGTTTCTAAAGACACCGAAGCATTCTCTGTTTGGTAATATCCTAGTTTATTGGTTTTAAGCCCTTTATATTCTTTATAATCAAAGACTGTTTCTGTCTTTGATATTTGAATATTTTGAATATTTTTCTTCTTCACTAAGATTAGTTTAGAATTGGTTTCCTTACATCTTGCTTTAAATTGTTTGTTTATTTTTTCGTTTTCTAGCGTTACT
>Ga0116161_1000148_pt1 | contig 78737 bp, 66 predicted proteins | sample AD_JPNAS3_MetaG_FD_89877 | JGI IMG/M metagenome (GOLD analysis project Ga0116161, IMG submission 89877) | Active sludge microbial communities of municipal wastewater-treating anaerobic digesters from Japan - AD_JPNAS3_MetaG | ecosystem: Engineered > Bioreactor > Anaerobic > Digestate | place... | reverse complement strand
GAACGGTAGGGGGGCTCCACCCTGCAGCAGGAGAAACCGTCTGTCAGCCGCGGCCCAGGCTGGGTCGAGTTTTTGCCAGAAGGCGGGCGCTGACCACCCGCCAGGGAAATCGGTGTGTCAGGTCTGGCCACTCACAACCCCACGCCGTCGATCTTGGTGCCGCAGTACGCGCACGCGCCGTCCTTCAGGTGGCGCTCGGTGACGGCAAAGCCGTAACGCCCGATCACCGTGCGCCCGCAGCCGGGGCAGGAGGTATCCTCACCGCGTAGGCCGGGCAGGTTGCCGATGTAGACGTAGCGCAGGCCGGCCTCGCGGCCGATGTCGTGGGCGCGTTGCAGCGTGGCGGCCGGCGTCGGCGGCGCATCGGTGAGGCGGTAGGCCGGGTGGAAGCGGCTGATATGCCAGGGCGTGCCCACGCCCAGCTCGCGGGCGATAAAGCCGGCCAGGTCGGCGAGTTCCGCGGGGTCATCGTTGTGGCCGGGAATGATCAGCGTGGTGACCTCGAGCCAGATGCCCTGCCGGCGCATCAGCGTGAGGGCATCGAGCACCGGCTGCAGCCGCGCGTCGCACAGCCGTCGGTAGAACTCGTCGCGGAACGATTTGAGATCGACGTTGGCGGCGTCGAGGTAGGGATGGTAGGCCTCGAGCATCTCGGGCGTCATGTAGCCGTTGGTGACAAAGATGTTGGCCACGCGCTCGCGCCGCGCCAGGAGGGAGACGTCGTAGACATATTCGAAGGCGATGGCGGGCTCGGTGTAGGTGTAGGCGATGCTGCGGCAGCCATAGTGGCCGGCCGCGGCGACGATGGCCTCGGGCGCGAGCCGGTGGCCCTCGATGCTCTGCAGGTCGCGCGGCATCTGCGAGATTTCCGCGTTCTGGCAAAAGCTGCAGCGCAGGTTGCAGCCCGCGCTGGCGATGGAGAAGGCGCTCGAGCCGGGGTGGAAGTGAAAGAGCGGCTTTTTCTCGATGGGGTCGATGGCGCGCGCGATGAGCTCGCCGTAGATGAGCGAGTGAAGCGTGCCGGCGCGGTTCTCGCGCACGCCGCACACGCCGCGCCGGCCCGGCTGGATGGTGCAGCGGTGGGCGCACAGCCGGCACTGCACGGCCTGGCTGTCGAGCTTGTCGTAGAGACGCGCTTCTTGCATGCATGACTCCTTCTTAGGAGGGGTTTTGGCGGGTTTGGGTGCACCTGCCCCCGCCGCGGCGGGGGCAGGTGCACCCAAACCCGCCAAAACCCCTTTCAGGGCAAGAGCCGGGTGGGCGCGAAGCAGGTGAGCCGGCTAGGGCGTGTCTGCAAACCCGTAGCATAGCCCCCTTGGCCGCCGCAGGCGGCTTCGTGGGCGTCTTGGGCGGCGAGACTGGTGCCACAGAACGGCAAAACGGGCACAAGGCCCTAGGTTACGCCACTTTTCGGATAGGCTCTATGGCCGCAGCTTGCGCAGGTAGTATCCCGGCACGCGCCGTGCGAGCTCGCGGTAGCCGGCCTGGCCGGTGAGCATGCGCATCATGCCGGCCACGATGGTGGCGTCGCGCACGCCGATCTCGAAGCACAGGCGCGGCCAGGTGTAAAAGAGCCGTGCCAGCCAGCGTGCGACGCCCAGGTCGCGGCCGATCTGTTCATAGGCGCGCTGCGAGTAGCCGGCCACATCGCCCGAGAGGATGGCCTCGGCGGCCAGCCGTCCACTGGTGAGGGCGTGGCGGATGCCCTCGCCGCTCAGGGGGTCCATCAGCCCCGCTGCGTCGCCCACGAGGAGCGCACGACCGCGCTGCAGAGGCTCGTGCCGGCAGAAGAAGGGAAGGGCGTGGCCGCGCGGCCGCACGTCGCCTGCCGGCAACCCCAGGCGCAGCGCCGACGCGACCAGTGCGCGGCGCAGCTCGCGCCCGCCGCCGCGAAAGGCGCCGATGCCTACAGAGAGATGCTCGCCCTTGGGGAACACCCATGCGTAGCCATCGCGTATGGTGCCAAAGAGGAAGAGGGCCGTAGTGGCGTACGCCTCCATGGTCTGCGCGGCGGCCGGCAGTTCGGCCTCGAGCGCCACGCCGGCGGCGAGCGGGCGGCGCAGGCCCACGCCGCGGGCAACGAGGGAAGAGGCGCCGTCGGCCCCGATAACATAAGCGGCGCGGTAGCGGGCGCGATTGGTGCGCACCGCCGCGCCGGCCGGCCCTTCCTCGATGGCGGTCGCCCCCTCGCCATCGTGCACCTCGGCCTGCGCCTGCGCCAGAAGCAGGGTGTCGAAGCGGTCGCGCATGACCATGGCGATGGCGCCGCCCGCCAGGTCGTGCTGCACTTCCTGGCCTCCGAGCAGGAAGCGCACCCTGGTGACCTGTCGCTCGACCGCCTGCGCACAGGGCGCGGGCAGGCTGGCGATGACATTGGCGGGGATGCCCCCACCACAGGGCTTGTAGCGCGGCAGTTGTTGCCGCTCGAGCACGAGCGTGCGGCAGCCTGCCGCACCCAGGACGTGAGCGGCCATGGCGCCGCCCGGCCCTCCGCCCACGATAATCACATCAAAACATTTGTCTGGCATAGCCCCGCGACTCTACATGGTAGTGCTTCAGAGCCTCTGGTGAACCGTAGAGACGCCTCACCCCCACTCTGCGCCCTCTGCGGTGAACCTCGTGTGTCTGTGCTATGGCTTGGCCTCCAGCGCCCGCTGGCGCACGCGCTCGTACTCCTCAAGGTACTGCTGCGCCACGCTGGCGCTGTGGATGATGAGGACGTTCTCGTCGTTGCTCTGGTCGGCGCTGGCGGTAAAGTTGAACGAGCCGGTGACGACGATCGAGTCGTCGATGATGATGACCTTGTGGTGCATCACGTAGGGGTTGCCGTCGAGCAGCACGTCGAGACCGGCCTGCTTCATGGGCGGGTACTCAGCATGGGCGGTGTCGGCGCCGCGGCGCTCAAACACCCCCGCGACGCTGACTCCGGCCTTGGCCCGCTGCAGCATCGCCTCGCCGATGTTGTCGTCGGTGAAGGAGAAGGCCATGAAGCGGATGCTCTTTTGCGCCTTGCCCAGCAGGGCGACCAGTTTTTCCGACACCTTGTCTTCGGGGGCGAAATAGTTCTCGACCAGCGTGCCGTCGATGGTGACTTGAGGCTGTATCGTGTTGCGCGGCGAGGTCGGCCCGAACTGCTGCTTCTCGAACATCTCGGCGAACTCGGTCTGGTAGTTGCGAGCCAGCGCTTCCGATTCGATGATGATGGCATTGTTGTTGTTGCGGTAGGTGCAGTTGATCGTCAGGTTCCAAGAGCCGGTGAGCACGGTGTGGCCGTCGATGATGACGAACTTGTTGTGCATGATGGCGCCACGCTTGTCTTCGACGACGGGCACGCCGCCCTGCGTGAGCTGCTGGACGGCCTTTTCCTCCAGGTTGTCGGTGTCGGTCACCAGGCGCACGGTCACGCCCCGCTGTTTCGCCGCCAGGAGCGCGGCGGCGATGTTCTCCAGGTCCAGCTCGTAGGCGGCCACGTCGATGCTGTGCTGCGCCCCGGCGATGAGCTGCACGAGGTCTTCGTCGATGCCGCCGACGTGGTCGGCCGCCGTGTCGGGGTAGGTTGGGGTAGTGAAGTGGACCTGGTACCAGGTGGCTCGCGGGATGCTCGTCGGCGGCGGCGGCGTGCTCGATGCCGGCGGCAGCGGCGTGCTTACGGTCGCTGGCGGCGGCGCGGTCGCTGTTGGCGGCGGTGGCGGTGGCGCGGTCGCCGTGGGTAGGGGCAGCCCCATGGCCTCGAGCACGCCGGTGCGCAGCTCTGTGAGCCCTGGCTGATGCCAAAAGCCCGCCGGCACATCGAACACCATGGCAGCCATGATGATGACGATGAGGACGAGGATGAGGGCCAGTGGACCGCGGACGGCTGCATTCGACGCGGCTCGGCGAGTTCTTCTAGACATGGCAGCACTCCTTGACTATGGGCAGCGGACCAACTCGCGCGCGGCGTCGATGAGGGCGAGCAAGCGCACCAGGAACTCGGACTCCTCCAGCACGGCACGGCTGGCCACCAGGTCGTTGATCTGGCGAGCCACCCGGCGCACCGGCGCCACCGCATCGGCGATGGCTGCATCGTCGAGCGGCTGGCCGCCCTGCTCCTCAGCGGCCATGAGCTGACCGGCCAGACTCAGGGCCCAGCGGAGCAAGATGTCGGCAGCGGCATCCTCCAGGTCGGAGGTCAGCCGCTCATCCTGCAGGATAAGCTCGGCGGCCTGGGGGGGCAACTGCTGTGGAGGTTGGCTGGCCATGGCGGATCCTCCGCGAGACCCGGCGTGTGGTTACAGCTCCAGTATATCACGACGCGCCGCGGAAGACAACGCGGCCAGAGACGCGGAAGGACGGGAACCACCAGGGCCACAAAGGCGGAGGATACCCATTCACACTGCCATTGCGAGTACCCCACAGTTTGCCGAACTCTGGGGTACTGAGCTGAGACATGGTCCTGTCATTGCGAGTATCCCATGCCGCCGCGCGGCATGTGCAAGCACAGAGACTACTGCCGTCATTGCGAGGAGGCCGCAGCCGCCGACGAAGCAATGACAGGCCAGGGTTCTGTGCTGGGCCCAGGCTGCGGAAGACCGGCTCAGCCGCTCACGGGCTCCGGCGCCAGCGCCTTGTCGAGGCGGTCGGCCAGTTGCTCTTTGGAGACGGCGCCGATGAGGCGGCTGATCTCCTGGCCCTGGTCGAAGACGAGGACGGTGGGCACGCCGCGCAGCTGAAAGCGCACGACCAGGCCGCCGGCCTGGTCGGCGTTGACCTGCACAAAGCGCGCGCGGTCGCGATAGTCGCGAGCCAGTTCTTCGATGACCGGCGCCAGCCGGCGGCAGTGGGGGCACCAGGGGGTGAAGAACTCGACGAGCACGGGCGATGGCTCACCGAACACGACCTGGTCGAAGCTGTGCTCGTCGGCCTGCGGAAGGTTCTGAACAGCCATATCACTCCCTCACGGTCAGCCCCCGGCTGACCGGCCAGCGTTTCTTCTCGACCATAGCGCAGGCATCGTAGACCACCGCAATGCCGTGCGCCCGGCAGTAGGCGACGGCTGCCGGCGATTCGGCCCCCGGCTGCAGCCATACCCGGCGCAGCCCCAGGCGCGCACAGTCCTGGATCACCTGCTCGGTCGCTGCTGGCGGCACCACCACGTCGATCACCTCGGGGCGCTCGGGCAGCGACTCCAGCGAAGGGTAGATGGTCTGGCCGTCGACCTGCTGGGCGTTGGGGTTGACGCCGTAGACCCGGTAGCCGGCCTCGCGCAGGTTCCTAAAGATGCGGTAGCCGAACTTGGTCGGGTTCTGCGACACACCCACCACAGCCCAGATGCGGCGGCCGACAAAGTCGGCGATGAGCGTGGCCTGATCTTCGCCGGGCATGCCTGCCTCCTGGGGTTCAGCATGACTGGCAGCCTGTCGGAGCTAACTCGCCACTCTGAGCATCCTGGCAACAGCCGGGCAGTCTGCTCCGCTGCCACCGGGCTCTGGCCCAGGAGCGGGTTCGGGGGTGGCCCTGCCGGCCGCCCCTGGCGCGCCAGGGCCACCCCCGAACCCGCCTTAAGGTTTCCGAACCGTGTTCGCGCGCGACGTCAAACCCGGTGGCCGGCCAGGATTGGTCTATTCCGATGGGCTGCTAGGCGCAATACCTTTCAAATGGGGTGGCCACCGTAGTAACGACTACGGTCGTTACTACGGTGCGCCCGTTAGTCGAAGGATATTGCTGCTAGGCGTCAGTATAGGGAGCGATGGGATGGTGTCAAGGCTGGGCGCGCGTGAGGCTTGCGTTTTGGGTGGGATGCGTTACAATGGGGTGGCCGAACAACTACCGGAGGTGCAATTTGCAGCGCGTATTTCGCTACGGGCGCCAGCCGGGCTACAACAGGTTGGTGGGACCGGGTGAGGCGGGCCTCGAGCACCTGGAGTTTGGGGTACTGCGCGTGCCCCGCGACGCCGAGTTCAGCGCCCACCTGGAGGGGCGCGAGGCGGTGCTGGTGATCCTGAGCGGCGCCTGCGTGGTGCAGGTCGATGGCCAGCGCTGGAACCTGGAGCGGGCCAGCGTCTTTGCCGGGCCGGCCATGGCCGTCTACGTGCCGCGGCACCGGCAGTACGTGGTGACCGGAGTCAAACCGGCTGACGTGGCTGTCTATAGCGTGCGGTCCGACCAGGATTACGAGCCGCGCCTGGTCGAGCGGCAGCAGATTGCGCTGGAATGGGAGGGCGCGCCGGGGTTCCGCAGGCGTGTCTGCTCCATCATCGACGAGGGCTTTCCCGCCAACCGCCTGCTGGTGGGCGAGACCTTTGTCGAGCCGGGCCAGTGGGCGAGCTACCCCCCCCACAAACACGATGAGGACCGCTACCCCGATGAAGTGCGCCTCGAGGAGGTGGCCTTCTTCCAGGTGGACCCGCCGCAGGGCTATGCGCTCCAGCACATCTACTCGGCCGAGCGCGGCCTCAACCGGGTGTACGCGGTGGGCAACGACGATGCCTGTGCCATGGCCCACGGCTACCACCCGTTGGCCGCCGCGCCTGGCTACGCGTTCTACTATCTCTGGGGCATGGCGGGCAGCGGCCATGTGATCCGCTCGTCGGTCGACCCGGAGCACGCCTGGGTGGCGGCCGAGACGGGGACGCCCCAGCCTATTGCCGTTCCTGAGTAGTTGCCCAGGGGGTTAGGAGTGCGTTTGCTGCCCGCGGGCGGCAGACCCACTCCTAACACCCCCACTCAAGGAGGACTGGTCCATGGATGCCACTGAGCAGCTCCTGAAGGAGCTCACCGAGGCGCCCGGGCTGCCGGGCTATGAAGGCGAGGCGCGGGCGGTCATGCGCCGCGCGCTGGAGGGCACGGCGGCCGAGATTACGCAGGACGGCCTGGGCAGCCTCATCGCCACGCTGCCGGGCAGCGCCGAGCGGCCGCGCATCATGCTGGCCGGGCACCTGGATGAGGTCGGCTTTATCGTCCGGTTCATCACCGAGAACGGCTTTATCCGCTTCCTGCCGCTGGGCGGCTGGTGGGATCAGGTGCTGCTCGCGCACCAGGTGGTCATCAAGACGCGCAAGGGCGATGTGGTGGGCGTGATCGGCGCCAAGCCGCCGCACATGCTGAAGGAAGAGGAGCGCAACAAGGTCGTCGAGAAGGACGCCATGTACATCGACGTCGGCGCCAGCAGCCGGGCGCAGGTGGAGGAGCTGGGCGTACGTGTCGGCGACCCTATCGTGCCGCGCACCGAGTTCACCGTGCTGGCCGGCGGCACGACCTACCTCTCGAAGGCGTGGGATAACCGCGTGGGCTGCGCCCTGGTCGTGGCGGCGTTCCGCGCCCTCAAGGGCCGGCCGCATGCCAACACGCTCTACGGCGTGGGCACGGTGCAGGAAGAGGTGGGCCTGCGCGGCGCCCGCACCAGTGCCCATGCCGTGGACCCCGACGTGGGCCTGGTGATGGAGGTGGCCATCGCGGGCGACCTGCCCGATATGAAGCCCGAGGAGGGCGCGACCAGGCTGGGTGGCGGCGTGTCGCTGTTGGCGTACGACGGCAGCATGATCCCCAACCTGAAGCTGCGCGACTTGGCGATCGACACGGCGCAAGCGGCCGGCATCCCCTACCAGATCGACCTCATGCCCCGCGGCGGCACCGATGGCGGGCCGATCCATCAGAACCGTAGCGGCGTGCCTGGGCTGGTCATCGGCGTGCCGACGCGGCACATCCATAGCCACCAGGGCATCATCAGCCGCGACGATTTCGATGCGGCGGTGCGGCTGGTGGTGGCGCTGATCGAGCGCCTCGACGCCACGACGGTGGCCGGCCTGACACCGTAATCGGAAGGGTGGGGTTGTGGACGGGCGATGCCGTTGGCCTCCCGCGGGTGGCCAACGGCATCGCCCGTCCACAACCCCACCCTTCCGATTACCACAACCCCTCGCCCGCTCCATAGTGCTGGCGCGTGGCTGCGACGAGCCCGAAGCAGCCGGCGAGCATCATGTTGCCGTAGGGCGCGGCCAGGTAGTAGCCGAGGCCCGCGGCGAGCGCGCGGCGCGGGCCGGTGACGGCGACGAGAGGCGTCTCGCTCCATGGGCGATACGCCGGGTCGATGGCGGCGCCGTGGCCGTTGCCGGCGCGCACGGCTTCGTCGCTGAGCGTGCCTTGCACCAGCCCCTGCACCAGCGACTGCAGCGCCTCACGGTCAACCAGCACCGTATGGTGCTCGAAGAGGCCCCAGATGCGTGTGCCCCGCACCAGTGCCCCCAGGATGTGCTGATTGCCGATGTTGAGCGCGACCAGGCCCGCCTCGCGCTGCCCGGCGACCTGTGGGTCGCACAAGGCCCCCCAGATAGCCGCCGCGGCCGTGTCCATGAGAATGGCGCCGGGGCAGGCTCGTTGGATGGCCAACATGCGCGTGAGCTGGGGCGGCGGCGTGGGGTAGAGCAGGCGCGCCAGCTCGCCGCCCGCGGCAAGGAAATCGCGCCACAGGCCAAAGCGCAGCACGCGGTTACGGCCGCTGAGGCACTCGCCGTGGTCCTGGACGGCAACGGCGACGGTCGCAGGCAGCGCCACGTCGTAGGGCGCAAGGGCCGCGCGCAGGCGCTGGAGGTCCACGTCGCCGGTGGTGATGGCGGCCGCCGCAGGTTCGGGGCTGTGCTCGACGATCTGCACGCCCAGGCGGCGCACCTCGTCGAGGTTGTCGCGCACGGTGAGCGCGGCCCGGGGCGTGGCGTAGGCGGGCAGCCCGGCGCGGATGTGGCGCTTGAGGGCGCTGGCACAGGCGCCGCCGCCCATAAGCGCGCCGCTCAAGTAGACCGCCTGCCCGGCCGCCGTGGCCTGGCGGATGCGCCCGGCGACGATCACGGTGGGCGCGGGGAGGACGAGCTGCACACAGTCCTCCACGGGCTGCGCGGCATCGTAGAGTAGGATGTCTTGGGTGCCGCCGCCAATGTCGACGGCGAGGATGCGGGTGGTATCGACCATTTCATTGCTTTCTAGAGGCGAGCAAGGTCCAAGAGTTGTGCCAGACCCCTTTGTCGTGCGCGCATACGGCTCAAGCCATCACTACGAAGGGCCGTCAGAGCTTGCCCGCCAGCATGCGTCGCGTGACGAGCGCGGCCCGGGCCAGGTTGGCGCGCGCACGGGCCAGGCTCCAGGCCTGCAGGACGAGCGGGCTGAGCTCGAGGGTGATGTCGCCCCGGAAGCCGTCGCGCGCCAGGGCGTGCAGCAAGGGCGCCAGCGGCAGCACGCCCTCGCCCGGCATCTGGTGATGCTTGACGTAACTGAAGAGCCACGGGCGGTCGAGCCAGCGTGGCGGGCGGCGCAGGTCGCTCAGGTGCACGTGGGCCAGCCGGTCGCGCATCAGCTCGTAGGTCTCTAGCAGCGGGTAGGGCGACGAGCCGGCGTGGGTGGTGTCGAGCGTCATGGTGACCCCGCAGCGCTCCGCCAGCCGGCGCAGCGCCGGGATGCGCCAGAACGGGTACAGGTGATCGCGGGGGGCGAAATAGCCCGGGTTCTCGATGGTGAGCTGCGTGCCTGTGCCCTCGAGACGCCGGCGCGCGTCGAGCATGCGGGCGACAAAGCCGGCGGCGCGGCTGCCATCGGGCTGCATGGCCTTGGGCGGGTGGACGACGATGGTCGACGCCCCCAGCGTGAGGGCCAGCTCGACGAGGCGCGGCAGCGCCTGGCGCTCGCGCTGCCAGCCGGGCAGCGCGAAGAGGGGCGGGTGCACGGCAAGCACGGGCATGCCAACCGCGGCGGCCAGGCGGGCGATGGACCGCGGCGAGCGCAGCAGCATCTCGGGTGCAACGTCGAGCTCGACGCCGTCGCAGCCGGCCTCGCGGGCCACCTCGAAGGCGCAGCGCAGCGGGTAGACGTAGAGGGCGCCGCTGGCAAAGAGCACGCGCGGGCCGCCATCCATTGCCTGGCTCACTGCGCCCCTGCCCCAGCCGCAGCGACTGGCCGGTAGAGCCCCTGCTCGCGGACATACGCCTCTACGCTATCTGGCACCTGGTAGCGGATCGGCAGGCCCGCGCACACGCGGCGCCGCAGGTCGTGCGAACTGATGCCGACCTCGGGCATGTCGAGCACGTGGGTGCGCGCCGAGAGGCCCGGCAGGGCCGCTTCGAGCGCCTGCAGGTCGGCGCAGAAGCCTGGCCGCGCCGCGACGGCGAGCTGGGCGCGTGCCAGAATGCCCGCCGGGTCACGCCAGGTGAGGATACTGGCCAGGGAGTCGAGCCCCATCAGGAAGAAGAGCTCGGCCTCGGGGCCCAGCGCCTGCTGCAAGTGCGCCAGGGTATCGACGGTGTACGACGGCCCGGGCCGGGTGAGTTCCACCTCCGAGATGGCGAAGGCGGGGTTCGAGGCGATGGCCAGTTGCACCATGCGCAGGCGGCCGGCCACGGGCGAGTAGGGCTGGCCCAGCTTGTGTGGCGGGTCTTTGGCTGGGATAAAGAGCACCCGCGCGAGCTGCAGGCGCACGCGCGCCTCTTCGGCCAGCATCAGATGGCCGTAGTGGATCGGATCGAAGGTACCACCGAGCACGCCGATTCTCAAGGATACATACCCCGGACTCCAGGGAGCGGGCATACGTGATGCGTGATACGCGATGCGTGACCCGCCACTGAACGCAGAGAGGGTTGCGCAGCGCACGTGCTCCTTACGTATCACGCCTCAGGTATCACGCATGACGCCCCTACTCCCATTCAAGTTCAACGTTTCCGATGCGCACGGTGTCGCCGCTGGCCACGCCGGCCTCCTCCAGCGCCCGCTGGGCACCCGAAGCGCGCAGGATGCGCTGGAAGCGGTCGACGGCTTCTTCGTTGCCCCAGGGGGTCATGGCCGCTGCCCGCTCGATGCGCTCGCCTTCCAGGCGGTAGGCGCCGTCGGGCTCCCGGCGCACGCGGATGGCCTCTTCGGGGCGCTCGTGGGGCCGCAGGACGGGCACGGCCTCCACCGGCGCCGGCGGCGGGGCGGCGGCAAGGAGCACGGCCACACGGCGCAAGAGGTCCCGCGTGCCTTCGCCCGTGACTGCCGAGATGGCCATGGCCTCGGCGCCCGCCGCCTCGAGCGCCAGGCGCAGCTCGGGCCAGCGCTCGCGCACCTCGGGCACGTCCATCTTGTTCACCGCTACCACCTGGGGCTTGCGGGCCAGCTCGGCGTCGAAGAGCTGCAGCTCCTGGTTGATCTGGTGCCAGTCGGCCAGGGGGTCGTCGGCGAGGCCGTTGAGCAGGTGGATGATGACGCGCGTGCGCTCGATGTGGCGCAAAAAGCTGGTGCCCAGGCCGGCGCCGGCGTGCGCGCCCTCGATGAGGCCGGGGATATCGGCCAGGACCAGGGCCTGCCGGTCGACCTCGGCCACGCCCAGGTTGGGCACCAGGGTGGTGAAGGGATAGTCGGCGATCTTGGGCCGCGCCGCGCTCACCGCGGCGAGCAGGGTCGACTTGCCGGCGTTGGGCATGCCCACGATGCCCACGTCGGCGAGCAGGCGCAGCTCGAGCTGGAGCCAGTGCTCATGGCCGGGCTCGCCGTTCTCGGCGGTGCGCGGCGCCTGGTTGGTAGCCGTGGCAAATGAGGCGTTGCCGCGGCCGCCGCGGCCGCCGCGGGCCACGAGCAGGCGCTGGCCGTTCTCCACCAGGTCGCCCAAGACGTTGCCCTCGGCGTCGCGCACAATCGTGCCCACCGGCACGGGGATCTCCAGGTTGGCCCCGCGCGCGCCCTGCTTGTCTTTGCTGCCGCCGTGGACGCCACGCTCGGCCCGGAAGTGGCTGCGCCGCTTGAACTCGATGAGCGTGGTCACATGCGCTGTCGCCACCAGGTAGACGTCGCCGCCCGCACCGCCGTTGCCGCCGTTGGGCCCGCCATAGGGCACGTACTTTTCGCGGCGAAAGCTGACACAGCCCGAGCCGCCGTCGCCGCTGCGCACATAGATTCTGGCCTCGTCGAAGAAGAGACCTTGCTGCATGATCTGCCACCGCCTGCTGTTCTCGCGCTAGCATACTCTCAAGCAGAGGGTGTGTCAAGGTGTGTGTTCGGCGGGCCTACCCGGCAAGAGCCCGCGACCGGCTACGGCGCTTCGCATGCCCCCGGTACGGATCCCCTTTGTGGGGTTTAGGCGGGCCGGTCTGCGCGTCCGGCGGCCCTACCCGGCAAGAGCCCGCGACCGGCTACGGCGCTTCGCATGCCCCCGGTACGGATCCCCTTTGTGGGGTTTAGGCGGGCCGGTCTGCGCGTCCGGCGGGCCTACCCGGCAAGAGCCCGCGACCGGCTACGGCGCTTCGCATGCCCCCGGTACGGATCCCCTTTGTGGGGTTTAGGCGGGCCGGTCTGCGCGTCCGGCGGCCCCGCGGGGCCGCCGGACGCGCAGACCGGCCCGCCTAAACCCCACAAGGATTGGGGTAGACGTCAGTAGGCTCCTTCGCGTCGCCAGACGTCCATCATGAGATCGTAGCGCTCGAGCGGCATGCCGGTGTAGACGCAGTTCGACGTGGAAAAGACATAGCCGCCGCCGGGCATGCCGTGTTGCAGGGCGTAGCGCGCTGAGGCGACCACCTCCTCGTCGGTCCCCGTCTGCAGCAGGCCGCAGTTGACGTTGCCGATGAGGCACACCTGGCGGCCGTACTGTTCCTTGACGGCGGCGATGTCGACGCCGGCCTGGGGGTCGAGCGAGTGCAGCGCGTGCGGCCGGCAGGCGACGAGTTGGTCGATGATAGGCATAATGTTGCCGTCGGTGTGCTTGATGGTGTAAAAGCCCAGCTCGCGGTAGCCCGCAATCAGCCGCGCCAGGTAGGGGGTGACGAACTCGGCGAACTGGGCCGGGCTGAGGAAGGGGCCGGTGTTCAGGCAATAGTCGCTGCACAGGGCGTAGCCGTCAAAGAGCCCCTGGCCGGCGAGCGGTGCCACACTCGCGAGGCGGGCATCGGCCAGCCAAGCCTGCGCGTCTTTGACCTGCTGCGGCTCGTCGGCCAGGGTGTAGCAGAGCCGGGCCATCTCGTCACCGCCGGGCACGGCGAGGGTCGTGTCGCCATGGCAGCAGAGAAAGAACTCGTTGCCGCTAGTCTCGCGGATGGCCTCGGCGATGCGCTGTTCGCCGTCGGGTAGCCCATCGGGCGCGTGGACGAAAATGGCCGCGTGGCCATAGTGCCGCGCAGTGTCGATGTAGACGCGGGCGCAATCGGCCACCTGCAGCCGCTGCTCGCGGGTGCTCATCTGATCCCACTGGCCAAAGCTGCGGTGCGTAGGGTGCACCTGGCCCAAGAGTTCCATCGTCAGAAAGAAGACGAGCTCGAAGGTCGGCACGTGGCCGGGGGGCTGCTGGCCCTCTAGGGCCATGATGAAGCGTTCTCGCGGCGTTAGCGGGCTGCCCGGTCCTTCCATTGGGGGCTCCTTTCTGTAGGTGAGCACATTATAGCAGCCTGCGGGGCATATCCCAGAATCGCCCGGGCCACATGCCGGTGGCTGGGAGACACCTGACAGGTCTCCGGAGGCCTGTCAGGTGTCCCAGCCACACTGCGGCTGTTGAGAAACTGCCCGTTTGTCATTGCGAGGAGGCGGCCGCAGCCGCCGACGAAGCAATCTCAACGCCGGACATGGAGTTGCCTCGCTCCGCTCGCAACCAAGGGATTGCTTCGTCGGCTGCGGCCTCCTCGCAATGACAGCAGTAGTTTCTGTGCTTGCACAGGCTGCACCGCGGCCTGGGATACTCGCAATGACAGGCTGAGCAGTGACGAACGGACGCGGAGCATGCGACTGGCAATTGCATATTTGACACGGCAATCGCTTTGTGCTAACATTCACAATGTGCATTGCCAGATGTATGCACGAACTCTAGGTGGCGCCCGAACCGCGAAGGCTGGGCACAGCCTCCGCGGTTTTTTGGCGCCCGACGGTCCGCGCGCGCTGGCGGGAGTGCACAAGTATCTCCCCACACTGGTTCGGGGCACTGTTTCTTCAGAAGGAGGATCCAGTCAGTGGCAGAGCGAGTGACGGGTCGGGTGAAGTGGTTCAGCCGGGTCAAGGGCTATGGTTTCATCCAGCCAGACGCGGATGGTGCGGAAGACGTTTTCGTGCACTATTCCGCCATTGCGGGTGAGGGGTTCCGCAATCTCGATCAGGGCGAGCGCGTCGAGTTCACCATCGAAGACAGCCCCAAGGGGCCCCAGGCCGCTAACGTGGTGAAGCTGCCGGAGTAACAATCCGCAGACTAACCCCAAGCCCCGGTTCGTAGCACGAACCGGGGCTTGTTCTATTCTCGGTGAACCCTAGACAGGTCACTGGAATTGGCTATAATCATGGCATCATTGTTCCAGTGTAAGGAAGGGACGAGACGTGTACCAAGCACCGCGAGGGACGCAGGACGTCCTGCCGGAAGATCAGCCCTACCTGGCGACTATCGAGGCGGCGATCCGCCGCATGGCAGGCCTCTACGGCTACCGCCGCATGGACACGCCGATCTTTGAGGCCACGAGCCTCTTCGTGCGCGGCGTCGGCGAGGGCACCGATATCGTCGACAAAGAGATGTATACGTTCGAGGACAAGGGCGGCGATTCGTTGACGCTGCGGCCCGAGTACACCGCCGGCATTATGCGCGCTTATCTCGAGCACGGCATGCACACGCGCCCGCAGCCGGTCAAGGTCTATACCATTGGGCCCATCTTCCGCTACGAGCGCCCGCAGGCCGGCCGCTTTCGCCAGCACACCCAGGTCGATGTGGAGGCCATCGGTGAGAGCGACCCGGCGCTCGACGTGGAGATCATGAGCTTTGCGGCCCAGCTCTACAGCGAGCTGGGCTTTACGGGGCTGTCGTTCCAGGTCAACAGCATCGGCTGCCCCGTCTGCCGGCCGGGCTATGTGCACAGCCTGGTGCAATACTACCAACAGCACCGCGAGGCCGTGTGCCCCGATTGCCGGCGACGCCTGGCGCGCAACCCGCTGCGCCTGCTCGACTGCAAGGAGGAGCGCTGCCAGCCGGTGATCGAGGCCGCGCCGCGGGTGGAGCATGACCTCTGCCCCGAGTGCTCGCGGCACTTTGCATTGGTGCTGAACTACCTCGACCGGCTGGGCCGGCCCTATGTGCTCAACCATCGCCTGGTGCGCGGGCTCGACTATTACACGCGCACCGTGTTCGAGGTCTGGGCGCAGGGCATCGGCGCGCAGAACGCCCTGGGCGGTGGCGGCCGCTACGACGGCCTGGCCCAGGCCATTGGCGGCCCGCATACGCCCGCCGTGGGCTTTGCCTCGGGGATCGAGCGGGCGGTGCTGTTGATGCGCGAGCAAGAGCTGGCCGTGGCCGCCACGCCCGAGCCGCCGCTCCTGGTGGCGACGCAGGGCGACGAGGCCAAGGCGGCCGGCGTGAGCCTGGTGAACGCCTGGCGCGGGCGCGGCGTGGGCGCCGGCCTTTCCTTTGGCGAGCGCAGCCTGCGCGCCCAACTGCGCCAGGCCAACCGCGCGGGCAGCCGCTACGTTGTGATCATCGGCCCCGAAGAGATGGCGGCGGGCGTCGCAGCGGTGCGCGACATGGCGAGCGGCGAGCAGGAGACGCTGCCGCTGGCCGTCGTCGTCGAGGCGCTGAGCGCCCGGGTGCAACCCACACAGGAGCGGGATGGCTGAACTCTGTAGCGACGGCGTAGCCGCGCCCATGGGCGCCAGGTTCGTGCGGCGGGTTGGCATCCTGACCCACCCGCGCCTGCCCGAGACCAACGAGATCGCCGCTGACCTGGCTGCGCGTCTGGCGGGCCTGGGCGTCTCCAGCGAGGTCAGCGCGCAGCTCGACTCGGGCCCCCTGGCCGAGCAACTGCTGACTCTTGACTGCCTGGTCACGCTCGGCGGCGACGGCACCATCGTGCGCGCGGCGCGGGCCGTGGCGGGGACGGCGGTGCCCGTCCTGGGCATCAACCTGGGCCAGCTTGGCTTCTTGGCGGAGCTGCAGCCCTCCGAGATCGCCGGGCGGCTCGAGGCCCTGGCGCGCGGCGAGTTCCGCATCGAGGAACGCGGCCTGTTGCGTGCGACGCTGACCACGGCCGGCGGCGAACGCAGCACCTTCGATGCGCTGAACGATGCGGTGGTGGCGCGGGGCGAGCGCGTGCGCGTCATCGCCGTGGCCGTCTCCATCGATGGCCAGCCGTTCACGACCTACCGCGCCGATGGGGTCATCGTGGCCACGGCCACCGGCTCCACCGCCTATTCCCTGTCGGTCGGCGGGCCCATTCTGGCGCCCAGCCTCTGTGGCCTCATCATCGTGCCGGTGGCGCCGCACCTGATGCCCACGCGGGCGCTGGTCGTGCCCGGCTCCACCGCCATCCGCCTGCTGCTGGGCGCCGAGTACCAGGCCGTCCTCAGCATCGATGGCCAGGTCGACCGGGCGCTGGCGGGCGGCGATGTGGTCAGCATCACGCAGAGCCCCAAGCACGCCGGCTTTGTGCGCTTTGGGCCGCCCGCGGATTTCTATGGCACCCTGTTTCGGAGGTTACGATGGGCGGCACCCCGCCAGTAGCGGAATCCGACGCGCTCTATTGCGCCAACCATCCGGCGGTGGAGACTCTGCTCCGCTGCAACAAGTGTGGCAAGCCGATCTGCCAGCGCTGCGGCATCCGCACGCCGGTGGGCATCCGCTGCCGCGAGTGCGCCCAACTGCGCCGGCCGCCCATGTATGCGCTGGGGCCGCAGCACTACCTGCTGACGGCGCTGGTGGCCCTGCCGGCTTCGTTCCTGGCGGGCCTGGTGATGCAGCAGGTCGGCCCGTTCTTCGCCTTCTTCCTGGGCGGCGCGGTGGGTGGCCTGATCGCCGAGGTCGTCTACCGGGCCACCCACAAGCGCGGCCAGGGGCTGGCCTGGGTGGTGAGCGGCTGCATCCTGCTCGGCGCGCTGGCCAGCGCCGGGGCACTGGTCTTCTTTATGCCGGGCGCCCCGCTCGCGGCGCTGCTGAACCCGCAGGTGCTCCTGAGCCTCATCATGCGCTCGAACGTGGTCTATGTCGTCCTGGCCATCGCCGCAGCCTTCGCCCGTCTGAGATAGGTGATCAGGATGCACCGGGGGGGTGCGGAGCGTGAGACCCGGTCGCACCGTGGGCTGTTCGCTCTGCCAGGCCGTTTATGCCAGTAGGATGGAACAGCAATGTTGCAGGAACTGAGCATCAGCAACTTTGCCATCATCGACCATCTGCGCCTTGGCTTTGCGCCGGGGATGAACGTCCTCACCGGCGAGACCGGCGCGGGCAAGTCGATCATCATCGACGCCGTCAGCGCGCTCTTGGGGGGGCGCCTCTCGGGCGAGACGGTAATCCGCGCCGGCGCCGAGCGGGCCACGATCGAGGGCATTTTCGGCCTCACCCCTGCCGGGGCGACATCTCTCCAGCCGCTGGTCGACGAGCTCGGGCTCGACGACGGCGACGGGACGCTGATCCTCAGCCGCGAGCTCAACCGCTCGGGGCGCAACGTCTGCCGCGTCAACGGGCGGGCGGTCACCGTGAGCGTGCTCGAGCAGTTCGGGCAGCGCCTGGTCGACATCCACGGTCAGGGCGAGCACCTCTCGCTCTTGCGCGTGCGCGAGCACCTGGGCTTCCTCGACCGCTACGCCGGGCTTGCCGAGGCGCGGGCGACGCTGGCGACCACGTTTGCCGAGCTGCGCCGGGTGCGTCAGGCCCTGCAGGAATGCCTGCGCGACGAGCGCGAGCTGGCACGGCGCATGGACCTCTTGCAGTTCCAGGTGGCCGAGATCGACGCAGCCAAGCTCGACGCTGAGGAGGAGGAGCAGCTCCTGCAGCAGCGCACGCTGCTGGCCAATGCCGAGCGCTTGCAAGAGCTGGCCAACTCGGGCTATGCGCTCCTGAGCGGGGGCGAGCAGCACCGCCGCTCGGCGCTCGACCTCTTGGGCACGGTGCTGCACGACCTGGCGCAGCTCGAAAAGCTGGACCCGACCGTGGCCGAGCAGCGGCAGGCGGCGGAGAATGCCCTGTACCAGCTCGAAGACGTGGCGCGCGCTTTGCGTGTGTACCGCGACGGCATCGAGTTCAGCCCCGCGCGCCTCGAGCAGGTGGAGGAACGGCTGTCGCTGCTGCAGAGCCTGAAGCGCAAGTACGGCGAGACGGTGGCCGACGTGCTGCGCTTTGGCGAGAGCGCGCGCGCCGAGCTCGAAGCCATCAGCCACAACGAGGAACGGGTGGCCGAGCTGCGCGAGCGCGAGCAGGCGCTGCTGGGCGAGGCCGGCGCGCAGGCCGCGCAGCTCTCGGTGGCGCGCCGCGAGGCCGCCGGCCGGCTGGAGCGCGCGGTGGAAGAGCAGCTTGCCGAGCTCAAGATGGAACGGGCGCGCTTTGTGGTGGCTATCGAGCGGGCGGAGGACGCCACAGGCCCCGAGATCGACGGTCGGCGCTGGGCGCTCGATGCCACCGGGGTCGATCGCGTCGAGTTCCTCATTGCGCCGAACCTGGGCGAGCCGCCCAAGCCCTTGGCCAAGATCGCCTCGGGCGGCGAGACGTCGCGCCTGATGCTGGCGATGAAGGGCGTGCTCTCGCAGGCCGATGCCGTGCCCACGCTGATCTTTGACGAGATCGACGCCGGCATCAGCGGCCGCGTGGGCACGCTGGTGGGGCGCAGGCTGTGGGGCCTCACCGGCAGCCACCAGGTGCTGTGTGTGACGCACCTGCCGCAGATCGCCAGCTTTGCCGATTGCCATCTGAATGTGAGCAAGGAGATTGCCGGCGAGCGCACCGTCACCCACGTGCGCCGGCTCGCCGCCGCCGAGCGCGCCCATGAGCTGGCCGGCATGCTGGGCGGCGATGGCACGAGCGCCTCGCTCCTGAACGCGGAGGAGCTGTTGGCGCAGGTCGAGGGTTGGAAGCAGCAGGAGCGACAGCCACAACAAGGGGCATGAGGTAGGTTTGCCTGAGCCGTTCGCCGCCCGCGGGCGGCGAACGGCTCAGGCAAACCTACCTCCGCCCGCCCTGGGCCTGGTCCGGGAGGCGGCGGAGCAGACGCCCCGGACGCTACCCAGGTCGTAGAAAGGCGCTGGAAGGAGAACCTGTGATGATCGACGAGCAACGCCTGGTCGCCTGCTTTCTTGAGCTGGTGCGCATCGATAGTCCCTCGCGGCACGAGCAGGCGATCGGCGACCGCCTGGCGCAGATGCTGCGTGCCCTGGGCGCCAGGGTCGAGCGCGACGCCATCGGCAACGTCTTTGGCCAGCTTGACGGCCAGGGCGAAGCGCTTCTGCTCAACGCCCATATGGATACGGTGGTGCCGGGCGAGGGCGTGCAGCCGGTGCGCGAGGGCGGCCTCATCCGCTCCGACGGCCGTACCGTCCTCGGTGGCGACGACAAGTCGGGCGTGGCCATTGTGCTGGAGGTCGTGCGCGCGGCCCAGGCGCAAGGCATCGCCCTGCCGCCGCTCGACATCGTCTTTAGCGTGCAGGAAGAGGTGGGCCTGGCCGGGGCCAAGGCCGTCGACATGACCCGGCTGCGGGCGCGGCAGGGCATCGGCCTCGACGCCGGTGGGCCGGTGGGCACGGCCGTCGTCTCGGCGCCCTCGCACGACAGGCTCGAGGCAGATATCCACGGCGTGGCGGCGCACGCCGGCGGCGAGCCCGAGAAGGGCGTCAGCGCCATCGAGGTGGCGGCCGACGCCATCTGCCACATGCCGCTGGGGCGCATCGACGAAGAGACGACGGCCAACATCGGCATCATCTCGGGCGGCCAGGCGACCAACATCGTCTGCGACCGCGTGGAGCTGAGCGGCGAGGCGCGCAGCCATAGCGCCGCCAAGCTGGCCACGCAGGTGCAGGCCATGGTCGCGGCGCTCGAGCAGGCGGCGGCGCGGCGCGGCGTGAGCGTCGACGTCGGCGTGAGCCACGAGTACACCGCCTATTCGCTGCGCCCCGACGACCCGCTGCTCGGGCTGCTGGCGGCGGGGGCGGCCGAGGTAGGCATCGAGCCCGCGTTCGGGCCGACCGGCGGCGGCTCCGACGCCAACGTGTTCAACGCGGCCGGCATCCGGGTGACCAACATCTCGACCGGCATGGACCGGGTGCACACCACCAGCGAGCAAATCGCCGTGGCCGACATGGTCCGCGCGGCCGAGTGGCTGCTGGCCTGCCTGCGCCTGCGCGCCCAGGGCCGCGCCTAGCGGCCTGCTGGAGGATCAACTCGTCGCTGTCGGCGGCCCGGGCGCAGCCGGGCCTTTGGCTCCGCTGCGCCCGGCTCTGATCCAGGAAGGGGTTTGGGCGGGTTGGGCCTTCCGGCTGCCCCTGGCGCGCCCGCGGACGCGCCAGGGGCAGCCGGAAGGCCCAACCCGCCCAAACCCCGCCATGATGGCCTCGAACCGGGCTCGCGCAGAGCGTGAAACCCGGTTGCCGGGCGGTTCCGATCCGCTCGACACGCTGCTCGCATCTGGGTCATCGTTGTCGTGTCGTCTCTGGCCTCGGGCGCCGCTTGGCGCGTTCCAAAGGAGGGTAAACCCGTGGGCGGCCTGGAGAACCTCAGCACGTCTCTCATCCTCTGGCTGCAGTCGTGCGGCACCCCGGCGTTGGACTCGGTCTTCAAGATCATCACCTTCATGGGCGACGAAAAGTTCTACCTCTTGCTCCTGCCCCTCGTCTACTGGTGCTTCGACAAGCGCCTGGGCATCCGCCTGGCCCTGCTGGTCCTTGTCTCCAACACGGTCAACCTGTGGTGCAAGTACGCCTTCATGCTGGCGCGGCCCAACGACAAGATCGTGCGCTACGTCACGACACAGGAAGGCCCCGGCTTCCCTAGCGGGCACACCCAGTCGGCGACGGTGGCCCTGGGTTACCTGGCCACGCAGGTACGGCGCTGGGGCGCCGGCATCGCGGCATTGCTGCTCATCCTGCTGGTGGGGCTCTCGCGCCTGTACCTGGGGGTGCACCACCTGTACGACGTGGTTGGCGGCCTGCTCATCGGCGGCCTGATGCTGTGGCTCTTCATTGCGGTCACCGCGCCGGCCGAGCGGCTTTGGCGCTCGTGGCCGCGGGCGCTGCGCTACGGGGTGGCGCTGCTGGCGCCCGTGCTGCTCTTGGCCGTGCCGCCCCTCTTCCTGGGGGGCCGGGGCACCGAGGACGCCGCCAGCAGCCTGGGCGCCCTGGCCGGCTTTGCCGTGGGTGCGCAGCTCGAGGGGGAGGGGGTGCGCTTCACCGCCGGGGGCGTGCTGGTGCAGCGCCTGCTGCGCTTCCTGCTCGGCTTTGCCCTCGTCGCCGTGATCTACTTTGGGATGAGCGCGTTGCCGCTGGAGGGCACGCTGTGGCGCTTTGTGCGCTATGCGTGCGTGGGCCTCTTTGCCAGCGCCGGGGCGCCGTGGCTCTTTGTGCGCCTGCGGCTGGCGGGGGTAGAGGGCGTTATGGCCCCGGCGGCATCCTAACGCCTTGTGTTGGGGGTATTCGGCGGGATGGGCGGCCACAGGCCGCCCATCCCGCCGAATACCCCCTAAAGGGCCATGGCTGGAGGGAAGCGCAACGCTCAGCGCTCGGGGTCGCTCTGGGGCGCGTCGCCCTCCGGCCCGGCCGCAACGTCACCCTCGGGCGCGCTGGGCTCCGCAGGCTCCGCCGGCGGGCTGTCCGCAAGAGCGTCGCCCTCCGCCGGCTCGGCCGACAGATCGGCCTCATCCGGCGCCAAGGGCACGTCCAGCGCCAACAGGTCCAGTTCCTCGCCGTCGGCCGGCGCACCGTCGTCGGGCGTCTCGCCGCCATCATCCGCCGGTGCGCCGCCCTGCCCCCGCGCCACGATCTCACGGTAGACCAGGGTCCACACGGTCGATTTGAAGACGGTGTAGATGCCGCCCACGAGGAGCAGCGCCGCGAAGACGATCAAGAGCAGCGGCACCGCGGCGACCAGCCCGGCCACGATGGAGCCGGCCAGCGCCCAGGCCGCGAGGCCGGGGACGACGGCCAGGGCCAGTGCCAGGATGGCGACTGGCGCCAGGACGATGCCGTAGGCCAGGTTGATGCCCAGCAGGATCAGCCAGGTCAGCCCGATGTCGCGCAGGTTGCGGCGCAGCGTCCAGTAGCCCTGGCGCACCGATTCGAGCACGCCTTCCTGTGCAAGCACGCAGCGGCGATAGGCGAACTCGCCGAGCAGTTCCGCGGCAACCCCGACGGCGATGGTGATGAGCAGCCACAGCAGGAAGAGCAGGATGACGCCGATGACAGCGACGACGATGAGCCATTCGATGCTCTCTGCGGCTGCGATCACGATCAGCACGACGGGTGGCGCCACGAAGAGCAAGAGCAACGCCATGATGGCGACGGCTACCGGGATGCCGATGACGAGCTCGATGGCGAAGAGGCGCAGGAAGCGCGCCCAACCCATGCGGAAGCCGCTGCCGACGCTGGTCGTTTCGGTGCGCTCGACCTCGTCGACCATGCCGATGAGGGCGCCGCGGGCCGTATTGGCCACCACGATGCCGAGCACGACCATCAGCAGCACGAACGCCACGATCGCCAGGATAATGAACACGACCATGGCCGCACCGATTTCGGGCTGGATGTGCAGGCGCGAGAGGTCTGAGCCGTCGAGGACGTACTGTACCCCCGAGCCGGCCTGACTGCCACCCCCGCCCCCACTGCCACCCCCGCTGCCGCTAAAGATAGCCAGGAGGACGCCAAAGAGCCACAGGGCGCGGTGGCGCCAGGTGATCTGCCACGCTCGCTTGAGAATAGCCGTATAGTTCATGTCCTACCTCCTCAGCCAAAAAAGCGACTGCAACAGCAGCCAATTTCGCCCCATCCGGGTGACTGCCTGGCGGTATGCTCCGCACCAGCCCGGCTTCGATCTTTCGGGGGAAACCTGACACACCGATTTCCATGGCGGGCAGGCGATTGGCAATAACCAGCCAGACGCCTGCCCATACCCACGGGCGGGCCCCCCTACCGTTCCCCCGTCGCGGGGGAATTGGGCTGTCTTCCGCGGCACTAGATCGCTCGCTTGCCGTTTCTTGGCCACACAGGACGCGGTCGAGCGCCCCCATTCCCCCGCGACGGGGGAACGGTAGGGGGGCCCCCACCCTGCAGCAGGAGAAACCGTCTGTCAGTCGTGGCGCGAGCTGGACCGAGTGCTTGCCAGAAAGCCGGCGCTGGCCACCCGCCAGGGAAATTGCTGTGACAGGTCTCCGAAAACCTGTCAGGTTTCGTCGCGGGCGGCCAGGGCGCAGCCGGCCCGCCAAACACTCCCCCCAATCAGGGCTCCGTTCCGGCCGCGCGTGCGAAGCGTGAGGCCCGGATGACGCGGCCCTCTCAGGGCGCTGGATACTCTCGTGGTGGCCCTTGCCGTCGCAGCCAGAGGACAACCCAGGCGATATAGAGCCCGGCAATGGCTGCGGTGACCGTCCACGAAACGGCAGCCTCGATCAGCGGCCACAACGGGGCCAGCCTGGCGTTGACCTCGGCCAACGCGGCTTGCAGCCACAGCGGCCCCATGCTGGGGCCCGCCAGCCGCAGCCCCAGCGCGCTAACCCACTGGCCCACTGCGGCGAGGGCCTGCCAGCCGCCCAGTGGCCCCGCAATGGACCAGGCCAGGCCCAGCCCCTGCCAGAGGAGCCAGGCCACCCCCAGCGCCGCGGGCGCCAGGTAGAGCGCCGGGTCGGGCCGTGGGCGCGGCGCCGGCGCGAGCCGGGGCTCGAGCTGCGCCCAAAAGGTCTCGGCCTGCCCGGGTGCCGTGGCCGGCGCACTGGCGCGCAGTTGCCAGCGTGCGCCCCGATACTCCTCCACAGCGGCACGGCACTCAGGGCACACCGCCAGGTGCGCGGCGACCTGTGCCTGCTCTACGTCACTCAACTCGCCGTCGAGCCAGGCCGACCAGGCGCCCGATGCGATGACATGCGGCCCTTGGCGATCGGCCATCACTCCTCCACTGTCAGTACCATACCCATACTTGTTGCGGGCAACCGCTGGCGGTCCGGGTGGCTGCCGGCTGACCCGCTGCGCTTCGGCCCGGCGCTGGCCCGGAAGGGGAATTCTCGGCGGGTTGGCTGCCCCATGGCCGCCCGCGGGCGGCCATGGGGCAGCCAACCCGCCGAGAATTCCCCCCTTAAGATTCCGTTTCGGTCATGTGCGAAGCTCAACGCCCGGATGCCGCGCCCCTTCGTTCATGTGCGCTTGTACTGGGTGGCCGCCAGCGCAGTACGTAGCAGGCCGCGCGCATAGCTCAGGCGCGACATCACTGTGCCCATGGGGATGCCCAGCACCTGAGCGATCTCTTTGTACGATAGCCCCTCGAACTCGCGCAAGATCAGCGCCGCACGGCACTGCTCGGGCAGGCCCAAGACGGCCCGGCGCACGGCGCGCGCTCGCTCGTGGGCGAGGGCCGCGCCCTCCGGCGAGCCGGCCGGGTCGACGACGCCGTCGGGCAGGGGCTGCTCTCGGGGCGCGCGCCGCAGACAGTCGATGCTCGCCCGCACCGCCAGACGGCAGAGCCAGCTCTTGAAGGCGGCGTCGTCGCGCAGCGTCGCCAGTTGCTCCCAGGCGCGCAGGAAAGCCGCCTGGGCCACGTCATCGGCCGTCGCGGCATCGCCCGTCATGTGATAGGCGATGGCCGCGACCGCCCGGTGGTGGCGCACGACGAGCGCTCCGAATGCGTCCTTGTCGCCCCGGCGGGCGCGCGCGACCAGGGCCTGTTCCGGCTCCCCCGTGGACATGTCCCCTCTATCCCTTCGACTATAGGACGCACGCCATGCCGTGGATATTCGGTCAGCGGAGCAGGGCGGCGGCGTTGGCGCGGGGCGCGCTGAGGCCCAGGCCCTCGGCGGCGAGGGCGCATTTGGTGCGCAGCAGCGATACGGCGTGCGCGCTCAGGCGCGGCGCCAGTTCGGAGAGGGCGTAATAGTTGGCCTGACCCTTGGCGATGATCAGCTCGGCCTGGCCCAGGGCCTGCCGCAGCTCGGGCGACATTTCGCCATCGATGGGTATGCCGAGGGTGTCGGGCCCGGCGGTGATGACCGGCGCCAGGCGGTCGAGCCCGACGGCCTGGGCGTCGGCAGAGATGGCATCGGAGGTGATGGGGCCGCCCTTGACGGCGATGGTGACGGGGCAGCCGTAGCGCTGCAGCTCGGCGATGAGCAGGGCGTCGAGGGCGATCTCGCCCACGTTATCGGCCAGGTAGACCACGCGCGGCCCGCGCCGCACCAGCTCGAGGATGGCCGCGGTATCGTCGCGGGCCAGCCCCTCAGAGAGCACGCCTTGCAGCGCCGCTTCGATGCGTTCGGGGGCCAGGTCGTAGCCGGTGCCGACGGTGCGAAAGTCGAGGTGGTTGCCGGCGATGGCCCAGCCGGCGAGCAGGCGAAAGCGCGCCAGGTCATCGGCGGTGGCATCGGCCCGCGCCTTGATGCGCGGCGCCAGTTGCAGGCCCGCGTCGTTGCAGCGCTCGCGCAGCTCGCGGAAGGGCATGGCGAGCCCTGCGCGCGCTTTGAGCAGGCGGTGCACGTGTGTGATATAGACCGACGGGATGCGACCATAGTCGAAGGCGACGCCCAGGTCGCGCAACGCTTCGCGCAGGATGCTGCGGCGCAGGTCCTCGTCTGGAACGGCATCCAGCAGGGCGCCGCGCAGGTCGTCGATGATGCAGGCAGGGCAGGGCAGACCCGATTGCATGGCAGGTTGATCCTCCAGAGAGATGATGAGCTCGGTCTATGGTACTCGCGGGCTGAGAAAGTGTCAACATGAGCTGGCCCGAAACCACACCCGGAGTCCCGAACTTGTTCGGGGCAGTCCGGGTTGGGGTACGCCCGAACAAGTTCGGGAGTCCGGGTTGGGGGCGGCCGGAGTCCCGAACTTGTTCGGGGCAGTCCGGGTTGGGGTACGCCCGAACAAGTTCGGGAGTCCGAGTTGGGGGCGGCCGGAGTCCCGAACCTGTTCGGGGCAGTCCGGGTTGGGGTACGCCCGAACAAGTTCGGGAGTCCGAGTTGGGGGCGGCCGGAGTCCCGAACTTGTTCGGGGTAGTCCGGGTTGGGGTACGCCCGAACAAGTTCGGGAGTCCGGGTTGGGGGCGGCCGGAGTCCCGAACTTGTTCGGGGTAGTCCGGGTTGGGGTACGCCCGAACAAGTTCGGGAGTCCGAGTTGGGGGCGGCCGGAGTCCCGAGCTTGTTCGGGGCAGTCCGGGTTGGGGGGATGCCGACTTGCGCGGCGGGGCCGGCGGGCGTATCCTTGGCGCTGCCGCTGTGTTATACAGGCATAACCCGCAGACCTGCAGAGGCGATGAAAGGACAGCGATGTGCGCTTTGCGAATTGTGGTGGATGACGGCTGCGAGGTGCCAGCGAGCCTGGTGGCGCAGCACCGCATCAGGGTCGTCCCACTGGTCGTGCGCTTTGGCGATGAGGTGTATGACGACGGGCAACTGAGCCTCGACGAGTTTTGGGCCAAGGCGCGCACCGTGGCTCACCCCCAGACTTCACAGCCCGCTTCAGGCACCTTTGAAGGCGTGTTCCGCGAGCTGGTGGCCGGGGGTGACGAGGTGCTCTGCATTACCATCACCAGCAAACACTCGGGCACCTACAACTCGGCCTGGCTGGCGGCCCAGCAGTTCCCCGGCAAGGTGACCGTCTTCGACTCCTTCTCGATCGCCTTGGGCTCGGGCTTTCTGGCGCTCAAGGCGGCCCAGGCGGCGGAGGCGGGCGTGCCGCTCCCCGAAATCGTGAGCCGCCTGGAGGCCTGCCGCGACAATATGCAGTTCCCCATCCTGCTGAACACCATCGAAGACATTCGCCGTGGCGGCCGGGCCGACCACCTCATCCCCGTGGTCGAGCGGGTGCTGCAGGTGTTCGACATCAAGCCCATCCTCACCTTTGCCGACGGCCGGCTCAAGATCCTCGGCACGGTTCGCTCCTACGAACGCGGCCTGGCCCGCCTGCTCGATCTGATCGCCGGGCGCGCGCCCTACCAGGAACTGGCCATCTTTCACACGCGGCAGCCCGAGGCAGCACTGGCCTTTGCCGACCGCGTGGCCGCGCGCGTGGCGTATCCGCGCGAGCGGCTCTTGGTCACCGAGGTGGGGGCAGTGCTGGCCACGCATGCCGGGCCACAGGCCATTGGCGTGATCGGGGTGCCGGCGGGGACATAGGACGTATCTGACGTAGACAAGGCCGCTGCCGGGGCGCCGCAACTGCGGCACCCCGGCAGCGGCCTTGTCTTTCCTTGCGGACGGCCAGGCGACCACGCTAGAGTCATCAACAAAATGCAATATGCATTTGCTATTGACAAAGAGGCCTTTAGGCAGTATAATATACTTACTGACAGTAAGAAAGTAACCTGGTAGATGAATACCCGAGAAACCCGGCGTCCCTCCTCTGCCGCGGGCCGTTCCTCAAGGCTATCGGCAGCCATCGTCCAATCGGAAGCGCCATGCGGCCAACTGTGACCACGTCGACTCTACTGAAGAGCATCAACCGCACTGCCATTCTTGATCTCCTCCGTGAGCGCAAGCCAATCTCCCGGTCCGAGATCGCAGAACGATTGCATCTGAGTCTGCCTACAGCCATGCGTATTATCGACGATCTTGTCGAAGAGGATCTCGTGCGGCCGGCTGGCGTCAGCGAAGTGACCGGTGGCCGGCCGCGGCCACTGATCGAGCTGAACGCCGAGGCCTATGCCGTGATCGGCGTGGACCTCGGCGGCACCAAGATGCTGGCCACCGTTGCCGATCTCGCCGGCACTGTAGAGCACGAGGTCTATGTGGCCTGGGATGATGAGAGCCACGGCGACAGCCTGGGCCGCCTCTGCAGCCTCATCGAGGACCTCCTGAGCCGGCCACGCCCTGCCGGACAGCGCATCCGCGGCATTGGCATCGGGGCGCCAGGCATCACGCTGCACGAGGAGGGCATCGTCACGTGGGCACCCAGCCTCGGCTGGCGCAACACGCCGCTGCGGGCGATCCTCAGCGAGCGTTTCGGCCTGCCCGTCTTTGTGGAGAACGATGTCAACCTCGCCGCGCTGGGCGAACTCGGTTTCGGCGCCGGCCGTGGTGCGGAGGATATGGTCTCCATCGCCATCGGTACCGGCATTGGCGCGGGGATTGTGCTCGGTGGCGCCTTGTATCGTGGCCACAATCTGGCCGCCGGCGAGATTGGCTACCTGCTGCCCGGCGTGGAATGCCTCGGCCAGCGCTACGACGGTTTTGGCGCCCTGGAGAGCCGCGCCTCGGGCACCGGCATTGCCGATGCGGCGCGCCGGGCGCTGAGGGAGGCAGGACTGCCCCAGCCCGAGGGCGGGATCACTGCGGAAGACGTCTTTGCGGCGGCGCGAGAGGGCCAGGCCTGGGCGCAGCGCGTCGTAAGCCAGACAGTGGACTATTTGAGCCAGGCCATCGTCGCTGTGAGCGCGCTCTTGGATCCGCAGGTCATCGTGCTCGGCGGTGGCGTATCGCGCTCGGCCGACATGCTGATCGAGCCCATCCAGCGGCGCATTGACGGTGTTGTGCCCTTTGTGCCACGGTTGGTCGTCTCGCCCTTGGGGAGCCGCGCCGCGGTGATGGGGGCAATCATGATCGTGCTGAACGGTACGATGGACCATCTCGTGGTGAGAAGGCTTCCGTAATCATCGCAGAGTGGTGGAGTCCGGGAGGGATCTCGTGAACAACTTGCGGGCGGCGATCGCCGGTGTTGGCTTTATGGGTCCGACGCACACCCAGGCGCTGCGGCGCCTCGGCATCGATGTGGTGGGGTTGCTCGGCATCAGTGAGGAAGAGGGGCGGACGGCGGCCCAGCGCCTGAACGTGCCACGCTTCTACAAGAGCCTTGACGAGCTGATTGGCGATGCGGCGGTGGATGTGGTGCACATCTGCACGCCCAACTATCTGCACTATCCCATGGCCAAGGCGGCGCTGCAGGCCGGCAAGCACGTGCTGGTCGAAAAGCCGCTAGCCACCAGCAGCCGCGAGTCGGCCGAGCTGGAGGCGCTGAGCCGCATGGTCGGGCGAGCCGCCGCGGTGGATTACAACCTCCGTTTCTACCCCCTCTGCCAGGATGCACGAGCGCGCGTGCAGGCGGGCCTCCTGGGCGATGTGTGGCTGATCCACGGCTCGTATTTGCAGGACTGGCTCTACCTGCCGACCGACTGGAACTGGCGGCTGGAGCCCGAGCTGGGGGGCAGCCTGCGCGCCGTGGCCGATATCGGCACACACTGGCTCGATATGGTCACCTGGATCAGCGGGCAGCGCGTCACCGCCGTGCTGGCCGATTTCTCCACCTGCCTGCCCACGCGCCAGAAGCCGCGCCGCGAGGTCGAGACCTTTGCCAGCAAGTTCGCCCAGGCCGGCGACGCCGACGAGATGCCGATTCATACCGAAGACTATGCCACGGTGCTGCTCCGCTTCGCCAACGGCGCGCACGGCACCATGACCGTCTCGCAGGTCAGCGCCGGCCGCAAGAACCGGCTGTGGTATGAGATCGACGGCTCACGATCCTCACTGGCCTGGGACTCGGAGATGCCGAACCAACTGTGGCTTGGGCACCGAGAGTCGCCCAACGAGCTGATGATCAAAGACCCGGCGCTCATGCTCCCCGGGGCGCGGGCGACAGCAGCCTTCCCTGGGGGCCACGCCGAGGGGTATCCCGACACCTTTGTGCAGATGTTCAAGGCGTTCTACAGCTATATCGCCGCGGGCGACATGGCGGCGCCGCGCGCTTTCCCGACCTTTGAGGATGGGCACGCCGAGATCGTGCTCTGTGATGCCATTGCGGCCAGCGCGTGCGACGGCCGCTGGGTTTCCGTTGATGCTGCAGCGCGCTGACAACTGCAGCCCAGGTTCTGTGAGGTGGAGAAATGTCGGAACTCGCACTGTTGGGCGGACGTGCCGCCAAGAGCAAGCGTTTCCCGGTGTGGCCGCAGTACGACGAAAGAGAACGACGGGCTTTGCAGGAAGTGCTGGAGAGCCGTGTGTGGTGGCGGACGCCTGGCACCAAGACCCTAAAGTTCGAGCAGGAATATGCGGCCTATCATCAGGCCAAGCACGGCATCGCCGTCACCAACGGCACGGCCGCCATCGAAGTGGTCATGGCGGCCCTGGAGATCGGCTGGGGCGACGAGGTGATCGTGCCTGACTTTACCTTCGTGGCCACCGCCAGCGCCGTCCTCTTCGCCGGGGCCATGCCGGTGATGGTCGACATCCGGCCCGACACCTACTGCATTGACCCCGACCTGGTCGAGGCGGCGATCACGCCACGGACGCGGGCCATCATCGCCGTGCACCTGGGCGGCCATCCCGCCGACCTGGACCGGCTGACCGCCATCGCGGCCAAGCACAATCTGGCGCTGGTTGAAGATAGCGCCCACGCCCATGCCAGCGAGTGGTGTGGCCGCAGGATCGGCACCTTCGGCAAGGCCGGCACCTTTAGCTTCCAGGCCTCCAAGCTGATGACGGCTGGTGAAGGCGGCATGATCATCACCAACGACGACGAGGTGGAACGCCGCGCCCGTTCGGCCCACGACTGTGGGCGGCTGCCGGGCGAATGGTTCTACGCCCACTTCCTGTACGGCTCCAACTACCGGCTGAGCGAGTGGCAGGGCGCGGTGCTCAGCGCGCAACTCAGCCGCCTCGACGAGCAGACCGCCCTGCGCGGCAAGAACGCCTGCCTGCTCGACAAGCTGCTGGGTGAGATCCCCGGCATCACGCCGCAGGCGCTCGACCCGCGCTGCACGCGCAACGGGCACTATGCCTACATCTTCCACTATGACAAGAGCGCCTTTGCCGGCGTGCCCACTAAGCGCTTCATCGAGGCACTGGTGGCCGAGGGCATTCCGAATCAGGCGAGCTACCCACCAGTGCATGAGCTGGCAGTGTTTCAGAGCGGTGAGTACAGGAAGCGGCTCGGCCAAGAGCAGGCCAAGCAGGAACACGCCTTCCTGAAGCAGGACTATCCCAACACCGCCCGCGGCGCTTGGGAGACGGTGTGGATTCCGCAGTACGCCCTGCTCGGCGACGAAGCGGATATGCACGAGATCGCGGCGGCAATCAAAAAGATCCAGCAGAACGCTAAGGACTTGCTCTAGACACCTTCACAAACTAGAGTCTCATCGCTGAGACGCAGAGGGTGCTGTAGGGGCGGTTCATGAACCGCTCCTACCCTCTGCGTTCTCTGCGCCTCGGCGGTAGGTGTTCTCGGCGGTTTGCGGCGAAGCTTTCGTACAAAGGGCTGGGGGTGGAGATCATGGCGACAGGCCTGGAGACCTATGGCTGGGACGGCGAGGGGTACCGTCCGCTCGTCTTCTCGAGCGACTGGCAGGTGGCGATCCTCAATTGGGAGCCCGCTGCCGATCCTGCCCGCCTGGGCAAGGTCGAACGCCACGTGGGCACCGATGAGGTCTTTGTCCTCCTCCGCGGCCGAGCCGTGCTGTTCACCTGGAGCGATGCGGGAGAGTTCGCGCTTGTCGAGGCCGCCCCAGGCGTGGTGTACAACGTGACCGCCGGGACGTGGCACAGTGTCATCACCACAACGGGGGCATCGTGGATCATCGTAGAGGCGCGCGATACGCACCTGCATGGCACCGAGATGCGCCCGATGACGCCAGGGGAGCGCGCCGAGCTCTTGGGCCGACTGCCTGCATGGGCGCAGCCGGCCTGATGGATGCTCGGCCAGGCGTCGACGGCGCTTACAGGGGATGACTCGGCTCCGGGCAGGGGAGGCATGTGGATCTTTACTGAGCAAGGCGTATGCCGACGCTGCCCACACACGGGGGTACCGCTTGCCACTGAAGGAGGAAGAAGCTGCAGGTAACATTGTTGATCAGGTGAACCTCTGATGGTCAGGTGAAGCGTAAACGCAAGGAGGCAAAGGTGAACAGGCGAAGCCTGGGCAAGATACTCGTGCTCTGCGTGTTAGTATCTGTTGTTCTCAGTTGTTCTCCCGCTGCCGCACCGACGCCGGTGCCGCCCAAACCGGAAACTGCGGCTGCACCACAGGCCACCGCGGCCTCGGAGCCTGCTGGCGGATCCGTTGAGGCATGGGCTCAGGACATCAAGGCCAAGCTTGGTGGCACCGAGCTCAAGATTGCCGCAGCGACCCATCCGTCGATCGAGGCCTTTAAGAAGATGACGCCCCGCTTCGAAGAACTGACCGGCATCAAGGTCAGTTGGGACGAAATGGAAGAGGGCGCCCTGGGCCAGAAGCTCGCCATGGAGGCTACTTCGGGCACGACTGGTTACGACCTGATCATGAACTGCCCCGAGTACACGCCGTCGCTGGCAGATGCTGGCCTGCTTGAGCCCCTGGATGCATTCCTGGGCGACGCGGCAAAGACCCCCGAGTGGTTCGATTACAAGGACATTCTGGCCAGCTATCGCGACATGCTCTCGTATCAGGACAAGCACTACGGGGTGCCCTTTGCTGGCGAGACCGTTTTCCTCTTCTACCGCAAGGACCTGTTTGAGAAGTACGGAGCCAAGGTGCCCGCCACGCTCGACGAACTGAAGGAGACGGCTGCTTTCTTCAACGGCAAGGAGCCCGGCCTCTCCGGCGTCTCGCTGCGCACCCGGCTGGGGTGGGAAGCGACGTACATGTGGTCGGTCTTCATCTTCCCCTTCGGCGGCCGTATGGTCGACCCGCAGACCGGCAAGGCTGACCTCGCCAACCCGGCGACGGCGCAGTCCTTGCAGTACATGGCCGACCTGGTCAAGCTGGCCCCCACCGGGACCGAGTCGTACTCCTTCCCTGAGGCCTGGGATGCCTTCATGCAGGGCAAGACGGCGATGATGGTGGAAGCCAACGCGGCCGCACCCGAGGTCGAGAACCCCGACAAGTCCGTCGTGGCCGGCAAGGTTGGCTATGCGCCCATGCCCGCAGGCCCGGCCGGCGCTTTCTCCGGCGTCTGGGGCTGGGGCTTTGCGATGACCAAGCCCTCGCAGAAGAAGGATGCTGGCTATGCCTTCCTGGTCTACATGACGAGCAAGGCCATGCAGCAGGAATACCTGGCCAATGGTGGCATCGTGTCGCGCGAATCGGCGCTGGGTGATCCACAGCAGCAGGCCAAGTATCCGTACTACCAGGCCACGCTGGATACGCTGAAAGAGGCCGCGGATCTGCAGGCCAAGGGCCTGGGCGTCGTGCTTATGATGCCCGAGTGGAGCCAGATCAGCGAGGTCCTCGGCACTGAGGCTGCCAAGGCCATCGTCGGCTCGGCCACGGCGCAGCAGGCATGCGAGAGCATGCAGGAACAGGTCGCCGACATCCTCAAGCAATAGTCGCGTTGTCGCAAGCGGTTCCGGCAGTGCCTGGCACTGCCGGAACCGCTCCTTTCATGAATGGTGAAGGGTTGATGCAAAGAGAGCAGGCGAGACAGAGGCCCCGACTCGGGATCAGTGGCAGTCGGGTGGCACCCTATGCTCTGATTCTGCCAGCATTCCTGGTCGTCTTTGCCCTGGCTGCGTATAGCTGTTATTGGCTCGTCCGCATGAGTGGGGCGGAATGGTCATTCGGCGCCACCTGGGAGAAAGCGACCCCGGTCGGCCTGGAGAACTATCGCTGGCTCCTCTTCGATCGCAACAGCACGTTGTGGGAGTCGCTGAGGATTACTGCCGTCTTTCTCGTCACCACCCTGGTTGGTGAGCTCGTGATTGGGTTTGCGCTGGCTCTCCTCCTCAATGCGCAGATCGTGGGGCGCTCGATCTATACCGCCATCTTGATTATCCCGATGGTTGTGATGCCCTCCATGGTGGGCATGGTGTGGCGTTTGTACTTTTCCTTCGATGGGTTGATCAACTTTTTCTGCGAGACCCTTTTTCGCGTCAAGCTCAACTGGTACGGCACGTCGCTGGCTCTGCCTGCGGTCATCATCGTTGACATCTGGGAGTGGACACCGTTCTTTGTCCTGATCTTCCTGGCAGGTTTGCAGTCGTTGCCGCGCGAGCCGTACGAGGCTGCCATTGTCGATGGCGCATCAAGCTGGCAGATCCTGCGCAAGCTGACCATTCCTATGCTGGCGCCCCTGATCTTGACGGCGACCATCCTACGGTTCATGGACATCCTGCGCATCTTTGACGTCATATTTGTCATGTTTGGTGGTGGCCCCGGCACGGCAACGACCACCTTGCCGCTCTACATCTACAGGCTGACGATGGTCGCCCGCAATGTGGGACGTGGCTCGGCAGCCAGCGTCATGCTGATCATCCTGATCGTTGGTCTGACCTACCTGCTGATCCGCTTGTTCGATCGCGTGCGATTCGAAGGGTGAGAGGCGAGTGAGTATGAGACATCAACTCAAGAGGCGGACCCGCCTCACGCTCCTGAACGCGCTGGCTTTTGTCGTGGCGGCGGCCTTTCTCTTTCCCTATCTGTTCATGGTCATGTCGGCCTTCAAGTCGCGGATGGAGACCTTTGCCTATCCGCCGGTGTGGATCTTCCGTCCCACCCTGGAGCATTTCCGGGCGATCTTTGCCGATATCGACATCATGTTCTACATGAAGAACAGTACCATCACCGCTGTGGCCAGCACACTGTTGACGATGCTTATCGCCATCCCGGCTACCTACAGTTTTGCACGCTTCCGCTTCCCTTTCAAGGAGCCAATCGCCTACGGCTTTCTCTTCCTGCAGATGGTGCCCGGGATCTCGATCGTATTCTCGCTCTTCTTCGTCGCCCGCAGCTTCCAATTGTATGACACGCGCTTTTTCTTGGTCCTCTGCTATCTGTTGTGGAATGTGCCGTATGCCATCTGGATGCTGCGTGGCTTTGTGGAAGCCATTCCTGTCGACCTGGAGGAGGCGGCCATGGTCGACGGCTGCTCGCGCCTCAAGGCGTTTGTGCTGGTTACGCTGCCCCTCATGGCCGGTGGGCTGGCCGCTTCGGCCATTCTCGTTTTCATCGGCGTCTGGAACGAATTTGCCCTGGCGTTCTTCCTGACATCAGTGAACTCTCGTACCATGCCAACCACCATCGCCTTCTTTATGACCCACTCTGGGATCAAGTGGGGGCCGATGTTTGCCACGGCCACACTCGGCACACTGCCCGTGGTCATCTTTGCCCTGATTGTGCGGCGATACTTTGTCTCGGCGCTGACCTTCGGAGCGGTCAAGGGATAGCGAAGGCGCGCTCGTGCAGGCTTCACTTGGCTGACGCGCTGCGAGTGGCCTGGGGCGCCGGGGCTGAGCCGCGGAAGGTCTGATTCAAGTAGAGGAGGAGGCTGTCATGGATTTGGAGGAAAGAATCGCCCAGGCAGTCGCCAGCCACTCGCAGGAGGCGCTCGAACTCCTGCAGGCGCTGGTCCGCCTGCCTTCCCTGGCCGGCGACGAGAAGGGATGCCAGGATCTGGTCGCGGCCAAGATGCAGCACATGCAATTGGACATCGACGTGTGGGATCCGCCCGATGCCGAATTGGCCACCCATCCCGCCTATGTGCCCGTCGGCATGAGCTACACGGGCCGGCCCAATGTCGTGGGCACCCTGCGCGGCGCCGGCGGTGGCCGCTCGCTGATTTTCAATGGCCATGTGGACGTGGTGCCGACCGGCCCCGAAGAGCTCTGGACTCATGGGCCCTGGAGTGGCGATTTCGTGGACGGCAAGGTCTACGGCCGGGGCGCCGCCGACATGAAGGGCGGCGTGGTGGCGATGCTTCTGGCCGTTCAGGCGCTGCAGAGCGCCGGAATCCGTCTGCAGGGCGATATCATCCTCGAAAGCGTGGTCGACGAGGAGCTCGGCGGCAACGGCACGCTGGCCTGTGTGCTGCGTGGCTACAAGGGTGACGGCTGCATCTTTACCGAGCCAAGCGGCGTCAGCCGCATGGGAATCGGCAACCGCGGCGCGCAGTACTTCCGGGTGATTGTCCCTGGCCAGGAGGGCGGAACCGAGTTCAAGCACCAACTGGTCAACCCGATCGCCAAGGCCATGGAGGTCTTCCAGGCGGTTGAGGCGTACTCGATCATGCGCGAGGCCAGCGTCTACCATCCCCTCTACGAAGGCGTCTACGACACCAAGGTTCCCCTCGGCATCTGCAAGATCGCCGCGGGCGAGTGGCCTTCGACCGTGGCAGGGCAGTGTGTGATGGAGGGCACCATCGAATGCCTGCCGGGCGAGGACATCCACCAGGTCAAGGCGGACTTTAGAGCGTACCTGGAGGAGTGGGGGCGCAAGGACCCCTGGCTCAGGGATCATCCGCTCACAGTCGAGTGGTTCGGTCTGTGGTTTGACGCTTCCATCATCGAGCCCGACCATCCGCTGGTGACCACCCTGGCCGAGACGGCCACCGGCGTCACCGGCGAGGCGACGTTGGTCGGTGGCGCGGGCGGCTGCGATCTGCGGCTGCAGAACCTCTATGCCCATACGCCGGCGGTGCTCTATGGCCCTGCGGGCAGCATGATCCATGGCACTGATGAGTACGTCGAGTGGAGGCAGGTGACGACGTGCGCCGAGATCCTGGCGCGCATGGCCGTGCGCTGGTGCGGCCAGGCCTGACGCCGCCATCGCCGATGGTTCAAGAGGCCCGGCGACTGTCGGGTGATCAGAGAACACAGGGGAAACGATGGGACTGAAGAATGTTCGTTATGGGCAACAGATGGTCGAAGAGGTCGGGGCACTCCTCCCCGACTCCTTTGCCGTAGCCACGATGGCCGAGCCCTGGGCAGTGGTTGCGCTTCGCCTGGGGCGAACCCCTCACTACACACTCGAGGTCGCCGATATGGGCGAGGACGCGGTGGCGCAGGCCGAACGGGCCGTGCCGCCGGTCAAGGCGATCCTCGGCGTCGGCGGTGGCGCTTCCATGGATATGGCCAAGTACATCCACTGGAAGCGCGATATCCCGCTCTATCTCATGCCGACCATCGCCTCAGTCGACGCCGGGGTCACCTCCACCGTTGCCGTTCGGGTTGACGGCAAAGTGCGTTATGTCGGACAGTCGGAACCTGAGCTCGTCGCGGTGGACTATCCGGTGGTGCGAGGGGCGCCCGCCAGGCTGAACCGGGCAGGCGTGGGCGATATTCTCTCCATCCACACGGCGCTGTGGGACTGGAAGTGTGCCTCAGAGCGGCGCCAGGAGCCATACGATGCCGCCATCGCCGGCCGCGTAGGCGAGATGGTGCAACAGATGGCGAGCATGGCCACCGACCTGCGCGACGTTACCGATGCCGGTGTGAAGCTGCTCTTCGATCTCTACAACGGCGAGAACGACATCTGCGAGGGCTGGGGCAATAGCCGGCCCGAGGAGGGCTCGGAGCACTTTTTCGCCTACAATGTAGAGTACCTGACCGGCAAGCATTTCGTGCACGGCGAGCTGGTGTGCCTGGGCGTGTACGTCCTGTCGTACCTGCAGGGGAACCGTGCCGATTGGGTGCACGAGTTCATCAACCAGGTGGGCGTGCGCTACCGGCTGTCGGACCTGAACATTACGCAGGAAGAGTTCCGTCAGGCGCTCTTGACCCTGAACCGCTACGTTCGGCAGGAGAACCTGTTCTACTCTGTGATCGACGAGACGATTATCGACGAGCAGGTCGCCGCCAAGATTTGTGCCGACCTGGACATCCTGTGAGCGGGAGGCATACAATGCAGGCGTGGTGGACGAAACCGATGCGTGCGGTCACCCTCGAGTTCCCTGCCTCGGATGTGTCGACGATTGACGTCGTAGGGATTGTCGACGAGCTGCACCGCGGCGCTGTGAACCTGATCTGCGTCTTTGCGACCGGCTACTATCCTGGGGGCTCCACCTTCTACCAGAGCAAGATCGCCCCACACTACCCTGGTCTCGGGGAGCGGGACCTGCTGGCCGATGCCGTTTCGCGAGCCCATCAGCACGGCCAGAAGGCGGTGGCCTACATCGCCTCGATCTGGGGAGGGCGGGACCTGTTCAATGCGCATCCCGATTGGGCGCAGCGCCACGCCGACGGCACAGTGACGAGCTGGGATGATGCCTACACCACGGTGGCGATGTGCCCCAACAGCCCGTATCGCGAGTACCTGGCCTCAATCGTGCGCGAGATTGCCGACAACTATGATGTGGACGGCTTTTACTTTGACGAGCCGAGCTTCCAGAGCTGGTGCAATTGCTCCTACTGCCAGGACAAGTTCTACCGCGAGTTCCACCAGCCGCTGCCTACTCGAGAGCAGTGGGATGATCCCGTCTTTCAAAAGTTCCTGCAGTGGCGCTATCGCCAGATCTCGAGCTGGCGGCAAGAGCTCTGTGAGCTTGGGCGGCGCCAGAATCGTGGCACCTTCGTCCAGGGGGCCTTTCCCCTGTCGTTCCTCGTCCCCAAGCCGATCGAAGTGTCGGGCGTGTCGTTCGACAACCCCTACCTGGCGCGCTTCGGCGTGCCCTGGTATGTGCCGTTGGCCCATGCGGCCGACCTGGCCCAGTCGGCCAGAGCCGGCGATCTCCTGCACTTTGAGCTCTACCGGCGCTCCGTCCACGAGCCGCTATGGTGGTACGGCGTCAGCATGCGCTACGGGCAAGACATCGCGCAGGGCAAGCAGATACTGGTCCTCAACATGATGGCGCAGTCGCCCTTCGACTTGATCGGGCTGCCCGAGGCTGAGTTGCGGCTCTCGGTGGCCGAGCTCATCGCCAACTCGGGCTCGCCGCTCTTTGCGCGCTACTATCCGGATCGTGTGGATCAGAAGGGCTGGGATACGGTCTACGAGTGTCTGCGCGAAGCAGCCGCGCTCGAGCCCTATCTGATCGACCGCGACAGCGCCAAATACGCGGCGATCCTCTACTCTCAGGCGACGGTGGATCGCTTCGACCATGAGGCCGGCAAGCCTTCGCACCTGGCCTGCATGAAAGGCTTTGCCAAGGCGCTCCTGCAGGGGCACATTCTCTTCGATATCGTGACTGAAGAGAACCTCGCCGAGAAGCTCGGCCGCTACAAAGTGTTGATCCTGCCCAACGCCGCCTGTCTCTCGAGCGCCAGCAAGGCGGCAATCCGCGAGTTCGCGGCGCGAGGCGGCGGCGTGGTGGCCTCTTACGAGTCGGGCATGTACGACGAGTTGGGACGGCGCACGCCCGAGGACGATCTGGCTGGGGTGCTGAAGATCGCCTATGGCGAGGAGCCTGCCGCCTGGTCGGGTTTCGACGTCTACATGCAGATGGGTGAGTGCAGCGGTGTCTTCCCGAGCATCGAGGCCGGCCAGCTCGTGCCCACTGGTGGCGTGCAGGTGCCGGTCGTCGCGGCCGGTGCCGAGGTCTTGAGCCAGACGCTGGGGGGTGCGGCCGTGCACTATGGCCCCATGGGCGAGCTTTCGGGAGTCCCGGCGATCACTATGGCCGATGCCGGCGAGCAGGGACGGGCGGTGTTCATCGCCCCGGCCCTGGGCAACCGCTATGGCGAGTTCGGCGTGCCGGCACACCGTGAGCTGATGGTTGGGACCGTGCTCTGGGCGGCCGGCGAGGGGCCGCAGGTGTGCCTCGAGAAGGCGCCGCAGACGATGGCCCTCACCGCCTTTGAGCAGGCGGGTGGCGAGCGGCTGATCATCCACTTGGTGAACAGCGTGCGCGATGAGATGGCGCAGGCGATCAGCCAGGTCGCCGAGAGCAGTGGCATGCGCATCCAGGTCGCGACGTCGCGCCGGCCCAAGAAGGTTATGTTCCTGCCCGAAGGGCGAGAGCTTGACTGCTCGCTGGAGGATGGCATCCTGAGCGTCGAGATCTCAACGGTGCGCTATCACTGCCTGGTGGTGCTCGAGTTCTAGACTGCGGACAAGAGAGGCCGTCGGCAGTGAGCGAGTATGCGCGGCTTGGGGTCGCATCCATCATCAATGCCACAGGTACGATGACGAGGCTGGGCGGTTCGCGCATCCTGCCGCAGGCGCTCGAGGCCATGGTGGCCGTCTCTCAAGAGTTTGTGGATCTGAATGCCTTGCTTGATGCTGCCGGAGCGAGGGTCGCCTGCCTGACCCGCGCTCCGGCAGCCTGCATTTGTGCAGGAGCGGCGGCCGGCATCACGCTGGCTACGGCCGGCTGCATGACGGGCAGTGACCCCGAGCGGGTGCGTCGGCTGCCGGATACGCGGGGTATGCGCTGCGAGGTCGTTCTCGACGGCGCACAGGATAACCCCTTTGTGCATGCCGTCCTGCACACTGGTGCGAGGCCGGTACGAGCCGGCAGCCGATCGAGCCCGATGCGCGGGTCTGAGCTCGAGGCCGCGCTGAGCGGGCGGACGGCTGCAGTGATGTACTTTGTGGCCTATGCGAGTGCTGGGGGTCTGCCGCTCGAGCAGGTGATCGCCACAGCGCACGCGGCAGGCGTGCCGGCCATCGTCGATGCGGCGGCGCAACTGCCCCCGGTCGACAACCTGTGGCGCTACACCGAGATGGGCGCGGACATGGTGATCTTTAGCGGCGGTAAGGACATCCGCGGGCCGCAGGCATCAGGGTTTATCCTGGGGCAGCCTGACCTCGTGCAGGCCTGCCGGCTGAACGGTAGCCCCAATGAGGAAACTATCTGCCGAGGGATGAAGATATCCAAAGAGGGCATTGTCGGCCTGGTGGTTGCCCTGGAGCACTATCTGCAGCGAGATTTCGCGGCCGAGATGGCCGGCTACGAGCGCTTGGTGGCCCGCATGGGCGCCATGCTGGCCGGCGCGGCGGGCCTCACGGCCTACCGCGTCTGCCCGGGGCCGGCGGACATCCAACCGAACATAATCCCGCGGCTCTTCGTGGACCCGGATCCGGCTCTGGGCGCGAGCGGCGAGGATCTGGCCTGCCGGCTCTGGCAGGGTGACCCACCGATCGCGGTGGCGATGTCACCCACAGGGATCATCATCAACCCGCAGATGCTGACGGACGATGAAGCGCTGACCATCGCGCGGCGCCTGCGCGGGGAGGCTGCCGCGCGAGCCGGCTGAGTCATGCCGGCGATGACCGAGGAGGAGGCGAGCGCATGAACAAGGTTGTATTAGGCATCTTCCCACATGCCGACGACGCGGCGAGCTCCTGCGGGGGCACGCTGGCCAGGTTTGCGGCCGAGGGCTGGCGGGTGATCCTGGCACGGGTGACGAACGACGACAAGGACTCGATGGACCTGCCGAGCAAGGCTGAGACGGAGTTGGCGAACACGATCGAGTTCCACAGGGCAGCCGAGATCATGGGCGCCGAGATTGTCGAGCTGGGCTACGTCACCGACGTGCTGGGCGACGTCAACATGGTGGGGCTGCGCGAGCGCATCGTATACCTGTTCCGCAAGTACCGGCCCTATGCAGTGTTCACCTTCGACCCCTATGCGCACTATGAGCCGAACCTGGACCATGTGCGAACGGCGCAGGCGGTGGAGGAGGCCTTCTGGGTTTCGAACTTTCATTTGCACTATCCCGAGCACCTGGGGCAGGGCTACCAACCGCACTGTGTGTGCGAGCGCTGGTACTTTGGCCGCGTGCTGCCCGATGCCAACTATGCCGTGGACATCACCGACTATTTTGAGCAGAAGGTGCGGGCGCTCTGTGCGCACGACAAGATGATGCGCAACACGCTCCATCAACTGCAGCTGCAGTTACGAACCTGGGGTCGCCGTGTGCCGGCCATTGACCAGGCCATCGAGGGCGACCTGCGGCCGATGGTGGAGGGCCTGCTACGCGCTCACAATGGGGAGTTGGCGCAGAGCTTTGGCATGGCCCCGGGGCACCTCGCCGAAGCCTTTCGCGTGAACCGCTTCGGCTTTTGGGAAGAGTTCGTACAGGCAGAGAGCGAGCCCCTGCCCGGCAAGCCCGAGGAGATGTTCAATCGCTCCTGCTTTGAGCCCGGCAAGGGGCCACGGCTGTTCAACTGATGCGAGCGACGCCCGAGAGAGGAAGGCCCCCGTGCGACCGCTGAGGATCTTTTTCGCTACCGATATCCATGGCTCCGAGACCTGCTTCCGCAAGTTCATCAATGCCGGTCAGGCGTATCAGGCCGACGCGTTGGTGATGGGCGGCGATATCACCGGCAAGATGATCGTGCTGCTGGTGGCCGGGGCGGGGGGCATATGGTCTGTGCAGTGGCTGGGCGCCCGCCGGACGGTGACGGGCGATGAACTGGCGGCCCTCGAGAAGGAGATCAGCATGGCGGGCTGCTACCCCTACCGCACGACGCCGGAGGAGGTGGCCGCCCTCGAGGCCGACCCCGATGAGCTCAAGCGCGTCTTCCGCACGACGATGCAGGAAGCGGTGCGGCGCTGGCTGCTGCTGGCCGAAGAGCGGCTGCGCGGCACGGGCATCGAGTGCTACGTGACGCCGGGCAACGACGATGACCTCTTCGTCGACCAGGCCTTTGCGAGCCTGAATGGGGTGACCAACCCCGAGAGCCGCTTGGTGCACATCAAGGGTGAGGTCGAAATGATCTCCAGCGGCTACAGCAATCGCACGCCGTGGAACAGCCCCCGCGAACTGGAGGAAGAGCAGCTGGCGGAAAAGATCTCGGCGCTGGCCGCACAGCTCCAGGCGCCGCAGCGGGCCATCTTCAACTTTCACTGCCCGCCCTACGACGTAGGCCTCGACACGGCTCCCCGCCTCGATGCCACGCTCAAGCCGGTGACGGGGATTGGCGGGGTGCAGATGATCCCCGTGGGCAGCACGGCGGTGCTGGAGGCGATCACGCATTTCCGTCCCCTGCTGGGCCTGCATGGGCATATCCACGAGTCACGAGGGGCGGTGAAGGTGGGGCCGACCCTCTGCGTCAATCCGGGTAGCGAGTACACCGAGGGCATCCTGAGGGGCTGCCTGGTCCTGCTGGACGGCAAGCGCGTGCGCGATTACCTTCTCACCAGCGGCTAGGTCCCGCCTCCGGCGTGTGGTAGGAGATGGCATATGGTCGAAACGGATCTGAAGGCAGAGGGCAGGCGGGTCGTCGAGCGGGGTGAGGCAGCGGGGGTCAGGCTGCGCCTGCTGGGTGGGGTGGCCATCGCACTGATCTCGCCCCGAGGTGCCAGCCATGCGCAACTGGCGCGCGAGTACGCTGATATCGACTGCGTCGGCCTGCACCGCGACGCCCGCCAGATCTCTGATCTCTTTGCCGCCCTGGGCTACGAGCACGATCAGCGCTTCAACGCCCTGCATGGCTACAAGCGCCTGATCTTCTACGACGAACAGGGACGCCATGCCGATATCTTTCTCGACCGCTTCGAGATGTGCCACACCCTCGATCTGAAAGGGCGCCTGCTCGACGGTTACCTGACGCTGCCCGCGGTGGACCTGTTGATCACCAAGCTCCAGATTGTGCAGCTCAACGACAAGGACCTGCGCGACATCCTCGCGCTGCTCCTGGATCATGAGATCGAGGCAACGGAAGGCTCGGGGAAGATCGATGCGGCCTATCTGGCCGGCCTGACCTCGGCCGACTGGGGCCTCCACACCACCCTGAGCGACAATCTGGCGCGCGCTCGCGACGAGTGGCCCAACTACCTCAACGAGGCGGAAGGCCAGGTGGTCGCCGCGCGCATCGAAGCCTTGCTCGTGGCCATGGAGCGGGCCCCGAAGACGCTCGCCTGGCGGCTGCGCGCCCGCATCGGCCGGCGTGTGGAGTGGTACGAGCTACCCGACGAGGTGGCTCGCTGACCGCCGCATGCCGCCGAGAATGGCGAGGGAAGGAGGTGCAAGGGAGCCAAGACCGCGCTTGGGCACCGACGCTAGCCATCCATCATACCCCATAAGGAGGTGTACCTGTGGCATCTGTTGATGCGGCCAAGCCAGGCCGGGGCTTTTTCGTCAGAGATGCGACCGGCCTGGTGCGCGAGTTGTCGTGGTTCGATACCTTCCTCTGCGGCTTTGGCATCCTGAACGTGGCGTTGGGGCTGGTGCAGTCGTTCGCCTATGCGCCCTACGTCTTCCCCGGCTCCAACATGGCACTGGCCTTTGTGATCGCGTTGCCGGGCGCCTTCTTCATCGGCCTGCTCAACGCGCTGTTCACAGCGGCCATGCCGCGCTCCGGTGGTGATTATGTGTGGGTCAGCCGCTCGCTCAGCCCGGCGCTGGGCTTTGCGGTCAACTTTTTCGCCACCTTTGGGGTCGTCGCCGCTGCGGCGGTGAATATCTGGTACATGGCCTCGAACTTTCTCTCGCCGGCGCTGTACGTGTTCGGCTTTCCGCAGGCTGCGGCCTGGGTGGCCGGCCCGCCGGCGCTGTTCCTGGCCATCCCGGCCATCGCGCTGCTGGTGCTCATCTTCTCCATGGGCCTGAACGTCGTGCGACGGGTGATGCTGGTGCTCTTCCTGGTCACCGGTGTGGGCACGCTCACCTGGCTGCTGATGCTGGCCTTCGGCTCCAACGCCGGTTTCGTGGCGGGCTTTAATGGCCTGATGGGGCCCGATGCCTACAACGGCGTCATCCAGGCCGCGGCGCAGGCCGGCCGCTCGGTCGATCCGGCCACGGCGGGCCGCAACAGCTTCTACGCGCTGATCTACGCCTTCCAAATGTACGGCGGCTTCCAGATGATCGGCTACTTTGCCGGCGAGATCAAGCGGGTGAACCGCTCGGCGCTTATGGCCATCATGACAGCGCTGGCCGCCGGGGCGGGGTTCTTCATCGTGGGCGCGCTGCTCGTCGTGCGCTACTTTGGCTACGATTTCCTGAGCTCTGTGGCCTTTCTGGCAAACGAGGCGCCCGACGCGCTCAACCTGCCCACCGGCAGCTACATCTCTTCGTTCATCATCTTTATGACCACGAACCCCATCCTGCGCATCATCGTCTCGCTGGGGTTCCTGGCCACGATCACCTGGATCCTGCTGCCCCAGATGTTGATCATCACGCGCAACATGTTTGCCTGGTCGTTCGACCGCATCATCCCAGGCTGGGTCGCCAAGGTGAACGAGCGCACGCACTCGCCCATCAACGCGACCATCATCGCGGGTGTTCTGATCTATGTGATGCTGGTCATCACCCTGACGACCAGTTTCTGGGCCTACCTGGTGAACCTGGCCGGCGTAGGGGCGCTGGTGGGGATGGTGTTGTCGATCGCGGCTATCGTCTTCCCCTACCGGCGTCGCGATATCTTTGACAAGGCACCCAGCGTCGTGAAGAAGACGGCACTGGGCCTGCCCATCCTCACCTGGTCGGGCATTCTGACGCTGGTCACGCAGGTCGTTGTGGCCTATGTGGCCTTCAATGCCCCGTCGATTGGCGGCGCTGTGAGCATGGTCTCGCTGCTCTCCAGCTTGGCCGTCTTCATCATCGCCTTCCCCATCTACCTGATCCCGTACTGGGTCAGCAAGAGGCGGGGGCTCGACACATCGTTGGCCTACAAGGAATTGCCACCCGAGTAGGGCTCTCGATGCTGTCGGGGGGTTCAGGCAGGATGGGTTGCAGCGCCGGGTCGCCCAGCTCCGCAACCCGTCCTACCTGCCCCTCCGGATGAACCGCCTTGGCCTTTCGAAACGAGCCTGTGCAGGCGCAGAGCGAGACCCAGGCGCAGCGACTGCGCCTGCTAGCCGGCAGCAGAATGCCCGCCAAGCAGACATCGTCAAATGAAGGATCCTCATGCCCGAATGGCATCGTACGCTCTACACGATCTGGTTCACGCAGTTCATTGCACTTCTGGGTTTCTACTTTGTGGTCCCGTTCATCCCCTGCTACGTCCAACAATTGGGCATCAGCGATCCCAGAGAGGTGGTCCTGTGGGCAGGGATTGCGACGTCGGCCAACCCTATCGCCATGGCCGTGATGTCGCCGGTGTGGGGCGTGCTGTCGGACCGCTACGGCTACAAGATCATGGTCGTGCGTGCCAGCTTTGCGGGCGCGATTATCCTTGCCCTCATGGGTCTTGTCACGAATGTGCAGCAACTGATTGTGCTCCGGCTTGCGCAAGGTGCATTCTCGGGCACCATTGCGGCCACGACGACCCTGGTGGCCAGCACCACGCCCAAGGAGCATTCGGGGATGGCGCTGGGTTCGCTGCAGACGGCCGTCTTCCTGGGCACGTCGCTGGGTCCACTGCTCGGGGGCCTGGTGGGCGATAACCTTGGCTACCGACCCAGCTTCTGGATCACCGGGGCCTTGCTGCTGCTTTCCGGCCTGCTGGTGGTGTTCCTGGTGCCCAAGGACCCCTCGCCAACTGACGCCACAGCACGCACGCGGCGAGCGCGCTCGTGGGCTGATCTGAAGGTTCTGCTCGGCTCGGGGGCTGCACTGCTCCCCCTGCTCATCGCGCGGACTCTGTACCGGGCTGCCATGCAAGTGCCCAATCCGGCGCTGCCGCTCTTCGTACAGGCGAACATGCCGCCGGGCACGCACGTGGCGACTGTGACAGGGCTGATTACCGGCGCTTTTGCCGTCGGCTCGGCTGCCGGCTCACCGCTGGCGGGCAACTGGGGCGACCGGCTGGGATACCGCCGGCTGCTCCTCTTCGCAGGGCTGGCGGCCGGTCTCTTCTACCTGCCTCAGGCCTTTGTCCGCCTTCCGGGCTGGCTTCTGGTCTGGCAACTGCTGGCCGGGCTCGCCATCGGTGGGGCGCTGGCCGTCCTCGTAGCCATGCTGGCGCATGCCACGCCAAAGGGCTATGAAGGTGCGGTCTTTGGGCTCGACGCCAGCGCCATGGGGGTGGCCAACGCCATCGGGCCGATGCTGGGGGCCAGTGCGGCAGCAGCCTTTGGGTTGCAGATCCCCTTCGCACTCGCGGCCGCCACGTGCGTCATCAGTACACTGTTGTTGATGGTTCAGGTCGGCGCGGCGGACCTTCTTGCGCCAGTGCTGAAGCGAAGGGCACCCTGATCTGCGCGATGGGCCTGGCTCCGCCGCGTGCTCGCGCAATCGGCAACGCGACGAGCCGGCCTCCGGGAGCCTGCTACGGTTCGGTGCTGCGGATCGTGGTTGCTTGGGCCATATGGTCGATAGCCAGGGCGCGGGCGGCGATGCGCATCGCAACCTTCAGGCGCATCATGGTCGCGTGGTGCTGAGCAGCCAAATCAGGATCTTTCGCCACGGCGCCGCTCGAGCGCCTGCTGCAGCACTTCTTGAGCGAGCTGAGGGTTCGCCTGGCCGCGGGTGGCGCGCATCACCTGGCCGAAGAGGAAGCGCAGGATGGCCTCCTTGCCCGCCAGGTACTCGGCCACCGGGCCGGGGTTCTCGCTGAGCACGCGGGCCACGACGCCTTCGAGCAGGCTGCGGTCCGAGATTTGCGCCAGGCCGCGTGCCTGGGCGATCTCGGCGGGTGGCTCGCCGGTAGCCCACATCTCGGCGAGCACCTGCTTGCCGCTGGCGGCGGTGAGCCGGCCCGAAGCGATCAGGCGCAGCAGGGCTACGAGGCCGGCCGGCGTGATGCGGCTCTCTTCGATGGGCCGCTCTTCGGCGCGCAGCAGGCGAAAGAGCTCGCCGCTCATCCAGTTGGCGATGGTCTTGGCGTCGACGCCGCCCTCGGCCACGGCAGCCTCAAAGTACTCGGCCACCGGACGCTCGGCGGTCAGCACGCCGGCATCGTAGGCCGAGAGGCCATAGTCGCGCTGGTAGCGGTCGGCCTTGGCGCCGGGCAGCTCCGGCAGTTGGGCGCGCAGCCCCTCAACCCAGGCGCGCTCGAGCACCAGCGGCGGCAGGTCGGGCTCGGGGAAGTAGCGGTAGTCGTGTGCCTCTTCCTTGGTGCGCTGCTCGAAGGTGGCCTCGCGCGTTTCGTCCCACCCCATGGTGACCTGCGCCACTCGCCCGCCCGACTCGAGCACGCGCGTCTGCCGCGCGATCTCGTACTCGAGGCTGCGCAGCACGGCGCGGAAGCTGTTGAGGTTCTTGATCTCTACCTTGGTGCCGCGCTCGCCTTCGCGCGCCACTGAGACGTTGACCTCCAGCCGCAGGGCGCCTTTTTCCATGTCGCCCGAGTTGACGCCCAGGTAGCGCAGGATGGAGCGCAGCCGGGTCACATACTCGTAGGCTTCCTCGGGCGTGTGCATATCGGGCTCGCTGACGATCTCCATCAGCGGTACGCCGGCGCGGTTGAAATCGACCAGGGTGCAGCCCTCGGCGTGGGTGAGCTTGGCCGTGTCCTCTTCGAGGTGCACGCGGCGGATGGCGATGCGCCGCCGCGCCCCCTTCACTTCGATTTCGAGGCCGCCGTCAGAGCACAGCGGATGGTCGTACTGTGAGATCTGGTAGCCCTTGGGCAGGTCGGGGTAGGGATAGTTCTTGCGGTCGAACCAGCTCACCTCGGCGATGCGGCAGCCGAGCGCCAGGCCGGTGAGCACCGTGCCGGCCACGGCCTGGGCGTTGATGACCGGCAACGCCCCCGGCAGCCCCAGGTCGACAGGGCAGACGAGGGTGTTGGGCGGCGCCGCGGCATAGTCGGCGCGGCAGGCGCAGAACATCTTGGAGGCGGTCTGCAGTTGGGCGTGCACTTCGATGCCGATTGTGGCGTGGTAGGGCATGGGCGACTCCATACGAGCAGCATTTGGCTGATTTCATTATAGCCCGTAGCGAGAAGCGCTGTCAATCGCGCAGGCACAGGGGGTTTGTCTCATCATCGTTGGTGATCGGCTCTTGGGCTTCGCACGAGCCCGGTGCGGGCCTTTCGCGCAGGGGTTTGGCGGGGCGGCTGGCGTTGCTGGCCGCCCCGCCAAACCCCTGCCTCCGGTCAGAGCCGGGCGCACGAGGGCATGAGCCTGTGCAGGCTTGTCCGCGCCCAAGGGGCGGCAGCGGAGCGGTGAACCCGGCCATTGCCTGGGTGCCCCACAGCTCGGGCACACCCAGCGCGGGCGCGCGGGTTGACGGTTCCGCCCACACTGTTATACTGTCTGCAATGTCATCGGCGATAACGCCCCGGCAGCATTGTAGGATATGCTCAGGGCGTCCTCCACCAAGGTAGACAAAGGAGTGTCATGACCCCCTCGTCTGATGCTGCTACCGGCTTGCAGGCGCCGCAATGGCCCATGGCGGGTGCGCCGCTGGCCGTGGCCGACCCGGAAGTGTACGCGGCCATCCGCGCCGAGGCACGCCGGCAACAGGAGACTATCGAACTCATCGCCTCCGAGAACTATGTGAGCCGCGCCGTGCTGGAGGCCCAGGGCTCCATACTGACCAACAAGTACGCCGAGGGCTTGCCTGGCCACCGCTACTACGGCGGCTGCCAGTATGTGGATGTGATCGAGCGCCTGGCGATCCAGCGTGCCCGCACCCTGTTCAAGGCCGAGCATGCGAACGTGCAGCCGCACTCGGGCTCGCAGGCCAACGCTGCGGCCTACCTGGCGCTGCTGCAGCCGGGCGATACCGTGCTCTCGATGAGCCTGGCCCATGGCGGGCACCTGACCCATGGCAGCAATGTGAACTTTTCGGGGCGCATCTATCGCTTCTTCTTCTATGGCGTCAGCCGCGAGACGGAGCAGATCGACTATGACGAGGTGGCCGGCCTGGCGCGGCAGCACCGGCCCAAGCTGCTGCTCGCCGGGGCCTCGGCCTACCCCCGGGTGATCGACTTTGCGCGGCTGGCGGCCATTGCGCGCGAGGTGGGCGCCATGCTCATGGTCGATATGGCCCACATCGCCGGCCTGGTGGCCGCGGGCCAGCACCCCAGCCCCATCCCCCACGCCGACGTGGTCACGACGACGACCCACAAGACGCTGCGTGGCCCCCGCGCCGGGCTGATCCTCTGTCGCGCGCAGTGGGCCGGGGCGATTGACAAGGGCGTCTTCCCGGGCACGCAGGGCGGCCCCCTCGAGCACATCATCGCCGCCAAGGCGGTGGCGCTCGGCGAGGCTATGGGGCCCGGCTTTGCGCGCTACCAGCGCCAGGTGGTCGTCAACGCGCGGGCCCTGGCGCGGGCGCTGGCGGTGCAGGGGCTGCGCATCGTCTCGGGCGGCACCGACAACCACCTGCTGCTGGTCGATCTCTCGTCGACGGGCCTTACCGGGGCGCAGGCCGAGGCTGCGCTCGAGGCGGCGGGCATCGCCTGCAACAAGAACCTGATCCCCTTCGACACGCGCGGCCCGCGCGAGACGAGCGGCATCCGCCTGGGCACCGCGGCTGTCACCACCCGCGGCTTTGGCGAGGCCGAGATGGAAGAGGTGGCCCGGCTGATCGGCCGGACGCTGCGCGAGCCCAACGACGCGGCCGTGCTGCGCGGCGTGCGCCGTGAGGCGCAGGAGCTGTGCAGGCGGCTGCCCATCCCGCAATAGCCTAGCCACGGCGGGGAGACACCTGACACAGCGATTCCCCTGGCGGCGTATCGATTGGCAAAAAGCCGCTGAAGGCTGGCGAGCCGGAGCTCGAGCTCGTAGTGCGCACGCCTGTGCGCCGTACCCCTCTGACGGCCAGGCAACGCTTTTGCGAGCCCTCTGTGCCTGGACGGACTGGCGCCACGCCGCGGAAAGCGCACAGGCGTGCGCACTACGAGCTTGCCGGCGGCGAACCACTAGGATGGCGCACCCGCCGCTCTCGCACGCCAAAGTACATGGCCGGCGCCAGGCTCACCGCCATGATGCCGGCGCAGGCCAGGTACACCCCACGCAGGTCGAGCCAGGGCAACAGGGCAAAGGCTGCGGCCGGGCCGACGGCGCTGCCGAGATCGCCGGCGGTGTGCAGCAGGCCGATGGCGCGGCCGCGCTGCCGGGGCCCGGCCAGGTCTCCGGTGAGGGCTGTCGCCAGCGACTCCATGCCTCCCGTCGCCGCCGATGCGACGAGCACGCCCGCGACGGCGCCCGACGCGCCCCAGACCATGAGCAAAAAGCCCGCCACTCCGGCGCAGGTGGCCCAGCCGGTCACCCGCCAACGGCCGGCAAGGCGGTCGGAGAGGGTGCCGGCCACAGGCGCGGCTGCCATGCTGCAGAGCGTCCGCCTCGCCGAGAGCAGGCCGGTCAGCGTGGCTACACCGCCAACGAGGACTGCGGCCGGCTGCATCTGCGCCTGAACCACCAGGCCCGTCACGGCCGAGAGCACCCCCGAGCCGATGAAACGGCCCACCCCGTACAGCGCGTGCGCGGCCCACAGCCCGCCACGCGACGCGGGCATGGGCTCGCTGGAGGCCGCCTCGGCCGTGGCTGCGCCACCATGGGCTGGCGGGCGCGTCTCGGGCAGCAGGAAGAGGGCCACCAGCCCGCCGGCTGTCGTCAGCGCGGCGCCCAACCACAGGGCCATGCCGTAGCCCAGTTGGTCGGTCAGGAAGCCGCTGAGCAAGGCGGTAGAGGCTGCGCCGAAGAAGAACCAGGTCTGCAGCAGCCCGGTCCAGCGGCCGCGCTCTTGCGGGCCGGCCACATCAAAGATCATGGTGGCGCCGCCGACCCATGCCCGATTCGGGCGTTCCCCGACGCGGTACTGTGCCGGCCCCCGGTCTGCACGGGGAGGAACGCCTCAACAAGTTGGGGAATCCGGGTCAGGCTCTCGGACTCCCGAACCTGTTCGGGCCGTCCCCGTTCGGGCGCTGGAGGAACGCCTCAACAAGTTGAGGAGTCCGGGTCAGGCGCGCCGTACACCGCCTCCAGCCTGGGGCCAATCGCGTCCCAGCCGTAACTGCGCTCGACAAAGGCGCGGGCGGCGCGGCCCAACGCCTGGCGCCGGCCGGCGTCGGCCAGCAGCGCAGCGATCTCACGGGCAAAGGCCTGGGCTTCGCCGGCCAGCACCAACTCCTGCCCGTCGCCGGCCCCCAGCCCCTCCACGCCCAACGGTGTTGCGACCAGTGCCCGCCCCATGGCCATTGCCTCCAGCACCTTGAGCCGCGTGCCGCCGCCGACGCGCAGCGGCACCACATAGACATCGGCGCCGGCGATGTAGGGGCGCACATCGTCGACCCAGCCGGTGATGGTGATGCGCGGCTCGGCGCGCAGCGGGTCGAGGCGCGGCGAAGGCGACTGGCCGACGACGTAGAGGTGCGCCTCGGGCACGGCCTGCCAGAGCCGCGGCAGCACCTCGCCGGCGAACCAGAGCACGGCGTCGATGTTGGGGCGAAAGTCCATCTTGCCGGTAAAGACGAGGCTGGGGCGGGCCAGGCCCGCGAGCGGCGGGATTGCGGGGTGGTAGGCCGCCAGGTCCACGCCGTTGGGCACCACCGTGGCGCGCAGGTGCGGGTCCAGCGCGGCCAGGGCGGCGGCGTCGGCGTCGGAGACGGCCACGAGCCGGTCGGCGCGGCGGCAGACGTCACGCTCGAAGCGGCGCAGCTTGAGCCACTGCACGAACGAATAGGCGGCTGCGACCCAGCGCCGCGGCCGACGCAGGTCGGTGGCACAGGCGCGCTGCTGCAGCAGGTATTCGGCGTTGTGGTCGTCAAAGACGACGAGAGGGGCTGTTAACGGACTTCCGGAACGGGTTGAACGGATTACTTGTTGCCGCTGCGAGGCCAACCCGTGCAATCCATCCCCAACACCTGTTGACGGCATGTACGGCGCCATCTCGATGCCCTCGACCTGCAGCACGTCAAAGCGCTCGCGCGATACGAGGGAGGCCAGCGCCTGCGTGTAGGCGGGCGAGTAGAGCCGCCAGGCCATGTCGGGCCGGCTTGACGTGACGAGGGTCAGCAGCCTGCGGGCGGTGGAGCGGCTGGGCGCCGGCACTGTCGCCACGGCTCGGCAGAAGCCCTGCAGGTGGGCGATGTGCTCGGGCGCCGTGCCGGGCAGGGCAAAGGAGAGCAGCGAGACCTCGTGGCGGCCGGCCAGGTAGCGCAGCAGGTTATAGTTGCGCAGGCTCGTCCCTTGCTGGGGCGGGTAGGGCAGTTGGGGGGTGAGCAGCAGGATGCGCATCTCGGCTACGAGCCGGCCACGCGGCGGTAGAGCTCGAGGGTCTCGCGGGCGGCACGCTGCCACGAGAAGCAGGTGACGCGCTTGAGGCCCTTGGCGACTAATTCCTGGCGCAGGGTGCTGTCGCTCAGCACCCGCCAGATGGCGACAGTCAGCTCGTCGGCGTCGAGCGGGTCGACGAGGAGCCCGGCGTCGCCGACGACCTCGGGCAGCGAGGAGACGTTGGAGACGATGACCGGGCAGCCGCAGGCCATGGCCTCGAGCGGGGGCAGGCCAAAGCCCTCGTAAAAGCTGGGCAAGACGAGCACCTGGGCGCTGTTGTAGAGCCAGATCAGCTCGTCGTCTGACACGCGGCCCAAAAAGTGCACGCGCCCGGTCAGCCCCAGGCGGTTCACCAGCCCATAGACCTCGTCGGTCAGCCAGCCCGGCGCGCCGGCCAGCACCAGGTCCACCTCGGGGTGGTAGTGGTCGAGCACCTGCTGGAAGGCGGAGAGCAGCGTGGGGATGTTCTTGCGCGGCTCGATCGTGCCCACAAAGAGGACATAATCGCGCTCGAGGCCAAAGCGCTTCTGCAGTTGGGGCCTGGGGGCCTCGGGCAGGCGCTGAAAGTGGCGGCGCGGCGCCTCGTAGACCACCGAGATCATCTGCTCGGGCACGCCCAGCAGGCGCACGATATCGCGCCGCGTGCTCTCCGAGACGGCGATGATGTGGTCGGTCCGGCGCACGGCCTGGTCGATCTGCCCATAGTAGCGCGCGCTCGACTTGGTGAGGAACTGCGGGTAGAGCAGGAAGGCCAGGTCGTGGATGGTGATGATCGAGCGGCAGTGGCGTCTGAAGGGTGGGATAAAGTCGGGGCTGTGCAGCACATCGAGTGGGGTGAAGCGCAGCTCCAGCGAGAGCAGGTACTGCTCGAGCCGGTGGTGGCTGGGCGTCCACATGTGGCGGATGTGGAAATTGGGCCGGGTCACCAGTTCTCGCTGGTCACGGCGGCTCTGGAATACGACGAACTGGTCTTCGTCGTCGATTCTTGACAGCGCGTGCAACAACTGCAAGCAATATCGGGCTGTGCCGGCCTGGTGATAGTACGCCAGGCGCGCATCGATGCCTACCTGCATGGACAGTGCATCCCCTACGAGTTGGTCTTGGAGCTGAAAGCTATCGTGACGATGGCGACACTGCCCCGGGTCGCTCGCACGGCCCAAGGCTATCATACCATCAAGAGGAAGAACCGTCAAAAAGTTGACGCTTCGCTGCACCTCGTCTATACTCGCAGCGGCGGCCTGTCTTCGCCCGAGGCCCATGCCGTGGTACAGCGACCTCGGGCTTTTGCCGGCGCAGCGACGTGCTGCGAGGCCAGGAGTCTACCCCGTGTCGATGCCTCAGCGTGTCCGTATCAAGTGGCCGGGCCAGCGACAGGTCTGGCTGTTGCTGACGGCCCTCGTGGTGGCATTCCTCTACCTCTCCACGGTGCAGTTGCACATCAATGGGGCCACACACCCCTACACCAACGACGTGGGCGAGATCCAAAATGCTCTGCCGCGCTGGGGGACGTTGCACATGCCCGGCTACCCGCTCTACTCGATGCTGGGCTCGGCACTGGTCACCCTGTTCGGCCTGCTGCGGGTCGAGCCGGCCGCCGCTGCCTCGCTCTATTCCATGCTCTGGGGCGCGCTCTCGGCGGTGATGATCTACGCCGTGGCCGTCGAACTCGACGCCAGCCCGGCCTGGGCAGCCCTGGGCGCCATCGCCGCCAGCCTCGCCACCTCGCTGTGGGCCGATGCCTCGCTGGCCGAAGTCTACACGATGACCATGGCTCTGCTTCTGGCGGCACTGTGCTTCGCGCTGCGCTTCGAGCGCTACGGGCGGCGGCGCGACTGGCTATGGCTGGCCTTCACCTTTGGCCAGGGGGTGGCGCACCATCGCACCGTAGTGCTGCTGGCGCCGGCGCTGCTGGTGCTTGTCTGGCCGCGCCGGCGCGAGGCGCTGCGCCACTGGCTGCCCGCACTCGGCCTGGCCGCCCTGGCGCCGCTGACCTATCTCTACCTGCCCATCCGCGCCTGGCAGGGCGAGCGCTGGCTCTATGGGGCCGTGGGCACCTGGCAGGGCTTCCTGCTCATCGCGCTGTGGACGAACGAGGTCGTGGCCAACGTGCCGCAGGGTCTGGCCGCCTGGCTCGAGCGCATCACGCTGGTGCTGCGGCTGCTCAACGATGATCTGTGGCTGCCCTTCCTGGCGGCGGGCCTGGCCGGCCTGTGCGCCCTGCCGTGGCGACGCGACGGCTGGCGGCGACCTGTGGCGCTGACCCTGGCCTGGCTGCCGACCGTGCCCATCGCGCTGTTGGTATGGGAGGGCCGGGTGACCGATGCCCAGCTCGCGGCCAAGCTGCCGCTGCTGGTGCTGGCCGGGGTCGGCCTGGCGCTGGGCGCCCAGAGGCTGGCGCGAGTCGACCGGCGCGTCGGCTACCTTGCTGCAGTGGTGCTCACGGCGCTGGTCGGGGCCGAGGCGGTGCTGCACCGGCCGCCGATTGTGGCGGTGACCCACGACCGCACCTCCGAGCAGATGGTCGCCCTGGGCGAGCAGATCGCCGGGGTCAAGGGCGATGAGCCCGTCACTCTGATGGCGCTGTGGGGCCACGACTACTGGACCTTGGTCTACGCCCAAGCCTATCGTGCGCAACTGCCCGGCCTGACGCTTGTGGATCACAATGCCGATATGGCCGCGATTGCACGCAGCGAGCGCCTGATGACCTTCAGCAAGACGTTCTACGCGCGGCCCCTCTCGTGGTGGGAAGAGCGCCTGGGACCAACGTACCTATCGTCGCCGGCGCCGGGGATTGTGGAGATCAGCACTGCGCCCGGAGCTGCTCCAGCCACGCCGGCAGGGCCGGAGCTCGATCTGCAGAATGGCGTGCGCATCCTCGCGGCCAGCCTGGCGCCCGAGGCCGGCGGCCAGCGCGTGCTCACGGTCTACTGGCAGGCAGAGCGCCGGGTGGACACGGACTATAGCGTGGCCGTGCACGTGCTGGCGCTGGACCCGCCGCAGGGCGCGACCGACATCCTGAGCCAGGCCGACCGGCAGCATCCCGTGGATGGTTGGTACCCCACGTCGCGCTGGTCGCCCGGCGAGGTCGTGCGCGACAGCTACCTGCTCGCCGCGCCGCCGCTGGGGATGCAGCCCGTGGCCGTGCGTGTGGCCATGTACCGCGCCGCGGATGGTGGCTTTGAGAACAGCCCCTGGCTCGTCGTGCCCTGGTGACTGCCGAGCGACGAGGGCGCGTTTGCAGACCCGTAGCATAGCCCCCGTGGCCGCCGCGGCGGCTTGGGCGTCTTGGGCGGCGAGGCTGGCGCCATGGAGCGGCAAAACGGGCACAAGCCGCCTGTGGCGGCCAAGGGGCCCTAGGCTACGACGGTTTACGAACACGACCTAGTACGCCAGCCTGCCGCCGCCCGGGTCTATGCCCTCCAGGGCCAGCAGGCGCGCCTTCATCGGCAGGCCGGGGCCAAAGCCGGTGAGCGCACCGTTGGCGCCCAGCACGCGGTGGCAGGGGACGATGATGGGCACGGGGTTGGCCGCCATGGCGCCGCCGATCGCGCGCGCGGCCCGCGGCGCGCCGAGCTCGCGCGCGACCTGGCCGTAGCTGCGCACCGTGCCCCAGGGGATGGCCTGCACCGCGGCCCACGCCCGGCACCGGAAGGCCGGCACGCCCCTGCAGTCGATAGGCTCACGGTCAAACGACACGCGCTCGCCGGCGAAATAGGCCACGAGCCGCCGGGCCAGGTCGCCCCAGGTGGCGCCGGGCTCGGTCTTGCGCACGGCAGCGTCGAGGCCGAGGCGCACGACGGCGGCGGCAGGCGTCTCGGCCGGCCAGCTCACAGCGACCAGGCCCTCGCCCGATGCGGCAACGGCCAGCCAGCCGAAAGCCGTGTCACAGGTGAAATAGTGGATGCTCATTCCTCTCACCTCAGGCGTGCGCCGCAATGGCGGCACGTTTTGTCCTTGGGGCGCACTTCCTGGCCACACTGCTGGCAGAAGGTGGGCAGCCGCGCGCCGCAGCGGTCGCAAAAGGTGGCTTCGGGCCGCAGCAGGCGCTTGCAGGAGGGGCACAGACGCGGCGCAGCCTGGGCCGGCGCGCCGCCCGGCTTGATGCCGAGCAAGCGGTCGAGCCCCTGCTGCAATTGCCCCACCGCCGTCGACACTGCCCCCTGCGCCCCCTTGACGGCCGCGCGAGCTGCGACCTCGCCCTGGCCCACGCCCTGCCGCACCGCCTCCTTGGCGGCACGCTTGTGCAGCGAGAGGCGCCCCTTGACCAAGAGGCGGGCGAGAGAGCGCCGCAGCAGCCACAGCACGATGACGACGACGATCAGCCCCAGGCAGGTGCCCAGGTAGGGCAGAAGCGGCCCGGCCATGAGCGGGCCCAGCGTCCAGACCTGGTAGCCGATGAGCGCTGCGGCGACGAGCAGGATGACGAGGAGGACGCCAAAGAGGTGCCGCCAGCAGAAGCGCGCGATGCCCCAAGTGAGCCGCAGGAAAAACCGGCCCATGGTCGCCCCCTCTGTGTCTTTCAACGCCACACGAGGAGCCCGCTTCACAGTCTATGGATATTCTACCATGGTGGTGGCTTGCGGTCAACATCCCGCCGCCCGCGAGCTCCCCTGTGACTTGCCTTCGCGTGCTGTCTGTGGTATACTTGTGGCCGTGTGGTGAGCGTAGCCGAGCGGTTAAGGCACCTGGTTGTGGCCCAGGAGACCACGGGTTCAAATCCCGTCGCTCACCCCAGCGAGGGAGCCCTGCAGAGGGCTCCCTTTTTGATTCCCGGAGCGCCCACCCGGACTTGTTCGGGCGTCCCTCGATGCAGTACCGTGCTGGCCGCCGGTCCGCACGGGAAGGAACGCCCCAACAATCGCCCTGAACTCGGCGGCGTTCAACTCGGCGCGCCTGGTGGGCCGGCGGTGGCTATCCCCGTCGCCTTGAGGCCGGGCTTTGCTCGCCGTCAACGCGGAACAGCTCCACATGCACCGGGCTGCCATCGTAGACCAGCGCCGCGCCGCGCATCCCGTCGCCCTCCAGGCGCACATCATACCCCAGGCCGGGCGAGCCGTACACCTCGTAGCGCAACAGGCGCGCCCGCTGCAAGAAGCGCAGCGCCCGCCCCTGGTCCACCGCCATGCCCGGCTCGCCGTCGAGCGCATCGAGCGCATAGCTGCGCACCAACCTGGCCCAAACGGCCGCCGCCGCATGCGGCTGATCAAAGACGTCAGCCCCCGCCACGTGGCCGTTCAGCGCCACAACCATCCCCTGCGCGCCCTCGACGTAGGGAAAAGCCCGCCCATAGGCGGCGAGCGCGGCCTCGCGTGCCGCGTACAGGTCATGCATGGCGCCGGTATCCGAGTGCACCTGCGCCCGCGCCTGGCGCTCGGCCAGGTCATGCCAGATGGCGCCCTGGTCGGCGGACGCGCGCTGCTCCATACGCAGGCTGTAGGCCACCTGCCCCGCCTTGGCTGCCCTCAGCCGCAACGGGCCGGCCTCTCCGGCGGCAAAGCGCGGCGTACTCCCGTACCAGCGGCCATGCTCCACGCAACTCACCGGCAAGACGATCTGTGCCCCCGCCGCCACCAGCACGCTGGCGTTGGCGATACGGTTCTGCCGGCCGCCGATGATCTCCTCGCCGTCCAGCACCAGCAGCAGGCACTTGCCATGGTTGATCAGCAACAGCTCGGGCACGCAGGCGGCAGGCTGCTCCCTCGCCTCGGCCCAACCTTCGCCCAGGGCTTCGGCCAGCGTCCGGTAGCCCAGCGGCGGCGTGGCCGGCGCCCGCAGCGGAAAGACGGCCATGCCCTGGTGGGCCGTGCCGCGGCCCACCTGCAGCGCGCCCAGCCAGGCGTCAAGCGACGCCACGATGGCCTGCCGGTTCCGCATCGTCAGCACCTCCTATTCCTCAGGATCGTCCGCACGGTGATCGCGCTGGCCGCGCGAGGAGCGTTGCGTCCGGTAGCGCATCTCCTTGGCGTACATGGCGCTCACCGGCGCGTCGGTCACCTCGCGCTGCACCTCCTCCAGTTCGTCCAACGCCGCGTGCAGGGCACTGTCGTCTTTGGCGTACCCAACGACACACCGCGCCACCCCATGCAGCACATCGCGCGCGCCGCTGAGGTCGCCGCGCCGGCTGCGTTCCGTCGCCTCGCGCTTGGCGCGCTCCACATGGTGCAGCCCCACCCAGTGCATGGCCGCGGCATCCCTCCGCTCGGCGTCGCACTCTTGCTTACCGGCATAGCGAAAGCGCGTCTCTAGCCAGTCACCCGCCTGCTCAGCGCCCCCGGCCGACCACACCAGGCGCGCGCGCACCGGCCAGCCGTCCCGCTCGTCACGCCGCGGAAACCCCAGGCGGACCACGATGTGGCGCTCCTCGCCGCTGCAGAGATCGCCCACGGCCACGGCGAGTTGCCCGCGCTCGGCGCCGGCGCTGACCCAATAGTCGCTGACCAGGTCCACATTCAGCGCCGGCTCTACCTGCAGCTCCAGCCGCACCTGCCCCGCCGCCACCGCCAGCAGTTCGCTGAGCTCACCTGCGAACGTGACGGCCATGTCGCGGACCGAGCGCAGGTGGTGGAACTGGCCGCCGTCGGCCACGGCCATCGGCCCCAGCAGATGCTCGTCATAATTGGCACCGATGCCGAAGGTGCTCGTAGAGATGCCGGCGTTCTCGCGGATGCCGGCGGCCTGGGCGGCGATTTGCTCGGGGTCGGTGGGGCCCATATTGGCCAGGCCGTCGGTCAGCAGCAGGCAACGGGCCGACCGCGACTGCTCGCCGGCAGCCCGGTCCTCGGCGATGGCCCGGCAGCCGGTCAGCCAGCCATCATAGAGCGCCGTCGAGGCCCGCGCATGCACCCCTTTCAGTGCCGCACGAACGGCCGCCTTGACCTGGCCGGTGGCCGGCGCTGTGGGCTGGATGGTGTCGATGTGGCTGTCGTAGACCACCACCGCCACCTGGTCGCGCTCCTCCAGCCGCTCCAACAGCGCCAAGGCGGCCTGCTTGGCCGTGGCCAGCTTGTCGCCCGACATCGACCCACTGCGATCGAGCACCAACGCCAACGCCAGCGCCGGCCGCCTCCGTTTCTGCTCGCGAGGCGCCGCGCTGACGCGGACAACATAATCCACATGCCTGTGGCCGCCCCCTTGCCGGATCAGCACCCGCTCCGGCCGCGCCTCCAGCTTTACCTCCACCGCACCCGCACCAGCATCTTGACGTTCGTCCATCGTGGCGCTCCTTTGTGAGGATTAATCGTCTGAGGGACTGCCGCGCCCCGCCGCCCGCAGCAGGCGCTCCACCAACTCGCGCTCGCGCGTCGCCGCGTCGGTCCGCACATGCAATTCCACGCCGGGCGCCAGCGCCCAGCGCTGCCACGGCTCGGCGCTGGGCGCGTCCAGGCAATAGCACGCTGTGCCGCTCGGCGGGCGCCTCTCCGCAACCTCCGCAGCCCTCGCCGGCATAGCGTCACCGTAGCGCGCCCCCCGCGCCTGCTGCAACAGCGCCTCGACATACGCCCTGGGCGAAGGCTGCCCTGCTGCCCGTTTTCGCTCTTCGGCCAGGCGGCCCTCCCCGGCCAAGAGCGCCCGCACCTCGCCGAGGGACAGCGGCACCAGCCGCGCGCGGATTTCCGCCAACGGCACCCGCTGCTCGGCCAACAGCCGCACTAGCCGCAGCCGCAGCAGATGCTCCTCGCCATAGCTCGCCGCCTTGCCCCGGCCCCCCGGCCCCGGCAGCAGGCCCTCGCTGATGTAGTAGCGCACGGTGCGCACCGGCACGGCGACCTGCTCGGCCAGCTCCTCGATGGTCAGCTCAATCTCGTGTTCTTCCATGATGCTATTATACACAGTGACAGTGGCACTGGCAATAGGCGGGCCATGGCTGGGCTGGTTGGCGGCGCCGGGTGGGCGGGGTGCGAAAGGGGAACGGGAACCGCGAAGGCGCAAAGACGACGCGGAAGTCACGCCGTTCGGGCTCAACCAGGGGCGGCGATGGTGGCCACGGGGGTCGGGGTGGGGCGCATGGCGGGGCGGGTGGCCCAGACCTGACAGGTTTCGGAAACCTGTCAGGTCTGAGGGCGCGCACGGGGCTGAAGCGACTGTGCTACGAAAAGCCCTCTGAAGGGGGCTGACGAAAGGGCGGGTTGGGAAACTCGGCCTACGGCTGTTGGACGCTGTTAGCTGCGCAGGAGGCGGAGTAGCCAGAGGATGAGCAGCCCGGCGACGAGCAGCCAGATGGCGACGATGACGGCGGCGGCGAGCCAATTTGTGGGCCGGCCTTGGGCGAGGCGGGCTTGGGCCTGGGCGCGGCAGGCGGCGATGACGGGCGCTGGGGTGAGGCGCAGCACGAGCGCGATGCCGAGCGGCACGAGCACGAGGTCGTCGAGGTAGCCGAGGACGGGGATAAGGTCGGGGATGAGGTCGATGGGGCTGAAGGCATAGGCCACCACGACAGCCGCCAGGGCCTTGGCGTACCGGGGCAGGCGGGGGTCGCAGCAGGCGAGGTAGACGGCGTAGGTGTCGGATTTGAGGCGGGGGGCGCGGGCCTGCCAGGCGGCGAGAACGCTCACCGTGTCCTCCACGAGAGGGGCTGGGGTGCGTAGATGCAGAAAGGTCAGACGAGCAGGAGGACGCTACCATGGGAACGCGGCGGGGTCAAGGGCGGCTGACAGGGTTGGGTCAAGGGATATGCCGGCGTCGGGCGGGCCGGGGGCGGGGCTATCGACGGACGGCGAGAGGGGCGAACCACGAAGGGTTCTGGAGCACGAAGGGCACCAAGGGCGCGAAAGACGCGAAAGGGGCACGAAAGGGTTTGGAGCACGAAGGGCACGAAAGACGCGAAGAGGGGGTGAAGGCCGGCGGCGGGTTGAGGGTGCGGGAGACGGGACGTAGCTGGTGGAGAAGGCCGACGGGAGCGGACGGGCGGGCTGCGTAGTGGCGCGGGGAGAGGTGCGGCCTGGGGAGGGGATCGGGCCTGCAATGAGAGGACTGCGCAGCTCGGAGGACCTTAAGCGCAGGGGTGAGGCCTGCAGCATGGGCATCGGGGTTGGCCTATGTGAGTGTTGGTTGTTGCCAAGATGGGCACCATAGAAATATGGTACAACACCATTGACTTACCCGGCAAGATGCCTTATAATCTATGTATAGCAGGCATGCGCGGGGAGCCCTTGGTCGTCCGAAAGACGGCAGCCGGCTTGGCCGGTGGGATCCTGGGGTCCGGGGCCTGCTTTTGTTTTACCTCAGCGTGGCGAGGAAGGGATACTCCTGGAGCAGTTGGGCTTCGGGGAAGAGCTTCAGGCCATAGTTGAGCAAACGCCCTCCACCACGGTACAGTCTCCCCTTGATGCCCTCCAAGTAGCATTGGTGCGTATTGCCATAGAAATCGGGGTTGAATGCCGCGCCCACAGCGCTGGCGCAGGCGTCGGCGATCTGGAGCATCTTGACGTCGGCCGGAAAGGCGACGCTGATCTTGTCGGGATCGAAGACGGGCTTCATGCTGGCCCTGCGATCGGTGAGAACCTGGCGCAGGTAGGCGCAGAGGAGTTCCTGACGAAAGCGTGCCCTGTTGCTGAAGGTCAGAGCGGCCCACCCGCCGTGCGCCGCGACGTGCCATGTCACCCGCTCCAAGAGCAAGCGTGTGGCGTATTGATAGAGATAGTGCGCATCGGCAATTGCTGTACTCCTCCAGATGTGGCGCTTGTTCATGCCGACTGCGATAAGGCAGAAGGGCTTGTCCTTGACCAACTGGCAGACCACCATCTTTTGCTCGTAGCGCAACGTCTTCCAATGCAGGACCCTGGGTGGCTTCTGCGCATGGCTCGTCCACAGGCGATGGACGATCTCATCGACCGTGTGGCGTACGGCCGGCTCGTCCTCGACCTTGACGATGATGCCCGCCAAGAAGAACCAGGGCGAACTGCCCGAGTTGAACTGGAAGCCCTCGTCGCCACTCTCGTCGATGTAGCAATGGAAGGTGGGTGTGCTCAATTGGCCCCCTCGATCTGCCGGCGCAGGGCCCGGGTGAAGCCGGTGGCGAAAGGCCGGCTGGCGCCGTGCCTGGGAGCAGTTGTTCGCGAAGAAGTATAGCAGTATTGCGGGCGCTGTGCAAGGGATGGTGGGGCACGAAAGGTGCCAAAGGCACAAAGAGGATTTGAAGGGCTTCGACGGTCAGGATGCCGTGGCGGCGCAGGGCTTTGTAGGGCCTGGTGGGCAGGCTGAGTTGGGCCAGCGGGTGGTGGGGAAGGTCGTCTTCCATGGTGGTTCACCGCCGCGTCGAGCCGACGTACACTGATGGGAGAGGGGTCACCGGGTGCTATTCCAGTATAGCGCGGGGCGTAGGGCGTCCTCTGTCTGCTGATGTGCCTCTACAGCGAGAAGACGTCCGTTGAGTCGGAACCTGAACCCACGTCAAAGAGCATACGACCGGACAGAAGAGCCAAGTATTCGCGCAGATAAGGGAGATACTGGCGGTCATCGACACCTAGAGTGCCCGACTCACATTCTGTGTGATCGTCGAGAAAGTAGGTCGTAATAGTGAACTGGGCCCGATTTCGATCAAAGGAGGCGTGCCAGTATACTAAATAGCCTTCCGGGTCAGCGTAGTACGTCACCTCATCGGCAAACCTGTGGATGTACCACCACGTGCTGTCTAGGAAAAGTGACACCGCATCTACAAAGTCCGCCACTGCGTCGGCGTTTGGCGGGGTGAGGTCGTGCTCCGCGACATTCCTGAATGTGTTCAGTCTTCTGAGTATCCTTGGCGCGGGGAGATGCAGGTACTCGAGCAAGTCCAGCTTCTTGGGAACAGGCTAGCCCCGTGCCTTTCCTTCGAGCCCGAACACGAAGAGCAACTCCTGGATCCGACAATCGAGCGCCCTCTTCGCGTTGGAAATGGCATCAATAAGGCGCACTCCATCGTTCCCTTGCCGCAGGTACTCGTATGCAGCGCGCAGGAAGTCAGTGGCCTTCACTCCGGGGGGCAGTTCCACCCCTGGCGGATCTGCCTCGTACCGCAGCGCGTCGCGGATGTTGGCCACCTGATGATCGCCCCACTCCCACTCTGCATCCATTGTACCTCTCCTGCGCAGACAAGACCACGTGACCGCGTGGCACAGTATCCTCTGCGCCTCCTTCATCAAGCTGTACTGCGAGGAGCCACGCTGGCGGATTGCTCGCGGGCTGGGCACCCCGTTCCCCACTCGTCACCGGCAACCGGCATGAGTCCCTCACTGACAGCTTACAAACATCGAGCATAACACACAACTTTATCGCAGTCAAGCGCTGCGCTCTGCCTGCTCTCGCGCACTGCATCACGTGCGGCGCCAAATGAGAGTGTTACCGATCGGGCTATCCCGCAAGCGTGACGCGGCTATCCGTGAATCTCTGTTCATCAGACCGTTGTTGTGCCACAGGGAGAAGGGGACGATGTGACTGACGGCGAACTCGCCGCGGATGTGGCGGCCGATGTGGGCGCGTAGCCGCTCCCCTTTTGACAACCTCCCGTCTTCAGTCTATCCTACCCTGCGCGAGAGAACGCCGCCCTTCGCCCACATTGCCGCCGCTCAGTACCGGCTGTGGTTGCCTCTGCCCGCCCGGCCAGAGGCGCCACTCTCACGAAGGATTGTCATGCGCCCACTGCGAATCGTGCTGACCTATGCCCGCCGTTATCTCTGGCCCCTGTCGCTGGCCGTCATCAGCATGCTGCTCCTCGTCGGCGTGCAGCTCGTCACCCCCTGGGTCATCAAGACCCTCATCGCCGCTGTCACCCGGCAGGCCGCCGGCACGCAGCCGCTCGATACCATCACCGGCCTGGCCCTGTTGCTGCTGGCGCTCTACCTGGTCCGTGGCGGCCTGTCGTTCGTGCGCAGCTACATGGCGCACGTGGGCGGTTGGGGCGTGGTGGCTGACACGCGCCGGCACATCTATGAGCACCTGCAGCGGCTGTCACTGCGCTTTTATGCCGACAAGCAGACCGGCCAGCTCATGTCGCGCGTGATCAACGACACCGAGCTTTTCGAGCAACTCATCGCCCACGCCATCCCCGACATCCTCGTGAACGTGCTCACCTTTGCCGGCGTGGCGGCCGTGCTCTGGCAGATGAACTGGCGGCTGATGCTGCTCAGCATGACACCGATGCCCCTGGTGGTGGTGGCCATGCGCAGCTATGCCAGGTACGTGCGACCCGCCTTCCGCGAGCGGCAGCGCGTGCTGGGCGACCTCAACGCCACCCTCAGCGATAACCTGCTGGGCATCCGCGAGATCAAGGCCTTTACCCAGGAGGAGCGCGAGGCGGCGCATGTGAACGAGGGCATCCAGCGCTACCGCGTCTCGATGCTGCGCGCCCTCAAGCTGATGGCCACCTTCCAGCCGTTCATCGAGTTCACCTCTTCGCTGGGCACGGTGATCGTCATCTACTTCGGCGGCCGCCTGGCGTTGCGCCAGGTGCTGCCGGTCGAGGACCTGGTGGCCTTCTTCCTCTACCTGGACCTCTTCTACCAACCGGTGCGCGTGCTCTCGACCGCCTGGGAGAGCATCCAGCAGGCGCTGGCCGGGGCCGACCGCGTGACCGACCTCTTGGCCGAGCAGCCCGAGGTGTACGAGAGCCCCAAGGCGGTCGCCCTGGCCGGCCGCGCGCAGGGCGCCATCGCCTTCCACGACGTGAGCTTTCACTACGCCGAGGGCGAGATGGTGCTGGAGCACATCGACCTCAGCATCCCGGCCAACTCGGTCGTCGCCCTGGTGGGGCCGACCGGCGTGGGCAAGACGACGCTCGCCGGCCTCATCCCGCGCTTCTACGACGTCATACACGGCGCCATCACCCTCGACGGCCACGACCTGCGCGACCTGACCCTCAGGAGCCTGCGCGAACAGGTCTCGATCGTGCTGCAGGACGTCTTTCTCTTCCACGGCACGGTGCGCGAGAACATCCTCTTCGGCAGGCCGGGCGCCACGGAGGAGGAGATGCGGCGCGCCGCCGAGGTGGCCAACGCCATGGAGTTCATCGAGCGCCTGCCCGAAGGCTTTGATACCCTCATCGGCGAGCGCGGCGTCAAGCTCTCGGGTGGGCAGAAGCAGCGCTTGGCCATCGCCCGCGCCGTGCTCAAGGATGCGCCGGTGCTGATCCTCGACGAGGCCACCTCCTCGGTCGATACCGAGACCGAGTACCTCATCCAGCAGGCGCTGGAGCGGCTGATGGTGGGGCGCACGACGCTGATTATCGCTCACCGCCTCTCGACCATCCGCAACGCCGACAAGATTGTCGTGCTCGAAGGGCGACAGGTGGTGCAGGCGGGCACGCACGCCGAGCTGATGGCCCAGGAAGGCCTCTACCGGCATCTCAATGAGGTGCAACTGCGCGTGGAGCAGCAGCTCGATGGCCTGGATACGAAAGGCAATGTCGCAGAATGAACGCTGCTAGGAAGATGGCCTCTGGTACTCGCCGCAGACCCACATGCTCTCAGGCGAGCACCATAACGCATGAGAACGGAGATACACCGCAGAGGCGCAGAGAACGCAGAGAAGGATGTTGTTTCCTCCGCGTCTCTGCGGTGAATCGGAGCCCCGTTTTCGGATCAGACAGCATGCCCCCTGGGGCACCACGAACGATGAAAACGCCCACATGCCGCCTGCGCGCAGGGAGGAACGACGCCCACAAGGGGCTAGGCTACGGGCGCGTAGGCGCTATTGTCGGATCAGAGGCGCCATCCTCGCTCGCAGACCGTAGCTGTAGGGGCGAGGTGACCTCGCCCCTACAGCCTCTGCAGTGCCATCTTTGCGCTGCAAGAAGGTAGGCTTATGAAGACATGGCAGGCCCCGCTCCTGTCGGTGCAAGGCCTGAGCTATGCCTATGCCGGCCAGCCGCCTGCCGTGGCCGGGGTGTCGTTCGAGGTGGCCGCAGGCGAGCTGGTGGCGCTGGTGGGGCGCAACGGCGCCGGCAAGTCGACGCTGCTGCGCTGCCTGGCCGGCTGGTCTGCGCCTGCCGCGGGCCACGTGCGCATCCTGGGCCTCGGCAGCCGCGAGCACGAACGCGAGCTGCGCCGCTACGTGACCCTGGTGCCCGATACGCCCAGTTTCTACGACGAGCTGACCGCCTGGGAGCACGTGCAGCTCGTGGCCCAGGCGCACCGGCTGCAGGGCTGGCAGGAGAAGGCGCGCGCGCTGCTGGAGCGGCTCGACCTCTGGCCGGGCCGTGGCGCCTATCCCTTTACCTTTTCGCGCGGCATGCGCTACAAGCTGGCGCTGTGCCTGGCGCTCACCGTCCAGCCGCGGCTGCTCCTGCTCGATGAGCCCCTGGGTCCGCTGGACCCGCTCTCGGCCGAGATGCTGTGGCGCCTGCTCATGGAACAGCGCGCCGCGGGCGCGGGCATTGTCCTCAGCAGCCACCAGTTGCCGCCGCAGGCCGAGCCCGACCGTTACCTCATCCTAGAGCGGGGCGCGCTCATCGCGCAGGGCGCGGCGGCCGAGTTGGCACAGGGCGCGCCCGGCCGGCCGTCGCTCGAGGTGTTGCTGCGCGCGGCGCTCGAGGCGCACGAGGCCGAGGCCGGCGATGGATGACCTGCTGCTCGTTGCCGGCCTGCGCCGCCGCCAGTTTGCCGACAGCGCCCGCTACTGGCTGCGTGTGCTGGGTTACGAGCCGGGCAGCCGCACCCGCACCGATCGGGCATACGGCGTCTACCTGACGGTGCTGAGCGCGGGCTGGGCGGTGGCCATGGCGCTGATCGCGCTGCAGGGCGCCGCGGCGCTCGGCCAGGCGTTGCCGGTGCCGCTGCCGGCTATGGCAGGTGCGGCTCTGCCCTGGGCGGTGCTCGCCGGGCAGGTCCTTACCGCTGCCGGCGCGCTGCGCTCCAGCCCGCTCAAGCTGACCTACCCCGATATGACCTATCTGGTGGGGTCGCCCGTGAGCCGCGGGGCCTTGGCCGTGATGGCCTGGGCGCTGGCGACGGTGCGCGCGCTGCTGCCGGCGCTGCCCGTGGTGGCCCTCGCGGCGGTGGCGCTGGCCCAGGGGTTGGCGCCGGGCGCGCCCGAGCGCAGCGCCGCGGCCGCGTTGGCCCTGGCGCTGCCGGTGATCGCACTGACCATCGGCCTGGCCTGGTGCCTGGGCCTGGCGCGCGCCGCCCTGCCCGCGGCCGCGGCTCGCCGGCCGCTGTGGCTGGTGCCTTTCGTTCTGCTGCCGCTCGCTGCCTGCCGGCCGGGGCTGGTGTGGCCGGGCCGGGCGCTGGCCCTGGCCGTGTCGGGGCAGGCACAGGCGGGCTGGGCGACGGCGCTGTGGCCGGCGCTGCTGCCGTTGGCCGGACTGGTGGCCTGGCTGGGCGGCCGTGTGCGTATGGCCGAGGTGACGCGCGAGAGCGAGACTCATGCCCGCATTCAGGCGCTGGGCATGGGGGTCTGGCTGGCGCCCGACGTGGTGCGCAGCATCCGGCGGCGGGCGGCGCTGGCGGCGCGCCCGCCATTCCTGCGGCTGCCGGGGGCGAGCGGCGCCTGGGCGCTCGTGGCGCGCTCGGGTCTGGCGCTGGCGCGCGATCCCGCGAGCCTGCTCTCGCTCGTGACCTGGGGCGGGCTCATCGCCGGGGCTGCCTCGTGGCTGGTGGCGGCCAACGCCTACCCGCCGCAGTGGGCCGCCTGGCTGGCGCTGGCGATGTTCGCCCCGCCGGCGGCCCTGGCCGAAACGCTGCGCGCCGACGCCGGCGAGCCTTTCCTGCGCCAACTGCTGCCGCAGAGCAACCTGCAGCTCCTCGCGGCCGACATGGCGCTGCCGTTCTGCGGGCTGACGCTCGCCGCGCTGGGCTTGTGGCTGGCCACAGCGCCCGCGCCTGGCGCGGCCCTCACCGGCGCCCTCGCCGTCGTCGTGCTGGCGGCGCTCCTCGCCCTGTGCCAGGGCGCGGCGCTGCTGCGCGCCTCGCTGGCCGGCCTGCGCATCTCGCACCCCGCCGCCGTCGCCATCGGCATGGGCGCCGCCATCATCGCCGGCATGGAGGGGGGCGGGCCGCTCGCCGCCATCGCTGTAGCCGCTACCGCAGCTCTCGCGCTGGCCGCTCTCATCGCCGGCAGCCGCGAAGCGGCCGGGTAAGCGCACCAGGGAAGAGGGGCGACATAGCTCTGAGCCCTCCGCCGCTTGAGTGCCCTCACCCTAACCCTCTCCCCTGCGGGGGAGAGGGGAGGGCTGCCTGCGCATGCGCCGCGAGTTGCATCCCCTCTCCCCCCAAGCCGCCGCAGCGGCGCCGGGGGAGAGGGCTAGGGTGAGGGGGGATGCCAGTGCGTAGCAAGCGCCTGAGTTGGCCGGACGCGGTTAGCCGCCGTGCCGGCTTAGCCCGCGCGACGTTCCACCCTCACTCCGGCCCTCTCCCTCCGAGGGAGAGGGGAGGGCTGCCTGCGCATGCGCCGCGAGTTGCATCCCCTCTCCCCCCAAGCCGCCGCAGCGGCGCCGGGGGAGAGGGCTAGGGTGAGGGCCTCCAACCCTGACAAGACACACGCTTCTTTGTCTGAGTATCATAGCTACGTTCATCATCCGCCACCAAGGAGTTTGCCATGACCACACCCCCTGTCGTCCTCATCACCGGCACCTCATCGGGCTTTGGCCGGGCGTGCGCCGAGCACCTGGCCAAACGGGGCTGGCGCGTCTTCGGCACCAGCCGCCGCGCGCCCGAGGCTCCTGCGCCGGCCGCCGGCGGCTACGAACTGCTGCGCATGGACGTGGACGACGACGCGTGCGTGCAGCGGGGGGTGGCGGCGGTGCTCGAACGCGCCGGGCGCATCGACGCCGTGGTCAACAACGCCGGCATCGGCTACGCCGGCTCGGTTGAGGATACCTCCATCGAAGAGGCCAAGGCGCACCTGGAGACCAACTTTTTCGGGGCGGTGCGCGTGTGCCGGGCGGTGCTGCCGGCGATGCGCGCCCAGGGTGGGGGCACGATTATCAACATCAGCTCAGTGGCTGGGGCCATCGGCATACCCTACCAGGCGTTCTACAGCGCCAGCAAGTTTGCCCTCGAAGGGTTCAGTGAGGCGCTGCGGCTGGAAGTGCGGCCGTTCGGCATCCGCGTGGCGCTGGTCGAGCCGGGCGACGCGCGCACCGGCTTTACCGCCAACCGCCGCCGCACCGCCGCCTCGCTCGAGAACCCGGCCTACCGCGAGGCGTGTGAGCGGGCGCTGGCGGTCATGGAGGCCGACGAGCGCCACGGCTTCGCACCCGAGCGCCTGGCGCGGACGGTGGAGCGCATCCTTACCGCGCGCGCGCCGCGGCTGCGCTACGTCGTGGCCCCCGCGCCCGAGGCGGCGGCGCTGGCGCTGAGAAAGCTGGTGCCGGCGTGGCTGTTCGAGTGGGTGCTCGAAAAGTACTACCGGCTGACGTAGGAAGGCAGGCCGGGGTTCTGTGCGAAGCGCTGCGCCCGGACATTGCCTCGGCTGGGGAAGCAGTCACGGTTGATTACTATATGCGCAGGGTGGCGCGCAGGCGGTCGGGTGTGAGCAGCAGGTCGAGCGCGGCGGCGATGCCGGGCGCGACGACATCGGCGGCGAGGAGCGCAGCGCCTGCCAGGCCCTCGTCGCCGAGGACGGCGATGCCCAGCACGGCCGCGGCGAGCATGGCGGCGTCGTTGGCACCGTTGCCGATGGCAGCCATGCCCTGGGCGCCGGTGCGGCGCACGAACGCCGCCTTTTGCGCCGTCTCGTCGCTGGGGGCGATGCGGTGCAGCGCAATCCCCAGCGCCTCGGCCGTGGCGACCGCGCGACCGTGGGTATCGGCAGTGAGCAGTGTGATGGCCAGTTGGTCGCGCAGTGCGGCGATGCGCTCGGCCACGCCGGGCAGCAGCACACCGTCGCGGACGATGGTCCCGTTCAGGTCGAGGGCGAGGTGGGCGAGCACCAGTCGCCCGCGGCCCGGTATCTCCACATGGATCACGCGCACCCCCTCTGCAGTCGATTGCCCAGCAGTATAGCCCAAAAGCACCTGCAGTGCCATGCGGGCCGAGGATGTGCCAGTGGCGCCGGCCGGCTGATATGCTTCGCACCAGCCCGGTCCGGACCCTTTTGAGGGGGTTCTGGCGGGATGGCCGCGCCGGGCGCACGAGGGCATGTGCCTGCAGAGGCTTGTCCGCGCCCAAGGGGCGGCAGCAGCGCGAAAGACCCGGCTCTCACCGGGATGCCGGAGGCGACGAACCCCTCTCCGACGGGCTGCTGAGCCCGGGGTTTTGACGCCGCGATGTGCAGGGAGTATGATAATAGTGCGATGTGCAGCAATTCTCGCGCCGGCTGCCATCGGGCGGCCGTTGGGGGCAGAATCGCAGCGCCTTTTGGGCGAGGGAGGTCACGATGTTTGGTCTATTCGGCGGCGGCAAGGCGAGCGTCAAGGTCGCGCTCGAGCGCACCAGGTACCAGCCTGGCGAGACGATCCCGGTGTTGGTAACGGTGACGGGCGAGAAGGACCTGAACATCCGCGAGGGCCGGGTGGCCCTGATCTGCCACGAAGAGTATCAGTACCGCTACGAGGAACGGCGCCGTGACGCCAACGGCCGCTGGAGTACGCACGACAAGTTGGAATGGCAACGGGCGCAGGGCGAGGCCGGCAAGCACGTGTTCCTGGGCGAGGGCACAGTGCGCGCCGGCTCGAGCGAGCGATACGAGTGCAACTTTACCCTGCCGCCCGATGCCTTGCCCAGTTGCCCCAACGGCAAGATCCTGCGGCTCAGATGGGCCGTCAGGGCCACGCTCGACCGCAAGATGGCCGGCGACATCGAAGACGAAGCCGAAGTGCTGGTGTACCATGCTCCGCGGGGCCTGTCGGGCACGGGGCCTTTCGGCCGCTCGAACCAGCCCGAGGAGGCGGCGCTCTCGCTGGCGGTGCCGACGCTGGAGTGGGCGCTGGGCGAGACCATCGAGGGACAGCTCCTCGTGCGCCCCGTCAAGTCGTTCGGAGTCTCGGAGGTGCGCGTGGAGCTGCTGCGCGTGGAGCAGGTGCACGGCGCGCCCGATCCTGCGGTGAGCGTGGGCGTGCACCTCGACCTGGGCCTGGCCGGCAAGCGGGTCAAGGGCAACGAGGCCACACAGGTGGAGAAGGTCAAGGTGCAGGGCGGGGTCAAGCTCGAGGCCAGCCAGGAGATGGCCTTCCCCTTCCGCATTACCATCCCCACCGCGCCGGTGACGGCACGGCTGCACGATGGCACCGTGCGCTGGATGCTGAAGGGCATTCTGGCACGCACGCTGCGCTCCGATACGCAGGTGGAGCAGGAGATCGTGGTCTACGGCGCGCGGTAGGGCGCGCGTGCAGACCTGACACACCGGTTTCCCTGGCAGGAAGACGATTGGCAAAAACCCGCTGAAGGCTGGCGAGCCTGAGCTCGAGCTCGTAGTGCGCACGCCTGTGCGCCGCACCCCTCTGACGGCCAGGCAACGCCTGTGCGAGCCCTCTGCGCCTGGGCGGACTGGCGCCACGCCGCAGAAAGCGCACAGGCGTGCGCACTACGAGCTTGCCGGCGGCGAACTGGTTTCTTGTCACACCAATTTCCAAGAGGGCAAAACGATTGGCAAAAAGCCCGGCAAAGCCCTGCCCGTGCCGCGGCCAGGGCCCCCCCTGCGGGCCAAGCCCTTGGGGCGCAGGCCTTGGGGCGCAGGCCTACCGTTCCCCCGTCGCGGGGGAATTGGGCTGTCTTCCGCGGCACTAGATCGCTCGCTTGCCGTTTCTTGGCCAAACAGGATGCGGTCGAGCGCCCCCATTCCCCCGCGACGGGGGAACGGTAGGGGGCCCCCACCCTGCAGGAGGTGGAATCGGCCATCGGCTGTGGCGCGAGCTGGACGGAGTTTTTGCCAGAAAGCTGGCGCTGGCCACCCGCCGGGAAATCGGCGTGATAGGTCTCCAAGGACCTGTCACACCGATTTCCCTCGTCTCAATACGGTTGGCAAGAACTCTGAGTCCGATCAGGGTCGCGGACTTGACGCCGGTTGGCATCGGGCGCCAGAACGGGGCTCCGTGCGGAGCCACGCGCGATGCGCGGGGGCCGGTGTTTCTCAACTCGGCAACCCGTATTCGGCCCGATTTGACGCTCAGGCGAGCCTCAGCACGGGGTTTGAACCCGGTGGGACGGGCGCCGGCCTACCGCGCCAGGTTTATCGGACAGTATAGGTTGAGAAACCCGACCTACCCGTTCTCGCTCCAGCACGGCCTGAACTGCTGCCGCACGTCCTCGATCCTCGCCCCGATGACCGCAATCTCTTGCAGCCGGTTCGTGCCCAGCCCCATGCTGTGCGCCAGCTCGAGGTGATTGTCGGCGTTGACAAAGGGCGGGTTGGGGTAGGCCGCGGCCGGGTCAAAGCCCATGACGGCGGTGGCGACGGCGTCGGCGGCCACTGGATCCCGACCGGCGACGAGGACGCCGGGGGCGAGGGGGGCAAAGCTGCCGCGGGGCACCTCGCCGCCCTGGCCGGTGCGGATGCCGTCGCTGAGGGCGAGGTGGATGGGCCGGGCGCGGCAGAGGTCGACGACGGCGCGGGGCAGGCGACTGCGCGTGACGTCATCCGTGGGGCCGTGCAGGGCCGAGCGGTGCCAATCCTGCTCGCTGAGGCGATAGTGCGTGGCGGGGACGATGCCGACGAGGTTCTTGAGCGCCAGGGTGACGCCGCAGCGGCAGTGGGCTTTCATCTTGGCGACGGAGACAAAGGCGTCGACCTCCTGCAGCAGGCGGTGGGCGCTGATCTGCTCGTAGATGAATGCCCCCTGGCCCACGGGGAGCGAGGCGAAATCGCCGTAGGGGTCGGGGCGGTTGAGGTCCACCGGGCTTGCGCCGAGGCTGCGGGCGACCTCCTCGTAGCCGTAGCGGCGGAAGGAGTCGTCGTCAAAGAGGGCCTCGACGATGAAGAGCTCGCGGGCGCCGGCGTCCCGCAGGAGCTCGCCGAGCGCGCGCACGACCTCGGGATGGGTCATGTAGCTCTCGGTAGCGCTGAGGCCGGCGGGCGGGCTGAAGAAGCTGCCGCCGGTGAGGTTGACCTTGATGGCCACGCGGCTGCCGGAATGGACCACACCGGCGAGGCCGCCGAGGCCGTCGAGCAGGTCGCGCACGGCCCGGCGCACGATGGCGGGGTCATAGCTCGCGGCCCGGGCGATAGCGACGTGGGCACGGGCATCGGGCGTGGCCGGCGGCGCGATGGTGGCCGTGGTCGTGGGCGCCGCCGTGGCCCCTTCGCTGCACTCAGGGCAAGCTGTGGCGCTCGGCGCGAGGGTGGGCGCGGCGGTGGCCGTGGCCGATGCGGTGGCGCTCGGGGCCGGCGAGGGCGTCGCTGCGGGCGCGGCGGCGGGCGTGGGCGTGGCCGGCTCGGCGGCACGGCAGGCGCCCAGCAGGGCCGTGGCCGCCGCGATGTGGATGAAGCGGCGCCGGGTGATGCGCCCTGTGGCATGATGCTCGCTCATCTTGGCCTCCTCGCGGCAATCCTCCCCTGCAGTCTAGGCGCTTTTCCAGGTTTGCCAAAAACTCGCTGCCGGTCGGCCCTGGGTGCCCCAGGACCAAGTTTCTGAGCGACTCCCTTTGACAGAACATCGGCCGCGTGGTACAGTGCTTGTGAAAAGCAGCACGATGTGAACGCAAAGGAATAAGCGGGTATGGATAAGCCGGGCATTCCCAGGCCAACGTTGAGCCGGCTGCCGCTCTACCACCGCTTCCTGGCGCAGGTGAGCGAGGCGGGCCGGGCCGTGGTCTCGTCGGAGGAGATGGGGCGCGCGCTGAACCTGCCGGCGGCACAGATTCGCAAGGACCTCTCGTGCCTGGCCGAGTTTGGCCGGCCGGGCGTGGGCTACGAGGTGGCCGAGTTGTTGGCCAACCTGGAAGAGTTCCTGGGGCTGGCCAACGACAAGGAGGCCGTGGTGGTGGGTGCGGGGCGGCTGGGGCAGGCGCTGGCGAGCTACCCCGGCTTTGCCGCCTATGGCCTGCGCATCGTCGCGCTCTTTGATGTGGACCCTGCCAAGATCGGCCTCGAGGTGGCGGAGCGGCCGGTCTTTGCGCTGGAAAAGCTGGCCGACCTGGTGGGGCGGCTGCACATCCAGATGGGCATCATTACCGTGCCGGCCGCGGCGGCGCAGGCCGTGGCCGACGCCATGGTGGCCGCCGGCATCACGGTGATCTGGAATTTCGCGCCCGCCCGTGTGGGCGTGCCTGCGGGCATCTGGCTGGAGAGCGAAGACCTGGCGTCACACCTGGCGACGCTGTCGTATCACATCAAGCGCAGGGGCAGGAAGGCGTAGACAGGGAATCTGAACTACAGTGCGACGTCATTCGCCTGCCGCAGGGTTGCGGCAACCTTGAGGTACTCATCTGAAAACGCTCCCAGGCGCCGTAGCCTAGCCCCTTGTGGGCGTTTTCATCGCTTGTGGTGCCCTTGGGGGCATGTCGTCTGCTCTGAAAATGCTCCCAGGCGCCGTAGCCTAGCCCCTTGTGGGCGTTTTCATCGCTTGCGGTGCCCTTGGGGGCATGATGTCTGTTCAGAAACTTGGTCCTGTCATTGCGAGCGTAGCGAAGCAATCCCTTGGTTGCGAGCGCAGCGATGCAACTCCACGTCGGGCATCGGAGTTGCCTCGCTTCGCTCGCAACCTGGGGATTGCTTCGTCGGCGGCTGCGGTCGCCTCCTCGCAATGACAGGCCAAGGTTCTGTGCTGGTCACAGGGTTCGGAGACCCTGGGATACTCGCAATGACGGGCTGAGCAGTTGCCTGCGAAAAACGGACTCCGCGTCCTCTGCGGTTAGCCCATGAGAGGGTGGTAGCTGATGAAGGGCGGCGTGATTCAGACGAACGTGGCCCGGTGTCGCGACTGCTACTCGTGTGTGCGCGCCTGCTCGGTGAAGGCGGTGCGCGTGCAGGATGCGCAGGCGCAGGTGGTGCAGGAGCTGTGCATCGTCTGCGGCACCTGCGTGCGGGCCTGCCCACAGGGGGCCAAGCAGGTGCGCAACGACCGGTCGATCGTGGAGCAAGCGCTGGCCGAGGGACGGCCGGTGGTCGCGAGCGTGGCGCCGTCGGCGCCGGCCTTCTTTGATCTGACCTCGTTCGTGGCTATGGAGGAGGCGCTGCAGGCGCTGGGCTTTGCCGCCGCCGGCGAGACGGCGTTCGGCGCCGAGATGGTGGGCCGCGCCCATGGCCGCCTGCTGGCCGAGGGCGGCGGCGTGCGCCCGGTCATCGCCGCCGCCTGCCCGGTGGTGGTGAACCTGGTCGAGATGTACTATCCCGACCTGATCGTGCACCTGGCGCCCATCGTCTCGCCGATGATCGCCCATGGCCGCTGGCTCAGGCGGCACTACGGCCCCACGGCCTGCATTGTGTTCATCGGCCCATGCCTGGGCAAGAAGGGCGAGGTGCGCGCCGAGGGGCTGCAAGGCGCCGTCGACGCGGCGCTGACCTTTAGCGAGCTGGCCAAGTGGCTCAAGGAGCGCGGCATCGCCATCGCCCGCCCGGCTGAGCCGCCCGAGCCGGAGCCGGTGCGCCCGGCGGCCAGGCTCTTCCCGGTCGAAGGGGGCCTGGTGGGCACGGCGCGGCTGAGCACCGATATGCTGGCCGAGCACGTGATCACCGCCTCGGGGCTCGAGGCCTGCCGCGATGTGTTGGAGGGCATCCGCTCGGGTGCGCTCGAGGCTGGCCTGGCCGAGCTGATGGCCTGCGAGGGCGGCTGCATCAACGGCCCGGTGATGGCGGGGCTGCACCCCGTCTCGCTCTACCGGCAACGCCTGCTGGCCTATGCTGGCCGGCAGCAGCCGCAACCCTTGCCCACAGGCGCAGCCCGTAGGGGCGGTTCGGGAACCGCCCCCGGTTCGCGAACCGCCCTCCCCTCCGGCGACGAGGATTGGCCCGACCTCAGCCGCAGCTTCCACGACCGCAGCCAGCCGGTGCCCGAGTTCAGCGAGGAAGAGATCAGGGCAGCGCTGGCCATGGTGGAAAAATACTCGCCGCAGGACGAGCTGAACTGCGGCGCCTGCGGCTATCCGAGCTGCCGCGCCAAAGCCATCGCCGCGCTGCGCGGCATGGCCGAGTTGACGATGTGCATCCCCTACATGCGCAGCCGCGCCGAATCGCTCACCAACGTGGTCATGGACGCGGTGCCCAACGCCGTGCTCGTGGTCGACGAGCAACTGCACGTGCACGAAGCCTCGGCCTCGGCGCAGCGCATGTTCGGGCGCCACCGCGGCGAGATGCTGGGGCGACACCTGCGCGAGTTTGTGCCCGTGCTCACCCTCTTCCTGCAGGCGCAGGGGTCGGGCGAGATGGCCTGGAGCGAGAAGGTGCGCCTACGCGAGGGCCTGATTGTCGATATGGCCGTGGTGCCGGTGCCGGGCAAGGGCCTGCTGGTCTCGGTGCTGCGCGACATTACCGAGCACGAAGCGGCGCGGGCGGCGCTGGCCCACCTGCGCGCCGAGACGCTCGACCGCACCCAGGCGGTCATCAAAAAGCAGATGCGCGTGGCCCACGAGATTGCAGGGCTCTTGGGCGAGACGACTGCCGAGACCAAGGTGCTGCTGACCGAGCTGCGGCGCCTGCTGGAGAAGGATGAGGACGGTGAAGCAGCTCGTTGAGGTGGCCTACCGTTGCCTGGCCAAGCACGGCGAGGAACTGTGCGGCGACGCCGTGCGCCTCAAAGCCACACCGTCGTCGCTGATCGTGGGTCTCTCCGATGGGCTCGGCAGCGGCGTCAAGGCGCACATCCTGGCCACGCTGACGGTGACCATCGGCGTAGACATGCTCGAAAAGGGCGAGACGATCGACGAGGTCATCGAGACCCTCACCGACACCTTGCCCGAGTGCCAGGTGCGCCGGCTGGCGTACGCGACCTTTTCGGTGCTGATGGTGGAGCAGGGCCGGCGCGCCTACCTGGTGGAATACGACAACCCACCGCTCGTGCTGATCCGTGACAGGCAGCTCGTCAGCCTGCCGATGGTCGAGCGTGAGGTGGGCGGGCGCAGCATCCGCGAATGCAAGTTCGAGCTGCAAGAGGGCGACTATATGACCCTGGTGTCGGATGGCTACGTCCACGCCGGGGTGGGCGGGCTGTACAAGCTGGGCTGGGGCTGGAAGAACCTGGCCGTCTCGCTCACGCGCTGGGCGGCCACCGGCGGCGATGCCTACCAGTTGACCGGCGCCCTGGCGCGCACTTGCCTCAAGCTGTACGATGGCCGGCCGGGCGACGATGCTACCGCCGTGGGCATGAAGGTGCGCCGCCCCGTGCTGGCCACCATCCTTACCGGCCCACCCTCGCGGCCCGAGCTCGACCGCCAGACTGTGGAGCGCTTTATGGCTGCCGAGGGGCTCAAGGTCATCTGTGGCGGCACGACCGCGCAGGTGGCGGCGCGTGAGACGGGGCATACCCTGCGCGTGTTGCTCGAGCGCCGCCTGCCCGGAGTTGCCGCCCGCAAGGAAAAGATCCCTCCGATGGCGCGTCTGGAGGGGGTGGACCTGGTCACCGAAGGCATCATCACCCTGAGCAAGGCCTCCGAACGCCTGCAGGTCGCCGAGACCATCCACGACCTGCCCCCCGCGCACGACGGCGCGACCGAGCTGGCGCGGGTACTGCTGCGGGCCGACGTCCTGCACTTTATGGTCGGTGAGGCCATCAATCCCTACCAGCTCGCCGATGTGGTGCGCGGCAAGCCCATGCGCCAGGTGTACGTGGAGGAGCTCATCGCGCAGCTCGAAACGCGGGGCAAGGTGGTCACGGTCGAGCGCCTGTAGGACGGGCTTTCCAGCCCGTCAACGTGTCGCAACGGCGAGGGCTGGACAGGCTGGAAAGCCTGTCCCACAGGCCCGCAGGGCGGGCTTTCCAGCCCGTCAACGTGTCGCAACGGCGAGGGCTGGACAGGCTGGAAAGCCTATCCCACAGGCCCGTAGGGCGGGCCTTCCAGCCCGTCAACGTGTCGCAACGGCGAGGGCCGGACAGGCTGGAAAGCCTATCCCACAGGCCCGTAGGGCGGGCTTTCCAGCCCGTCAACGTGTCGCAACGGCGAGGGCTGGACAGGCTGGAAAGCCTGTCCCACTTGCGAACGAGGGCTGGCGTTTCGTAGTACAGACTTGGCAGTAGAGCTGCGAAAGGAGCGTATGGCCCACGGCACATTCGGCACGGCGATCAACTGTATGGACGGGCGGGTGCAGGAGCCGGTGACGCGCTGGCTGAAAGAGACCTACGGGCTCGACTATGTGGACATGATCACCGAGCCCGGGCCCGAGAAGGTGCTGGCCGAGGGCGGGCCGCAGACGGCGGCGTTCCTGGCCAAGGCGCGCATCTCGGTGCAGGCCCACGGCT
>Ga0116161_1000147_pt1 | contig 78906 bp, 57 predicted proteins | sample AD_JPNAS3_MetaG_FD_89877 | JGI IMG/M metagenome (GOLD analysis project Ga0116161, IMG submission 89877) | Active sludge microbial communities of municipal wastewater-treating anaerobic digesters from Japan - AD_JPNAS3_MetaG | ecosystem: Engineered > Bioreactor > Anaerobic > Digestate | place... | reverse complement strand
TTGGCCTTGAAGGATTCCGTAAATCGTCTACGCTTCTTGCTCATCGCTACCCTTTCTTTTGGGGTATTATAGCGATAAAGATTCCACCTTAGCCCGTGGTCCTAATTTTGGGGGGAACCGCATAGATAACTTTATCCGTGCCCGCATCATCCTGCTGGGCTATTCCGGGCTTAAGGGCAAGCCCTGAGAGAACAAACACAAGAAGACAGATTTCAGAAAATGCAACATGTTGTTTCAGCATTTTTCTATGAACTCCTTCATAAATACCTCTCCTGTGCCAGGCGAACCGGGCCTCGAAGACGGCCGGTGCATGCATCACAGGATTTTGCAATCATATCACATTTCTCCTTTTCTTTCCGACCTTCAGAAAAGCACCGTTCGCTGTTTTGTGACAGTACTGCACAGGCTGTATACTGATAGGTGTGCGTTCGCTCCAAAGCGTCATGTGGGCTTTATACGCAAAACCTTCCTGAGTATCAGGACGCTTTTTTCAAGTGAAAGAGAACCGTAGAGGTTTCCATGAAAGACATACCATCTTCCGATCCAGACAAGTCTAATCTGTCCCGAAGAGACATCTCCACCCTTTCCGTCCATGCCGGTGAAGAGCGATTCCGCTATGCGGATTCAATCACCACACCGATCGTTCAGACTTCCACCTATGCTTTTAAAAACACGGGGCATATTGAAGCCTACACCCGACACGGTGAAGCCCATTTTGAATACGGACGTTACGGCAACCCCACCGAAAAGGTGGCACAGGACAGGCTTGCCGCCATTTGCGGCGCTGAAGACTGCGTAGTGTTCGGCTCAGGCATGAGCGCCATCACCACGACCATTCTGGCTCTCGTAAAAAGCAGAGACCATATTATCATCACAGACGATGCGTACAAAAAAACACTGGAATTCTGCAGCGCATACCTGCAGCGCTTCGGTGTCGACTGCACAATAGTGCCTTTTGGTGACTATGCCGCACTGGAGAAAGCGATCCGCCCGCAGACCCGCTTTATCTTCAGCGAATCCCCCACCAACCCTTATCTGAATATTTTCGATCTGGAACGGCTGCGAGATCTTGCCAGGCGCTATAACCTGCTGACTTTAATCGACTCCACCTTCAGCACACCCTATAACCAGTGCCCGTTTGAATACGGCGTTGATATTGTTCTTCACAGCGCCACAAAATATCTTGCCGGACATAATGACATACTTGCCGGAGCGGTGCTCGGCAGAAAAGAACTGATAGAGGAAATTCGGGCGCTGCATAAAGCGATCGGCGGGGTAATCGATCCTCACTGCTCCTACCTGCTGCTGCGCGGTCTTAAAACTTTTGCCTTGCGCATGGAACGTCAGAATCAAAGCGGCATGGAAGTGGCGCGTTTTCTGGAAAACCATCCCAGAGTCAAACGGGTTTATTATCCCGGTCTGGAAAGTCACCCACAGCATGAAACAGCCAAAGCGCAGATGACCGGGTTTGGCAGCGTCATCTCCTTTGATATTAACGGTGATCTTGACGATGCAAAACGCTTTCTCGACAAATTAAAATTGTGCTACATTGCCCCCAGTCTGGGCGGTGTGGAAACACTGATCACTCACCCGGCGCTGGTCAGTTATTATTCAATCACCCGCGAGGAGCGCTATGCCCTGGGAATAACTGATTCCCTGCTTCGGTTGGCGGTAGGGATAGAAAATCCCGCTGATATTATTGCCGACTTGAATCAAGCGCTCCAATAATCCCGGATCGTCCGTTTCATCGGAAAAACGCTGGCTTTGAGCACAGGCAACGAAGCAGGACAGGCGTAACTTTTTGATGCGACAACAGGCGTTTTCCGTGTATAAGGATACACACCCCTCATGAAAAATACTTTCCTTCGGCGAATTAATGAACGTCCTTTCTGTCTGGACGGGGCGATGGGTACCATGATCCAACGGCTGGATCTGGATGAAACCGCATTTGGCGGCGGCGACTTTAAGATGCTGGTCGACCTGCTCTGCTTTTCCCGCGCCCGGGCGGTACGGGATATCCACGTCTCTTTTTTGGAAGCCGGCGCCGATGCAGTCGAAACCAATTCTTTCGGTTCCTCCCCCTTACGTCTGGCTGAGTACGATTTCACAAAATTACAATGCAACGATTTTGCCGATATTCCCGAAGGGCTCCATCTTCCGTCATTGTCCGTGACCGAATGGGCATACCATCTGAGCAAACGGGCGGCGGAAATAGCCTGCGATGCACGAAGACATTACAATGAAACGAGCGATGAGGCGGGACGCCCTCTCTTTGTCATCGGATCCATGGGACCCTCGAATCACGTGGTTTCCGCAACAACAGCAAATCTGCGCCGCGCCGACTTTGATCAGATCGCTGAAAACTTCAAAGCGCAGGCACTGGGACTGATTGACGGAGGTATCGATGTTTTTCTGTTTGAGACCCAGCAGGACATTCTGGAACTGAAGGCAGGCGTATTCGGAGTAAAAGCCGCAATGGCAGAGCGCAATGTTGACCTGCCCATTATGGCGCAGGTCACAGTGGATGCCTTCAGCCGCATGCAGATTTTCAACACGGACATACACGCCGCCATCGTAACCATGCAGGGTACAGGCATCGATGTGTTCGGAATCAACTGCTCCATCGGTCCGGATCTTATGGAAAAGACGGTGGAAAAGCTTGCCCGCTTTTCGCCCCTTCCCATTTCTGTCATTCCCAATGCCGGTCTGCCTGTCAGCGAAAACGGCAAAACCGTTTTCCGTTTTTCCCCTGAAGATTTCGCATCCTTTCTGGAACGCTTTGTTCGCGAGTATGGCGTTGCCATAGTCGGCGGCTGCTGCGGCACCACCCCGGAACACATCGCATGCGCAGCAAAAACACTCCGCGATGTTCCTCTTAAAAAACGTACGCCTGCTCCCGGTCTTTATGTTTCCGGCCCTCAAAAAGCGGTTTTGCTGGACAGCAGCGAAAACCTGATCCGCTTCGGAGAGCGACTTAACATACGAGGCTCCAAAAAAGTGCGGGATGCGGTGGAAAACGATGAAGGCATCAGGCATGAAGTGCTCGAGGAAGTAGTCCGCGAACAGGTTCAGGAGCTGGGCTGCCCTGTGATTGATGTATGTATGGATTCAAATCAGATTGATACCGTGTCGGCACTGAGTGAAGTGGCACATCAGCAGACCGTCGACTTTCAGGCCGCCATGTGCTTGGACTCCTTTCAGCCTGATGCGCTGGCAGCAGCGGTAAAATGTTATCCGGGCAGACCGATTCTCAACTCAATATCTTATGAAGAAAGTGCACCGGGTCTGCTGAAAATGGATGCCGTCATAGAAGCAACGCTGGGGCATGATCCTGTATTTGTAGCCCTGTGCACAGGACCCAAAGGTCCCGGTGCCACGGCAGCGGAAAAACGTGATCTTGCCGACAAGATCATTAGGCGCGCCCGTGAAAAATACGGCATCACGGAAGATCGGATTTTTGTTGATGTGAATGTTTTTCCCATCGGTGCCGAGAGCGATCCGGGACAGAATTTTGCTGTGGAAACACTGAAAGGCATCCGTCTGGTTAAAGAAGACTACCCGAATACCCGAACCATTCTCGGAGTGGGCAATCTGACCAACGGCCTTGCAGCAAAACCATATATGCGGCTGGTTCTTACTTCTGTCTTTCTTGACGAAGCGCGCAAAATGGGCCTTGATGCCGCTATTATCAATCCCAACCATTATCTCTTTGTTTCTGATCTGGATCCGACTGATTATGCTCTTGCAAAACGCATCATTCTCGAGCATGACATGGAGGCTTTTGAGACGCTGGAAGGCATTGCGGAAAACAAAAAGGGCGGTCCTAAAAAGCAAACAGTCAACTATGACACACTCGATAATGAGCGATCCATTACGGAAAAGATCAAGGACGGTTTTAAGGAACGCATCCCGGGCGACTTTGACTACAAGGGTCACAGCTACCATTATGAAGACAGAATAGTGCTTCAGATGCAGGATATTCTGGATCGGTGGGAACCCCTCGATTTCGTTAACCAGCGTCTGATGGCGGCGATGAAAGAATTGGGTGACGGTTTTGCCCGGGGCGAAGTCTCTCTTCCCCATCTTCTGCGCTCCGCCGATGTCATGCGCCAGGTGATGGGTTTTATAGAAGCCTATCTGCAGAACCATCAGAAGGTGGAGATGCCGGGTGCTGTGCGCCACAAAGGAGTTGTGGTGCTGGGCACTGTCTATCAGGATGTACATTCCATCGGCAAAGACCTGGCTCGCACGCTCCTGGAAAACTACGGCTACAAAGTGATTGACCTCGGAGTCATGACCCCGCTGCAGCAGTATATTGATACAGCCTTGGAGCATAACGCCCAGGCGATCGGCATGTCAGCGCTTCTGGTTCAGACCTCCAACCACATGATTACCGTAGCCAGAATGATGAAGGAACAGGGCATTTCACTGCCCCTTCTTGTCGGCGGTGCTCCTGTGAGCGACCGTCATGCTGCCTATGTCGGGCTGGCAGGCGAAGATGATCCGGAAAAAATGCTCGGCTCTGTTTTTTATTGCCGTACAGCCATGGACGGCGTAAATGTAATGAATAAAATCGTGGACGAAAACACAGGTCCTGCGTTTTACGAGGATAACCGCCAGAAACTGATCCGGAAATTCAAGCAGGCGCAAAAACGACAGGAAGTGGAGGCCGGACTTTTCGCAACCCTTCCCCGTCGCGTGATTCAGCCTGTACGTCGGGACCCCGCCTTCCCTTTCTTCAGAAGCCGGGTTTACAAATACCCTTTGACCGAATTTGCCGGGCAGCTGGACAGGCATACTCTTTTTTCGCTTAACTGGCGCTTCGGCGGCGCATCAGGCTGGAGTCGCTTCGGGCAGAGCGAAAAGGATCTGGAAACGCTCCTGCAGCAGTGGGTAGTGGAAGCGACAGAAAAAGGATGGCTACAGCCTCAGGGGGCACTGGGACTCTTTCCCTGTTACCGTGAGGAAGATACGGTTGTTATTCTCGATCCGGACGAGCACAGGCAAGAAATAGCCCGCCTGCCTTTTACCGTTGTGATTGGCGGCGGCAATGAAGACCTCGTTTCCGGTGCGCAGTATTTTTCCGAAAAAAGCGACGGCACTTTTGACATCATCGGCATTCAGCTGACTACAGCCGGCGCACAGGTGGAATCTGTGATCGACGACTTCAAAAGCAAAGATGATTTTGAATCGGCGCTATTTCTGCAGGGATTATCCAACCGCATTGCTGAAGACATGGCAGATCATGTTCATGCGAAAGCCAGAGAGCTGGTCGGTGTTGCCGAAAACTGCGGGCAGCGCTGGTCACCGGGCTATCCCGGCCTGCGCGACATCCAGTTGAATGGTGTCATACACAAAATACTGGACGGTGAAAAACTGTTGGGTGTGCAGGTTGCGGAATCCGGCGAATTTCTTCCGACAGGCACAACCGGCGCTGCGGTCTCCTTCCACCCGGAGGCGCGCTATATCTGAAGCGATAACGGTCGGCTCGTGGTAAAATAATGAAGAAAACCTTTCGAGGAGGTCATACCATGAAAGCACTGGCAATCAGCGGAAGCGCCCGAGTCAATGGAAACACGGAAAACGTCCTGAATATCTGTCTTGAAGTGCTTTCCGATGCAGGCATCCCCGGGGAACTGATCCGCCTGGCGGCGAGCCCCGTGCGGCCCTGCACTGCATGCGGCACCTGCTTCAAACGGAAAGACAACACCTGCATTCAGCAGGACGACGCCTTTCATGATATTTACAACAAAATGCGGGAAGCAGATATCCTGCTCGTCGGATCTCCTGTTTATTTCGGATCTGCCACAGCCGATCTGACCGCACTGCTGGATCGTGCGGGCTATGTAGGACGCGCCAACGGAAATGTCTTTTCCCGAAAATTGGGAGGCCCTGTTGTGGTTGCACGCCGTGCCGGGCAAAATTTCACCCTCGCTCAGCTTCTCTTCTGGTTCATGATCATGGATATGATCGTTCCCGGCAGCTCTTACTGGAATGTTGGCTTCGGTCGTGCTCAGGGTGAAGTGCTGGAAGACACGGAAGGAATCGAAACAGTGCGCCACTTTGCGGAGAATCTTGTCTGGCTTGCCCGGAAACTCAACGCCTGATCTTCTTTTGTATCCTCAGCCTATTTTTTGGGTGGTACAGTCGGAATTCGAAGCAGGTGAGACAGGGCAACAATATAAGAGGCGTTGTTATTCAGTGAAAAGCCCCGGTACGCCTTCCAGTCTTTTTCACCCGTTTCCGGGAATGCGGGTATGTCCGTCTGTGCATTCACAGGACCTATGCCATGCATCACAGCGCCCGGGATCAGAAACTCTTTTTCTCCCGCATCTGCCACAAGACAGGCATCCATCGGGTTATTGCCCCAGATCCAGTTAAACTGGCTGCACACAAACCGCAGATATCGCCTGTCTGCTGTATAACGGTATGCCTGGGCTGCTATTTCCGCAGCAGAAAGCACGCGGACTGTGTTGCCCCGACAGATCTGCGCACCTTCTTTCTCAAGGAGAAAAAAACCGGCCTCGTGCGGCTGTGCCCCCTGGGGCAGATCATAAGCATTTTTGGCGCTTTGCAGCAATATATCCGCTGATTTTCCAAACTGCTCCCGTGCGAAAGGCGACACGGTATCAGCGGACAGGCTTTCATAGGTGAGCATGGATTCCACACGGTCCAGAGTAATGCCGGGCACATGGGCGGCGGCGTACTCAAAATAGCGTTCCTCCTGTGTGGCGACGTAGAGATCCAGGGCAGCATAAAATGTCCATGGATCTGAAGGAGAAGATTCCAGTTGCTTTTCCATCATGAGGCAAGCAGCCTTCAGAATAGTATCGCTCCCCCTTCCCGTGCGGGCAATACAGGTTAATGCATTTAAAAAGCGATTTTGCACATGAGGTTCGTCAGAGAGTAAAGGGCTTTTCCCGAGCACATAATCGGCTGTTTTTTCGGCTCCATAAAATACTTCTTCTTCCAGTGCGGTAAGAACGGGGCTGTCTGCAAAGCGTACATACAGAAAGCTCCAGGAACGTGCGAGATTCCACAGAAGCTCTCCATCAGTCGCCGGATTCTCTCCGGTTTCATTCCAGAGGTGCAGGTGTCCGTCGGGATTATTTTCTTCACTCCGCATCGCTTTAAAGGGCAGAAGTGCAGGTAAAAAAGCACGGTTCCACAGAACCTGATATCGGATAAAGATTTCCCTGGATACCGGCTCACACTGATCACACTGCACCTCTATGGTAAATACGCCTTCGTCCTGAAAGTCTGAAAAATCTCCCTGATAGTAATAACCGGGCCAGGGAACCCCGCCATGTCCGGTTATAAGTTCAGCACCGGACAGCTGCCCCTGAAAACATTTTTTATCCGTATCGTCTTTGATCACAAAAGTTGCCTGCGAAGCACGGAAATTGGTGTGCACGGAAAAGGTTTTCGGCCATTCAGGTTCGTAACCGAGGCGGCTTGCCGTCAGGGTAATTTCAGGAGTATAGGAAAGTGCTGCGTTCAGAAGAATGGAGTGCCAGCGGGCGGGCTGCCCGGAATCCTGATTGCAGAGGGCAAGCCGAACGGCATCGGCGTTTTCCGGAACCTCCATCTCGGCAAGATTGAACCGGAAGTGCTGATCTTTCTGAAGTTCTAAACGAAGAAAAGTATCCTGTTTGAGAACTGTCTGCTTCGAGAGCCATAAAAGGCTTACTGACACACGCTCTGAGCCATCCCCCAGCACTGCACCGGACAAAAAGGAGGTATTGGCGTCTACGGGAAAACTTTCAGACACCCAGACCGTATCTGGCGGCATTGTTAATGAACCGTCTTCATTGGGCTGCAACGCATCGGATTCGGATATTTCCAAGGCATCCAGCCAGACATGCACCGGATCGGAAGCCTTCCCCTGCTTCCACAGTTTAAATGCTCCCTGAGCTGCCGCAAAAGAGGGACTGCTGATATTCAGCAAATCTGCAGTTGTATCAAGAAGGGTACCGTCTTCCTCTCCTTCGGTGGAATAGGCAAGCATCGGGGCTGCTAAAAGAAAAAGTGCGGTCAGAAAAAAGCAGGATTTATTTTTCGCCATTTCGAAAGAACTCCGGAATTATCTGTAATAAGAGGAAAGCGGTATGCGAAACTTGCACCAGCCTTTTGGAAGATAGTGTTTACTTGTGGATAATAACATGATATAAGACAAACTCCCAAGCACCACCATGCCTCTCTGTCCCCCAGGCATCTTACAGGAGATATACCGCCATGCTGTTCGCGTTTCTCATGCCTCTTTTCAGCCTGTCCGCCGTTTCAGTGCTGCAGCAATGGAACTTTTCAGATCCTGAAGTCTGCAATGCCTGGGAGGCGAATACGCATATTGAAAACATTCAGTGTGCCGACGGCATGCTGCAGGGGAAAACAGTCAGCTGGGATCCTTTCTTCCGTTGTTCCGCCCTTGCCATTCCTGCACGATCGGGGCAATATATCCGTCTGCGCATGAAAGCGGATGTTTCCGGCAGAGGACAACTTTTCTGGACAGGTGCTTCCGATGGGCAATACGGGGGATTCGAAGAAAGGAAATCAACCCATTTTCAGATACCCGTCACCGACGGACTGGAAGACATTTATCTGTTCCCTTTCTGGCAGACAGAAGAAACTATCAGACAATTACGGCTTGACCTGTATGACGGGCTGCAGTTCGGCATTGCTGAAATTGCTGTTCTGGAAAACCTTCAAAGTGCCCCCCTTCCCGAAGATACAGCGTGGGCTTTTACTGATTCGGGTGAAGCCCCCGGCTGGCTCACACTGAACCGCGCCTCCCTTCTGGTGAGCCCGCCTCTGGAGATTGCGACAGACAAAATGAAATGGGTGATTCTGGAAGCATCCGCCCGCAAAGACTGTGCGTTGGATCTTTTCTGGTCAACCGATACAATCGCAGGCGCTCAGAAAGAAACCGTCTATCTTCGACACAATGACGGAGCTGCCCGCCGGTATTATATTCATCCTGCAGACAGCAGGTTCTGGCAGGGAAAACTTGTCGGGCTCTATCTGAGCATCCCGCCCAACAGCAGCATCTCGATACGAAGCATCTCCCTGTCGCCGGAAGCAGACGGGACTCCTGAACTGGAACTGACTTATTTCGGCTTTGAAGATGCCGTGAGCCGCGCCGGAAGACCGGAAAAAGTTCTAGCTCAATTCACCAATGCAGGCGGCGGAGAAGCAGTCATCGAAAATGTCCGGCTGGACACGTCTGAAGGGATGCGTGTGCGGGGATCTGTAAGCAGTGACGCCACGCCGCTGCTGCGCCATGGCGAGACCTGCGAGATACATGGCACAGTAATCAGCGATGAAGCCGGCGATAAAACACTGTCTCTGTTCTGGAACAACGATACTGGCACAGCAGACACAGTACTTTCTTTTGCCCCCGCCCTGAAGGGAACCGCTGCGTATGTGCCTCAGCCTGTCCCCGTTGAAACAACGCGATCCATTCTGGCTTACTATTTTCCCGGATGGGAAAAAAACTCGAAATGGGACTGTATCAGAAAAACGGCCCCAGTGCGCAAACCGCTTCTGGGCTACTACGATGAATCCCGGGTTGAATGCGTCGACTGGCAGATCAAGTGGGCGGTTGAAAACGGTATCTCCTGCTTTCTGGTTGACTGGTACTGGTGCCAGGGCCGCGAGCACCTGAAGCATTGGTTTGAGGCGTATAGAAACGCAAAATACAGAGATTACCTGCAGGTTGCCATCATGTGGGCAAACCACAATCCTCCCAATACGCACAGCCGGGAAGACTGGCGGGCAGTGACACAGGAATGGATTGATCATTACTTCACACTGGACAGTTATTATCGGATCAAAGGAAAACCGGCTGTGTTCATTTGGAACGCGGAGGGGATCCGCCACGATCTGGGCGGAAGCAGAGAATCTGCTGCTGCATTGGCGGAATCGCAGGATATGGCACGGGCAGCCGGATTTGAAGGAATCGAATTTGTTTCGATTCAATTGGGTGCAATGCGGCACGAAGTGGATATGCTGAAAGCAGAAGGATATGGCGGACATACCAGTTATCATGAATGGGGCAACGCGCTGGAACTTGCGTCTTCACCCGCTCTGGCACGCTTTTCCGATCTGGTAGCATCAGGGCCGATTTACTGGGAAAAGCGTCGGGCACTTTCCGACGGTATAGACTATTATCCGCTGGTGGAAACAGGATGGGATTCCCGTCCCTGGCATGGTAACAGCGCCACGGTTTTCCATGGGCGTACCGTGGAAGGCTTCACAGCGCTGCTGAAAGCCGCCCGGGATTATTGCGACAGACACAACCAGAACACGATTATTCTGGGACCTGTCAATGAATGGGGCGAAGGCAGCTACATTGAGCCCTGCCTGGAATACGGCTTTTCCATGTATGAAGCGATCCGGGCATGTTTCGGCAAAGGCGATCCGGCTTCCTGGCCTCAAAACAAAGGCCCCAAAGACATGTCTCTGGGACCTTATGACTATACTGCTTCCGATGCGGCGAATTGATTCTTCTGCACCGTTTTATTTAGCCGAGCAGTTTTGTGATGCCGGGCCGGAAGGTCGGGTAAGAACCGTCTTCTCCCGGCAGCACCGGCGGCTCCATGTCATCGTTACACGCCTCCGGTCGGGGTCCGAAGGAAAAATCGGACTGGCTGATTTTATCCCAGTAAATTTCTTCGCCTGTATAGCAGGATATCTGACCCATGATCCCCATCAGCGTGCTTTGTGCCATGTAGGCACCGTTGTTCACGGGTTCACCGGAGCGGATGGCACGGAAGAGAACGTCATGCTCCACCTGATAAGGATTGCAGGAGCCCTTCCATTTCCACGCCTTGTCACCCCAGATTTCAGTGCCCAACAGAGAGGCCTTGCCTTTGGTCCCGTAAACGATGCTTGAGTTATCGTTGAAGCAGTTATCCGTCGTACGACAGAAGGCAAAAACCTTGACTCCATTTTCATATTCATACACCACGGAGTGGTGATCGAATACGGTACCGTAAATGTGATCTGTCATCGTGGAACGTCCGCCGAGACCATGGCATTTGAGCGGCGGCACATCGTGCATCACCCAGGATACCCTGTCAAGGTTATGCACCAGGGATTGCGGCACATCATCTCCGGACAACCAGGTAAAATGATACTGGGTACTGCACTGCCACTGGAGTTCCGACATCCAGGGCTCGCGCTGAGTGACCGCATAAGGCGCACGGAGGAAGTTCTCCTCAAACGAGATGATTTCTCCGATATCCCCGTCATAAATCCGTTGAATCGTTTCCGCATAGCCGCTGTGATACCGGCTCTGCAGACCGGAAACAAGACACAATTTTTTCTCTTCAGCCAGTGCCGCCGCTTTTTTCAGCGTCTGGATGCCCAGTGGATCGATGCCGTGCGGCTTCTCCACAAACACATGCTTGCCCGCCTCCAGCGCCTGCAGAGCATACCAGGGATGAAATTTAGCGGCGCAGGCAATCAGCACTACATCGGAAGCCTCAATGACATGGCGGTATCCGCCAAGCCCGGCAAAACAATGGTCATCGTCCACGGCAATCCTGTCCTGAAACTGCTGCGTCAGCCGTTTCCGTTTCTCCTGTATCCGATCAGGAATCACATCGCACATGGCTACCAGACGGGTTCCGGGATCAGCAGTCAGCGCTTCCACGGCCGCACCTGTGCAGCGGCTTCCGCATCCGATCATGCCTATTCTGATAATGTCGCTTCCTGCTGCCCGGACATTGCGCGGAACAGCCGCACCAGCAACAGCCGCAGATGCAAGCACCGCCGCGTTTTTCATAAAGTCGCGCCGTGTCGTTTCAGATTTCTTATTCATCATTTACCCTTCTTCGGTTTTGCTTTTCATCTCCGATTCAGACAACAACCGGCATGCCTGAAAAAGGCATTCACGTTTATTAAAGGCTCCATCCTTCACGCATGACCGGCGTGATGAGATGTTCGTGCTCAGGTGCATTGGGAAATTTCATACTTTCCGCATCCCAGAGGAGTTTGCAGTCCGCTTTGATGGCAGCAATGCCGAGGGTTACAATTTCGGTCAGCGGACCGGCATAATCAAAATTGGACCAGGCGGTTCCCTCACCGCGGCAGGCCAGAACCCATTCTTTATAATGCCCGACCGACCGCGGCAATGTTGGCTTCGGCATCGTATATGCCTCCATTTTAGACGCAGGAAGAAGCTGCGGATCTTTGCCATAGCAACCGCACAAAAGGATGCCTTCATCGCCCATAAACAGAACACCGCCGTCCCCGTCTCCCATCGGTTTATCCGGCGCGAGAGCATCGGGTCGCGTGGGCCGCAGCCCGCCATCGCTCCATATGACAGTAACAGGCGGCATCCCTTTCCGTTCAGGGAATTTCCAGCGAAGATACGCACCTGCCGTGGTTGTTTCCGGATGCACTTTCCATACCGGCATTTCTCCGCCGAAAGGGGTTGCTTTGGAATTGAGTTTTACCGAAGTTGCCTCCACTGATTCCGGCGCTCCCAGATGAAGCGACCAGACTACAGGATCGAGAATATGACATGCCATATCGCCCAGAGCACCCGATCCGAAATCCCACCAGCCCCGCCAGATAAAGGGATGATAGGCAGGATGCCAGGGGCGCCACGGTGCCGGGCCCAGCCACAGATCCCAATCCATGCCTTCAGGCACGGGAGGCTCATCTTCCGGCCGGTCGATGCCATAGGGCCACCAGCCGCCCGGGCGGTTCGCCCAGGCATGCACTTCCCGGACAGCACCGATTGCACCGTCCCAGATCATTTCGCAAAGGCGCCGTATATCTTCCATGCCATGCCCCCAGTTGCCCATTTGCGTGGCAACACCGGCTGCATGTGCCTCTTCCCGCATCATGCGCACCTCTTTTAAAGAATGGCCGAGGGGCTTTTCACAAAACACATGTTTCCCCTTGCGGATGGCTGCAAGCGCAGCAACAGCATGAATATGATCGGGTGCGGTAATTACAACGGCATCAATATCCGGGCGCTCTTCCAGCATCTCCCGGAAATCGGTATAACCTGCACAGCCCCCTTTTTCCGGGCCGCTGTAGTCATAATATTGATTGACCATGCGTCGGGCCGGCTCTCTGCCGCAAATACCGCGCTGCATATACTGACCCTCTTTAAAAGGATCGCACACTGCCACCACACGGGCATTTTTGTCCTGCATGAACACTTCCGTATTGTACAGCCCCTGCCAGCCGGTGCCGATGCAGGCAATATTAATTTTATCGTTGACAGAAGGCCCGTCCCCCCGGGCGCAACCGATGGAGAAAAGAGAGCCCAGCGAAATTGCTGATGCGCTTTGGATAAAACTTCGTCGTGTAATGCCGGTCGGACTGGAAGCCTTCAATTTTGCCATCTTCATTCCTCCTTTGCAGCGACTAACCGCTTTTTGACCTCCATCAAAATACAGAGCACCCGTACATTCACTCGAGCACTTCTATGTTACCATACTCCCGGAGCGTCTATTTTTGCAACAATTGGGCGGGTTCGCGACTGCCCTTCTTTTCCGACAGATATAATGGCGTCATTTGAACTGTATCAAAGTACAGGAACTCATTGTGGATACATTCTTTTCAGCGTGTATAGCTCTTCTGTTCACTACCTGCAGCTGCGACCTTGCAAGCCATATCACCACGAGTCCTAGCGGACATTGGGTGGAATATGAAGGCAGAACGCTCATGCTCGTCGGCGATAGCGGGACACAGTGCGTACTGCAGAACGCCAATCTGAATTACCGTGCCTGGATCGATGACTGTGCGGAACGGGGCATTCCTATGATCCATGTGTGGTCTTTTATGGCGCCCCGACAAAAGTCAGATGGAAGCGAACTGGAAGAGCGCTGGAAGTATGTCTACCCGGGACTGACTCCCTGGAGGCGACATTCTGGTGGACAGCCCGCACATGATCAGCTGCCCCGTTGGAATCTTCAACTCTTTGATGACGGTGCGGACGGCGCACTGGATCATTACTGGCCACGTGCCCGGGATCTTTGCGCCTATGCCCGAAGTAAAAAAATACTGGTCGGTTACACCGTGTTTACCGGATGGATCAAAGGCAATGCCAACGCCTGGGCCTACCACCCGTTCAATAAAGTCAATGGCGGTCATCTCGATCGCAATTTGCCCGATGGAGTAACCATCGCGACACCAGGGCAGGAGATCTGGAACAAAGACTGGCAGGAAGACTGGAGCACTGCAGAAAAAACACAGTGGATCTGGGAACGTTTCGCTCTGAAAGCCATTGAGGAACTTAACCCCTTCGGTAATGTCTTTTTTGTTTTTTTCGATGAACACTCTTATACAGAAGGCAATATGGGTGATCACTTCCTTCAGTTTTTTAAAAAAAGAAATGCGTTATGGATGGACTGGGCGCCACGTCGGCAGCAGGTGGACTTTGTATTGAATGATACAAACGACCGACCCGACAAAAACAGTCTTTCAGTAGCGGGCTTTTTTCAAAACCTGCTCGCCCTTATTTCCTTCTGGAAGGAGGTCCCTATAGGGGTGCGGACGTTCGCACAAGTATGTGGACTTTTGCCATGGGCGGCGGACATTACAGTTATCATGGCGATACAGAACAGGAAACACCGCAAACAGGTATTGTCGGCTACGATCCGCTGGTGCCCGGCGGAGACAAAGGTATGGAACGACGGGACTGGCTCGGACATATGAGCCGCTTTTTTAATGACAGGATTGTAAATCTCGACCGGATGGCACCGCACAACGAGCTTGTCAGTGAAGGTGTTTTCTGCATGGCTGCCCCCGGTCAGGAATATGCCCTCTATTTCACATCGGACAGCCCGCGTAATACTTCCCTGAAACTGCCATCCGGCAGCATTGAAGCAACGGTCACTTTCTGCAATCCCCGAACAGGAAAAGAATCGGCACCTGTTGCAGTGGCAGTTGAGCAAGAATTACAGCTCTCCGCACCCGATGAACAGGACTGGGCTGTCCATGTTCTTTGCCGATGAATTGAGGCACCGGAGCGGTCTACAGCAGCTTCAGAAATTTATGATGTCCTGCCGGAAAAGGATATTGATCAAAAGAGTCCGGAGTCACCCATCGGTATTCCGTATGCGCATCTGAACAGATTCGCCGCTTTACCGCCGTACATCGGTACACATGGAGCGTTACCTTAAAATGGGTGTAGGCATGGCGCACAACAGCGACCAGTCCGCCCGGCACGACCTTTAGACGCAGCATCTCCTCCCCTATTCTGCGCAAAGCATCCTCGCAGCCTTCAGTCTTCTGAATGCGGTCGCCGGGAAATTCCCAGAGTCCTCCGAGAAAACCCTGAGACGGCCTTTTGCCGATAAGATAAGCGTCCTGATTTGCTATGACCGCCACCACCATTTCATGATGCGGTACAACTTTTTTGGGGGTGCGGTGCGGGAGTGTATCCTGAAGGCTGGCGGAAAATGCACGGCAGTGCCGCTGTACCGGACAACTGAAACACAAGGGCCCGGCAGGGATGCAGACGCGGGCACCCAATTCCATCATTGCCTGATTGTGATCGCCGGGTCTCTTCACGTTCAAGGTTGCAGCAGCCAGCTCCCACAGGCGCTTGTCCGTGGCAGGCAGATCAATAGACTCCACAAGAGCATACAAACGGGCGAGAACCCTTTTGATATTACCGTCAAGAACCGGAACAGGAACACCAAAAGCAATGCTTGCAATGGCGCCGGCGGTATATTTTCCGATGCCCGGCAGCAGCTGCAGCACTTCCGGACTTTCAGGAAAACGTCCATGATACTGGTCTGTCAGAATTTGTGCTGTCCGGTACAGATTACGGGCACGGCTGTAATAGCCCAACCCTTCCCACTGCTTCAGCACCGCTTCTTCCGTTGCCTGCGCCAGGGTCTGCAGATCAGGAAAACGCTTGAGAAAGCGTTCATAATACGGAGTCCCCTGATCTATGCGGGTCTGCTGCATCATGATTTCTGAAAGCCAGATGCAATAAGGATCCTGCGTGCGGCGCCAGGGAAGATCACGCGCCTCTGCATCGTACCATTGCAGCAGGGCTGCATGAAATTTTGTTCTTCCGTGTCTCATAAAACCATCAGGGGGGCTCAGGGCATATCGGCATTGAGCACTTTGATGCGGATATTCCGGAATGCCACATAATCATGATGATCCTGCAGACCGATAAATCCACGGCGCAGCCGGTACTTCAATTCCTCAATATCATCGAAATTCACGTCCTGCACAACAATGCCATTCAATGTAGCTTTATAACGGGGACCATCCAGGATGATTTCGACACTATTCCACTCCCCTTCTTTTTTTACAGCCAGTGCCTGCGCAGGCAGAACATCGTAAATGGCACCGGTGCTGGTGCTGTGGGGCTCAGTCAGATCGGAGTCAGCCATCAGCTGAAATTCAAAGCCCAGTTTGGATTGGCGTGCGGCACGGGGAACCCGCAGATGAATACCGCTGTTAGTGCCCGGTTCACGCTGCATGTATTCAAGACGGAGAATAAAATCAGCATAGCGGTCACGGGTGATCAACCCTCCCGCTCCGCTCTGGTAGCATTCAATCCAGCCCTCTTCATTTACACGAAAAGAATCCTTGTCGTGCTTGTAATTCCACCAGTTATCCAGATCTTTTCCGTTAAAAAGAGAAATAAAACCCTCAGCCCGTTCCTCTTCGCTGAGACGGCTGTTGTCGGGCACCCAGGGCCGTTTTTCCACATCGTTGGTATACGCCTCTTCGAGCAAAGCAAAAGTCGCCTCCTCTGCGGGAAGAAGATAATTCACATTACCCCAGGGATTCTCCGGCAAAGCATTTACAAGAAAAAACAGTCCGCTGTCGCCCGCTTCAGCCGGATCCGCTGTTACTTTCACATCACCGTTCTCCGATGATGCGACAAGTAATGAAGGCGCATATTTTTTGAATTCCCGGGCAAGAAAAGGCGCATCCGGTCCGTCTATCCAGTATAAAGCCAGTTGCTCGTCAGCCAGCGCCAGCGCTGCCGTGCGCACCGCATTGCTTCGGAATGCGCTGTCTCCCTCCTGGCCGGGCACACGCACCACCAGCACCATACTCTGGTCTTTGGCACGCAGTGCATAGGTGGAAACAGTCTCTACCGCCGAAGGATCCAGAAATTTTCCGTCTTCAGAAAAGCCGAAAAGATCAAAAGCAACGGCATTGGCGCCGGCTTCCCCTATCCGCGCCATGGCAGGAACCATATGGCAGAGTGCTGTTCCTTTTGCACCCAGCTCAGGCTCATATACGGCACGCACTGTAAAACTGGAATCACGCCGATAAATCTGCCCGGACTCCACTTTCAGGCGATCCTTATTCAAATCCGAAGTAAGTGAGGCGCACCCGTTCATCAGCACAGAAAGAACAGCCAGAGTCAGAAAAAGGTAAACATATCGCATAAAACAAACCCTTCCGCCTTCTCCAGCGAAGGCGTTGCAAAGAACAACCTGTAAAATCTAACTATAGCAAAATCCGGCAGCCAATAAAAGGTTTAATTATCAGGAGGCTGCAGGTCGCTTTTCATAAATATCCGGATACAAAAACTCCTGCAAGGTGGACTTTTTAGAGGAAGAAGATTATTATACTGTTGATAAGATCCCATAGTGGCACATCGACAGACAACAGAACTCCGGACAGTGTAAAAAAAAACAGCAAGGATTTTTGCTTTTTATGGCTTCCTCTCTGGCATTGCATCTGACCAAATGGATACTGGATCTGTCCAGCAGGCTGATCAAGGCAAAGGTACGGCTGCACAATGCTGAAGTCATTGATCCGACTGCGAGCATCATCTTTGTTGCCAACCACTTCACGCGTCTTGAAACGATTCTGCTTCCCTGGCTCATCCATCAGCATACCGGGCTGACCCCGGGCTCTCTCGCCGATGCAGCGCTTTTTCAAGGGAGAATCGGCTCTTTTTTGAAGGCAACAGGATCCATTTCAACAGAAAACCCCGACCGGGACAGCCTCATCATTCGCGCGCTCCTGCGTGGAGATCACCCGTGGATTATTTTCCCGGAAGGTGCCATGATCAAGGACAAAAAGACGCGGAGCCAGTCGGGTGAATTTGAAATTTTCGACGGAAACAGAAAACGTCCGCCCCACAGCGGAGCCGCCGCACTGGCACTTCGCGCCGCCTATTACCAGACCAAACTGCAATGCCTCCACAAGAGGGAGGACGAAAGCGACCTGGCAAAAGCGCTCCGGAAATTCGATATAGAAAACTCATCCGACATTTCCAACCGGAAAATAGTCCTCATACCAACCAACATCACCTATTACCCCATCCGCGCCCGTGAAAATATTTTTCTGAAAGCAGCGCGGCTGATGGCGCCTGACCTGAGCAGCCGCTCTCTCAGCGAGTTATCTGTTGAAGGCACCGTTCTTTCCGAGGATACGGACATCGACATTCGCTTTGGCGAACCTATAGAAGTGCTTCGCTATCTGGAAAAACCGGAGTATGCCTCTTTTATGTCGTGCAGCCTGAATGATCTGGAAAGTCTGGAGTCAAATCCCAAACAGATGCTTCAGGATGTGGCTCTCCAGATCACCAACAGGTACATGGATGAGATATACAAAAATACTACGATCAACATCGACCATATTCTGGCTGAGATCATACGGCAGCAGCCCGACGACCGGATTTTAAGCGAGCGCGGCTACAGAGAGCGTGCCTATCTCTGTATACACCGGATCCTCCGATCCGACTGTCAAGTGCATCCCGATCTGAGCGATCAATGTCAGCGCCTCATTTATGACGAACCTCACGAGGCATTCACCTCCTTTATGGACATGGCGGTGCAAACCGGTTTTATATCGCCGGTAAAAAGAGGATTTAAACGCTGCCCCCGCTATATCATGCTTACGCCCACTTTTCATGAAATGCCCCGCGATGCGACTCCTGAAGTTATCGCCAACGAATTTGAGGCCGTAAGGAGCATTCCCCCTTCGGTTCGCCGCATTGCTTTCGCACCGGATTTTCTGATAAAAGCCGCATTACGTCGCCATCTTGTCCGCCTGGACCGGGAAGACTTCGAAGAAGACTATGCCCGGTTTTACCAACCGGCGGAAAGCAAACCTCCCTGGGTAGGGCGTCCCTTTCTGCTGCGCCCCTGGCGCATCCGGGGCGGAGTGGTGCTTGCGCACGGCTACATGGCGGCACCGTTGGAAATCCGTGCCCTTGCAGAACATCTGTGCCGCGCCGGTTATGCCGTCTACGGTGTACGCCTCAAAGGGCATGGCACAGCACCCGAGGATCTGGAGCAAAGGCAGTGGGAAGAATGGTATGCATCACTGAACCGTGGCTATGCTGTAATGCGAACGATAACCAACCATATCGTGGTAGGCGGATTTTCGACGGGCGGTTGTCTGGCACTGCTGGCGGGGGCACAAAAGCTTTCACATATCAAAGCAATATTCACGATTTGTGCACCCCTGCATGTCCGCAGCTACTCCATCCGGCTGGTGCCCTCCATCGTCACCGTAAATACACTGCTTAAAAAACTCGGACAGAAGCAGTATGCCAAGGAGTATGTGGACAATAATCCGGAAAACAAACATATCAATTACACACGCAACCCCTTGACTGGAGTTAAGGAACTCAAAGCGGTTATGGCGGCTGCCGCCGAAGTCCTGCTGCGCGTGCAGCAACCCACGCTTGTCATACAGGCTTCCAAGGACACTACCGTTGATCCGTCCAGCGGTCCGGAAATATTTGAGGGTCTGGGTGCAGTCGACAAACAGCTGACACTCTTTGAACGGCGCCGTCATGGTATAATAAATGGTGAAGGAAGTCCGGAAGTATTTGTACAGGTGGAACAATTCCTGCACCGTACCCATAAACAGGCGCAGTCTCGGCAGTACTGGCAATTCGGCAGGCGTCTGGGAAGATTTTTTTATCGCCGGAAATCGGAGTCTGAAAATGAAGTTCAGGAAGTGCAGCCATCCGATGCGGAAGAAATAATAGAAGAAGAAAAGGAAAACTATTGACACTTTACCATGGTTTATGTTAGTTTTTAGGGTAATGGATTATGGCTGTTTAGACTGTCGTGCCTCTTTGTTGTTAAAATAACGGCCACAACATAGGTACCGCTAACAGTTTTGTAACGGTTTCGAACTCATTTTCGGGACACGCAACCTAAAACAGTATGGGCGCCTGCAAATGCGCCACAGGAATCAGCGTCATGCGGAAACATATTCTCTTCATTATTGTGCCGGTGTTGGCTATTTCTTGTGTGCTGTGTCCTCCGGATGCACAGGCCTGGGGACCTAAAGCCATGCGCAGTATTACTGCCATGAGCCTGCAGGTTCTTAAAAACGATTACTCCGATGTCTTCCGTCCGGGCGGTATCGTGGGCGTAAATTTTGAAAAAGACGTCTTAAGCGGATCAGCCGATGGCTGGCAGATTCTCGCCAAATTTACCCCACTGAATTCAGACGCCGAAGTGGTGGAGGCGGTTGCCAGCGAGATTCAGCTGCTCCGTGAAGCACGCACCTACGGTCCCACGTCCTATTTTGCTTATAGAATGGGAGTACTCAGTTCTCTCACTGCACATATTATGATGCCCTACGGATTCGTGTGGACAGCAGAAGATCAGGAGATGCGGCGCAAAGTAGTGACCGATCTGGAACAGCAAGTCGATTCTTTTCATTTCAGAGTTCCCAAGAAAAACAGAGACTTCATCCGCAATGCAGGGACATTCTTTCAGGAGAAACGCTCTTCATTTGCTGAAGACAAACGACTGATCGCCCATGATTACAGGATTGGCAAAAATTATAATGGATATCTGAAACAGGGCGGACAGGCCTATTTTATTCGCGCTGTTGAGACAGTGGCAGATGTGTGGAACACTGTTCTGCAGCATGAGGATACCGTCCGTGCCTTCGGGTTATCACGTCCTTCTGACAGAAGCCTTGCCTGGTACTTTGTGCAGGAAATGGAATATCTGCTCAACGTCAAAGACAATATGACTCAGGTTGAAATTGTCTACAAAAACTTTGAAAAAGTGGGCGTGGGTATGACTGATGCCATGGAATATATCGGCGATATGCTCTATGCCTATCCCCAGAAAAGCGTCAAACTGCGCGGTGTCGCCGAATGGCAGAAAGCCTTTGACATGGGCGGAAAAGACCGTCTGCACCTGGGCTCCAAACTGTCTGCCCACTACATGCAGGAAGGCAACGATTATCTGGCGCATGCGGCACAGCCCGACGCTGAGGAAACCGATCTGAACAATGCCAAGCGCGCCTTTGAGGATGCACTGAATTATGACCGTTCCAATGAAGCGGCCGCCAAACTTATTCAGGAAACGGACGTTGCCATCCGCGAGCGCAATGAACGGCTCGAAGTGGTGCTCAGCATCATTGCCACGGGGGAACGTATTCACGAAGAAGCCAACCGCTACAGAGAGATGCAGGACTTCGCCAATGCCATCAGCACCTACCGCCAGGCTATCGGCTTTTTCGACGCTGTAGACGATGAATTCAAAGTACACGCCAATACCGCCCGTGAAAATGTGCGCCGTCTGCGCCGTGAAATTTCAGATCTGATCAACGAAGTTCTGGACGCGGCAAGTCAGGTTATTGATGAAGGCGACCGGGCGCGGGATAATAATCAGTTCGATGAAGCCTCCAATAAATATCAGTCCGTTTCCCGCATCGTCTCGGTGATTCCCGAAGACGAGTCGGCAACAGTGCTGAGAGACAAACAGGAGGTCATCGACCTTGCCGGCAGGAAACTTGAAGAGTCCAACGTACAGAAGCTGCGCTATGAACAGATGCTTCAGGAGCAGGCTCAGCAGGCACAAGCGGCACAGCAGGCACAGCAGCAGCGCCGCTGACCTTTTTCCGGACAGATCATTTAAGGCGTCACCTCCATACAAGGGGGTGGCGTTTTTTTTAAAAGAAAACAGTTTCGGATGTGATCTTCAGAAACTGCAACACGTTTTTTTGCGAGGCACTTTATTGTCCCTGGCAGAGCATCAGTAGGTGATGCGTAGTCAGAAGTACGGACTGCACGTATTTTTCAAATGCAGTACCTGCCGAATAGCAGTTGACATGCCGCGCAATATCATCAGGAGAATCAATGAAAAGTCTTGTTGTAAATGTAAATCCGCTGGAAACCCGCATTGCACTGATGGAAAACAATCGGCTGGCGGAGTTGATTATTGAACGGGAAGAAGACAGAAGTATTGTCGGAAATATCTATAAAGGGCGTGTGGACGCTATTATCCCCGGCATTCAGGCTGCTTTTATTGATATTGGATTCGAGAAAAACGGCTTCCTTTATGTTTCCGACATTGCCGGGGCGGAGGGAACAGGCGACATTGAGCTGGAGCATGGTGTGCCCCGCGCCTCATCACGCAAAAAACGGGCGCACCAGCAGGCAATTGAAACCATGATGAAAAAGAACCAATATGTCATGGTGCAGGTGTCAAAAGACAAACTCGGTTCCAAAGGGCCACGCCTTACCAACTTCATCACCTTTCCCGGCAGATATCTTGTGCTCCTTCCCACTGTCAGCACACTCGGAGTCTCACGGAAAATTGAATCGGACAAAGAACGGGAACGCCTGCGCAAGGTACTGCGTGAACTTCGACCCAAAGGGATGGGAATCATTTCGCGCACCGCCTGCGAGGGGCGAACCCGGGAAGAGCTGAAAGAAGATATCGATTATCTCGTACGTGCCTGGGAAAAAACACGCAACGCTTACGAACGCGGCAAAAAAACAGCGCTGCTGAGGGAAGATCTGGGACCGATCCTCCGGGCTGTGCGTGATCTCTTTAAAGCGGACTTTGACCGTTTGACCATCGACGATGAAGTTGAGTACGGCAAAATAATGAACTTTCTTGAGCAGTTCGCGCCCCAGCTCAAAAAGAAAGTCCGGCTTTACAGGGAGAAAAAACCACTGTTTGAAAAGATGGGCCTTGAAGCGGAAATTGAAAAAGCACTGCGCCGGAAAGTCTATCTGAAAAGCGGCGGCTATATAGCCATCGATCACACGGAGGCGCTTATTGCCATTGACGTAAACACAGGAAAGTTTACCGGCAAAAAACAGCTGGAAGACACCGTGCTCCAGACAAATCTTGAAGCCGCCGAAGAAATCGCACGTCAGCTGCGGCTCCGCGATATGGGCGGCATCATTGTGGTCGATTTCATCGATATGGAGTACCCTCAGAACAGGCGCACTCTCATCAAACAATTCAGAGAAGCGCTGCGCAATGACCGGGCAAGAATTACTCTCTCCGAGGTCAGCGAACTGGGGATGATCGAAATGACCCGGAAACGGGTCAAGCACAATCTGATTAAGGCACTGTCACAGCATTGCCCCTACTGTGAAGGCAGCGGCATGGTGCGCTCCGTCACCACGGTGACCTTTGACACTCTGCGCAAACTGCAGGACCTCTTTTGCCGCACCCGGGAAAAGCATATTATCCTGCAGGCACATCCGGATGTAGCCCGTCGCCTGCGCGGAGAAAATAGCGACCTGCTGCAGGTCATCATTGAGCGCTTCGGCAGAGAAATATCCATCGAATCTGTTTCAGATTTCCACATCCACGAAGTACATTTTCTCCGGGCGCGCAATCGCAGCGAAATTGAAACGGATATGCTCGCCTGACCAAAAAAACGCCCTTCTCCGGCAGGATGCGCCTGAGCCGGAAAAGGGCGCCAATAAAAGAGCTGCATGCTCAGCAAATGCTTACCTGAGAACAGCCATTATTCTGTCATAAATTTCATCAGGACTGGCTTTGCTGCCACCAACATTCTTCAGCACACCCAGCTTCTCATAAAAACCGATAATGGGCGCCGTGGTTTCGTGGTAGGTTTTCAGCCGCGCCTGCACTGTTTCAGGCTTGTCATCTTCCCGCTGAATCAGTTTGTCCGCAATCGCTGCGGGAGGCGGATTAAAAATAAGATTGTACACCGCACCTGTTTCAGGATCGCTCCTGCGGGCACCCAGACGCCCCACAATTTCCTCATCAGGCACGTCAATATTAATGGCAGCATCAATGGCTTCGCCCCGCTCTTTCAGAAAGCCGGTCAGCATTTCCGCCTGTGGCACGGAACGCGGGAAACCGTCAAGAATATAGCCATTGGCGCAGTCCGACTCAGTCAGACGATCTGCCACAATATCGCAGGTCAACTGGTCGGGCACCAAAGCGCCGCTGTCCAGATAGTGCTGCACTTCTTTTCCAAGCGCTGTGCCTTCCCGCAGGTTCTTTCTGAATATATCACCGGTGGAAATGTGAGGAACGCCCAGTTCCTGCGCCATCCGCACCGCCTGTGTCCCCTTTCCGGCACCTGGGGCACCAAGCATAACAATTTTCAATCCCATAATCGCTTCTCCTGTTGTTGTAATTTGGTGAGGCTGTTCTCCGCCCGTCTGCGGCTGCATTACAGCCGCAGAGAGTATAACACAGCGGAAATGCATAACGAAGTTGATATTGACGTGGCTGCTTGGGTAAAATGTAGCAACACCAAGCACCCCTGTCTGGTGTACCTCCATGTTTCGCCGGCGCTGGAATAGCTCAGTAGGTAGAGCGCGTCACTCGTAATGACGAGGTCCGGGGTTCGATTCCCCGTTCCAGCTCCATCCTTTTCTCTCCTTTACGCCCTGGTTCACGCCTGTCTGGCTTCGTCCCTGATCGCAAGCAGTTCCTTCATGACAGGATACAGTGCGTCCTGATGCCCTGCCACGCCGAAGCTGTCGTGCAGTTTCTTATATAAAGCATAAAGCCTGTTATATTGGCGGCTGCTGTTTTCATCAGGCACATATACTTTATCATCGGCGTGCGACATGGCGGCAGCGGCATCGGCAAAATTAGCATGCCCGCCTGCGGCAGCTCCGGCAACTACGGCTCCTGCCATGGCAGCGCCGACAGCACAGGTTTGAGTGCTTCGTGACACCTCCAGGGGTCTGCCCATAATATCAGCATAAATCTGCATCAGCAGCGCATTTTTACCGGAAATGCCACCGCAGTTGATAATGCGATCCACGGTCATGCCATACTCCAGAAACCGCTCCATAATCACCCGGGCGCCGAAGGCTGTTGCCTCAATGAGCGCACGATAGATCTCTTCGGGGCGCGTGTGCAGCGTCATCCCCAGCAAAGCGCCTGTCAGACGCTGATCTACCAGAACTGTCCGGTTCCCGTTGTGCCAGTCAAGGGCAAGAAGCCCGCTTTCTCCCGGCTTCAGTTTCAGTGCTTTTTCCGTCAGACTTTCATGCCCTTCCCCTCCGGGGCGGATATTATTTACAAACCAGTTAAAAATATCGCCTACCGCTGATTGCCCTGCTTCCAGCCCGTAACAGCCGGGCAGGATTGATTCAGGAACAATACCGCAAAGCCCTGGAATGTCCGGAAGTTCCTGCTCAAGGGGCGCTACCAGCATGTCACAGCAGGAAGTGCCAAGTATTTTTACCAGGACTCCGGGCTGAATTCCTGAGCCGACAGCGCCCATATGTGCATCGATAGCGCCCATGGCAACAGGAATACCCGTCGGCAGGCCCAGTTTCAACGCCCATTCTTCAGTCAGACCGCCTGCTTTTTCGGCAATGGAATAGGCGCGGTTCGGAAGTGTTTCCCGAATGCGCCCCAGCGCCGGGTCAAGCGAGGTCAGAAATTCCTGATCCGGATAGCCACCCCAGCTCTGATGGTACATTGCTTTGTGCCCGGCAGCGCAGACACTGCGCTTCAGGCTCTCAGGATGGGCGGTCCCCGTAAGCACAGCTGACATCCAGTCCGCATGTTCTACCCAGGTGTGGGCGGCATAAAACACATCCGGTGCGGAGCGCTTACAATAAAGAATTTTGCTCCAGAACCATTCGGACGAATAGGCACCTCCGCACTTGGCAAGATATTGGGGCCGCATTTTTTCGGCAAGCGCTGTAATCTCCACTGCTTCGGCATGACCCGTGTGGTCTTTCCAGAGCCACGCCATTGCCGCAGGATTTTTGGAAAAATCATCGAGAAGCGCCAGAGGCGTGCCATTTTTATCCACCGGCAAAGGCGTGGAGCCTGTTGCATCAAGACCGATTCCAATAATATCGTCCACCGAAAAGCCGTGCACCGATTCAGCCTCTTTCAGTGCGGCAGGAACGATCGCTGCCAGCGCCTGAAGATAATCCCAGGGATGCTGCCGCGCAAGATCAGGATTCTTTTCATCTAGAATAATCCCTTTCTCGCCGGAAGGGTATTCAAAAACAGCGGTGCCGATTTCCGCTCCTGTCTTTGCACTGACAACGACGGCACGGGCAGAGTTGGTGCCATAATCAAGACCAAGAACATACTTTTCTTTCATGACAGTTCTCTTTCTTAGGGTTGCTGAGACAGTCCACTGGACAACACTCCCCTGATTATAGCCCAGTTAAGGGAAGAAACTGCAAACAAACGGGCTTAATCTCGCCGTCCTTAAATGCAAAAGGCACCTGCTGTAAGAAGAGCCCGAAATGCAAAGCCCTGCAAAGCAATACACTGGACCATTCCTGCAAATCCCTGAAACGTGCTGTCTAATATCCGGCAATAAGGCATAACGGTGCCACGCCTTTTGCCTGCTCTTCAAGTGCCCGGGTTGCTCTTCAGCATAGCCCTGCCATCACGTATTGAACAAAAAACAAGGGGACAGTTTAAAAGAGTTAAGGAAGGGGATATTTCTAACGAGTTACGACAATAAAAAAGGCAGCAATTTGGGATTTGAAGCCTTTCTGGTGTAACCTATTGCCCAAAGTAATCCCGCCTCAAATAAAAAAAGCCGCCCGCATACAATATGTACGCCGGCGGCAGTGCGTTGCGCCCCGATAGTTCAGTGGATAGAACGAGCGCCTCCTAAGCGCTAAACACAGGTTCGATTCCTGTTCGGGGCGCCATTTTATTCTTCTGTATCTTCTTCAACGCTGTCTTCCAGATCCTCTTCAAAGTCCATCTGTTCGATGTAGCCGACACCCTCGTCTTCCGGAGCTTCGGTGGTCTCATCCGATGCGGACTCTGTAGCATCTTCCTCTTTTTTATCGCCAATAGCCCGCGCCACCGCCGTTACCACAGCACCGGGCTGTGGATTCATAATCTTCACGCCGAGTGTGTTGCGGCCAATGGTGCGTATTCCCGAAACACCTGTGCGGATCACTGTCCCGTCTGTGCTGATCAGCACCAGATCGTCATCATCATCAACGGTGAGCATGGCGACCACATTGCCGTTTCGCTCCCCGGTCTTGATATCAATAGTCCCCTGTCCGCCCCGATGCTGAAGCCTGTATTCACCGACCTTGGTACGCTTTCCATACCCATTTTCAGTGACACTTAACACGGTGCGGTCATCTTTGGCGAGGGACACACCGACCACAAAGTCATCAGGCTGCAGCTTCATGCCGATAACACCGGCTGCCGTGCGCCCCATAGGCCGCACATCGCTTTCGAGGAAACGAATTGCTTTACCCTGATTGGTCGCAATCAGTATTTTGTCATCACCCGTGGTGATCAGGGTATCCAGCAGGACATCCCCTTCTTTCAGAGTCAGGGCAATAATTCCGCCGGTTCTCACATTACTGAACTGAACCAACGGCGTTTTTTTCACAACACCCTGACGGGTCACCATGAAAACATAGTGACCTTCTTCTTTGAGGTTCCGAACGGGCAGATAAGCGGTTACAACTTCGTCTTTCTCCAGTTGCAGCAGATTGACAATATTCCGTCCTTTTGCCGTTCTGCCGACCTGCGGCAGTTCATGCACTTTTCGCCAGTGGACACGTCCCAGGCTGGTGAAAAAAAGGATATACTGATGGGCGGAAGCGATAAAAAGATCGCGCACGAAGTCATCTTCCTTGGTTCCCATCCCGGTAATGCCTTTTCCTCCGCGGCGCTGTTTTCTGTAGGAGGCAACGGGGAGCCGCTTTATATAGCCCTCATTGGAAAAAGTAACGACCATATTTTCATCGGCGATCAGGTCTTCGATCTTAAATTCTCCCACATCGCCCAGAATCTCTGTCCGGCGGCCATCTCCATATTTTTCCTTTACCTCCAGCACTTCCTTCCGCACTTCTGCCATAATGGTTTTTTCGCTGGAAAGAATATAGCGGAGCCGCTCAATTTCCTTTAGGAGATCCCGGTATTCCTCTTCCAGCTCCGCCTGTTTCAGTCCGGTGAGATTGCGCAGACGCATGGCAAGAATGGCGTTTGCCTGGGGTATGCTGAACTCGAACCGATCCATAAGCCGCTGTCGGGCAATTTCATCATCCTGCGACGCGCGGATGATTTTTATCACTTCATCGATATGATCGCTTGCCTTCAGAAGTCCTTCAACAATATGGGCGCGTGCCTCCGCCTTCGCAAGTTCAAAGCGTGACCGGCGTGTGATAATTTCAGCGCGGTGCTCAAGATAAAAAAACAGCATATCCCGGAGATTCAGCACCCGGGGCGCATTATTAACCAGTGCCAGCATAATAATACTGGCTGTAGCCTGAAGCTGGGTATGCTTATACAGCTGATTCAAAACGACTTCAGGCTCTTCCCCTTTTTTCACTTCTATGACAACACGCATGCCGTCCTTATCCGACTCATCACGCAGGTCAGAAATGCCTTCGACGATTTTTTTGTGCACCAGCTCCGCAATGCTTTCGATGAGCCGGGTCTTATTCACCTGATAAGGAATTTCCTGAATAATAATTTTTGCCTGAGAACCGTCTTTCCGCGCTTCAATAACCGCTTTCGCACGGACAGTAACTTTTCCTCTTCCCGTTGTGTAGGCATCAAAAATACCGCGGCGGCCACAAATCGTGCCGCCTGTCGGAAAATCAGGGCCCTTCACAAATCGCATGAGATCTTTCGGAGAAGCTTCGGGATTGTCAATGAGGTGAATCAAGGCATCACAGACTTCCGTCAGATTGTGGGGCGGACAACTCGTTGCCATGCCAACGGCAATCCCGTAGGAACCGTTAACCAGAAGGTTGGGTATGGCGGAAGGGAGAACAGTGGGTTCCTGTTCACGTCCGTCATAGTTGCTCATCATATCCACCGTCTGCTTGTCTATGTCTGCAAGCATCAGCGCTGTAATGGCTTCCATGCGCGATTCTGTATATCGCATGGCGGCGGCACTGTCTCCATCTATGGATCCGAAGTTGCCCTGCCCGTCCACAAGCGGGTAACGCATGCTCCAGTCCTGCGCCATACGCACCAGCGTGTCGTAGATGGATGAATCGCCATGGGGGTGATATTTTCCCATGGTATCACCCACAATAGCGGCACATTTCCGGAAGGGACGGTTTTTAGCAAGACCAAGGTTGTGCATGGCAAACAAGATGCGGCGATGTACAGGCTTCAGCCCGTCTCTCACGTCGGGCAGTGCGCGGCTTACAATAACGCTCATGGAATAATCCAGAAATGAACTGCGCATCTCCTGCTCTATGGCAATAGGCTTGATTCTGTCGTTTTGATCCATGGAAGAACTATGCTTTCTTTATATCGTCACAAACAGTTTGCTGTACGGTGATTTACTCTATATATCCAAATTCTGTACTTCAGCAGCGTGCTTTTCGATGAAGTCCTTACGCGGCTCCACAAGATCGCCCATCAGCATGGTAAACATATCGTCGGCAGCTGCCTCATCTTCCGCTTTCACCTCCAGCAGCACACGATTCCGGGGATCCAGCGTGGTTTCGAGCAGCTGCTCGGCATTCATTTCGCCCAGCCCTTTGTAGCGCTGCACCACAAGTCCCTGCCGCCCTGTCTCCAGCAGAAAATCACGCAACTCCAGCAGGTCTTCCGACTGAAAAAGCGGCGCTTCCGCTTTTTCGTTCAAAGAATAGACCTGATAAGGCGGCTCTCCAATGGCTGTAAGTGCATCGTTGCTTGTCAGTAAAGCTGAAAACTCATGGCTTTTGAAAAATGCCAGATCAACCTGGTTTTTCTGTCGGATGACAGGACGGCGTCCGCCGTTTCCGTTGCCGTTTCCATTCCCCGGGTGCCTGCCGTTTTCCTCTTCCAACAGATCCCCCTGCTCAATAGAGGTGTTAATCACTTCTTTTGAGCCAAAAAGGGTTACCAGGTCCTCATAGCCGAGTGTTTGCGGAGAAATATATTTTTCCCGGGGAAGAAGCAGGCATTTTTTCAGTTCCTCTGCCTCAACACCGTATACACGATTGACGCGGCTGATCATTCGTTCTCTATCCTGAGCGGCGCGGATAGATTTTCCCAGAGACTTCAAATCAATGTTTTTTTCCTGCGGAGCATCGGCGGACTGCACTCTGACGGTGTCCAAGGCAAGTTCGAAAAGGAAATCCTGGTACTCATTTTCTGTATTGACATACTGGATCTTTTTCCCTTTTCTTAATTGATACAGAGGCGGCTGTGCAATGAACAGATGTCCGTTCCGGATCAGCTCCGGCATATGTCTGAAGAAAAAAGTCAGCAAAAGTGTACGGATATGGGCGCCGTCCACATCAGCATCCGTCATGATAATAATTTTGTGGTACCTCAGTTTCGCGAGATCAAATTCATCCTGACCGAAGCCGGCTCCGATGGAAGTAATCAGGGAGCGTATTTCTTTGTTTTCCAGCATCTTGTCCTGCCGTGCCCGCTCCACATTCAGCACTTTGCCGCGCAGGGGCAGCACAGCCTGAAAGCGGCGATCTCTGCCCTGTTTTACAGAACCGCCCGCACTGTCGCCCTCAACAATAAATAATTCGCATTGAGAGGCATCCCGCTCCGAGCAATCGGCAAGTTTTGCCGCCTGCCCGATGCTGTCAAGCGCACCTTTGCGCCTGGTAAGTTCCCGGGCTTTACGCGCCGCTTCCCGGGCGCGCGCCGCTTCCAGCGTCTTGTTTATAATCCGGTTTGCGACAGCGGGATTTTCTTCGAAATAAATCTGGAGCCCTTCATAAACCAGCGAACTGACAATACCTTGTACATCGCTGTTCCCCAGTTTCATTTTCGTCTGCCCCTCAAATTGAGGACTGCGCAGGCGCACAGAAACAATGGCTGAAAGCCCCTCGCGCGTATCATCACCGGAAATCGTGTTCTGCCCTTTTTTAAACATATTGTTTTTGCGCGCATAGTCATTGAGGCTTTTCGTCAGTGCCGCGCGAAAACCGCTTAAATGGGTACCGCCTTCATAGGTATTGATGTTGTTGGCAAAACTGGACACAACCTCATTGTAGGCGGTTGTGTACTGCAGGGCGATCTCCACTTCCACTTCGTCACGTGCCAGCTCCATGTAAATGGGCGTCCGGTTCAGCACTTCCTTGTTGCGCGTCAGATATTTGACATAATCGACAATACCGCCGTTATATTGCATCACAATCGCTTCATCATCGGTTCTCTCATCTTCGAAGACAATTTTAATGCCTTTATTCAAAAAAGCCAGTTCGCGCAGCCGCGTAAGCAAAATCTCGGCGTTGTATTCGGACACCTCAAAAACATCTGTGTCAGGCAGAAATGTCATTTTCGTGCCCGTGGATTTCGTCCGGCCTTTGGTCTCTATAGGTCCTTTTGCCACGCCGCGCTCAAAAGACATGGCGTAAATATGACCGTCCCGCCGCACCTCCACCTCAAGCCACCGCGACAGGGCATTGACGCATGATACGCCCACTCCGTGCAGACCGCCGGAAACTTTGTAGGAGGTATTATCAAATTTGCCGCCTGCATGCAATACAGTCAGCACAACTTCCAAAGCGCTTTTTTTCTTAAACTTCGGATTGGGATGGTTATCCACAGGGATACCGCGCCCGTCATCCTCAACAGTCACACTGTTATCGATATGAACGGTCACTGTAATTTTCTTGCAAAATCCAGCGAGCGCTTCGTCAATGCTGTTGTCCACCACCTCATAAACAAGATGATGAAGCCCCCGGGTCGCTGTATCGCCAATATACATGGCGGGCCGCATTCGGACGGCTTGAAGCCCCTCCAGAACCTGGATAGAACCCGCCCCATACGCATTTTTTGTCATGGATCGAAACCTCTTAAGGATATGCATTCAAACCCCTTGAACGCGTAGCTTATAGTATATCAAAAAATGAGTGAAGGTGCAAGGAAACCGCAATATTTTGCCCTTAAAAATCTGCCTTATACGCCATCTTGTGCTTTTGTGAAATTATTGGTTTTATTGTATTTATGCTTCAAAAGGCCTATTTGACTCTGATACATAAGCTGTGCTTACAATAGGATTTCCAAGGGATAAAGAAAAGGCAAAATGGAAACTCCGAAAACGTTACAACAGGGCTGCTTGTCTGCCATTGATTTCGCCTTGAAAATACAGGCGGACGCGGCGGAGCTGGGCTTTGATTGGTCGGATATTACCGGTGCTCTGGACAAAGTGGTGGAAGAAGTGCAGGAATTAAAGGCGGCGCTGGTGCACAATGAGCGTAAAGAGGCGCTCAACGAGTTGGGCGACCTGTTTTTTTCATTGCTGAATGTATCCCGTTTTTTGGATGCAGACCCTCTCATGTGCCTGAATGGCACCTCGGATCGCTTCCAAAAACGCTTCGCTCTGGTGAAACAACTGGCATATGAAGAGCGCTGCGATCTGAAAAACTGCACGGATGATCAACTGGATTGCTATTGGGAGCGTGCCAAAAAGCTTGTCGCTCAATAACTTGTACGCTGCCTTGACATAGGGCTTTGGTTTTATGCAAACTTGGAACCGGATCAGACACCGAAGGTCTGGCATCATGATCGAAAGCGGGCGATCCGGATGATGCCCATGCGACCGCAGCCACTATCGAATATGCGATCCATCAGGCCTTCTCTGAAGGCTTGACACAACTTGCGACGGAAGATAAAGAGCCTCTGCTAATGCGAATTTACCGTGAACGGGATCATTCCCTGAAGCGAATAGAAGGGTTGTCATGACGGATACTGCACAGAATCCCTGGCAAAACATATTGAATGACTTGCAGGTTTCACTGGATGATCATTGCTACAAAAACTGGTTTTCACAAACGAGTTTCGATTCCCTTGAAGACGACATCATCCGGGTTCGTGTGCCCAGTGGTTTCTTTGCCGATTGGTTGAAAGAACACTATCAGGACGCGGTCCTGGAGATAACACGGGCACTCTATCCGCAGGTGAATCATGTCGAATACGTCCCTGAACCGGCAGAGCAGGAGAAACCAGTCCTTCCGGCTCCCATGCCGGCAAGAACGTCGCCTGCCGCACCAGCCGGTAAAAGCAGGCTGAAAAAACATTTTCCTAAAAACGGTTTTAATCCCAAATATACCTTCGAACGCTTTGTGATTGGCGCCGGAAACCGCTTTGCCCACGCTGCTGCCCATGCCGTTCTACAGGCGCCGGGCCGTGCCTACAACCCGCTGTTTCTTTACGGAGGCACCGGACTGGGCAAAACCCATCTGATGCAGGCAGTCGGTCAGGGCGCCCTGAACATTGACCCGAGCCTCCGTGTTGTATTTATTTCCTCTGAAGAATTTACCAACGAAATGATTCAAAGCATTGCCGACAAGGAAACCCAGCGTTTCCGGGCAAAGTACCGCCGGGTTGACATGCTTCTTATCGACGATATCCATTTCATTTCAGGCAAAGAAGCAACTCAGGAAGAGTTTTTTCATACCTTTAACACGCTTTTCGATGCTCACAAGCAAATCGTCATTTCCAGCGACCGCCCTCCCAAAGAACTGAAGAAGATGGAAGAGCGCCTGGTATCCCGTTTTGAATGGGGGCTGGTCACAGATATTCAGGCGCCCGATCTTGAGACCCGGATTGCCATTCTCCAGAACAAGGCAAAACTGGAAAACCTGAATGTGCCTCCGGAAATTTTGCGATACATTGCAACCTATATCACCAACAACATTCGGGAACTGGAAGGCGCCCTGATCACCCTTTTCGGATATTGCAGCCTGACAGGCAGTAAAATCTCTCTGGAAATGGCAGAAAACGTGCTCCGGGAGCAGATCGGGCAGGGAAGGATCAATCCCATCACTATGGAACAGGTGCAGCGTGTCGTGGCTGATCACTTTGACGTGCGACTGGCAGATCTTCGCGGTCAGAGCAGACAGCGGCAGGTGGTCATCCCCCGGCAGATTGCCATGTACCTTTGCAAAACACAGATTCCCAGTATTTCTTTGAAAGACATCGGGGAGCAGTTCGGAGGCAAAGACCACACGACTGTTCTGCATGCCTGCGACAAGATTCATCGGGAAATCGACCGGAATCCGACCATTCGGCAAACCGTTGATCAGCTGACCAAAGCACTGCGTTCCTGATCAGTTTTTTGAAAGGGCATGCTGTGAAAGTATTAAGTACACAGGAAATGCGGGAGGCAGACCGCCGTTGCATAGAAGAACTGGGAATGCCCGGTTGTGTCCTGATGAACAATGCAGGCACCGCCGCTTTCAAATATGTGAAAGACGGTCCTGTGGTCGTTGTATGCGGCAAAGGAAATAATGGCGGGGACGGTTTTGTAATTGCCCGTCTGGCACTGCTTGCCGGACTTCCTACCCGTGTGCTTCTGCTGGCTCATCCGGAAGACTTGCGCGGTGATGCCGCTGTTTTTATGGAAGTCTACCGCAAGCTTGGCGGTGCAATAGAATCCCTGACCGAGCCCGATGCGGTCGCTTCCGCCCTGCAGTCTCTTGAACGGAAGGGAACCATTGTCGATGCCATGCTGGGCACCGGAGCAAAAGGCGGCGCGCAGGGTCTCGTTCTTGCCGCCATCCAGCACTGGCCTGAAATGTACACCCTTGCTGTCGATGTCCCTTCCGGTCTGGATGCAGACTCAGGTATACCGGGCGGTATCTGCATACGGGCTGATCTGACGGTGACTTTTGCCTTTGCGAAACAGGGGTTTCTCAATCCGGCAGCAAAAAATTACCTGGGCAGCCTCGTGGTGGAAGATATCGGATTGCCTGATTGCTGCGCCGTTCCTGCTGTTCTGGAGCGCCTCTGCATAGAGGAGCACTGAGCGTACTTCTACATCAGCACGAAACGCTGTCCGTCGACATATCCTGCATTTTCTATTACAAATGATGTGAATGCGTCTTCCACTTCCTCATCAAATTCAAAGCGAAGCATGGCTCCGAAAGCGGCAAATGGAATTGAAGCACTGCCCGTGGCCCTGATCAGTTTTTCGCCTGCCTGCGTATCTTCGGTTTCCAATTGCCAGCCCGCCAGCAATCCGTCATCTATGGCGTCCACTAAGGCCACGTCATAGGAGTGGCTGCTCTGTACACGCAGCTGCAGGGCTGAGATGCCGTATGGCACATAATGCGCCCGCAAAAAGACTGTCGTGTTTTTCCCGGGCGTTTCCGATTGCACCAAAATCAGCTCTCCGCGCATACGGTCTCCCAGATGCTGGGAAGGAACAAAAGCCTTTGAGGCTTCATAGGAAGCTGCAGCGCCATTATAGGTCAGCGTAATGGAAGGAATTATATTGAAGGTATCTTCTCTTCCGCTCGCCCAGCGCACAATATACTGACCGTAAAGGTCTTCCACAATGCGCTGGAATGCTGTCTGCAGGGTATTCAAAGAATCAGCGGCTACAAAACGCCCGTTGGTTGACCGCGCCAGTGTAATCAGTTTGTCGGCATCCATGGAGTCACCCAGACACGCCACAAAAATCTGGACTTTCTTCTTCAGCGCCGCTTCTCTGACGATTTCCATGGAGGGCACGCCGGGGGTATCCCTTCCGTTGCAGAAAAGCACAATGTAACGGTCATCTTTTTCTGTTCTTTCTTCTTCAGGAAAGCGCTGGATAGCGGCGAGAAGCGCTTCATAAACCCGCGCCCCGGAATTGAATCCGGGCAGATATTTACTGCGGATCTCCCGAATTTCCTGAGCGGCAAATTCACGGTTAACTGTAAATGGCACAATTTCCTTTGAATTTTCCGTATTTCTGTAAAATGCTCGAACAGAAACCAGCGCATCTTCATTCAGGCTTGGAAGGAGCGCTTCCGTGGCGACTCTTTCCATTTCGTCAATGGCGTTCTCCCCTATCTCCGTCATGTACTGGCTGTAATCCATAACCAGTGATAGCCACAACTGACGGGAGGCACCGCGACGCAGCGTCAGACCTTCCGGTGTTCCGACCGGGCGCCTGCTTTCAAAAGCCTGCAGTCCGAATTGCGCCGGTTCGCCCGTTACGGCACGGTCTTTCTGATCACGCAAAGAGAAGGCAAACTCAATGAGCGACGGCGATTTATAGGTCACTACAGGGTTATTGATACTCAAAGGCGGCAAAGTGGGGTTGACCGAAGTTTGCACGACGGATACTTTCAGTGTGACCGTTTTTATTCCGGACGCACGCAGTTGAATCTCGCCGGTATGTTTCCCTGTGGATGTAATGCGGCTTCGGTCTATGCGCACTTCTATGCGCTCCATAACCATTCCTGATTCTGTGGGCGGCTTGCAAGGAATGGTCTGCGGCGATACTTTGATCCAGTTTTTGTTGCCTGTTATATTGACCGTGAAGGTGCCCATTTCAGCGTTATTGTTTGCCACGTGAAAATACATGGGGCTTTCGTCCCGGTCAAAATCAATCTGATCACGGCTCACCCAGATGGCTTCGGTCGAGCAGGCAGAAAACAGAGCGGACACGACCAGAGCACAAAAAACAGGCAGAACGCTTTTTGCGATATTCATTAAATTCAGTCTCCCATACTGCGGCAGTGAATTTCCTGCCATAACCATGGAATTACGCAGCCAGCAAGCCGGTTGGCTGTACCCTGCGCACCTTTGTATACTATACCACAAAATTAAAAGGTGTGTTACAGCCCCCCCTGCCTGTGCCTGCAGTGCGCATGATGCCGAAAATACTGGTTCCTTCATCAACTGTTTATCTTTTCCAAAAGAAAGTGTTTTGTTTTTGTGAGTCTCGTTCGCTTTGAAAATGTAAATAAAAGTTTTGGCGGAGAACCGCTCTTTTCTGATGTCAATCTCCGGGTGGAGGAAGGTGAACGTATCGCTCTTATCGGGCGAAATGGAACAGGCAAAACCTCCCTCTTCCGCTTAATCACCGGCGAGTCGGAAGCGGACAGCGGCACGATTGAACGTATGCGGCGCAGGCGCATCGTCTATCTTTCCCAAATCCCTGAAGTGGATCCGGCAAGCACGGTGTTTGATGTGGCGATGGAAGGTTTTCAAGACCTGATTCAGGAAGAAAAAGAGCTGCACCGTCTGGAACAAAGGCTGCATCATGACGAACCCGGCTTACTCGAACTTTACGGGGAAAGACAGCATGCCTTTTCACTGGCGGGCGGCTATGAATTTCGCACCCGGGCACGTCAGATTCTCTTTGGACTCGGCTTTCTCCCCGAAGACTTTGAAAAGCCTTTTTCAGCCCTCAGCGGCGGATGGCGTGCACGGCTGATGCTATCGCTGGCTCTTTTGCGTGAAGCAGATCTTCTGCTGCTGGATGAACCGGAAAACCACCTGGACATGACTGCACGGGAGTGGCTCGAGACCCATCTGGCAGGCAGATCGGAAGCCATGATCCTGATCACGCACGACCGGCGCATGGTAAATGTACTGGCACATCGGATCCTGGAGATTGAAGGGGGCGCAGTAACCGCATTCACCGGCAACTATGACCGATGGCTGAAAGAAAAAAATCTGCGACGGGAACAACAGCAGAAGGCCTTCGCCCGGCAGGAATCTTATATCCAGAAAGAACAGGCGTGGATCGATCGCTTCCGTGCCAAAAACACCAAAGCGAAACAGGCGCAGGCCAAAATGAAACGCCTTGAAAAACTGGAGCGCGTTGACGCACCGCCGCCGGAACTTGCCACAGCCGTTTTTCATCTGGAAAAAGCGGAGCGAAGCGGAGATATGGTTCTCGATGCCCGTTCGCTTACCATGGCATACGGAAACCGCTCTCTGTATCAGGATCTTTCTTTTTCGCTCTATCGCGGTGAACGACTTGGCATTATCGGTCCCAATGGCTCCGGCAAAACCACCTTGCTTCGTCAAATGGGCGGCAAACATACAGGTCTCGGTGGCGACGTATGGATCGGACACAACGTTTCCATCGCATTTTATGACCAGCATCAGGAGACCCTGGCGTCAGATATGGATGTGCTCAGTCTTATGCAGCAATCAAAGCCTGAATGGTCACAGCAGGAATGCCGCAGCTATCTGGGACGCTTTCTTTTTACAGGCGAAGATGTTTTCAAGCCTGCCTCCATATTAAGCGGCGGTGAAAGAAGCCGCCTTGCGCTGGCGCAGATGATTGCATCGGAAGCCAATCTTTTATTGCTGGACGAGCCTACCAATCATCTGGATATCGCATCCAGAGAAGCGCTGGAAAACGGACTCGCCAATTATACAGGCACACTCGTCGTGGTAAGCCACGACCGCACACTGATCGACCGTCTGGCAACGCGCCTTCTTGTGGTGCAGGATGGCAAGGTGGAATCTTTCGCCGGAAACTTTTCAGAGTGGCGGCAGCGGCAGCTGGAAAAGAGCAGTGCAGCGGAAACAAAAACAGACAAAAATGAAGACGAGCGGAAAAAGAAAAATCTGAATGAGCGGGAGCAAAAAAAGGCACAGGAACGAAAGCAGCGGCGCGATCAGCGGGCTCTGCAGAAAATAGAAGAAGAAATTGCCGTGTACGAGTGCACCATTGAGGCTTTTCACCAGCGTTTTGCCGCACTGGATCCTGCTGACTTTGAAGAGGCGCAGAAACTGCAGAAAGAATATGATGCCCTGAAAGCGACGGTGGAACGGCTTTACGAAGAATGGGCAGCCATGGCAGAAGAGTAGCGCAGCGCTACGCCCGGACTGTCCTTCCTGTTTTTTAAATGGACTCACCCGGGGCAGCTATGCTATAGTTATGTGCAAATGAAAGTCGCTGAAGAGAAAACACTTGACAAAATTATTCATTTGTGGTATTAATACGGTATCAGATTTTGTTTGGAGTTAGTGGAAAGGGCGGTCTGTCGTTATAGACAGGCTCCTCAAAAGCGGGTTTGCCAGGGCAGATCCATTACGAGAGTACTCAGGAGCAGCCGATATGAAACACACCAAACCGGTTACCCGTAAGCCGGAACTCTCACAGATATCCAATTTTCAGGTATTTAAGGATTTCCTGTTGAAGTCTCTGGATCAACTCATAGAATTTGTTTTTATTCTGACCCGATAATGCAGGAGTCTCTGGCTATGCGTAAACTTACACACATCAAAGTTTTAACAGAAACACCCGAACAGGCGCAGATCAGCAACTTTCAGGTGAAACTGGAGTTCACCTCCTCCGTCATTGACCGCCTGCTTCTTGCCGACCGTCAGGTCGCCTGGAAGATCATCCCCGGTCAAGGCACCGATACGGATACGGATATCACCGGGACAGATATTCCCGACAATATCACCCGCCTTTAATCTGAACCATTTTTTCGTTCCTTTTTGTGTTGCAGCGCATGTACCCATACTCTCGGGTGCATGCGCTGGTTTTTTGTTTTTTTCACGGACACAGAAAGTGCCGCGCTTTATGCATGCTGACATGCATGCCTTTTCAAAAAACTCTCCCGCAGGATATTGGAACACTCTATGAAACCACTCGGAACTGTTGAGGGCTTTCTCTTTGATATGGATGGAACGATTTACATGGGTCCCCATCCGATTCCGGGCGCAGCAGCGTTTATTGCCTGGCTGCAGGAAAATGAAGTGCCTTTTCTCTTTCTGACCAACAACCCGACAGCAGATAAAAAGCGCTACCGCTCCAAACTGGCGGGTATGGACATTCATGTACCCGAAGAACAAATCCTGACATCAGGCGAAGCAACGGCGGTGTATTTAATGACGGAAACACCGTATCGCCGCATCTTCGCGCTGGGAACCCCTTCTTTCGAAAACGAGCTGGTTCAGGCAGGGCTTCTGCTGGAAGAAAGGGATCCCGATGCTGTCGTCCTTTCCTTTGATAAAACATTGACCTATGCCAAACTGGAACGGGCAGCACTATTGCTTCAAAAAGGCATTCCTTATATTGCCACCAATCCGGATCGTGTCTGCCCGACGGAATACGGTCCCATTCCGGACTGCGGCGCCATGGCGGCACTTTTGGAATCTGCAACAGGGCGCAGCCCGAAATTTATCGGCAAGCCGGAAGTATCTTTTGCTCGCATGGCGCAGAAAAAACTGGGAACGCCCATGCATGCCACCGCCATGGTAGGCGATCGACTGTATACCGATCTGGAAATGGCACGTCTGGCGGGTATGGTCGGCATTCTGGTGCTGTCTGGAGAAACAACCCATGAAGACCTCCGGGAGGCAGCGCACGCTCCCGATTTCACCTTCGAAAGTGTACGGGAACTCCATGCTGCTTATCAGGAGTCCCGGCGTTTATAAGTGCTGCTTTTGCACAAATCCGATCAGATCCCTGACAGCCTCGCCCGCCAGAATCAGCCCGGCAACTGATGGAACAAAAGCAATGCTGGCAGGAACGCACCTCTTTTGCAACGCCCTTTCCTCCTGGTTTCCGGCATCCACATCACACACTGCCTGCACAGGCTCTTCAGGCGAGTAAACCACCTTTAAGGAGGGAACGCCTCTCTTTTTCAACTCGCGACGCAGTACTTTCGCTACCGGACATTGCCGGGTCTGGAAAATATCCGCCACAGTAAATGCTGCAGGATCCATTTTGTTGCCGGCACCCATGCAGCTGATCAGGGGAATGCCATTTCTCCAGCAATATTCAGCTGCCGCAATTTTTACGGAAATAGTGTCCACAGCGTCAATCACATAATGAGCAGCAGGCGAAAGCAGTTCTTTCAGGTTCTCCGCTGTAATCCGGGTACAGTGAACAGTAACACATATGGAAGGATCAATCTCCCGGATGCGGGCTGCCATGGCTTCCACTTTGATCTGCCCTACCGTCGCCGGTGTCGCATGGATCTGACGGTTGATATTGGTAACACTGATTTTATCCGCATCGACAAGGCACAAATGCCCGATGCCGCATCGAGCCAGTGCCTCAACCGCATAACTTCCCACGCCGCCTATACCAAGAACGGTCACAGCCGCCTGACGCAGCTGTTTCAAAGCCTCTTCTCCGATCAGGGCTTCAGTCCTCGACAAGGGATGTTCCATCATAGCGTGCCTTTCTCCCGTGCATTTTGATTATTCTCTACTTTATCAGAGAAAGTCTTTTCGGGTGCATTATAATATACGGGAATAGGAAGCATGTCCCAATCAGTTACGTTTAGCAGGGATACAGCACTACCCACCTTTGAAATGAATACGATTGCACAGGGATAAGATATCCCAATCAGGAGAAAGCATGCCATGGCAGAAAGTTATAACATACAGCAGATTTCCCGACTTGCTGCCAACTTTGTTGTAAAGCAACGCGGAAACTGGACACATGAGCAATGGGAGCATTTCTGTTCTTCAATCATGGATCTGCAAATTCCATTGAATGAAAATGACAGTCGCCATCTTGGTCTCCTCCTTGAAAGCCTGAAAGCGCTTTATCTGTCTGTCCCCAAAAAGATCAAAACAGCAAAGAAAAAAACAGCGGCAAAAGCCAAAGCAAAACCAAAAACACCTCCGAAAGCCTCTGCCTGATCATTTTATAATCCGTCTCTCTTTTATCAGGAAGGCGCAGTGGCTTACAATACGGGGGCGGGCACACCTGGACAGCGGAAGACGGGACGTCTGTTTTTTTTAAAAAAGGCTTTCCACCGGATTCTTATTTCGGCTGCCATAACTGAAGTGCTCCTTATTTAAAGGGATTTCCATGGAATCAGATAAAAGAGATCGTCTCTGGGATTTAATCCGGGAGGAGACTGCTGAGGGCGCCTGGCGCGAGCCGATGCTGTCCAGTTTTTTATATTCCAGCATTTTAAACCACAAAAGTTTTGAGGCTGCACTGGGGTTTCAGCTGGCAAGCAAGCTGGAGAGTGTCACCTTGCCTGCGCTGACCCTCCGTGATTTGATTGAAGAGGCTTTTGATGCGGAACCACGCCTGGCGGAGTATGCAAGGGCTGATCTTCTGGCAGTGCATGAACGTGATCCTGCTTGCCGGAAATACTCTCAACCGCTCCTCTATTTTAAAGGCTACCTCTCCATTCAGGCGCAGCGTGTAGCGAATCATTACTGGCATCAGGACAGGATGCATCTTGCGCTTTTTCTGCAGAGCCGCATTTCTGATATTTTCGGTGTAGATATCCACCCGGCCGCCAGTCTTGGAAAAGGATGCTTTATCGACCATGCCACAGGTGTTGTGATTGGCGAAACAGCAGTCGTGGAAGAAAACGTGTCCATGCTTCACGGGGTTACCCTGGGCGGCACCGGCAAAGAACGGGGTGACCGACACCCCAAGATCCGCAAAGGCGTTCTTATTTCAACAGGCGCACGTATTCTCGGAAATATTGAAGTAGGCGAAGGTGCTAAAGTGGCGGCCTGTGCCGTGGTGCTTGAAAATGTTCCGCCGCACACAACCGTTGCAGGCATTCCGGCACGTCCCGTCGGCGCCACGTCCTACGCCCAGCCTTCGCTGGAGATGGACCACAAATTTAAAGAAGCCGAAAGCACTGTGCGCTGATTTTCTCTTCGGAAGCGCCTTCAGATCAGTCCTGATGCCGGCGAACTGCCTTTTCCCAGCGGCGGTCCACCCATTGCTGCAATGCTGCCACATCTTCTTCCGAGGCGCGCCCGAAACGTCCCTGCGGTCGAATAAACTCCTCTATGGGCCTGCGCTTCCCGGTTTGTGCAAGACTCAGGCTTCGCCCGGTAAGACGGAAAACGCCGTCTTCGATTTCGGACAGAATAAATGCTCCAGTATCAACGGCCATTTTTGCCAGAGTGACCGTGTCTTTTGCATCATAATGCCACCCGGCGGGACAGGGTGCATTCAAATGCATATAACGGGTACCCCGGATATTTCTTGCCTTGACTGCCTTGTCGTACAGGTCGGCAGGAAATCCGGGGCTCGCTGTAGCAATATAAGGAATGCCATGGGCTTCCAGAATGGCAGGCATATCTTTGGGCGGTTGAATCTTTCCAATGGCAGGCGTCGTTGTAGTGCGTGCACCCAAGGGGGTCATCCCGCTCCTCTGGGTGCCGGTATTCATGTAGGCCTCATTGTCATAGCAGATAAAAAGCATATTGGCGCCTCTTTCGGCAGCGCCGCTCAGTGCCTGAATTCCAATGTCCGCCGTACCGCCATCACCTGCCATGGCAACCACAGTCAGATCCGTTCTCCCCTGTCTTTCCAGAGATGCGGCAATACCGGAAGCACAGGCCGCCGTGCCGGGGAACACGCTGTTTACAATGGGCACTTTTACCGACGAGCTGGGATACATGCCGCAAAACACCGTAAAACAGCTGGCAGGAACTACAAATACTGCTTTCCCTTCCATCGCTTTGGTTATGAGTCTGAAAAAAATACCGATACTGCATCCTGCACAGGCACGGTTGCCGGAAAGCATATATTCGGCTTCAGGTAAATTTAAAATATTCGTCGCCATGGTTTTCTCCAATCAGGAACCAAAGGTTAGAGCTGCAAATTGAGCCATTCCGCCTCTTTCTGTCCGTTTTCCTGCGCAACCCAATCAAGGCTTCGGCTCACTGCATCGGCAAGCTCCCGGGCTTTAACATCACGACCGCCCAGACCTGCAATATAGCTGTGCATTTCAGGTCTTTTCCGGGCACTGAACAATGCCGCCTGCGTATCTGTAAAAATCGGGCCGCCGTAGCCGTAGCTCAGGCTTTTATCAAACACGGTTACAAGCCGTGCCTCGCTCAACTGCTCTGCCACGCGGGCGGCAGGGAAAGGCCTATAAGAGCGCAGTCCGAGCACACCGGCGCGCACACCCTGTTCCCGGAGATAGTCGCTGGCAACTGTGGCTTCGTTGGCAAGGCTGCCCGCTGCCAACAGAATCACATCGGCGTCTTCCAGTGCGTGGGACCAGGTAACCCCGCCGGTTGCCCGACCGAACCGGGACGCAAATTCCTGATCTACCCTGTCTATTGCCGCCAGAGACGCAAGATGCGCCTGCTGCATGAGGGCGCGGAATTCCATATACCCATGGCAAATGGTGCCGTCCGCATTGTTCCGGGGATTTGCCAGAGTAACCGGATTGATGTTGCGCGGATCCTCCAGATCAACGATTGTTCTTCCTTGAAACGGAGGGAGAAAAGCATCCACTTCTTCCTGAGTCGGAATAGAGACAGGCATAACGGTATGGGACAGAATAAAACCGTCATAACAGACCATCACAGGAAGTCTTACTTCCTCCGCCAGGCGAAACGCCTGAAGAAATGTATCGAAAATTTCCTGGTTGTCGCGGCAGTAAAGCTGAATCCAGCCCTGATCCCGCTGAGACATGGCATCCTGCTGATCGTTCAACACATTCCAGGGTGCGGACAGCGCACGGTTGGCACAGCCCATGACGATAGGAAGCCGGGAGCCCGCAGCCCAGGAAAGCTGCTCGCACATATACGCCAGGCCGTTGGCACTGCTGGCAGTAAAAACACGGGAGCCTGCAATAGAAGCCCCGATGCATACACCCATGGCACTATGTTCGCTTTCCACGGTAATAAATTCAGCATCAAGTTTGCCCGTCTCCACATAGGAAGCGAGGGTCTCAACCACCTGCGACTGAGGTGTTATGGGGTACGCTGCCACCACCTGCACTCTGGCAAGCCGTGCGGCTTCGGCTGCAGCTTTATTGCCTGTTATCACTGAAACAGATGCAGCATTAGACATCGCAACATGTTCCTTCCACGGTAAGTGCCGGCTGTTCCACGTTCTCCGGTTCCATGACAATCGCCTTACTGGGGCATACTTCCACGCAAATACCGCACCCTTTGCAATATTCAAGATCGATTTGTGGCGGAACTGTACGGGTGATGACATTATCCGGACAGAAGATCCAGCATAACATGCACGCAATACTGCCCTTTTTAACGGCAACGCATAGCGCCGGATCGAGAACCGGTTTGGCAACCCGCCAGTCTCCTGTACGCCCGCCCTCCCCTACGCAAGGCCAGGACATAGCGGTTTCCTGCTGGCAGTGTCGTGTTTCAACCATTGTCCAAACTCCTTTCAGGGATTATTTCACGCTTTCAACGGCATAAAGGCACACCGTCCGTTCATAGGCCTGATGAGCTGCCTCTACGTTTTTAGCCAAAGCAGCTTTGGAAAAAACGCCTTCCATTGCCGTTTCTATATGTTCCAGATCGATCAGCCCGGTCGCCCGGGCAATGGCACCCAGCATGGCTGTATTGACCATGGGCGCCCCGGAAATAACCAACCCCGCTTCCCGTGCGATCTCATTAGCATCGGTAACGGCTACACGAAAGCCCTTTCCCGAATCGAGAGAGACCGGGTCAGCGGCACTGTTAATCAGCAGAAAACCGCCAGACGCAAGTCCCTGGGTTGTTGCCGGTGCGGGAAGAAGGCTGTCGTCAAGAACGATCACCATATCCGGACTTTCCACTTGAGAAAAAAAACGGAGCACTTCGCGGGAAAGTCGTGTTGATGCTGTTACCGGAGCACCACGCCGCTCTGCACCAAAGGTCGGCATGGACATCACCCCTTTAAAACCGGCTCGATAGCCTGCATCAGCAAGCATATTCGCCGAGGTAACAGCACCCTGCCCGCCACGTCCGTGCCATCGGATTTCATAGATTGTTTCTGTCATTTCAGCCTCTCATGATGACGGCGGATGATGCCGTCCCTTAGATCTTTCAATCTCCGATCGCGTGCTACCAGCTCAGAATAGCAGTGAACACGGGCCTTGAAACGGTCGGGTTCCTCTGCAAAAAGGAGCCGGATTTCTTAAATCAGTCATGCAGAAAGAGCATAAATTCGCCTTTACTATACCATATACGGCAACAGGCATGCCACGCCCGGACGAAAAACGGTGTAAAATCTGCCGTCTTTCCTTCTATCTGTGCTTTTTCTAAGAAATTAAAAGCATAGACTCCAAGTCGTTTGATAACCGACAGCGCATTTCCATAAAGGCATATTTTTCTTGGTTTCACAACAACAGAAATCGTCTGGCGGGACTAAAGGGGTCAGCAGGATGAAAAGGAAGATAAGGCACTGCAGATACGGTGATACTGCTCCAGAGGCGTTTTGATCCTACCCATGGTGGGGTGTTCCCCTTTCACTGCCCCGTGACAATCGCTGCCGCCGCTGCAAAGCAATTGTTTTTCCTGTGCAATTGCTGAAAACCGCACGCACATGTCCGGTGTGTGGCTTGTATGCCAGACTTCAATGCCGTCAAAGGGCAGTTCAAGTATTTTGGTGAGGCGTCCTTTCGTGTTCTTCCCCAACCCCGGATGGGCAAGAAAAGCCAGCCCGTGCGCATCATGAATGGTACGGATAACATCAGCTGCCTCGGGCAGTTCTTTGGGCACATAGGCGAGGCGCCGCCGGTTTAAATAGTGTTCAAACGCTTTTTGGACGGTTGGTACTACCCCCATCCGATGCAGCAGCACCGCCACGTGCATGCGTCCCGTCATATCAAAATCGGTTTTTCTTTCCGCCAATGCATCGCAAACGGGAATTCCGGAAGATTCCAGACGACCGAGAATGCGCTCAATCCGTTTCTGCCGCATCTCCCGAAGGTTCTGCAGCATATTCAGAAGCACCGGCGACTGAATATGCACGCCGTATGCCAGGATATGCAGTTCACGACCTTCCAAAGAAGCGCTGACCTCAACGGCATCCAGAAAGCCCATGCCCTGTGCTTCTGCGGCTTTGCGGGCAGCCGCCACTCCCGCCACAGTATCATGATCCGCAAGAGCAATGGCAGCAATTCCCAATGCCGCCGCACGCTCCACCACCACTTCCGGGGAATCAGCACCGTCGGAGCAGTTTGAATGCAGGTGAAGGTCAACATAGGTCATGGCAAATTCGGAAGAGCCCTGGCAGCTCAGGATTCTCCTGTCTCCCGTTTATCGATAATCCGGTTCAGTATGCCGTTGACAAAACGGGCGGTATTCTCCTCTCCGTAGAGATCGCCCAGGCGCATCGCCTCGGACAGAACAACACGGTGCGGTGTGTCGTGGTCATAGAGCAGCTCATAGGCAGCCAGCCGGAGAATTGCCCACTCCATACGCCCTACCCGCGCTGGCGCCCAATTGTCCAGCGCATCGACAATAGCGCTGTCCAGCTCCTTTTTATGCTCCATGACCCCGCATATGAGTTTTTCTGAAAATGCCCTTTCATCGGCTCGGACAGCGGTTACATCAGCGTCCCGCTCTCCCGCAGGATAGTCTCTGCCAAGCGCTGCAGGGTCCATCTCCCAAAACTGTGCCAGCGCTGCAGTCCATTCTGAGGGCATGTATTCGATGCCGAAAATAAACTGGAACGCCAGCTGGCGGCCTTTCTGTTGCGGCTTGAAACGGCTCACTTCAAATCTGCTCCAGCAGGTTGATCATTTCCAGCGCACCCATGGCAGCATCAGCACCTTTATTGCCCGCTTTGGTGCCTGCCCGTTCAATCGCCTGCTCAATGTTTTCTGTCGTCAGGATGCCGAAGAGCACCGGCACGCCTGTATCAAGCATGACATGCCCGATCCCTTTGGCGGCTTCATTGGCAACATAGTCGAAATGAGGCGTAGCGCCGCGGATAATGCAGCCCAGAGCAATCACGGCATCATACTTGCCGGATTGCGCCATTTTTTTGGTGATCAGGGGCACCTCAAAGGCACCGGGCACCCAGGCGACAGTAATATTTTCATCTGCGACGCCGTGCCGCTGCAGCGCATCCAAAGCGCCTGCCAGCAGTTTTGATGAAATGAATTCATTAAACCGCGACACAACAATCCCAATTTTTTTGTCGTGACCGAGAAAATCACCTTGCAGCATGGTCGCCATAATGCAGACTCCTTTTTTTTAGATTTCCAGAAAATGACCCATTTTTTCTTTTTTGGTTTCCAAATAATGCCTGTTTGTGGCACAGGCGGCAACTTCAAGAGGGACGCGGCCGGAAACAGTCAAGCCGTACCCTTCCAGTCCGGCACGTTTTACCGGATTATTTGTAATGAGGCGCATGCTGGTAACTCCCAGATCCTGCAGAATCTGGGCACCAAGACCATATTCGCGGGGATCAGCATCAAAACCCAGATGCAGATTCGCCTCCACGGTATCCATGCCCTGCTCCTGCAGTTCATAGGCCTTCAATTTATTGATCAGTCCGATACCCCTGCCCTCCTGGCGCATATATACCAGCACGCCACACCCCGCCTCGTTAATCATACGCATCGCTTCATGAAGCTGACTTCCGCAATCACAGCGCCGGGAAGCAAAGACATCACCGGTGAAGCATTCGGAATGAACACGAACCAGAACATCCTCTTTGCCCGTCACGTCCCCTTTTATAAGCGCCAGATGCTGATAGGCATCAATATTGTTTTCATAAGCAATCAATGAAAAGTCGCCGTATTCAGTCGGCATTTGAACCTGTGCAACCCGGTTCACCAGTTTTTCGTTCTGTCGGCGATAGCGAATAATGTCGGCGGTAGAGCAAATCTTCAGGTTGTGTTCCTGCGCAAAAATTTCCAGATCGGGCATGCGCGCCATGGTGCCGTCATTTTTCATGATTTCGCAGATAACGGAAGCGCGGCGCAGGCCGGCAAGGCGCATGAGATCAATGGACCCTTCCGTCTGCCCGGCACGAACAAGCACTCCCCCGGGCCGTGCCCGCAAAGGGAAGACATGCCCGGGCCGCACAAGATCACCGGCAAGCGATTCCGGTCTGGCGGCAACGCGAATGGAATGAGCACGGTCATGGGCGCTGATTCCGGTGGTAATCCCGTCGCGCGCCTCAAAAGACACATGGAAAGCTGTGCCCAGTTTCGTGGTGTTTTCCATCACCATCGGCGGCAGATCCAGTCTTTTCAGATCCGCATCTTCCATGGGCATGCATATGAGCCCTTTGCCGTGGGTTGCCATAAAGTTAATAATTTCGGGAGTAATCGATTCTGCCGCGGCAACCAGATCCCCTTCATTCTCCCGATCTTCATCGTCTACGAGAATGATCATCCTGCCCAGACGCAATTCCTCAAGTATTTCAGGGATAGAGGTAAGCATAGCAATCCTTATAAAAACCCATTGCGCGCCAGCAGTTCGGGGGTAATGCCCTGTCTGGCGTCGTTTTTCATAAAATGCCGGACATGCTTTCCGATCACGTCCGCTTCCATATTAACGCTGTCACCCGGTCGGCGGAGAGACAGCGTGGTATGTTTAATAGTTACCGGAATCACAGCGACCCCGAACGTGTCTTTTTCGGGATTGACCACAGTCAGGCTGATCCCGTCAATTGCAACAGATCCTTTGGGAGCGAGGTACTGTGCCACGTCATCGGGTGCCTGAAAAGTCCAGACGGCGAATTCGCCCTGATTTTTGACGGACAGTACCCGTCCGACGCCGTCAACATGCCCAAGCACAAAATGCCCTCCGAAACGACCGTCTGCCCGCATGGCACGCTCGAGATTGACTGCATGCCCCGGTTTCAGTGCGCCCAGCGTGGTACGTGCGTAGCTTTCCTGAGACACCTGAACAACAAAACCATCGGCAGTAAGAGCAGCCACCGTCAGACAGGCACCGTTTACGGCGACACTGTCACCTTCTTTCAGATCATCCAGTAATTTCTTTGACAGGATGGCAAGATCACTGCCGCTGCGCCTGGAAACAACACCTATGTCTTCTATTAATCCAGTAAACACCGCCTATACTCCCGCCGCGTCTTGCCGTCCGGAAGTTTCATGGGTAACATACGCCTCCAGACAGACATCTTCGCCGTAAGTTTGCACCGTTAAATCGGTGAAATGGAGTGCCTCGTTCATGTAATCGATTCCCTTGCCTTCCACAGGGGTAACTGCATCGCGTCCGCCAATAATCTTTGGTGCGACGAAAAAACACAGTTTATCAACAACGCCGGAGAAAAAGGCGGAGGCAAGCGTTTCTCCGCCGCCTTCTATCAATACAGAAGTGACCCCGCGGGCTCCTAAAGAAGCCATGAGCGCAGGCATATCCATGCCGGAAGCATTTACAGGCAAATCAATCACTTCATCAGCAAAGGGATAATCTCCGTTTTTTTTTCCTGCCACCCATACTGGAACATCTGGCGTATCCTGAAAGGCGTCTCTGTTTCCTTCAAGAATACCCTCCGCATCAAGAATAATGCGTACGGGATTTCTTCCCTCTTTGTACATAAGCCTTGTTGTCAGCCGGGGCCTGTCATAATGCACGGTTCTGCTGCCAACCAGAATAGCATCATGCGCATGTCGCAGTTCATGGGTTGCCAGCCGTGCAGTCATCCCGGTAATCCAGCGGGAATGCCCCGTATGGGTCGCAATTTTCCCGTCAAGACTCATGGCGCATTTGGCGGTCACCCAGGGCATGCCGGTCTTCGAATATTTAATAAAAATCTCATTGAGCCGGGCTGCTTCTTTTTCAAGCAGTCCGACTTCGACAGTAATTCCTGCGGATCGGAGAATTTCTATGCCCCCGCCCTTCACATGCGGGTTGGGGTCTTCCATGGCAATCACAATGCGCGACGGACGGTGAGTGAGAAAAAGATCAGTGCAGGGAGCGGTGCGGCCGTAATGTGCACAGGGCTCCAGGGTGACATATACAACAGAACCCTGCAGTGCTTCCGGCGGGCATTGCTCACACGCCATGGCTTCTGCATGAGGCATACCCACCCGCTGGTGCCACCCTTCAGCGATGACAACGCCGTCGCGGACAATAACACATCCAACCATCGGGTTGGGACTGGTCCAACCACGACCACGTTTGGCAATCGTAAGGGCGCGATTCATATATACATGATCTGCAAGCATAAAAAATACCCCGAAAGGATTTATTTCATTCCTTCGGGGATTGCATCCGGTCAGATCCGGATACCGTCCGTATTCCGGATCAGCAGTAATTTCTTTTCCGGTAACGGCGTTCAGCGACTTCTTTCATCCGGACTGTACCGTCGGCCCCGGATTTTCACCGGAGTCAGCGTTTTCACGCTCGCGGGCTTTCACCGCCGGTCGGGAATTTCACCCTGCCCCGAAGGCTGACTATTGTTAGATCTATTGTAAAGTGTATGAGCGAATCAAATCAAATAAAGCAAAGAAATTATTTCGCAGCTGCCGGCCTTTCGGGTTCAGTTTCTGCGTTTAACGGAAGCATTTGAACGCTTGCCATGAAGTTCCGCAGCCAGATACTCAAATCGTCCAGCAGTCCGTAAAATATGGGAACAATGAAGAGTGTGAGCACCGTCCCGACGGACAAGCCACCAATCAGTGTCCTGCCGAGGCCTGCAAAGGTGGACGCACCGCCTGTTGTGGCGATAGCGACAGGAACCAGACCGAGAATGGTCGTGATCGCTGTCATCAGCACAGGTTTAAAACGATCTTTACCCGCTTTTACAATGCCGTCATCACGAACAGCGAATTCTTTACAGGTATTGCGCATGTGATCCACGATGACAATGCCGTTGTTCACAATCACCCCTGCCATGAGAATACATCCAATCAGCGAGATGGAATCGAAGGAAGTATTGGTCAGATACAGCAGCCAAATGACACCAATCATGGCAAGAGGAACAGTGGTTATAATGGTGAAGGGAAGAATAAAAGATTCGAAGAGAGCGCACATCACCAGATAAACCAGAATGACGGCCATGGTCATGGAAAGCGAAAAGTTGAGGAGGTTATCCTCAAGTTCATTAAACTCATCCCCAAAAGAATAGGAGTACATGGGTGGCAGATCAATATTATCCAGCATCGCCTTCAGCTCCGCCTTCACTTCCATCAGGTTGTTGCTGTCTGTCTTTGCCGAAATACTGAGCACATTTTTTCCGTCCAGCCTTCGAATGGAACGGGGCGACGGTGCTTTGGAAAAATTGGTCAGCCGGCTCAAAGGGGTCAGCTGCTGGTTCAGCCCCTGCAAAGCGATATTTTCCAAATTGGCCTGGGAGCGGCGGTCTTCTTCGCGAAACTGCGCCCATACAGGAATTTCTCTGCCGTCCTGTTTTAAAAAGGGCATGCGCACACCACGCAGAGCAGCGTCGACCGTCTGCGCGATGATCATCGGCGTCAGACCGGCAGTGCGTGCTCTGGGTGCATCAATGAGTACCTGCATCTCCTGCTGTCCGGAATCGATGTTGACCGAAATATTCCGAAGGGACTCGATGGTGGTCATAGTGTCGCCGATTGTCCGTGCATACTGGGCAAGCACCGCGCTGTCGTCTCCACGCAGCAAAATCCGCACACCGCTTTCCGCACTGGGGTCCTCCAGATTGGCACTGGTAAAATTGATGGTGGCGCCGGGCAGGCGGTGCGGAAGTTTTTCGGACAGAATGTCCAGCACTTCCTGCGTTGTATACGGCGGATCCTCTCCTATAGGCCCATCATCTTCCGTATACAAATATACATGAATTGCGCCGCCTGTCGCGCCATGATAGGCGAGGACGTATTTTACTGCAAGCACTTCCCGCAGCTGGTCAATCTCCGCTTCAAGACTCTTGAATAGTTCCACGGCACGATCCATACCGAAATTGCGTGCGAGCGAGACATCCACCGTCACCTCACGCATATCCAGTTTTGGAAGGGTGCGCATTCCAACTGTTTTCATAGGAAACAGTGCTGTAAAAAGAACAGCCAGAAGCACAAGCAGAATTACGACGAAACGCTGCCGCAGCGAATGGCGCAAGGCAACGCCGTAGGCATCGACGCAGGCATCCACAATTTTTCCGGGCAGCTTGGTCCAGGAACCCCACTGTATTTTTGCAGTCCTGCGTTTTACCCTGCTTTCCAGAAACTCCACGCCCACCATGAGCAGGGGTATGAGTGTGAGCGCTCCCAACAGGCTGCCGCCCAATGCGGCAATGAGCGGTTCGCCCAGCTGTTCCATAAAAACGGACATCTGGCCGGTCTTCATGTAAAACATGGGCAGAAACACAACCCAGGTCGTTACTGTGGAGGCAATAATTGCCAGGCTCACTTCCTGAGGCCCTTTCACCACCGCTTCACGAATCGACAGACCGAGACTTCGATGACGCAGAATATTTTCCACCACTACAATGGCATTGTCGACGAGCATGCCCACCGCCACAATCATGGATACCATGGTAATAATATTAAGCGACATGCCTGTAAAAAACATAAAGACCAGAGCAAAAACAAGAGAGGAAGGAATGGACAGCGCCACCAGCGCCGTCGGCAGAAAACGGTGCATGAAAACAAAGAGCACTCCCACTGCCATGATGCTGCCATAAAGCCCCTGAAGGAACAGGTTATTCAGCGCTTTGACTATAAATTCCGACTGATCAAAAAGCGGAAGTACTCTGGCACCGGAAAAAGCAGGTGTCAGCAGCAGTTTGTCCAGTTCCTCACGGACAGACCGGCAGGTATCCACTGTATTGGCCTGAGATTCTTTAGTAATAAAAAGCACCAGCCCGTCCGCACCGTCCATGGTGGCACGCAAATCTTTGCTTCGCGAACTGAACCGTACTGTGGCGATATCACGCAGGTGAAGTCCCTGCTTGCCTATGGGCAGATCCGCAATCGCTTCAATAGAACGGTACTCCCCTTCGTAGCGAACGATATAGCGCATAGCATCGTCTGTCAATTCGCCTAAGGAAATGGTCATTGTGCCGATCTGTAGGTATTGGATAATCTCAGGCATGGACAGATTCAGGCCAGTGAGGGTGTCCTGTTCAAATTCAATCAGCACCTCCCGCGGCTGGGTAGGTGAATGCACCTGAATGCTGGCCACGCCGTCAAGCCGGCGCAGGCGCGGTTCAACAATTGTTCTGACTTTATGTGTAAATTCCTCGCGATCCCCATGACTGAATAAACCCACCGCCATCACAGGAAATGCGTCGACATTAAAACGCTGCAATTGTACTTTTTCAACTTCTTTGGGCAAAACAAGTTTGAGGCGTTCAATACGGTCTCTAATTTCAGCCGACACCTGGTTCAGATCTGTTTCAAGGCTGAAATTCATTTCCGCATAACAGGCGCTGTCTGTAGAATTGGTGCGCAGACGGGTCAGACCTGACAGGGTTCTGAACTCACCTTCCACAGGAATGGCAACCTGCTGTTCCACCTGAGACGGAGCGGCACCCGGATAAGGGAAGATACACACCATAAAGGGAGATTCCGCACGCGGCAGGAAATTCAACGGCAGCCTGTACCAGGAAATAATCCCCAAACCGACCATGGTGATTGTGAGCATGGTCACCATGATGGGCCGTTTTAATGCCAATGCAGCCAGAGACGACTTCATAGGCTTTTTTTCCGACCAAACAGGTAATAGGCCATAGGAATGATGAAGAGGGTAAGCAGTGTGGAAAAAGAAAGACCGGCAATGAGGGTGAGTGCCATAGGACGGCGCATCTCCGCCCCTTCTCCGGAAGCAATCAGCATAGGTGTCAGCCCGAGGACGGTAGTAATAGTGGTCATAAAAATGGGACGAATACGCGCCACACCCGCCTCCACAATCGCATCGGTAATATTCAGACCGCGCGCCTGCAACTGATTGGTATAATCCACCAGAATAATGGCGTTATTCACAACAATACCAATAAGTACAATGCCGCCAAGAAAGACCATCACATTCAAGTTTGTCCCTGTCAGATACAGTGTATACACCACTCCGATAAAAGCCAAAGGCACGCTGAACATCACAAGGGCAGGCTGAATAATGGATTCAAACTGACACGCCATAACCACATACACAAGAAAGGCGGCGAGAAGAAGGACAAAACGGAGGCTCTTAAATGCGGCATCCAACTCGCGGCTTTGCCCGCCTTGCAGGAAATACATATTCTGTGGCAGCGCCATCTTCTCCAAGGTGCTATCGATGTCACGCGACACCGCGCCAAGATCCCGTCCCTCCACATTCGCCGACAAAATCACGGTACGTTTCTGATTGACACGCCTGATTTCACTGGGACCTTCTTCGATACGCAGTTTGGCAACATTAATCAGCGGGATGGGTGCCGGACCATCCGTCACGGAAAGAAATCGCAGATCTTCCACACTGCTCAATTTTTTCTGGCTGGCACGGACACGAATATCCAGTTTGTCCGATCCCCGGCTGAACCGGGTTGCCACTTCGCCCTGAATTTCAGTACGAAGCCGCTGTGCCACCTTGCCGGGAGAGAGTCCCCGGGAGGCAAGTGCCTGACGATCCATCTCTATAATCAGTTCGGGGTAGCCGGGCTTGATGCTTTGCTCCGCATCTTTTACACCAGCAACAGTGCTAATGAGCGCAACAGCCTTGTCGCCATATTCGCGAAGATCTTTCAACACATCGCCAAAGAGCTGCGTTTCAATGGCATTACGGAAGCTGAACATGGTCGGCAGCGTAAAAGTGACTGTTTCAGTGGTTGTTTTCGCAAAAATATTTTCGCGAAGCCGCTCTATCACCTCATCCTGATTGAATTCCATTTCCGAGGCTTCTTTGAGCAGTACGGTAAAGGTGGCAATGTTGTCGCCTTTATCTGAAGAAGCCGTGTCTCTTTCCGAACCCACTTCCAGTGTCACCGATGCAACTTCCGGAGTGGAACGAAGAATCTCCTCAAATTGGCGCATCTGCTCTTCGGTCTTTTCAAGCCGTGTACCCGTCTGCACCTCCACACGCAGACCGAATTCACCCTGACGCATAGGCGGCATCAGTTCTCTGCCCAGTTCCAGAGCAAGGTATCCGGCATGGATGGAAAGCAGAACTACGCCGAGCAGAAAGGCAGGACTGAATCGCAAAAAGGCACGCAGAGTCGCACCGTAGGCTTTTCGGAAAGCCTCAAAACCCAGAGCAAAGCTTTTTAATGGAATATAAAAAACAAAGCCGAATATTCCCCGTATTATTCTAAAAATGCCATAAAAGAAAACGCAGATCAGATAAAGTCCCGTAACGAGCAGGCTGATCGTTGTTCCGGATAAAAGACGGAGCAGAAAAAGCGCCAGAAGGAAAGGAAGCAGGACTACATAAAAAACCGCATGGGGCAGGTTTTTCCAGAGCGGCGGTCTCAATGCGGAACCGAACACCTTGAAAGCCACTTCCAGACTTTCACGCCATACTGTCCGAATATAGGTTCCGGCATAGCCGATTCCTCTCGGCAGAACCGAAAAAAATGCCCGGGACTTGCTTTCGCCAACAGTGGCGCGCCCTTCCTGATAAGCACGGACCAGCCAGATAACATAGCGGTCGGCGCGCAGTTCCTGTCCCTGCCGCGACACAATCAGAGGAATCAGATAAAGAGCTGTCAAAAGGGAAGCCAGCAGAGAATAGGTCACTGTCAGCGACAAATTGCCGAAAAGCTGCCCGGCGATGCCTTCCACAAAAGCGACGGGAAGAAATACGCAGATGGTGGTCAGGGTGGATGAGGTCACTGCCCCGGCAACTTCTTTCGTTCCTCTTTCCGCCGCATCGACCAGACTGTCTCCTTCTTCTCTGCAGCGAAACACACTCTCAAGCACTACAATGGAGTTGTCCACCAGCGTCCCGACCCCCAGCGCCAGTCCGCCCAGGGACATAATATTAAGGGAAATTTTCTGGAAAAACATGGGGACAAAAGCGGTGATAACCGAAATGGGTATGGAGATCCCGATGATCACCGTGGAACGCATTTCCTGAAGAAACACATAAAGAACCAGCAGTGCCAGCAGACCGCCTATAAGCGCAGACTGCTGCACTTCCTTAATGGCACCGCGGATGAAACGGGACTGATCGCTGATAATGGCAGGCTTGGCATATTTGGGCAGCCTGTCAAGAAAAGCGCCTGTCTGAGGTTTGGCAGCAACGGGCGCCGGCACAACAGTTCCGGACGCCGCCAGCTTTTCAGCTTGCCGCCGCATCGCCGCTTCTTTGATTGCAGCCGACAGTTTCTCCTGAAAAGAGTATTCTCTTTCAAAACCGAGAAGGTCATGCACTCGGTTGCACACATTAACTGTATTGGCATCCCCTTCTTTATAGATATCAATGGCTACGGCTTCTCTGCCATTGATATGCACGATCGTCTCTCGCTCTTTGGTTCCCAGAAACACTTCCGCAATTTCAATAAGTTTGAGATGCGCACCGCCCGGGGTCAGAATAATGCTGTTCGCAACATCCTCAATCGTCATGAATTCATTGAGTGTGCGAACCAGATATTCTGCTTCCCCTTCACGCAGGCGGCCCCCGGAAAGATTGATATTCTGTTGCGCCAGCGCCGTGATCACATACTCAGGTGACAATCCCAGCGACTTAAGATTTTCAACATCCAGCTGAACCTGGATTTCTTCTTTCTGGCCGCCTTTCACTTTCGCCTGGGCAATTCCGTCTTCAGCTTCCAGATCGCTTTTCAGACGGCGCTCCGCCGCCTCACGGATTGTAGTCAGGGCATCCCGCTCTTCCTGCGAGCCGGGAACATGCTTTTCGTCTACAGAGACTATGGCGACACGCATCACCGGATCCAGCGAAGGATCATAGCGCAAAATAACCGGTTTCTGGGTGAGTTCCTGCGGCGGCATGAACAAATCCAGCCGATCACGCACTTCCTGCTGCGCAGAAGCAATATCCGCCGACCAGTCGAATTCCAGGGTAATCTCGGAAAGTCCGGGAGAAGAAACGCTGCTGATTTCCACCATACTGCTCACGATACTAAGCAGTTCCTCCAGCGGCCGGGTTACAAGCATTTCGACATCTTCAGGTGCCGCACCTTCATATTCGGTACGAACTGTCAGGCTGGGATAGGAAATGTCCGGCATCAGATTGACCGGAAGTTGCTGGTAGGAACGCCACCCGAAGACAATAAGTGTCAGAAACAGCATGGCTGTTGAAACAGGGCGACGAATGGCGAAACGATAGTGGGGTGTGGAACCTGAAGATGTATCTGCCATGAAAACGTGTTTCTATGATTCTGTTCGACTAAAAAACCGCGTACACTGCAACAGCCATTATTATATATTTTTTTACTTCGGCAGACACACCATCCCTGTGCGCCCTGCCCCACTGCCTTTAGGCGGGAAATCTCCGTTGGGAGATGAAAGTGCCTGAGGCTCTTTCCGGGATAAATGAAGCATGCTCAGAGAGAGGAAACGCTGCTGCGACCGTCCTGCCCGGATCCCACCATAAGATTTTTCGCTTTCTTCGCAGCGAGCAGCGCTTCTTCCAGTGTGAGTGCGGAACGGGCGGCCAGTTCTTTCTGCATATCAGTCAGAATTACAAAAGCACCGTCTTTTAAGGAGTGATGCCCCATGATCGCCACCATGTTATCGGGATTCAGACCGGTCAGCACCTCAATATTTTCATTCTGCTCAAGACCCACAGTGATGTCAATGCGTTTTGCAACGTAAAGGGCGTTGCCTCGCAATTCTTCTAGCTGTTCGGGCTTATACTGACTTTCATCCTCTTTTTCGAGAGCGAAAACGTATTTCCGCCCTTCCTCTTCCATCACGGCATCCCGGGGAACGAGCAGTACGCCGCCTTTTGTTTCCATCGCAAGTTTCACACGGGCAAAGGCCGCTTCGCGAAGAAGGGGCTTGTCCTCCGCTAGAAAGCTGAGGAGCATGCGAACGGTACCGCTCAGGGGATTGATACTGGGATCAATGCGAACGACGTGGGCGGCAAAAGAGCGATCAGGAAAGGCATCAATGCTGACCTGAGCTTCCTGCCCTTCTTTCAGACGACCCAACTCTTTTTCCGGCACCTCGATGGGAAGAACAAAAGAATCAGGGTCAACAATTGAGACGACAGGCATTCCGGCCGCAACCACCATGCCTTCCTGCACCATTTTGCGAGTCACGATACCACTGATAGGCGCACGCAGCGTTTGATTGGAGATTTGCAGATCTATCAGCTCCGCCGCCGCTTTTGCCTGTTCATAACTGAAACGGGCATTGTCTCTTTCGGCACTGGCGCCGATCCCTTCATTGAAACTGCGTTCGGCTATCTCGTAAGCGGTTTTTGCCTGCTGAACGCCCACACGGGTCTGCCGTGCCTGCGCTTCCAGCTCTCGGCGTTCCAATTCAGCAACAACCTGCCCCTGCTGAACACGATCCCCCACATTCACATGCACCTTCTCACACTGGCCTGTACCCTTGGAAAGCAGATCCACCCGAACCTCCGCCTCAACACGAGACGTAGTCTCAAACCAGGAGGAAACAGTTCCCCGATGCGGGAGCACGGCCTGAACAGGTGTGGCAGTGATGGGGGGCTCTGCAGCAGCCAGCGTAATATCAACAGTCCCTTCCGCCGGTACAGTGCAACCTGTTCCAAAAAGAAGAGGTACAGCACAGAAACAGAGCATGAAGAAAATGTATTTTTTCATAAAGTACTCATTCACAATTAGTTAACCCAGTTAAATAGCACTCGCCTTCTTACTGATGTATACTACAACTCAGGTGTACAAAATGTTGCAGAAAAAGATCCCGGATAAATAACCACTTTCATCTTCAAAAGTACTCCTGCATCAACAGGCATACTTGTCTGGCAATATTTTACCATGCTTTGGCAAATAGAGCCAACTTAAAATGCGAACACTCCGAAGAATCTTTATTATTCGCACTACTTAGACCTTTTTTGCGGCCTTTCGATTACACGGATATCAATTTTTATTCGCGGCGAAGATCTAACAGGAGCGATTGGGATCGGGTCACTAGCAGCGCAAGAGCAACGCTGAGCGCACCGCCAGCAAGCATGGATAAAAAACCTATAAACTGAAGCAGGAGAGGAAGGGTGGTGGAGGAAAGCAGCACAGACGGCAAAAGAGCCGTGAGAGATGCACCCCCGCCCAGAATCGCGGCAACCAGCAGAATAGCAGCATTTTCAACAACCAGCAAGCGGAGCAAATGCCTCTTTTCGTACCCCAGTACCTGAAGCATTGCCCATTCAGCACGCCTTTCAATACGGCTCCGGGCTGTGATCACGCCTATCCCCAAAGCGCCCAGTGTCACGCCTAATACACCCAAAACGAGGAAAAGACTGAGATACGAGCGCTCTACCGCATAAAAATGCTCCAGACGCTGCAGCGTTGTTTCTACCTGCATTCCCGACTTTTCTTCCTGCCGGTGCAGTCGGCGGATGGTTTCTTCCGTATTTTCGTTCTGAGAATCAAAAAGGAAGGCGCGAAATCCGCTTTCCGATGGAAAAATTCTCGTAAAGTTATCCAGAGATATCAGAATACTCCCCTGAAAAACGGAAAGACGCATGGGCAGCGCTCCGACAAGGCGTACAGAAATTTCCTTACCTTCGTCATCAGAATAGTACAAAACATCCCCTTTTTCAGGATGTGTTTTAGCCTTTAATCCCCACATTGCCGTATCCATGTCCCCGACAAGGGCAGGAATGGCGCCATCCGGCGATTCCTGTTCGAGTAATGACCAGACGGATGCACCGTCAGCGTCTTTGTCAAAGGCTCCTCTTTTTTTCATGACCGCCGGATCAACCCCGTAAATACCGGGAACAGCCGCCCGGGTCAGATTCAGGCAGCCGGCATCATCTCCCTGCCGGAGCCGCAGCGCTACAGCATCGATCCCTTCCAGTTTCGGGGCTTCGGTCAGGGCTGCTGTTGTTTCTCCGAACAGCGCAAACCCGCCTGTGCCGGAACTTCGCTCCGCCGCATGTTTCCCGAGGTCTTCCTGCATGGATATTACGGAAATGGCAATAAAAACACCACACGCGAGGAGTGCTGCCGCACTGGTATTTCTGCCGGGACGACGGGTCAATTGCTGTAGTGCAAGTTTGTTCAGAGACAGGCTCCCGCCTTCTTTTTCCATCTGGAAAGACCGCAGAAAAAGATACCAGGCGTAAATCCCGAAGCCCAGAAGCCAGGTGCCTGTTGCGAAAAAGAAAGGTGCCGTGGCAGCCGGCCGAATAACAAAAACAGCAGCGACCGCTATCAGTCCCGCCAAAAGACCGCCGAAAGCAAGACCGTGCGCCAGCCTGCCCGGACGCCCGGCAGCTGTTAAGGCTTTTTTCTGGGAAAAATCCCGGTGCAGCAGTTCGCGCACAGGACGCCGGCACTGACGCCACACAGTCCAGCACACCGCCAGTAATGGAATACCGGCTCCTGCAAAGAAGCCGCTGAAAAGCGTTTTCAGTTTCAGATGAAACAGAATCATTGTTCCTGCGACCGCACCTGCCCAGGCGTGCCTGAGCCCCTGAAGAAGCAGGGCTGCATATCCCGCTCCAGCCAGCATTCCTGCTGTTGCCCCTGCCACGGCAAGCAATGCCGCCTCAATACTGAAAATGCCCCAGATCCGGGAAGGCGGAAATCCCAGGGCAAGGAGAGTTCCCATTTCAGATGCGCGCTGCTGCAGGCTGAACGTAAACAGCAGAACAGACAAAAGAACTGCTGAAAAAATGAGGAAAAAGCTCATTCCCAGAAACAGCTGCCCGAGATCCAGAGCCTGGTCAACTGAATGAAGCGCCTCTTCCCGAACCGGATTAAAACGAATTCCGAGCATTTCCGGTGAAATCTTATTCAGAAGGGCTTTTTCCAGCGCAGGAGCATTCCCCCAGCCTGCGGGGAAATGAAGCGCCGTATATTGACCGAAGCGGCTGCCCCACATTTTCTGTCCGGCAGATAAATTCACCCAGAGCTTCGGCGTTTGGCGCCATTGGTTCCAATAATCCTCGTTATCCTTGTCCTTCAGAGCCGCCTCATCCATGGGCATGCCTATATCCCAGTCCGTGCAGCTTTCCACATCGATAAGCCCCGGAAACAGAGGAATCGCTTCCCGCGCTTTTTCCAGCGCTTCCATAGACCAGATTTCTTTTATGCGGAACTGCCGCGCCTGCTCCTGAAACTCATTGGAGGGCGTCACGACAAACCAACGGACTGTAATCGTGTCGCCCATGCTTACATCCAGTTTTTCAGCAGTCCACCGGTTGATGATTGCTTCTTCGTCATTCAGCTGAGCAAGCGAAGCGTCTGCCACTGCGAATGAATAAGGAGTGGAATGCCTTTCGCCGGAAATGGAATTCACCAGATACGCCAGACTTCCCTCTGCCTGCGGCAGGGTCAGGGCGGCGTCTGCAATCGTCCTGTCCAGAAAGATTCTCTCAGATTCCAGAAGATAAGACTGATCGGACAGCGCGCGGATTTGAAATCCTGCATCCCGCAGATGCATCACCTTTTTCAGTTCTGCCTGCAGCTGCCCTTCGCTCCAGGTCTCTCCTGCAAGAAGAAGGTTGGCCTTCCCCTCCAGATCCACCAGTTCCTGAAGCCAGCGCAAAGGAACAAAGACGTTATAGGGTGTCCTCTGTTCATTATTTAAATTAAAACGCCCGGCGCCGTTGTCTGACACAATATCTCCGACTTTCACCTGTACACGTATCGCCGCAGCATCGCCGCCCGGCGACAGCGGAGCATCGAAAGCCATCAGACCGGGTTTCACCACACGAAGTGCAAAACGATCTCCCCTGCCTGCATGAAGCGCCCGGGCAAGATGCTCATTTACAATCACTTCCTGTGCATTCCATTGTGGGGCGTCAGTGCCCGATAACTGCCAGAATGCATCGTCGACCCCCAGCACCTGCACCCGATTCACCCGATACAGCGGGTCGGGCGCGCCGGATTGAAGCGCCATGCCCTGAAGCCGGAGGAGGGCGGCAGGCACTCCCTGCCCTTCTTCTGCCATCCTGTGTGCCAGTGAGGCCTCGAAATACCGATTAGGCAGCTGGCAGGCATAATGGGCCCCGGCGAGGCGGGCGACAGCAATATTCCGCAAGGTAAACCGCGTGGAATCTCCAAGAATCAGGGCGCCGGTGATGACTGCTGTTGTAAGCAGGATACCGGCAAATACACCGCTGTGGATGCGCCAGTGATAGCGCAGATTCCGACCCGCCAACCCGACAAAAGACAGGCGCCTCATGGCAGCATTTCCAATTTCCCGTCATGAAGGCGGTAAGTACGTCCCAGACGCTCAGCCAGATCAGGTGAATGGGTCACCATCACCACCGCCATGCCCTGTTCGCGATTCAGCGTCATCAGAAGATCGACCAGCGCGACTGCCGACTCTTCATTCAGTGACCCGGTAGGCTCGTCCGCAAGCAGAAGACGGGGGTTATTGATGAGAGCACGCACAACGGCAACACGCTGGCATTCTCCGCCGGAGAGTTCCTGAGGCCTGTGGTGGAGGCGGTGCGCCAGTCCCACCTGATGAAGCAACATAAGAGCCCGTTCTCCAGATTCGCGGGCATGGGGAGCCACGAGCGTAGGGATCAGCACATTTTCCAGCACGGAACACTGCGGCAGGAGGTGATGCTGCTGCAGCACGAACCCGATCTCTCTGTTTCTGAACCGTGCAAGTTCTTCCGGCGAATATTCGGACAGGTGCGTTCCATCAAACAAAATGGATCCGGAGCCGGGCTTATCGAGCCCGCCCATGCAGTTCAGAAGCGTGCTTTTCCCGCTCCCGGAAGGGCCGACCACAGCTATACATTCCCCGCTTTTTATGCGCAGGGTCACGCCTTTAAGCACATCGATGGATCCGGACAGCCCTGCATAGGCATATGTCACGGCATTCAACTCCATTAGAGCCGGTACCAGTACCTGTGTCATATGCCCTCTTCTCCTTTCCTGTTCCCTGCAAAAGCTGTGACGGTTGCATCGCTACTTCCGACAACAAGCATATTTCCTGCCACGCACGGCGAAGTGATTTCATCACTGAGTGCATAAGACCACGACCGCTCTCCCGATGCCAGTGTTAAAAGATAGAGACTGCCATCAGCGGATACAGCGACATGGTCACCGACAATCACAGGAGACAAAACAGAGCCGCCGAGAGAGGTTTCCCATCTTTTTTCACCGGTTGCAAAAGACACTCCGTAAAGACTTCCGTTTTCATCGCCAACAACGACCCATTGGTTTGAAACAGCAGGTGTGGAAAAAATCTCATGCCTGGACAGCCGTGTATCCCATATCGTTTTTTCTTCTTTTAAGTCGATGAGTACGAGGTTTCCATTTCTGCTTCCGGACAGTCCTTTTCCGTCACTTATGGCAACCCCGGAAGCCACCTGCGCATCATTGCCCAACGGTAGATCGTAGAGATGCTTCCCTGTGCTGCTGGAAAAAACATGGAGCGCTGAGGCACAGCTTCCGAAAAGCACATACTCATCATAGACGCCCGGCGAGGCTTCGCAGCGTCCCACACCCGTTTCGGAGATCCATTTTTTTTCTCCTGTGGCACCATCCAGGCAGTACAGCGCACCCGCGGTCTGATCGATGATATAGATAGAAATCTCGGGGGCCATACCGTTCCGGGAAACCAGTTTATAGTTGGGCGCACCCAGAACAGTGATATCCAGAAAGGAGCGCCACAATTCATTGCCTGCAGCAGCATCGAGGGCAATAACCGTTCCGTCCGCATCGCAGGCGTAAACGGTGCCTTCCAGATAAAGAAGGGGCACTTCAAAAGAAGCAAACCGGGGCGTGCCATCCGCTTTTTCGCCGGTAATAATCTTTGCCGACCAGAGAAATTCTCCTTCCGGATCCACAGCGAAAACAGAGCCTTTCACCGTGGCAAAGAAAACAGCACTTCCGGAATAAACAGGTGTCCCAAGAACTGCCCCTTCCGCATCTGTCTGCCACAGCGGCACAAGACTTCCGGGCAGGGAAACCGGGGAAGAGCCGGTCAGCGTGGATGAGCCGTGGTAACTGTGCCAGGGCAGATTTTCCGTACCGGACTCCGCTGCGCCGGTTGGAGATGCTGCATGTGTCTGTGCCATGGATACGGATAATACCGCTGTATTCGTCTGGTCTTCATCCGGCAGATCCGGGCTTTTCTCTCCGGAACCTATCGGTTCTTCTTTTTCCGGCACAGCGAGCATTGCTTCAATGGGCGTTACCGGATCAGAGGAAAGCGGAACGGTTTCCATTTCTTTCTTTTTAATAAGCAGAAAGAGGAGTGTAAGGGATATCAGAAAAAGGACGAAAGAGAAGGATGAAATTACTTTTTTCATAGACTGCTCCAGAATTTCAGGCTTGCCTTTTCCCGATAGCCTTCTGTTCATTTGCCACAGACAGTTGAGATAACAGCGGGTTCAGTCCCTGTTTTTTCTGTACATTCCTGATAATGGGCAGCAAGCTGATCTGCCATCACGCGGATATTAAAACGCTTTTCCACAGCCCGGCGCCCTGTCTCTCCCAGCGATGCGGCATAATCCGGACGGGAAAGCAATTCAGCAAGTGCTTCTTCATAGGCGCCCGGCTGCGCCGGATCGTAAAGAATCCCGCCGCCTGTAAGCGCCACCACTTCAGGAAAGGCGCCTTCCGCCGGCTGCACCACAGGCACGCCATTTGCATGTGCTTCCAGAATAAAGGCGCCGAAGGCTTCACCGCCCGGTGCGGGCACGGAAAGCAGCGAAATGGAGCGAAGAAACGCTTCTCTTTCCGCTTTCCCGAAATCCTCCAAAAACTCCACATCATCCAGACAACCTGCAGCCTCCAGCTTCTGCCGCATCGCCTGAATAAAAGGCTGATGGGCGACTGTAATACCGCCGGTGGCACGCAGCCGCAGCCGATGGAATTCGCTCTGTTTTTTCAATGCTATAAACGCATCGATCAGGCGGTCCAATCCCTGTCCGGGCGCCAGCCGTGACAGATATCCGATAACTGGCGGATCAAAAGGAAGGGCATCCGGCTGAAAAATCTCGTTTTCCACGCCAAGATGCACAACTTTAAGCCTTGCTGCAGGAATCCGCATAGCTTTCTGTATTTTATCCGCGTACCACTGGCTCACGGCGATAAAAAGATCCACCGATTCCCCTGCTTCCCTCATGGCGTTCCAGCAGGCTTCGGCCTCATCAGGACGCATGGCTTCCATCCAGGTATCTTCATCCTGCAAGGTGCAGAGCACAGGGCAATCCAGTTCCTCTCTCAACTGAGGAGCCAGTCCGAGAAGAAGCGCATTGGACAGGTGAACCACATCCGGCTTTTCCTGATCTTTAAGCCAGTCAACCAGACGCGCCACCTCTTTTGCCTGATTGCCTGTTTTGCCCTGAAGCATGGACAGCGTCATCGCTCCCAGGTCACGGGCGCTGGTTGAACTCTCCTGCCGTGCCGCAAGCCGCAGCAGCCACGAGGCATCAAAGAGGCGATCCAGCCAGGCAGGCGTTTTTCGGAAAAAGGGAAAGCGCTGCTGCAGGTAAACATTGATTCCGCCGAAGAAAACAGGCACCTCTTCCGCCAGCGCGGCATCGTCCGCAAAAAGCGGAAGATAGAGCGGGGTCAGCATCACGTCGTGCCCCTGCGCCCGCAGAGCACGCACCAGCGCCGTGTCGCGCAAACAATTCTGGCAGTAAAAAGTACCGCCGCTTCCCGGTACGATATGGACTATTTTCACGGAGAACATTCCTCCTGATCATCAAAAACCAGAGCACCTGTCGGGCATACAGCCACGCACGCTTCAGAAGAACGGGCAAGTGCTTCAAGCAGCGGTGCATCAAAAGGCACCGTAACTATAGTATCAAAGCCCCGACCTGAAAAGGCCATGCCCGGCAGGTCGCCCTTCTTTTTCGCCATTTCGATGCACAACCCGCATTTTATGCATTTACCTGTATCAAACAAAAGTCTGCCGTCGCGCTTCAGTCCGGGTACCAGCGGGCGAGCACTCTGCCGCCAGGCCCGTGGGCGGGCACCGTATCGGGTTGCGTAGAGGCGCAGCTTACAGGATACCGGCGCATGACAATCACAGTGAAGACAACGCCCGGACTCCTCTTTCGGGCTTTCAGGACAGCGGCTCCGGCTCAGGGATTCCTGCGGAACCCTGTTCTTCATGTAGTCCTGAATTTCCGCTTCATCCACCCGCCCCAGCTGGGAATCGTACGGGGGCTTTTCAGGACTCGGGGCTCCCTCCAGCTTTACAAGTGCCTGCATCGCGGCTTCTTTGCCCGAGCGCACCGAACGCACAGGATATTTATCCTCGACAGCACGCTGCACCCCCGCGGCAGCATCACTTTCTATCGTACAGGCGAGCACGACCGCATCATATTCCTGAAAAAGGCGTGAAAGACTCCCGGCATCAATCAAGGTGCCGCAATGAAATACAATACCTGCACGGGTATAGGCTGCCAGTTCCTGATCCAGAATGCCCGGCGGCAGTTCTTCTTCCGGATAATGACGCAACATACCGCCCGGCAGGGCGTCGCGTTCAAATACATGCACCGGTACGCCCCGGCTCCGGAGCACCCAGGCGGCAGCAAGACCGGCGGGTCCAGAACCGACAACAGCCGCTCTTTTGTCTGAATCCGCTGCCGACGGTGCATAGGTCTTTTCTCCGCCGAGAAACTGGTCGGCAGCATAACGATGCATTTCCCGTATTGCTACGGATTCATCATGACTCTTGCGACGGCAGCCCGCCTCACAAGGATGATGACATACCCACCCCAAGGTCAACGGCAGCGCCAGATCCGCAGCAGCCAGCCGTGCAGCTTTTTCTTCCTCTCCCCGGGCGATATACCGCAGCATAAGCGGGATATTCAGTCCTGCCGGACACAGTCGCCTGCAGGGCGCTTCGCAGTCGCCGGCATGCTCGCTCATGAGCAGTTCCAGAATCCGCCGACGCGCCTCGTGCACTGTCTCTGAATCCGTGAGAATATCCATCGGCGCAGTTACCCGAAAGGAACATGCCGGAATCAAACGGCCCGAGCTCCGCTCTTCCACCACGCAGACCATACAGGAAGTCTGAGCCGAAAGTTCGGGCGCATGACAGAGCGTCGGAATCCGGGCGCCCGCCTGCTCCGCCGCCTCCAGCAGGGTTGTACCGGAAAGTACGGTCACCGGCGTTCCATTGATATACAGAGTAACCATGGGATTATTCCACTTTGACTGAGTCTACAGGACAGATTCTAAAGCATTCACCACAGCGCACACACCGCCCGGAGTCAATGGAATGCACTTCATAGGGCTTCATTTCAATCGCACCGGAGGGGCAGACCTGAGCACATTTTGTACAGCCGATGCACGCCTCCGTTATAAAATAACGTATGAGTGCTTTGCATTTTCCCGCCGGGCAATGCTTTTGGATATGGGCTTCGAATTCTTCCCGGAAATAACGCAGCGCTGTCAGCACCGGATTGGGTGCAGTCTTGCCGAGTCCGCACAGGCTCATCTGTTTCATCACGGAGGCAACTTCTTCCAGCAGTTCGAGATCACCCGGCTTGCCTTCACCCCCAACCAGACGGTTCAGGATTTCCAGCATACGTTTCGAACCTACCCGGCAGGGCGTGCATTTGCCGCAGCTTTCCTGCTGAGTGAAAGACAGAAAATACTGCGTCATTTCCACCATGCAGTCGCCGTCATCCAGCACGACAAATCCGCCGGAACCCATCATGGCGCCCGCATCGGTCAATGCCTCATAGTCCACAGGGGTCTGTGCCAGTGATGCAGGAATGCACCCGCCCGACGGCCCTCCAATCTGCACGGCTTTCAGCTTTCTGCCGTCCGCCACGCCGCCGCCGATTTCCTCAACAATGGCGCTGATCGACATACCCATGGGCACTTCGATCAATCCGCCGCGCACCACTTTTCCTGCCAGAGAAAACACTTTGGTTCCAGTGCTTTTTGGGGTGCCGAGTGCTGCAAAAGCAGCCGCACCGTTGCGCATAATCCAGGGTACCAGCGCCAGCGTCTCCGTATTGTTGACAAGGGTCGGACAGCCGAAGACACCCCGCTCTGCCGGATAGGGTGGCCGCAGAGTCGGCGTTCCCCGCCTTCCCTCGACCGAAGCGATCAGCGCTGTTTCTTCCCCGCAGATGAAAGCACCTGCTCCCTGTACAACCCGGATGCGGAAAGAAAAGGACGTTCCAGCGACCGTTTTGCCGAGAAGACCGCCTTTTTCACACAGGGCAATGGCGCGGTTCACCCGCTCAACTGCAAGAGGGTATTCTGCTCTGATGTAGAAAATACCTTCCTGCGCATTGACCGCCAGAGCGGCAATCAGCATGCCCTCGATCACACGAAAAGGATATGATTCCAGCATCATGCGATCCATAAATGCACCCGGGTCACCTTCGTCTCCATTGCAGATGACATATTTTTTCGTGTCGCCGGATGCACGGACAGCACGCCATTTCGCCGCAACAGGAAAACCGGCGCCACCACGCCCGCGCAAACCGCTCGCTTCTATCTCCGCCAGTATCTTTTCGTAAAACGGGACAGCGCCATCTGCATCCAGGGCATGCATGGACTGAAGACATGTCTGCAAAGCCTGAAATCCGCCCCGGCGTCTGTATTCCTCCAGATCAAGCGGATCGATCTCACCGCAGTACTCCGTAGCCAGGCGGCGCTGCGACTTGAGGAAAGCAGTCATGGACGCCCCCTCCGCATCCAGAGCATATTCCTGCGGCTTTTTAATGCTGTCCGAGATGTACATCCATTCAAACCAGCGCGCCGCCTTTCTTTTCCAGGAATGAAAGGCCTTTTGCGCCGGTATATGCCGGACGATAATCGACTCAACGTCCTCTGCCTGCACCTTTGCATACAGTGCAGGCGGTTTACCGGGAAGAATAATTTCCAATAGAGGTGTCTGATGGCATATGCCGACACAGCTCACATTTTTTACGGGAATTGTGGCGCCCAGTTCATGAAGCGTCTTCAGCAAAGCGGCACGCACTTTTTCACTGCCACCGGCAACACAGCAGGAACCGAGCCCTATTCTGATTTCCCCTTCTGTTTTTTCAGGTCCGGCCGCCGCTTCAGGCACTGCGTTTTTCGGCAGGTCAGCATTTTTTAAAAAATCCGCCAGCATGATGTCCACAGCATCCGTCTGCACATGCCCGTAGGTTACCCCGTCGATCTGCACTGCCGGCGCCAGCGTACAGCATCCCAGGCACGCCACTTTACGCAACGTGAAATTTCCGCCCGCATCCGTATCTTCTCCGGGCTTCAATTTCAGCGCTTCCGCCACCGCATCATAAACACCCGGCGCCCCTTTGACGTGGCAGGCTGTGCCGTCACAAACACTGATGGTATGTTTGCCTGTCGGGCGGCGCCGGAAGCCCGGGAAAAAGGACACCACACTTTCCACAACGGCGGGTGTAATTTCGGAGCATTCGCACAGATAGCGCAGGGCTTCATCAGGCAGGTATTTGTATTTTGCCTGCAGTGCATGGAGCACCGGAATCAGTGCATCAGCACCTTTTCCGGTTCTGTCGAGAATGGCATCTACAGTGGCGGGATCAAAAATCATTGTTCCGCCCCTTCCTCCACACACCAAAGATAACCGTGGGTTCGTATGTAAATACGGCCGTTCAGAAAAGCTGGGGTCGCAGAAGCCTTGTCTCCCAGCGAATTGCGTGCTGCCAGTTCATAGTCGGACGCCCCTTTAAAAACATGCATATCCCCCGCCACGTCCAGCGCATAGACCAGTTCACCTGCTGCTATAGGCGACGCATGAAACCCTTCGTCAAAATCTTCCAGCCAGTGATCTTCGCCTGTTTCCGCATTGAGACATACAATTTCCCCTCTGGACGTTGCCATAATAAAGTAATCGCCAATGCCTAAAGGGCTGGCGATATCGGTGAGGCTGTCGTCCCATTCCCAGGTCGCTTCAGCTGTGGTGCTGCTCTCCTCGTCATGAAGAAGAATTGCTGTGGCGGCCGCATAATCCTGCCCCACAAAAACACGGTCACGGGTATATGCGGGAGATGGCGCGACCTCACCGTCCAGACACTGAACAGTCCAGAGCAGGGTGCCGTCTGAGAGGCTGTAAGCATCCACGTCTTTTTCAGAAGCCAAAATCAACTGCGGACCGGACGTGCGCTGAATAATGATCGGCGATGCCCAGGAAATCTTTTTGCGCTGCACTTCCCACGCAGGCGCACCTGTGTCCGCTTTCAGCGCCAGAAGCCGGGGATTTTTCTTCTGGTCGTACTGGATATAAAGGAGATTTTCCCAGGCAATAAGCGATGACGCATGCCCGTAATGGTTTTCCGGCACACCCAGATTTTTCCCCCAGATCAGCTTTCCGGAAAAATCGTAGCAGGCAAGATCGCCATTGGCAAAAATGGCATAAACATAAGGATAGTGCGCAACCATGGTCGGCGCCGCATAACCGGTATCGGCACTTACTTTCGGAGGCGTCTCAGGAGTTCCGGGAAAAGAAGGCAGCACCTGCATCCATTTGAGTTCGCCGGAATCGGTATCGTAGCAGTGAACTGTCCGCTTTGTCTCATCAGCGCTGCTGAAAAACAGGGAGTCTCCCCAAACCACCGGCGAATTGAAACCCGGGGCATCCAGCGCCGTTTTCCATCTGATATTTTTTCCGCTTTCACCGTCCCACTTCAGCGGCACTGACTCTGCATGCGCCAGACCGTAACCGCCGGGACCGCGAAAAGAAGGCCACTGTTTTTGCAGGTCTTCCCAGACAGGAAAAGTAACGGCGGCGGTTTCAGGCGCATCGGTATCGCCTGCTGCTTCCACGGCGGATGTCTGAGCGTGCTGTTCAAGAGGCGGAAATTCCAGAGGTGTGAACAGCGCCGCCAGGGCTGCTGCGATCATGAGCACCATGGCGGACAGAATAATCAACTCACGGATCAGTGCCTGACGGCCCCAATGTCCTTTGGTGGCAGACTGAAGAGGCGGCCCGGGCGGTTTCGGATTCCATCTTGCGGCAAGACGCATCGAAATCAGAAACACAACAGCAGCACCGAAAAGCAGCCGTGCACCCGTATTCAATTGTGTCTGACTTGTGAAATAGGCTTTGCGGGAAAGAAAATCCAGCGCCCTGATTCTGTCCACCATCACCGGATCAAGATCGGGCGTCCGGGCAAATTCCTCACGCAATGCAAGCAGCTCAGGCTGATCCACCGGATCCATGGCGACTATCTGTACATAATTGGCGATCATGAGGACACAGATGATCAGAATAAAGAGACCGGATGCAAAAGCAACCAATGCGCTCAATTGAAAAAGATAGGGTTTTTGTATGAAATTCCGCGATTTATTGCGTAACACAGGGCGATTCCTCTTCTACCGGACAATAGGCAAAACAGCGAGCGCAGCTCACACAATAGGTTCTGTTCGCCTCATAATCCGCACGGCGGCGCACGATGGAAAGACGGGCAATCATACCCGCAATCACAACACCCATAAAGGCACCCAGCCAGGCGGCACCTCTTTTATAGCGTTTCTGAATGATATGCGCAGATTCAAGTAAAGCCGGGATGGGAACTTTGCCGCTTCTGAACGCTTCGCTTTCTATTGTCCAGCCCTCAACCTCGCCCCGTTCTTCTGCCAGCACCCGCTCCGTCAGGCGGATATCCGGATGCAGCCGGGCAAGATAAACATGACTGGTCATGCCAATCCAGGCACAGAACAGCACAATGAAAGGGGCAATACCCAGCAGCAGTGCAAGACGCTTCGCCCCCTGCTCCCGGGTAAGCGGTGCCGCCTCTGTGATGGGAAAATCAATGGCACCGTAAGGACACGCCTCTTCGCAGAGCTTGCATTGGATACAGGCTTTTTCCGGGATACGCAAATGCCACTTTGAGAAAGAGGACATCCACCCCAGCAGCACACCGTAAGGGCACAGATAACGACAGTAAGGCCGTCCGATAAAAATACCTGCCGCCAGCAAAATCCCGCCCGCCAGAAGCATGTTGAAACTGCCGCCTAAACGATACAAGCCAATAAACGGGTCATAGATACAAATCAGAAATCCTGAATCCAGACAGACCGCAAGAACAGCCAGCCCCAGATAGAGATACGGGAAAAGACGAAGCACCCTGTCGAGGGGACGGGGCAGCTGAATCGGAAAGACCGTAAACAGTTCCTGAACGGCACCCAACGGACATGCGGCAGCGCAGAAGATTCTTCCGAAAAATAATGCCGCAATAAGGGGCAGAAGAAAAAAAATCAGCACAACCCAGGGCAATGGAAAAGCCGGATCGATCAGAGAAACCGCCACATTCTGCAGCGAACCGACAGAACAGACACAACCCTGCCGCCAGATACCGAAATAGAGCAGCGAAAAGACCGTAAGCGCAAGAAGCTCGCGGCGTGAGCGGCGACGCAGCACGATCCAGGCAGTCAGGGCAAGAACCAGCGCCAGCACCAGAACATCAACCCAGGGATTGGTCAGTGCCGCTTCCGGAAGCACCTGCTCCGGATAGTGGTAGCCGCTTTCGAACTCCGGCATGGGAAAACGGAATTCGTCCGCCTGCACGGAGAACACAAAAAACAGCAGGGTAGCAGGAATCAGTAGAAAATACATCTGCATCATGTACCGGGCACCTCCCCGGGCGGATCCGTTTTGAGCAGGTAGGATCTGGAAAGAGGCACGCGCTGCATGGCTCCTGAGGGGCACTCGCGGGCAATTGCGCAGTCATTACAGTTCACACAGAGGTCTCGCTGCACCTGCAGGTAAAGTGAGCCGTTGCCGAACATGGCACAGCCCTTTACGCATTTGCCGCAGCCGACACAGAGTGCTTCGTCAATGGTGTACTGATAATAAACCCCTTCAATATGTGTCCTTTTAATTGCAGACATGGGACAAAGCTGACTTTCAGCGCCCGTATCCCGATTTTTTGCCGCCGGCTGGAGATAAGCACCGCACAGGTCACAATAGCCACAGATGGGATAGGAATGGATACATTTCACAGCAGAAGGGTTGATCACGCAGTTGGTGGCACAGCGTCCGCATTGCACGCACAGGGCGGGATCGATCTGCCAGACAGTTGCTTCGGCACCCGGCTGCACTGCCTGAAGCGCAATGCCGGATCCCACGGTTGCCGCGGCGGCTCTGAGAAAATCACGACGGTTCAGACAGCTCACAGCCTGGTCTCCTCATTGTCCCGGCGCTGTGCGCACCATTGATTGATCATGCATCCGGCACAGGATCCGGCACATGTCCGTGTCAGCTGTCCCTGACGCCAGAGCCACGCCACCAGTGCAGCCAGACCTGTACCCAGCGCCCAGCGCACGAGCGCATGAAAAAAATCATACCGGGACAGCGCTTTATCGCTCATGGCATACCCTTTTTCTTCTCAAAGATACGCAGTTGCGCTTTTTTTGCATCCAAAACCAGGATGCGCCCTTTTTCGTCCACAAGCAGATCGCGAATTGCGGGCTCCTGATCCTGTGGAAGCATCATGCCCGGGCTTTCGCCAAAAGTTTCCGGTCCGGCAACCATCATGAGAAACTGCTGATCCGGGCTGTAGAGTTTCACCCGGGAAAGCCCATGTTCCGCTGTAACAAGAGTACCGTCCGGCAAAAAGGCGATATGCGCCGGATTGCTGCATCCGCAAAAGCCCGCTGTGCCCATGGCGGGCCGATACCAGGCACTCAACAACTCTCCGTCCGGGCGATACGATTCAAGCCCGTGTCTGCCCGGATTGGTAGTCCAGAACGCCCCCAGAGGATCGACGGCAATATCGAGAAAGGGAGTGGGTACGATAAGCCCGGGAATATCCCGCCCGGCATCTTTTTCTCCGATGCGCTGCAAAAGTGCACCCGAAAGATCATACCGCAGGACGCAACGCAGTCCGGCATCGGCAGAGTACAAATTTTCTTCATGAAGCAGCAGCGACGTAAGCCAGGATTTTTCTCCGGCAGGCTGCCAGCTCTCCAGCAAATCCCCGCCAAGGCTCCAGACTTCAATGTGACCATCCACTCCGGCATACAGTCTGTTTTCATTCCCGGATACGAGGCAACGGGGCACGCCGGATACGGCAAATTCCTGCAGCACACTGCCGTCCGGATTCAAGTGAATTATTTTATCTCTTGCAGCGGCAAAAAAAGTCCCTTCGGCACCAGGAGCAGCCGCTGTAGGCCTTTCTAAAGGAAGCGGGAGATTCCCGGTTTCTTCATAGATACCATCCGCTTTGGATCGCTCCTGAAAACCGGCAACGTCAAAGCGAAAGGCTGTACCCGGCTCAGGGCGGTGATCAGACATGAACAGCGCCACTACCGTCACTCCAAGCAGGATGACAGCCGCTCCTGAAATCCAGGGAAAGAGACTTTTAGTTTCGTTAGTTTCCATCATCCTCTTTTATTCGCTTCCACGCCCATATCCAGGCATATCAGTTTTTTTGAATCTCTGAGAAGCATTCTGGTGCCCGCAATGGCAATGGGACCCCAGGCGTCATTTCCGTTAAGAACACGTCGGGAATCCAGACGCTCAAATTTCTCTTTGCTCAATGCCGCCATGGTCAGCACACCGTCATCGCTTAAAATAAAGAACTTGTCGTCCGCAAGAATAAAAGGACCGAGACCGAAACGATTCTCGGAACCGCTCGACCAGACAAGAGTTCCATCCGCATTGTAACAGGCAAACTGTTCTCTGAGTGCGGCGGCATCCTTGGGCATCACCGTATACAAAAGCCCCTCAGACAGAACCGGTGTCTGCTGTTCGCAGGCGATACCCTCTTTGGGCGTGACGGCATACAGCACTTCTGCCTCATACTTCCCGCCGTGCTGCTGCACCCGGATCATCAGGCTGCCCTCTCCGTAGCCTGCCGTTACCAGGAAGCGCTCTTCGTCCACCTGCACTGCCGACGGCGCAATCACCCGGGCTTTCCAGGGCACTTCCCAGAGAAGTTCTCCCCGCTTTTCTCCCTCCGCCGCAACGCCTACGACCGCACCGAGCGCACTGTAAACGTAGGTGGCGGTACCGGCCAGATGAAGGGGCATAACGGAAGAATGCGACATTTCTCTATTCTGGGGATTGGGTGTCTTCCACAACACCTCTCCGCTCATGCCGTCCACGCTAAGCATAAGCGCCTCGGGACCGCCCGCTGCAAGCACGACAACACCGTCATCAATAAGCGGGCACTGCCCCGTATACCAGAGAGGCTCGGTGGCACCGAATTCCTGCTGCAAATCAATGCCCCACCGGTAATCGCCCGTCTGCGGATCCAGACACAGCACATGGCACCGCGGTCCTATCGTCACAAGAAGCGAATCCGTTACTGCAGGAACCGTTCTGGACATACCGTGGTTACGCTTAACAGAAACCTCATAAAAACGCTGCCACAGTTCCTGTCCCGTGTCCAGCGAAAAACAGCGCACCAGATCACCATGCCGCTCTTCATCATAGTCCAGCACGTAGACCCGTCCGTCGTGAACTACCGGTGCCGCATAGCCTTCTCCCAGGTCAACGGCCCACAATTCGGGGGGGCCTTCCTCGCGCCAGCGGGAAGCCAGCGGCGGGCAGTCCCGGCATATGTTGTCGAATTTCTCTCCCCGAAACCGTGTCCAGCTGCCGGGCAGTCTGTTTTCCAGTTCGGCGTAATGCACGAACACGCCTTTCAGATCAGTCGCTTTCTCGCCCCCGCTCGCTCCCTCGGGGCGCCCGTCTCCGCCCGGCATACTCACAGTAATATTCACGGCAGGCGGCTGCGCCATCCATCCATACAGAAGACAGCCGGAAACAGACAAACTGACCGTCAGAATAATAAGTTTTGTGCATTGCTGGAGGACTCTAAAAAACACTTACACCTGCTTTCCGGAAAAATCCGTCACTGCCGTCCGGCGCAAATTCAATGGGCGGTGTCGCGCAGATCCAGACATTTCATAACATCCTGACTGCGAACAATCAGCCGCCCGTCCGAAAGGGCAAGGGGTGCCCACATTTTGCTGCCATCCAGCACCTGCGCCCGCGATCGCTCCTTGTAGCCAAAGGGCAGAGGATCAACAAGATGAAGCGTCCCTTTTTTACCATCCAAAGCAATCATTGTTTTACCTGCAAGCATAAAGCCGCCCCGTTCAAATTGAGGCAGGCTCCGGTCATCTTTTGTTTTCCACAGGACTTTTCCGTTCAGATCAACGCACATAAGTCCCAGTTCTTTCTCATTTGAATTGCTGCCCACATAAAGGTGGTCTTTGTAAAAAATGGGCGGGTGAATCTGGCTGCCGCAGCTGTTCATATCAAGACGCCACAGCTCCCGGACACTATATCCTTTCTCTCCTTTTTCTACCTGAATCATCACGGACCCTGCTTTATATCCCCCTGTAATAAAGAGCCGGTCATCCGGCAGAGGGGTTGCCCAGGGAATGGGTATCTGGCATTGCCAGCCATCCCAGGACCATAAAAGAGAGCCATCTTCAACGGAATAGCCGAGTACTCTGCCAATGCCCCTGTTTTCCGATGCGCTGATCATAACGACCTGATCTTCGCCGCAGAGCGTCACAACCCGGGGCGATGAATACCCGAGTGCGCCTTCGCCACGCGCCTCCCAGAGCACATCGCCTGTATTCCTGCTGTAGGCTACGACAAAGGCCTGAGCTGCCTGAGGCGCCACAATGATCTTATCTTCATATAAAAAAGGCGCCTGCGAGATGCCCCAATCCGGAAGAGCAATTTTGTATTCTTTCAACAGATTGTGCTGCCAGACCGCTTCATGGGTTGTACGGCTGACACACAGTAAATCGCCCATCAGCCCGACGCTGTATACATTGTTTTCATCAACAGTCGGTGCGGTACGGGAACCGCTGTGTCCGGTGCTGCCGGGTGCATCGTAACTGTACCGCCATTTTTCCTTGCCTGTATCCAGATCGAGACACCGGAGAACATCCCGTTTTTCGTCTTCGCGATCCAGCACATACACTTCGCCATCCTGTACGGAAGGACCGCCATATCCGGCGCCGACAGACACAGCCCACAATTCTTTAGGTCCTTCTGCAGGAAAAAGTGTCAGCAAATTCTCTTCACCGGAGATACCGGTTCTGTCAGGGCCCATGTACCAGGGCCAGTCTGCACCATATGCCAGGGATGAGATGGAACACACAAAGACACTCAGGCATATAAAAAAATCTGTTACTCTGAACATAGCAACTCCTTTTTGGATATAATGACAATGACCCGGGGTGAAAGCTCCCTGAATTTTCTTTGTCAGATCATGGCAAGTTGTAAAAACAGCCCGCCTGCCACATCCTGCCCCACACTTTCATGCACCTGTTTAGTAATGCTGATTATACTCCAAGAGCGGAAAGGCAGACAATGAGAGACTCCCGAAAAAGGTATCTTCCATTACAGGATCAGGCAGGTATTTTTATAAGCGAGGTATCCCTATGCCGCCGCCGATTTCTATTACTGAGCCCGTGCTGAAGTCAAAATGACCCTGTGCCAGAGCAACCACTGCCCTGCCCACATCATCAGGATAGCCCCAGCGCCCGGCAGGCACCAGCCCCTCTTCGATAAGCGCATCGTATTTAGACTGCACAGCGGACGTCATGTCCGTGGCGATAAGCCCCGGCTGCAGATCAAAGACCGGTATGCCCGCATGAGCGAGGGCAGCGGCGAAACACTGCGCCGCCATGCTCAGCCCTGCTTTGCTGATGCAGTATTCCGCCCGGTTGGTGCTCACAACCCGCGAAGAAATGCTGGAAACAAACACTATTCGGGGGGTATGCCCTTTTTTCTGCTCAACCTGTTTTTTCATCACCGAAGCAATGCGCTGTGTGAAAAAAAAGGGGCCTTTGAGATTAATGCCCAGCACACGATCAAAACTGCCGGGCTCCATGGCAAGCAGTTCCCGACGTTCAAGAGGCGCCACCCCGGCATTGTTCACCAGCAGGTCAATATGCCCGAAATGCTCCAGCACCGACTGCACCAGCGCTTCATGTCCTGAAAGATCGGAAATATCCCCGGCGAGAGGCAGGAAAACTGCACCAGCTTTCTCCGCCTGCTCTTTCACTGCATACAGCCCTTCTGTCCGGTTGCCCGGATCCGGACGGGTGGCAAGACCGGCAAGATTGAAACCCGCTTCGGCAAGTGCCAGAGCGATCCCTTTGCCAATCCCCCTGCTTGCACCGGTAATGACGGCTACAGGTTTCATATAAGGTTCCTATGATTTTCCATATGAGTTACGATAGCACATTTTTCAAGGAAAAGCCACTGTACCGCGGATAAATGCAGGGACAGACTGCTAAAAAAGGAAAAATAATTTATTGCGTAGTCTGTACCTGCATTTCCGCGACGCCATTCCTGCATTTCCGCGACGCCATTCCTGCATTTCCGCGACGTCATTCCTGCGAAGGCAGGAATCTTAACGCGCATTGCTATAAATGAGGATCATATCGCTGTTGACAACTACGCGGGAATACCGT
>Ga0116161_1000137_pt1 | contig 80353 bp, 69 predicted proteins | sample AD_JPNAS3_MetaG_FD_89877 | JGI IMG/M metagenome (GOLD analysis project Ga0116161, IMG submission 89877) | Active sludge microbial communities of municipal wastewater-treating anaerobic digesters from Japan - AD_JPNAS3_MetaG | ecosystem: Engineered > Bioreactor > Anaerobic > Digestate | place... | reverse complement strand
GCTCGGTGGTCAGCACGAACAGGTAACTCAACAGGATGACCGCCAGGAAGCGCCCCGCCACGTAGACGGCCGCCGCGACCCCGCCCACCGTCACCGCCAGCGGCCCGGCGCGCAGGAGGACGGCGCCGTGGCGCACAAAGGCCAACTGCAACAGGGCGAGCAACAGCGCCGTGGCGCCACAGAGACGGCTGCCGCGCACGCCGCGCAAGTTCAGGCGTGCCAGCGCAAAGCCCAGGGCGATCAGGGCCAGGGCCGCCAGCACCGCCCAGGGGCTCGGCACCGCAAAGACAAAGGCCGTGCCGAAGAGCAGCCAGGCCGCCTTGAGCAGCGGGTGCAGCCGGTGCAGCGCCGAGTGGCCGGGCTGGTAGGCCAGCCGCCGCGGCGGTCGATGCACCGACCAGGGTTCCCTCACCCCCGACCCCTCTCCCCTGCGGGGGAGAGGGGAGTTGCCCACGCAGCGTATCGGCTGTCCATCTCGATCACCCGAAAGCGCCAGGGCTCCCCCGCAGGGGAGAGGGGAGTTGCCCGCGCAGCGTATCGGCTGTCCATCTCGATCACCCGAAAGCGCCAGGGCTCCCCCGCAGGGGAGAGGGGAGTTGCCCACGCAGCGTATCGCCGACAAGCACCGTGGCTCGCCGCAGGCGTGCGACAGGCACATCTCCCCTCTCCCCCGCAGGGGAGAGGGGCCGGGGGTGAGGGAACCCCGAGCCTGGCACGAGGGAGGCCTGTCCATTTGAAGGGCACCGGCTCTGGGGCGTGTTTGCAGGCCCGCGTAGCCTAGGGCCTTGTGCCCGTTTGCCGCATCACGGCGCCGGTTTCGCCGGCCACGACGCCCACCAAGCCGCCCACGGCGGCCACGGCGGGCTAGACTACGACTCCGCCAACACGCCCTAGAATCGGGCTGCAACGGCAGGTAGGCCGTGCGGCCGAGGGCGGCGAGTTGCGCGAACGCCTCTGCCGGCGGCGCGTCGACCAGCAGGAGCCCGCCGTCGAGAAAGACGAGCCGTGTGGCATAGGCACGCACGATCTCGGGGTCGTGGGCCGCCATGATCACCGCGGCGCCGGCCGCCGCCCGCTCGCAGAGCAGGCCCATGAGGTAGGCCGCATTGGCCGGGTCTTGCCCGATGAGCAACTCGTCGAGCAGGATCAGGCGCGGCGCCATGGCCAGCACCGAGGCCAGGTTCAGCCGCCGCTTCTCGCCGTAGCTCAGGCGGCAGGGATGGTCGGCCGTGCGCTCGCCCAGGCCGCTGCGGGCGAGCAGCGCCTCGGCCCGCGCCTCGGTGGTCGCGCTCAAGGCGCCCAGGTTGCGCGGCGCAAAGGTAGCTTCGAGCCACACGCTCTCGGCGAACAACTGGTGATCGGGGTTCTGGAAGACGAACGCCACCTCGCGCGCCAGTTGCGAGACGGGTGTGCGCCGGGTGTCGCAGCCCAGCACCTCCACCTTCCCTTGCTGAGGCTTGAGCAGGCCCAGCAGGCTCAGGAGCAACGTCGTCTTGCCGGCGCCGTTGTCGCCCATGACGGCGACGACCTCGCCGGGCGCCACCTCGAGCGACAGCCCCCGCAGGGCCAGGCTGCCCGTGTGGCCTGCGTACAGCCCCTCCACCCGCACCACAGGCTCAACTGTGCGAGGCCCTCCGCTAACGCATTCCGAGAGTGACGGAGAGGCTGGACCACGAAGGACACAAAGGGGATCATCCCTCTTTGTATCCTTCGTGGTAAAGAAATCGGCCCTCGCGACGCGGCCGTCGGAGACGATGCGGCCCGCCTCCATGGCCACCAGGCGCGGGTTGAAGGGGCGCAGGTAGCCCAGCTTGTGCTCGATGACGATGACGGTGATGCCCGCCACCTCGCGCAGGCGAGCGATGGTGCGGAACACCTCGGCGGTGGCCGTAGGGTCCAGGTTGGAGGTTGGCTCATCGAGGATCAACACCTGCGGCCGTGCGGCCAGTACCGCGGCAATGGCCACCTTCTGCTTCTCGCCGCCCGAGAGGGTGGCCAGCGCGCGGCCGGCCAGGTGACCCGCCCCCACCACGCCGAGTGCCCAGGCCATACGCTGCCGGATCTCGTCGCCCGGCAGGCAGCGGTTCTCGAGGCCGAAGGCGATTTCGTCGTCGACGTTGAGGGTGCAGAACTGGGCCTCGGGGTTCTGCTGCACCAGGCCGACGACCTCCGCCAGATCGTAGATGGGCGCACGGCGCGCATCGAGGCCGGCGACGTACACCGACCCGCTGGCCTCGCCGTCGTACTGGTGGAAGAGGTAGCCGCCGATGGCCAGGGCCAGGGTCGACTTGCCGCAGCCCGAGGGGCCGGCCACGGCCACGAGCTCGCCCCGGCCCACCTCCAGGCTCACGTCGCTCAGCGCCTGCGATGCGCGGCCGCCAAAGCGGTAGCTCAACCCCCTGACCATCACCACGCCCGGCACGTTAGCGCACCTCGATGCCCGTCACCGGCGCGGCGATGACCGTGCCGTCCATGCGCGCCACGGCGTACGAGATGTTGCCATCCGCGATGATCGTAAAGAGGCGGATGTCGCCGTCGGCCAGCACCCGGTCGAGGCTCAGCAAGACCGGCTGCACGCCACCTGTCTGCAACGCGACCGACGTGCTGCCGGGCTCGAGGCCCAGCGCCTGCAGCACCGCGCCCAGGGGCGCGCCCTGGTACTTGGCCGGGCCGTGGCCTACGTCGAGGCGGGTGCTGTCCATCTCGAACTGCCAACGATCGGGGTCATAGGGTGCAGGGCGCTTCACGGCGCCGCCGATCTCCAGCGGCGCCGCGCCGATCGCCGTGAGCTCGGCGACCCCGCGCACCCAGGCCTTGGCGTTCTTGGCGCCGACCAGGTTGTAGGAGGCCTTGTCGCCCCGGCCCTCGGCCACGAGCAGGATGCCGGGGTTCTCGTGCAGCTCGGCCATGCTGATAAAGAAGGCATAGCCGTCGGAGCCGCGCACGACCAGCAGCGCGGCTCCGGCCTGCGGCTGCGCGCGCGCCACGAGCTCGCGCACCGGGGCGCCATGGTAGCGGGCCGTGACCTCGCGCAGCGTGCCCTCGGCGTCGACCAGGGCAATATCGCCATGCTGCGTGGGATAGTCGTAAGGCGCCGCTACCGCCCCGCCGATGTGCACGGCCGCCGGCCCGCGCAGGGCCTGGCGCAGGTACAGGCCCAGGCCGACGGTGATCAGCACCGCCATGCCCAGGAAGGCAACGTACACGCGCTGGCTCACCGGAAGGGGGGCACGGTCCTTGACCACGCCGGCGCGGCGCAGGGCGCTGACCAGCACCTGCCCCAAAATGCCAGCAAAGAGCACGCCCGAGGCGGCGGCGACCGCGGCCACGAGCAGGATGGCGCCGTAGGCCAGCAGGTCGGACGGCAGCGAGGCGAACGCCTGAAAGACGAGGACATTGGAGGCCGAGGCCACGCCTCCGGCCAGGCAATAGGCGGGCAGCGTGTCTTTGTTGCGGAAGGGCAGAAAGCCTAGGTCGACCAGCAGCCCGGCCACCACGTCGACCAGCAGCACCAGCACCCCGTGGGTGTTGCCGCTGAGGAGCTCCACGCCACCCTTGAGCAGGCCGGCGACGGTGCCCGCGCCCTGCTTGCCGGTGAGCCCCACAGCCAGCACCAGCCAGAGCACGTGCAGGCCGGCGGCCCACTGCGTGGTGCCGGCAAAGCCCAGCAACGACTGGAAGAAATCGCCCACAGCGTTCACATAGGTGCTCACCACGCCGCCCAGGGCGGCCAGCGCCGCGATCATCAACAGGTCGCGGGTGGTCAAGTAGTAGCGTTTCTCGGGCATGGAGAACCTCCCTGGAAGAGAGCACGACCGGTACGAGAGCGTGGGCGAAGATGATCCGGGTAGCTGCCGGCTGACGCGCTGCGCTTCAACCCCTTGGGCGCGGCAGTACCATAGCTTGGCGAGGGCCTGTGCGCCCGGCTCTGGCCCGGAGGGGTTGGTTCCGGCCCTACGCGAGGCGTAAAGCCCGGATGTCTGACCATCACGGACGAGTACGGTTGACGAAAAAAGCGGCGCCCCAGGAAAGGGACGCCGCCAACAAAGCGTGTGCCCTGCCACGCAAAAAAGCGGCGCCCCGAAATGGGAACGCAGCCAGACGTACGCAAGGCCAGCGGGTCCATCTCCTTTCCGAGCACGGGGGGCGCAGCCGTTTCCGGCTGCACCTATCGGCCTCAGCCCATCGGCCCCAGCGGGCCATTAGGGTGTGAAGCTCGGAGATGCCTAGACCGCAGCTATTCAGATGCTACTCTATCATACTATGAGAAAGCAATAGAGTCAAGACGGTTTGCGCATTGCGTCACGCACGCCTGCCTGATCAGGGAAGGCTAGCGCAGCGCTTCGACGATGGCCGCGACGTTGTGCCGCACAAGGTCGATGTAGGTGGCGGCGTCGCCGCCGGGCGGGGTGAGCGAGCCGGTGTAGAGGGTGACCAGCGCCGTGCCCGTGTCGGCCGCCACCCGCCGCGCCAGGCCGGGGTTGACGGTGCTGCCGGCAAAGACGGCCTTCACGCCATGTCTGCGGATAGCCTCTTCCAACGCCACCAGGCCCTGTGCCGAAGGCTCGGCCAGTGTGGAGAAGCCGGGGAAGACGGTGCCGACCTGCTGAAAGCCGTAGCGGTCGGCAAAGTAGCCCAAGGCCTCGTGGTCGACGACCAGCTTGCGCTTGGCCTCGGGCACCCGGGCGACCTGCCCGCGCACCCAGGCATCGAGCTCCTGCAGCTTGGCGCGGTAGGCGGTGGCATTGGCATGGTAGCGCGCAGCGTTCTTGGGGTCGAGCCGGGCCAGCGCGTCTTCGATAGTGTGCGTCCACACCACCACGTTGTTGGGGTCGGTCCACACGTGGGGGTCGCCCTCCTCGTGGTCGTGCGCGCCGGCTGCCTCGGCTGCTTGGCCCTCGCCGAGCTCGCGCAGCGTGATCCCATCGGAGACGCGTACCACTTCGCCGTGACCGCCGGCATTGGCCAGCAGCCGGTCGAGAAAGCCCTCCAGGCCGGCGCCGTTGGCAAAGACCATGCGCGCCTTGGCGACGCGGGCCACATCCTGGGGCGCCGGCTCGAAGGCGTGGGGGTCCGCGCCCGCCGGCACGAGCACCTGCACGTCGACGGCCTCGCCGCCCACCTGCCGCACCACGTCGCCGACGATCGTCGTCGTCGCCACCACCTGCAGACGGTCATTCTTCACCGCCGCCGGCGCACCAGGCCGGCAGCCCGCCGCGGCCAGCGCAAGCAACACCAAGAAGGCAACCTTGCGCGTCACACTCAATCTCCTCTACTGATGAATGCCGAGCCGGCAGCGCCGCCACGCCTTGCCTCGGCGTCTTCCCTCATGCTGGGGGACCCCCTACCGTTCCCCCCGCGAGGGGGAACGGTAGGGGGTCCACCCTGTGGTCCACCCGGCAATCGTCGCTCGCGCCGACAGCCCATTCCCCCTCGCGGGGGGAACGGTAGGGGGTCCACCCTGCGGCATAGCCGGCACCGCCGCATCACCGGCGCACCCAACCCATTCCCCCTCGCGGGGGGAACGGTAGGGGGTCTCCTCACGCCTCCTCGACCTCACCTGTCGGCGGCGCCGTGACGGCGCGCCGGCGGCGCAGGGCCTGGCTCAGCAGCCCACGCTGCGGTGCCAAGAGAAAGGCAAGCACGAAGAAGCCCGTCGCTACGAGCACGATAGCCGCGCCCGAGGCGATATTGGCGTAAAAGCTCAGGTACAGCCCGGCCACGCTCGACAGCGCCCCAATGGCCGCCGCCAGCGCCATCATCGCCGGCAACCGCCGCACCAGCAGGTAGGCCGCGGCGCCCGGCGTGACCAGCATCGCCGCCACCAGGCCCACCCCCACCGTCTGCAGCGAGATGACGATGGTCAACGCCAGCAGGATCAGCATGGCGCTGCGCAGTCCCTCCACGGGCAGGCGCAGGGTGGCCGCCAAGACGGGGTCAAACGAAATCAGCAGGAACTCTTTGTACAGTGCAGCCACGGCGCCGAGCACCAGCAGGCCGAGCGCCGCGGTCAGCCACAGGTCGCCGGCGCCGACCGCCAGCACGTTGCCGAAGAGGATGTGCGTGAGATCGGTCGCATAGTTGTGCATGGTGCTGAGCAGCGCCACGCCCAGCGAGAGGGCGGCGGCAAAGAGGATGCCGGTGGCCGTATCCTCCTTGATGGCGCCACGGCGCGAAAAAACACCGATGCCCAGCGCCACGACCACCGCGGCCACCAGCGCGCCCACCATGAGGTTGCCGCCGAGGAGGTAGGCAATGGCCACCCCCGGCAGGATGGCGTGGGCCAGAGCATCGCCCAGGAAGGCCATCGAGCGCAGGATCACATAGCAGCCGACCACGGCGCAGAGCACGCCGACCATCAGCGAGGCCAGCAGGCCCCGCTGCATAAAGCCATAGGCCAGGGGAGCCGTCAGCCAGGGAATCATGGCCTACTCTCCCTCCCTGCCGCCGGGCGGGCAGCAGTGATCGACGACCATGGCGCCCCCAGGCAGGACGAACAACTGCTGCCCGAACGCCGCGCTCAGCATCTCGGGGACGAAAACCTGCCACGGCGGGCCGTAGGCGATGACGCGGCCGTTGAGCAGCAGCACTTGGTCGGCGTGGGCCGTGGCCAGGGCCAGATCGTGGGTCGAGATGAGCACGGTCACGTCGTGGCCCCGCAGGCGGTCGAGCAGGCGCAGGGTGGCCTCTTGCGTGGCGACATCGACGCCGTTGAATGGCTCGTCCATGAGGAGGATTTGCGGCTCTTGCGCCAGCGCCCGCGCCAGGAACACGCGCTGTTGCTGGCCGCCCGAGAGGTCACCGATGGGCCTGCCCGCCAAGCCGGCGATGCCCATCTCTGCGAGGCAGCGGGCGACGGCAGCGTGGTCGGCCGCCGCGGGGCGCCTGAGCCAACCGAGGCGGCCGTAGCGCCCCATCATGACCACATCGCGCACGGTGACGGGAAAGCTCCAATCAATCTCCCGGCGCTGGGGCACGTAGGCGATGGCCGTCTGCCGCCGGCCGGGCAGCCGGCCGCGGATGGTCACCCGCCCCTGTTGCAGAGGGAGCAGGCCGGCCAGGGCCTTGAAGAGGGTCGACTTGCCGGCCCCGTTGGGCCCCACCACCGCCACCCGCGCCCCGCGAGGCACGCGCAGGGTCACATTGCTGAGCGCGAGGTGCGCGCCATAGGCCACGGCCACGTGCTCCAGCTCCAGGTGCGCCGTAGTGGCCGGCGCAGCCAGCGCTTCCTTCTCCATTACTTTTTGCTTCCACACAGGCGTCAACCCTGGCCCTTTCGTTCGCGGCACGACGGACAGACGCCGATCATCTCCAAGATGTGGCCCTCGATGTGGAACCCCGTCGTCGCCTGCAGCGCTTCCACGAGTGGGTCGAGGCTGCCGCAGGCGAACTCTTCCGTGCGCCCGCAGCAGGAGCAGAGCAGATGATGGCTGTGATGGCGCTGCACGGCCGCATAGCTGTGGCAGCCGCCATCGCCGTGCACCCGCTGCAGGTAGCCCAGGTCGGCCAGCAGCTCCAGCGTGCGGTACACCGTCGTCAGGCCGAGCCGTGGGTACCTGGCCTTGGCGCGCCGGTAGACCTCGGCCGGCGAGAGGCAGGTATCGGCCTCGGCGATCGTATCGAGCACGGCCTGGCGCGGCCTGGTCAGCTTGCGCCGGCCGCGGCGCAGGCCATCCTGCAGCATCTGCACGTCTGTAGTTGCCATCGGGGTCCCTCTAAATGACAATTGTTTTCAGTTAGCGCGCAGTGTAGCACTCCCCGTGGTGCACGTCAAGCCGCAGGTGCGCGCTGCAGAGCCGCGGCGCCTCGCCCATCTCCACGAACAGCGCGGGGCTCAAGCCCCGCGCCAGAAAACCAGGCTCCCTCATGGCCGCTGCCGCCGCGCGCCGCCCCCATTGCCCCCGTCCGCGCTATACTACTCCTGCGGCGTCATCCCTCGTCGTGCGGCGCAACAAGAAAGGCGGCCGGTCCACCATGGACACATAGCCCCACAACCCCTCCACCCCGGCCACCCACCCGCCCAACTCTGCCCGCCCGCCAGACCCTACAAGGCCCTCCGCCGCCACGGCATCTGCACCGTCGAAGCCCTCGGCGCTCTCTCCCTCCGCCGGATACGCGCCGTCCTCGATCGCTGGCAGCAGCGCCCACCTTCAGGCGACCCGCCGCCCGCCGACAAGCCGTCCCCCTGCTCTCCATGCAGCAGCTCGTCGACGCCTGGCTCGCCCGCCTGCCCCAGCGCAGCGCCCGCATCGTCACCCTGAGCCACGGCCTCCACATCCCTGAAGACCTGCCCGACGAGGCTCCCGCCCGGCCCTCCCTGGCGCAGCTCTGGTCGCTCCTGTCCCAACTCGCGCGCCACCGCACTTCAGGCCTCGGAGAGCCCTGGTTCGTGGCGGCCCGATGGCATGCCCGCCCTGGCCTCGCCACAGCCCATCCTCGCTCCCGATCCCTCTGGATTCCCCGCGGTAGCAGGTCGCGCGTTTGCGCAGTCGTGCTATAATGATGGAGTACTTGTGCGAAACTCTTGGCTACGCAAGCAGAGCCCCTGCATGGTGCGTCGCGTGCCCCGTTCCAGCGTCGAACCGTTCGGCGCAACGAGGAGAGGTCCGATGATCGAGCGCGTGTTCGATATCCCTTTTGTCGCCGAGCTGGCTCTTCGCGAGAAACAAATCCAGCAGAACTATCGCCCGATCATCGCCGTCCACAAGTGGTTTGCCAGGCGCCCCGGCACGCTCTTTCGCAGCCTGCTGCTCTCCGAGTTCAGTGAAGACAAGCTGAGAGACTCTTTCTACCGCGCGCACAGCTATCACGGCAAGAGAGTGGCGGATCCTTTCATGGGAGGGGGAACGCCCCTCATCGAGGCCAACCGGGTGGGCTGCGATGTGCTTGGCTACGACATCAACCCCATGGCCTACTGGATCGTGCGCCAGGAGATAGAGCATCTCGATGTGGAGGCATACCGAGAAGCAGCCGGTCGCCTTCGCGCCCGGCTCGAGAGCCTGGTAGGACCGTTCTATCGCACGACATGCATAGAGTGCGGCTCCGACCAGGCCCATGTCAAGTACTTCATATGGGTCAAGACTCTGCGCTGCGCCCACTGCGGACAGGTTTTCGACCTGTTCCCAGGCTACCTGCTCGCCGAAGACCAGCGCCACCCCAAGAATGTAATCATCTGCTCTGCGTGTGGGGAGCTCAATGAGGTGGATGATCGCCGCAATCCAGGGATGTGCAGCGTCTGTCGCACAACCCTATCCCAGCACGGCCCAGCGGCGCGGAATCGCTGCGCATGCCCGCACTGTGGGCGCACGAACGTCTATCCCAACCCCTCTCAGGGCGCTCCTCAACACCGTATGATTGCCATAGAGTATCACTGCCCCGAGTGCAAGCCACACCATGTGGGACGGTTCTTCAAAAAGCCCGACGAGGCCGATCTCAGCAAGCTAGCCGATGTCTCGTCGAGTTGGCACCGGCTGACTCCCCGATATGTACCTGACGACGAGATACCCGCCGGCGATGAGACAGATCGCCTCCACCGTTGGGGATACCGGCGGTACAGCGAGATGTTCAATGAGCGTCAGTTGCTCGGGCTGGAGCTAAGCTGCCAGGCAATCGCCGAGTGCCCCGATGCCCGCATTCGCAACGCCCTGGCCACCAACCTCTCCGATCTCCTTCGCTACCAGAACATGCTCTGCCGCTACGATACCATGGCCCTCAAGTCGCTCGACGTGTTCTCAGTGCATGGCTTCCCGGTAGGCCTCGTGCAGTGCGAGTCCAATCTCCTGGGCATCGTCAACGGCACGCAGAGCACAAACGTCGGCAGCGGTGGTTGGTCCAACATCGTCCTGAAATACGCCGCTGCCAAAGGCTACTGCGAAGCGCCCTTTGAGATCCGGCACAAAGGTGGGCGCAAGGTGCCGGTACAGATCAAGGGCGAGTGGATTGGCGAGCGCCGCTCCGCCGGCAGCGAGGCCCCAGCGAGGAACGTCGACTTGCGCTGCGCCAGCTCGACCGAAGCGTCCCCGGCGCCCGGCTCTATTGATGCCGTGCTCACCGACCCGCCATACTTTGCCAACGTCCAATACGCAGAGTTGATGGACTTTTGCTACGTGTGGCTTCGGCGTCTGGCAACCGATACAGGAGATGCTTTCGAGAAGGCATCTACGAGGAACGAAAGCGAGCTGACGGGCAACCAGACGATGGAGCGCGGGCTCACTCACTTCACCGAAGGCCTGGCTGCCGCATTCTCGAACACGGCTCGGGGGCTCAAGGCGGGTGCACCCTTTGCTTTCACCTACCACCACAACACGATTGAAGCGTACTACCCCGTCGCCGTAGCCGTGCTTGACGCAGGGCTTGCCTGTACGGCGTCGATCCCTTGCCCGGCCGAGATGAGCGCCTCCATCCACATCAATGGCACGGGCTCTTCGATCGTAGATACTGTCTTCGTCTGCCGATCGACAGGAACAATCCCGCGTCGCTCCCTCGTCTTCACCAGCGAGGCCATAGCCCAACTCGTGTCGCACGACCTCGAGGCGCTCAGGGCAGGCGGCGTGAAGCCGACCAATGGAGACAAACGTTGCATCGCCTACGGCCACCTCGTCCGGCTCGCCATTTGGAATCTGCGACCCGGGTGGAGCAGGTCGTTGGCCACAGAGGCCAAGCTGCAGACCGTCGCCTCGGCCGTAGAAGCATTGGGCGGCTGGCCTCGTGTCGCGGAGCATATCGAGGGTACAGCCGCGCTCGGCCCGCTGTTCGAAAGCCGGATAGCTGAGGGCGAGGCCGACTATCACTCAGGGGGCGCAGATGAAGTATCCTTTTGAGGTGCCATTCTCTGAAGTGCAGAGCAACCTGGAGACCTGTGTGTCGGCGGTGTTCTCGTCCCTCGAATCCGAGTTTCTTGTGTTGCCCAAAGGGCAGGGCTTCATAGACTATCCCATCTTTGAGCAGGGCTACGAGACGCTCAAGCGCACGACGCACGGCTTCCACGATATGCCATGTCAGGCCGTCACGGAAGCAGCCCTACAGTCGCCCATGATCCTCATCGTGTTGCGCACGATGCTTGGCTTCACGCCATCCGAACTGGCGTACATTGCATCGCAACGCAGCGGCGTCGAAGTGAGCCAGGGGTTCGCCCGCAGCCTCGACCGCAAGATCCGCCAGACGCCGTCGCTGCCGCTGAGAGGCACGGATGTCACCAAGCAGCGTGTGGCGGCGATGGTCGACACGGCGTGCCGGCTTCTCAGCTCTCCTCCCTCTGAGGTTGAGCCAGACCAGATCCATCGCTTGGACAAAGCCGACACTCGAGGCGGACTGCAGACCGTGGCCCTCATGTCCGACATCGGCGTGCCCTACGCCATGCTCCTCTACGAACGCTTCTTGGGGCGCCCTTTCGCCGGCCATAGAGACTCAGTCTCCGAGCTGGTCGGCGACGCCCTGGAATCGGCCGTTGAGGATGCCCTCTCTCTCGCCCATATCAGCTACCGCAAGACCAAGAGAGCGGAAACCCTGCCAGGCTTCGATCAAGCGCCCGACTTTGTGATCCCCAGCGAATTCAACCCTCAAGTTGTCATCGAGGCCAAACTCACAGAGGACGACGGCACGGCCCGCGACAAGGTGACGCGCATCCAGCACCTCGGCGAGATCAGCATGGCAGGCCGGCCTCCGGACTCGCCCAAGTTTGAGGTGGTCGCATGTATCGCCGGGCGAGGCTTTGGTGTGCGGCGCGAGGACATGAAGTAACTCCTCATCGCAACACGCGGCAAGGTGTTCACCATGAACACCCTGAATCGCCTGGTCGAGTGCAGCCGCCTCAGAGAGTTCAGGTCCGGCTGACAGGCCCTTGCCACGTGCAGGGCTTCCCGAGCATACGAGTGGTCCCACCGTCGGCGCCATGTTTGAAGAAGAACGCCAGCCAGCCAGTAGGCGGGGTTTCTCAACGCGGCTCCTACGTCAGCCCCCTTCAGAGGGCTTTGCGTAGCACGGTGGCTTCAGCCCCGTGCGGGCCCTCAGCCCTGACAGGTTTGCGGAAAGCTGTCAGGGCTAGGCCACCCGCCCCGCCATGCGCCCCGCCCCGACCCCGCGGCCACCGCCGCTCCTCCTTTTTCGCGTTTCCCCCGCTTTTGCGTTCTCGTGGTCCAAATCATTCCGCGTTCCCGTGGTCCGGCCCCCCTCCGTGTCCTTCGTGGTTTATCACCCCCTTCGCGTCGTCTTTGCGTCTTCGCGGTTCCCGTTCCCCTTTTTCGTGCCTTTCGCGTTTCTTTCGTGCCTTTCGTGCTCCCCCTTCCTGCTCCTATCCCGCTGTGACCCGGTCTCGTCCCAGTCATCGCACCTTAACAACCTGGCCGTAAGACCCGCAGCGCCGACCTGGGCATGCATCTTGCTCCGCTCCCGCCAAGGAGGCCGCATGCGGCTGGGGTTCGCCGTCAAGGTGTTGGGCCGGCCGGAGCTCAAATCACACGACACGCGGCGCTGGCAGTCGAGCCCGCACCTCAGGGTCAGCCTGAAGCACCTGCGCGAGGTGCTGCGCTACCTGCAGCAAGCGCAGATCCACATGTACCGCATGTCGTCGGACCTGGCGCCCTACCTGACCCACCCCGACCTGCCCCAATTCCACAGCCAGCTCGAGGAAAGCGCCGCCGACCTGGCCGCCGTGGGCGCGCTGGCACGGGCGCTCGATATCCGCCTCTCGCTGCACCCGGCGCAGTACATCGTGCTCAACTCTGACGACGAAGAGGTGGCGCGCAAGGCCGCGCTCGACCTGGTGGCCCAGGCACGCATCCTCGACCTGATGCAGCAGGGGCCCGAGGCGGTGGTGGTCGTGCACGGCGACTCGGGCGCCGGCGGCCTGGATGCCGCCGGCGAGCGCTTCGTACAACGCTTCCGCACGCTGCCCGCCGAGACCCAGGCGCGCCTGGGGCTGGAGAACGACGAAAAGGTCTTCGCCCTGCCCGATACGCTGCGGGTGCACAAAGCCTGCGGCATTCGCCTGGTGTTTGACCTGCTGCACTTTCACGTCAACAACCCCGAGCGCCGCCCCGTCGTCGCTGCCCTGCGCGCCGCCCTGAGCACCTGGCCGGCCGGCGTCACCCCCAAGATCCACATCAGCTCGCCGCGCACCGAAATGCACATCGACGAGCGCAGAGATCCCGAGACGGGGAAGAAGCTGCCCGTGGTGCGCCCGCCGCAGTGGTCGCAGCACAGCGACTATGCCAACCCCTTCGAAGTCATCGCCGCCCTTGAAGAAGTGCGCCGTGCCGGCCTGCGGCCCTTCGACATCATGCTCGAGCTCAAGGCCAAGGACCTCGGCCTCCTCCAGCTGCGCCAGGATTTCCAGCGCTTTGCGCCCGAGCTGGCCGAGCTGTGGCAGTAGCCGCGCAAGCCGATTGACGTAGCTGCTAATGACAGCCTGAACACGTTCCGATTGACAGGCCCTGCGAGAATCTGTATAATGCGCGCCAAGAACGGCGACGACGGAGAGAGTAAGCCCGCCGAGGCCGCCAGGGAGAGGGGGTCGTCGACTGCAAGCCCCCTTTGGCCGGTGCGTGCCGAAATTCACTCCCGAGCCGGGCATGGGAAAGCGCCCGGGGATGCCAACCACAAAGTGTTCATGAGCGCGACGCTCACCACCACGCAGGAAAACGCCCACAAGGGGCTAGGCTACGTGGGGTTGCGCCGCATTTTCAGAGCAGGCCACGAAGGCAAAAGAGGATTCCTTCGTGCCCTTTGTGGTGAGATCGTCCCCCAGCCTTGCGAAAGGCAGGCGCGAGTAGTTCGCCCCGGAAGCCCACCGTTACCTGGGCCGCCGGTACGCCGCATGCGGCCGCCGGCAGTGAGTGGGCCTGTCGTCTGGCGGGCCAAGCGGGGTGGTACCGCGGAAGTGCGCACGGCCGCACCTTCGTCCCCAAGGCGAGGGTTCGCGGCCGTTTTTTGTTGTACGGGGGCTGCTGCGTACTACGTAATGCGTAATACGTAATGCGTGAGGCCATGCCGTCGCAGCAGACAGACGGATCACGCATCACGCAACACGCAATACGTAGCACGCTTTACCTAGTCCGTAGGAGGGCATCTTCATGCAAGAACAGCTCAAGTCCATGGAGGCCGAGGCCCTGGCCCGGCTGGCCGAGGTGCAGGACCTCACGGCGCTGGAGGAATGGCGCACCGGGTACCTGGGCCGCAAAGGCCGGCTGGCGCAGATCCTGCGCGGGCTGGGCCAACTGCCGCCCGAGGCGCGCCCCGCTGCCGGGCAGGCGGCCAACGAGGTCAAGAGGCGCCTCGAGGCGGCGTTCGAGGCACGGCGCGGCGCGCTCGAGGAGGCAGCCACAGCGGCGGCCTTTCGCGCCGAGCAGGTCGATGTGACCCTGCCCGGCCGTCCGCCCGCGCTGGGCCGCCTGCACCTCAGCACGCAGACCCTGCGCGAGACCTCTGCCATCTTTGCCCATATGGGCTTCGAGGCCTACGAGACGCCCGAGGTCGAGACCGACGAGCTCAACTTTCAGGCGCTGAACATCCCGCCGCACCACCCGGCGCGCGATATGTGGAGCACCTTCTACACCGACCGCGAGGGCGTCGTCCTGCGCACGCACACCTCGCCCGGCCAGGTGCGCCTGATGCGCGAGCGCTACCCGGCCGAAATCCGCGCCATCCTGCCCGGCAAAGTCTACCGCTACGAGCAGGTCTCGGCGCGCTACGAGTTCCAGTTGCACCAGGTGGAGGGGCTGGCCGTCGGCCGCAACATCCACATGAGCGACCTGAAGGGCGTGCTTGTGGCCTTTGCCCAGCAGATGTTCCAGGGCATGCGCCGCTGGCGCTTCCGTGGCAGCTACTTTCCCTTCACCGAGCCCAGCTTTGAGATGGACATCGAATGCGTGCTCTGCGGCGGGGGCGGTTGCCGCGTGTGCAAGTACTCGGGCTGGGTCGAAATCCTGGGCGCAGGCATGGTGCACCCTGTGGTGTTGCAGAACGGCGGCTACGACCCGGCGGCCTACTCGGGCTTTGCCTTCGGCATGGGCACCGAGCGCATCACCATGCTCAAGTACGGCATCGACGACATCCGCTACTTTTTCAGTAACAACCCCAGGTTTCTGGAACAATTCGGATGATAGCGATCGGCCGACAGCTACTGCCTAATGCGTAATGCGTACTACGTAAGGTCGCCATCGAGCAAGGAACTCTGCACGAGCACACGGTTACGCAGTACGCAGGGCCGAAAGCTGGCTGCTAACCGCTGACCGCAGAACTAAGGAGCACGGCTATGCGCGTACCAATCTCCTGGCTCAAGGAATACGTCGATATCACCATCCCGGTGGAGGAACTGGCCGACCGGCTGACGCTGGCCGGGCTCGAGGTGGAGCGTATCGAGTACATCGGCCGGGCCCCAGAGCACGACAGGCTGCAGGTGGGCCACGCTACCCCGCGGCAAGAGCAGATCGAGACGGGCCGCCTGGCCTGGGACCGCGACAAAGTCCTTGTCGGCGAGGTGCTCGAGGTGCGGCCCCACCCCAATGCCGACCGCCTGGTGCTGGCCACGGTGGCGTATGGCGCGGCCGAGCCAATGACGGTGGTCACCGGCGCGCCGAACCTCAAGCCGGGCATGAAGGGCGTCAGGGTGGCGTTCGGCATCGCCGGGGCGCGGCTGTTCGACGGCCACGCCGCGGGCCGGCAGTTGATGACCCTCAGGCCGGGCAGAATCCGCGGCATCGAGTCGGCGGGGATGGTGCTTTCCGAGAAGGAGCTGGGCATCTCGGAGGAACACGAGGGCATCATGGAGCTGCCCGCCGATGCCCCGGTGGGCGTGCCGCTCGTTGATTACCTCGGGGATATTGTCCTGGATATCGAGCTGACGCCCAACCTGGGCCACGCGCTCTCCATCACCGGCATCGCTCGCGAGGTGGCGGCGCTGACCGGGCAGACGCTGCGCCTGCCCGCGCCGCGCCAAGAGGCCGCGGGCGCGCCCGCAGCCGGCCAGGCCACGGTCGAGATCGCCGACCCCGACCTCTGCCCACGCTACATCGCGGCCATCATCCGCGGCGTCGAGATCGGCCCCTCGCCCTTTTGGATACAGCGCAGGCTGGCCATGGCGGGCATGCGCCCGATCAACAACGTCGTCGACATCACCAACTATGTGATGCTCGAGCTGGGCCAGCCGCTGCACGCCTTTGACCTGGACCTGCTGCGGCCCACAGCGCCCGGCGGCACGCCCGCGATCATCGTGCGCCGCGCCCACCCCGGCGAAAAGATGATCACCCTTGACGGCATCGAGCGCACCTTTGACGGCCAGATGCTGCTCATCACCGACGGCGGCGGCCCGGTGGCCATCGCCGGGGTCATGGGCGGGCTGGAGAGCGAGGTGACGCCACAGACGCGCAACATCCTGCTCGAAGCGGCCAATTTCGACTATCTGAGCGTGCGCCGCACCTCGCAGACGCTCAAGCTGTCGAGCGAGGCCGCCACGCGCTTCGGCCGCGGCCTCGACCCCGAGCTGCCGCCGCTGGGCGCGCTGCGCGCCAGCGAGCTGCTGCGCGAGCACGCCCACGGCCAGGTGGCGCGCGGCCTGATCGACGCCTACCCGGCGCCGCCCGAGCGGCCGGTCATCGACCTGGCGCCGGCCGACGTGGAGCGGCTGCTTGGCGTGGCCGTGCCTGCCGAGCGCATCCAAGAGATGCTCGAGTCGCTGGGCTTTGGCGTGGCCGCCAGCGGCCGCGGCACACTGGCGGTGACCGTGCCCACGCACCGCCGCGACGTGCGCCTGAGCGCCGACCTGGTGGAAGAGGTGGGCCGCATCTACGGCTACGATAACCTGCCCAACACCCTCATGCGCGAGGAGATGCCGCCGCAGCGGCGCAACCTGCCCCAGGTCATGGTCGAGCACACACGCGACGTGCTCGTGGGCTGCGGCCTGCAGGAGATCATCACCTACTCGATGACCAGCCTCGACTCGGTCGCCCGGCTCTCCGCGCCTGGCGCGCCCCCGCCCGACCCGGCCGCCTACATCCACATCGCCAACCCGCTGAGCCACGAGCGCAACGTCTTGCGCCAGACGCTGGCCGACGCCATGCTGCAGACCATCGGCGCGACGCTGCGTGTGGCCGGGCGCGCCCTGCTCTTCGAGATCGCCCACGTCTACCTGCCGCAGCCGGGCGAGCGGCTGCCCGCCGAGCCACGCCGCCTGGCCATCGGCCTGGCCGGGCCGCGGGCCGAGCGCGCCTGGGGCTGCGACCCCGGTAGGGGTGGGGTTACCCCGCCCCTACTGGACTTTTTCGACCTGAAGGGCATCGCTGAGGCGCTGCTCAACCGCCTGGGCGTGCGCGGCGCGAGCTATGAGCCGCTCGAGAGCCCCACCTACCAGCCCGGCCGCGCCGCCACCCTGCACGTGGGCGAACTGGCGCTGGGGGCACTCGGCGAGGTACACCCCGAGGTGCGCGCCGCTTTTGACCTGCCGGCCGGCCGCGTCTGCCTGGCCGAGCTGGACCTGGAAGCGCTCGTCGGTCTGGCCAGCCGCATCCGCGAGATGGAGCCCATCTCGCGCTTCCCGGCCGTCACCCAAGACCTGGCGGTGACCGTCGACGAAACGGTGCCGGCGGCGCGGGTGCTCGAGCTCATCCGCCAGGGCGGCGGCGAACTCTTGCGCCAGGCGGTGCTCTTTGACGTCTACCGCGGCGAGCAGGTGCCGGCGGGCAAGGTCTCGCTGGCCTACGCCCTCACCTACCAGGCGCCCGACCGTACGCTCACCGACGAAGAGGTGGCCCGCGTCCAGGGCCGCATCGTGCGCCAGCTCGAGCATCACCTGGGTGCGAGCCTCCGCGCCTAGCCTTCCAGTCTGAAGACGGGGCTCCGATTCACCAGAGGGCGCAGAGAACGCAGAGGAGTCTAGGTAGTCTCCGCGTTCTCTGCGCCCTCTGCGGTGCAAGGCCCCGTTCTCATGGCTTGTGGTGGCCCTGGGGGCATGATGTCTGCCCGGCCAATGCGCATCAAACGCTTCATAAACGCTTGCCATGCTATGCTGATGTCTGGGAAGGCGCGTGATCCGGGCCCAACGCTTCGCGCATAGCCGGAACGGAGCCCCCTTCCGGGCCAGGGCCGGGCGGATGCGGAGCGTATCAGCCGGCAACTACCCGGATGGCCCGCAGTGGCAGCGCCAAGTACGGCACTGGCATCACACCATGAGGGGACATACAGGGAGAAGCCATGGCTGACGGCAGAGAGCGCGCGGGCGAGAGCAGACTGCGGCCCCATGGCCGGTCATTCATCGTGCGTGTCTGGTCCGAGGAGTTGGGCGGCCACAGCGAATGGCGGGGCAAAGTGCAGTTTGTGCCCAGCGGCGAGGCGCTCTACTTTCGCGATTGGGCCACGCTGATCGCCTTCATCGAGCGCTGCCTGGAGGCGCCGGCCGCGCGCGACTGAGCCCGGCCCACGAAACGCTTCCGAAACGCCGCCTGTGCTATGCTGACGTTGGCTGTTCTCAAGTTGCCGCTCTTGCGCTTCTACTGTAGAATGGCGGAGCGAACGCCGCCTGGCCCGGCACAGCGGCGGGCCTGTTGGATACGTCAATCAGAAGAGACCTTGAAAAGTAGAAAGGATATCTGTGATGCCCAAGCACATACGCCCCACAGTCCTGATCGGCCTGGCCGCCCTCATGGTGCTGAGCCTGATGCTCTCTGGCTGCGGCGCCATCAATGCAGCCAAGCAGGTGGCCGACGTAGCCAAGGAGTTGGCCACCAAGGCGCCCGACATCGCCAAGGAGGTCGCCACCAGGGTGCCGCAGCAGTCGGAACCTGAGCCGACAGCGGAGCCTGCTGAGGCGACCGAGGTGGATAACGCCTTCGATAACCTGGTCAAGCTGGCCCCGGTGCACCTCAAGTCTTCATGGGTCAGCAAGATCGGCGACGAGGTGCGCAGCGAGATGTCGTACGAGGCCGATATCGACGCCAAGGGCAATCAGCGCATGACGCTGGTAAGCGGCGGCGAGCCGATCGAGATCCTTATCGTCGACAAGACCATGTACATGAAGGCCGAGGACGATCAGTACGTCTCGCTCGGCGAGGGCGACGCCGGCTTTGACATACTGGCGGCGTTTGGCGGCGCCTACCTGCTCTCCTTCAACAAGCTCGAAGAGGCCACGCTCGTCGGCAGCGAGGCCGTCGGCCCCTGGCAGGCCAAAAAGTACCAGGTCAACGTGAACCTGGCCTCTGCGGGCCTGAGCGGTTTCGTGGCCGGCGCGCAGGGCGCCAAGTGGGACTACAAGTCCTTCGCCTGGATCGAGAACTCGCAGAGCGCCCTGGTCAAGGCGACCGTCGATTGGTCGGCCAAGGGCACCGGCGATGCACAGACCGAGAGCTTTCACTCCGAGTTTCTCGCCACCCCCGGCACGGTGACCGAGATCAAGGCCCCCGAGAACGCCGCCAGCATGGGCTGAAGCCAGTAGGGCACGAAAGGACGCGAAACAGGGCACGAAAGAACACGAAAGGGACGCGAAAAGGACTCTGGGCACCTTGCGTCTTTCCGATCCCTTTCGTGCCCCTTTCGTGCCTTTTCGCGCCTCTTTCGTGCCCCGTATCGCGCCCCTTTCGCGCCCTTTCGTGCCCTTTCGCGCCCCTACCGCGCGCAGGCCGCGACGACGCGCTCCATCAGATGGGCCTTCTCCGGAAAGCTGCGCAGCAGCTCCTCGGCCTGGGCGACGACATTGTCGGCCGTAAAGCCGTACTTGTCGGCCAGCACCTTGTAGGGCGCCGACGCCCCGAAGCGGCCGGCGATGCCAAGCACGCCCCCGAACGGCCCCACGTAGCGCTCCCAGCCCAGGGGCGAGCCTGCCTCCACCGCCAGGCGCAGCGGCACGTCGGCCGGCAGCACCGCCTGGCGATACTCCTCCGGCTGCGCGTCAAAGAGCGCCCAGCTCGGCATGCTCACCACCCGCGCCCCGATGCCACGCTCGGCCAGGCGCGTCTGCGCTTCCACGGCCAGTGCCACCTCCGAACCGGTGCCGATGAGGATCAGGTCGGGCCGCGCGCCCTGGGCGTCGCGCAGCACGTAGGCGCCGCGGCGCAGGCCGTCGGCCGCGGCCATCTGTGCCCGGTCAAAGACGGGCACGTTCTGGGCGTGAGGATGAGCGCGGTCGGCTTGCCGCTTTCGAGCGCCACCTCCCAGGCCACGGCCGTCTCGTTGGCGTCGGCTGGGCGGATGGTGATGAGGTGCGGGATGGCGCGCAGCGATGCCAGGTGCTCGATGGGCTGGTGCGTGGGGCCATCCTCGCCGAGAAAGATAGAGTCGTGGGTGTAGACCCACACGACCGGCAGCTCCATGAGCGCCGAGAGCCGCAGGGCCGGGCGCATATAGTCGGCAAAGGTGAAAAAGGTGGCGCCGAACGGCCACACGCCGCCATGGGCCGCCATGCCGTTGACCGTGGCGCCCATGGCGTGCTCGCGCACGCCGAAATGCAGGTTGCGGCCGCCGGGGCTCGCCGCCTCCAGGTCGCCCAGGCCCTTCATGTAGGTCTTGGTCGAGGGCGCCAGGTCGGCCGAGCCGCCGATAAGGCCCGGTATGGCCGGCGCGATGGCGTTCAGCACCTCGCCCGAAGCGCTGCGCGTGGCCATCGGCTTGCCAGGGCTGAAGCGGGGCAGGCGCGCCTGCCAGCCGGGCGGCAGCCGGCGCTGCCTGGCGGCCTCGAACTGCTCGGCCAGGTCGGGGTAGCTCTGGCGGTAGCGCTCGAAGAGGTCGTGCCAGTCGGCCTCCAGGTGGCCCCAATACTCCAACTGCTGCTGGAAGTAGCCGCGCACCTCTTCGGGCACGTAGAAGGTCTTGTCGGGCGGCCAGCCGAGATGCTGCTTGGTCAGCCGCACTTCCTCCGCGCCCAGCGGCTCGCCGTGAGCGGCCGCCGTATCCTGCTTGTTCGGGCTGCCATAGGCAATGACTGTTCTGCAGTCGATCAGCGAAGGGCGCTCGCGCTCGGCCTGCGCTGCCCGAATGGCATCCTCCACCGCCGCCAGGTCCAGCCCGTCGATCTTTTGCACGTGCCAGCCATAGGCCGCGAAGCGCAGCGGCACGTCGTCGGAGAACGACAGGTCCGTCGAGCCTTCGATGGAGATGCGGTTGTCGTCGTAGAGGTAGATGAGCTTGTCCAGGCGCTGGTGGCCGGCGAGCGAGGCCGCCTCGGAGGCCACGCCCTCCATCATATCACCATCCGAGACGATGGCGTAGGTGCGATGGTTCACCACGTCATAGCCGGGCCGGTTGAAGAGCGACCCCAGGTAGCGCTCGGCGATGGCCATGCCCACGCCTGCGCCGAACCCCTGGCCGAGGGGGCCGGTGGTCGTCTCGACGCCCGGGGTCAGGCCGCGCTCGGGGTGCCCGGGGGTCAGGCTGCCCCACTGGCGGAAGCGCTTGAGCTGTTCGAGCGACAGCTCGTAGCCGCTGAGGTGCAGCAGGGCATAGAGCAGCATTGAGCCATGGCCGGCCGAGAGGACGAAACGGTCGCGGTCGGCCCAGGTGGGGTTGGCGGGGTTGTGGCGCAGGAAGCGCGTCCACAGCACATAGGCCACGCCGGCCATGCCCATGGGCATGCCCGGGTGGCCCGATTCGGCCGCCTGCACGGCATCGACGGCCAGCATGCGGATGGTGTTGACGCAGAGCTGGTCGAAATCGGTGTAGCGAGGGTTCGACATTGCAGCCTCCAGAGCGAAGAGTTCGCCGCCGGCGCTTGGGCGCCAACGACAGCCGGGATTGTAGCACGTTCAGCGAAGCCTGGGAAGTCGGACTTGCCGGCTCATGGCTGGGCGAGGATTCGGTGTGGGCTTGACACTGTGCAAAAACGGGGTTATACTATCACTGTACCGTTTTAGTAAAACGCTACACTGCCGCGGCACACCCGGAGACCCCGCCCATGACCACACAGCGCCCACGCCTCCAGCGAGCGACAATCAAGGACGTGGCACGAGCGGCCAATGTATCGGTCTCGACCGTCTCGAACGCCCTGAACGGCCGTACCGATGCGATGGCCCCCGAGACCCTGCGGCGGGTACAAGAGGCCATCACGGCGCTCAACTACCGGCCCAGCAGCGCAGCCCGCGCCCTGGTCACCAAGCGCGTGGCCACCATCGGCCTGATCCTCGCCGAAATCGAGACCCCGCTGTTCATCCAGGCGCTCCACCGCGTTGAGCCGATTGCCCGCAGCGCCGGCTACAATGTGCTGCTCAGCATCGCCCGCAGCGTTGAGGATGAGCGCGAGGCGCTCAACCTTCTTCTCGACAAGCAGGTCGAGGGCATCATCTTCCTCTCGAACTCGGGGTACGTCAACGATGAGCACCTCCAGCAACTGCTCCGCGCCAGGCTGCCGGTCGTCTTGGTCAACAGGGCCAATGCCCATGCCGGTTTCGATCAGATCAACTGGGACAACACAGGCGGCGTCGTGTCGGCTGTGGACTACCTCGTACGGCTGGGCCACCAACGCATCGCCTTTCTTCACGGCCCGGTAAAACGCCGCAGCTCCGAGGAGAGACTGTCTGGGTACCGCCTGGCGCTCACCAGACATGGCATCCCATACCGTGAGCACTATGTGCGCTCCGGCGACTTTACGGCGCCAAGAGACCATTGGTGGCAGTCATCGCTGGAACTGGTGCGCCTGCCCGATCGGCCCACCGCCATCATCGCGGCCGACGATATTGTCGCCGCAACAGTCATGAAGACGGCCCAGAGCGTGGGGCTGCGCGTGCCCCACGATATGTCGGTGATCGGCATCGACGATCAGCCGTTCTGCGTCGATCTGAACCCTGCCCTGACGACAATCCGGCTGCCAGTGACCGAAGCCGGCGGGCGCGCCGTCGAGGTCCTTCTGGGCCGCATCGCCGGAACGCGCCAGACGCGCGACCACATCCTGCTCCCCTGTCCGCTGATTCTGCGGGACTCGTGTGGCGCACCGCCTGTACAGCAGACCTTGGTAGAGGGCGCATGAAAGAGCCGGCGGAATTCCTGCCCATCGAGTTCGTCTTCATGCCCAGTTGGTGGCACCACAACTATGGCCTCGATTTCGGTCCGGCGTTCTACCTGGATCGCGAGACGCGCATCACCAACGAGCAGACGATGAACCGCGCGCTGTGGGAGCGGTTCCCCGGGATGGGGTTGGGGCACGCGTCTCTGGGGAGGCAGCCCATCATCGGCTCCAAGCACGTGGCGGGCGGCTTTGTCATGCCGGCCCTGATGGGCTGCCAGATTCGCTTCGCGCCCGATGCTTCGCCCTGGCCCGAGCCGGCCAACCTGACGGATGACCAGGTCCGAGGTCTGCAGGTGCCCGATATCCCGAACACCTGGCCGATGAACGAGCTACTCGCCGATATGGCGGCCCTGGAGCGCGAGTCTGGCGCCGTGGCAGGCGATTTCGACCTGGACGGCGTGCTGAACCTGGCACTGCACCTGCGCGGCCAACAGTTCTTCAGCGACTTGGCCGAGAGCCCCGATCTGGCGGCTAGGTTGCTCGACGTATGTGCGCGTGCCATGGTGCAAGTGGCCCAATGTGTGCGCCCACGTACGGGCAGTGTGGCCATTGCCACCAACCGCATGATCACGCACGTGGATGCGAGCCTCTTTCTCCACAGCAACTGCTCGGTGCAGATGGTCTCGCCCACGACGTACGCCGAGTTCCTATTGCAGCCCGAGCTGTACCTGGCGCGCCATCTGCAGCCCTATGGCATACACCACTGTGGAGAACACATGGAGCGCTATGGTGCTGTGTACGCACAGGTGCCGGCGGTGTTCTTCGATGTCGGCTGGGGGTCCGATCTGGCGGTCTGTCGCGAGCAGTTGCCTCAGGCGTTCTTGAGTCTGCGCCTGAGCCCCGCCCGGCTCAAACGCCAGACGCCAGCCGAGGCGGCCGCCGACGCAGAACATCTCTTGTCGACCTGCCCGCATCTGGAGCGGGCGGGCCTCTGCTGCATCAACGTTGACGATGGCACGCCCGACGACAATCTCTGGGCCGTGTACGAGGTCGTAGAGCGCTATCGGCGGTATGGCGCCTGAGCTTTTGCTGCGGCCCCGCACCAGGAAGGAAGAAATGGAGCTCACTGACGTTCGTGCCCATGTCCTAAAGAACCGCTCGTTTGACAACTGGGTCAGCGAAGTGCAGGGGCGCTGGAAATTCGAGGACCTGCGCGCCGACCCGGGCTACCGCAACGACTGGATTTCGTTCGACAGCCTCGCCTGGGATGCCCGGTCTGCTCGATTGTATGTTGGGCTCTGCACCCTCAGCGGCGATATCTTTCACGTCTTCGACCCGGCCGATGGCTCCTTCACCTCGCTCGATTTCGCGTCCTTCGGCGACAAGTTCGATGCCAAGTTCCACCGGTCGCTCGAAATCGACGGCGACGGTACCATCTACGCGGCCACCGCCTTGCTGCACGACGTGGATCAGCAGCACGAAGCAGCCGGGGGCAAGCTCCTGCGCTACGACCCGGCCAAGGCCGAATACACGCTCCTCGCCATCCCCGTGCCGCGGCACTACATCCAGTCGATCGTGCTGGACCGGCAGCAGCGCTGCATCTACGGCTTTACCTATCCTGGGGAATACCTGTTCTGCTACGATCTGCAGACTGGCACGTGCCGGACGCTGGCGTTCATCGGCAATGGGGTCATGATCTGCCAGCCGCACAGCGCAGCGCTCGATCGCCGTGGCCGGCTCTGGGGCACCTGGGGCGAGAGCCGGGCCTTTGAAGATACCTCGGGGCCGGTGCCCATCCGCATCTTTTGCTACGACCCAGGCACAGAGCGCTTCACCTGGTATCAGCATGGCTTCCCGCGGGTGGCGCCGGGCGACCGCGCCGTCGTCGATCACATGATGCTGGCCGGCGATGGCTACATCTATGTCGGTACCCAGGCCGGGGGCTTGAGCCGGCTCGACCCCGACACAGGTGAGGTGCAGGACCTGGGCAAGCCCTTCCCCGGCCCCCGGCTCGCCGGCCTTGTGCAGGCGGCCGATGGGATGATCTATGGCGCCGGCAACGCCGGCTATGGCACGTCGGGCCAGGGCGAGGCGCGGCTCTTCGTGTACGACCCCAAGGCGCAGACCTGCCGTGATCTCGGCCCTGTCTTTGATCGGCGCCTGGGGCGTGGGGCCGCCAAGGTCCATATCCTGGTGGAGGCCGGCCAGGGCAGGCTCTATGCCGGGGAGAACGACAACACCCTGCGCTCATCCTATCTCTGGGAGTGCCACATCGCCTCGTGATGGCAGGCCAGGAGCAAACCATGGGTCCCATTGTTGACGCCCATTGCCATGTCGGCATCGGCCACGACTATCACCAGACGCCCGACGAGCTGCTGCTCGAGATGGACGCCTGGGGCATCGATCGCGCCGTGATCTGCCCGGTGGACCGCTGCATCGCCGTCGACAACCGCGAGGGCAACGACTATGTCCTCGCGGCGGCCCGCGAGCATCCCGATCGCTTCTATGCCTTTGCCACAGCGAACCCCTGGTACGGTGCGCGGGCGCTTCAGGAATTGCAGCGTGCCTTGGCGGAGGGTGCGCGCGGCATCAAGCTGCACCCGCCCCTCCAGGGCTTCCTGCTGTGCGATGAGCTGGTGTACCCGGTGCTCGAGCTCGCCGCAGACATGGCGGTGCCGGTGTTCGTCCATACCGGAACACCGGCCTTTGCGCTGCCCGTGCAGTTGGCCGAGCTCGCCCTGCGCTTCCCCCAGGTCAGCTTGATCATGGGCCACATGGGCAGCACCGACTTCAAGTCGGAGGCCATACCGGCGGCCCTGCTGGCGCCCAACATCTACCTGGATACCTCCTGGATCCTACCCCTGTTGCTGACCCAGGCGGCTCAGGCCGTCGGTGAGGATCGCGTCATCTTTAGCAGCGATGCGCCGCTGGGGTCATTGGAGGTCGAGCTGGGTTGCCGGCGTGCAGCGAACCTGACGGAGCGCGGCCGGGCCAGACTGATGGGAGGCAACATCCTGCGCCTGTTGGGAGACGTGCCATGACAGTCTTGGATGCGCATACGCACATGTCGGGCTCGCCACACGACTTTCTGGCCATGATGGACGCCAGCGGCGTGGATAGGGCGCTGGTGTTCACGCTTGACGGGCTCTATGTGGACCCTGCGCCATACAATGACCGGCTGGCCGAGTTCTGCGCGGCTGACCCCGTGCGGCTGATACCGTTCTGCAGCGTGCATCCCCGCTACCCGGGCGCGGTGCCAGAGCTGCGCCGCTGTGTGACTCAGCTCGGCATGCGCGGGCTCAAGCTGCACCCCTGGGCTCAGTGCCTCTCGCTGCTCGATTCTTCCCTCGACGGCATCGGCCAGGAGCTGGAGCGCTTCAATGTGCCTGTGGTGTTCCACGATGGCACGCCGCCCAACTCGTCGCCGCTGCAGATTGCCGAGTTTGCCCGCCGGCATGCGCGGGTGCCCGTGATCCTGGGTCACGGTGGCCTCCACGACCTGTGGAAAGAGGCCGTGTACGCCGCCGAGCGCTACCCCAACATCTATCTCACCCCTTCGAGCATGCCGATGCACGGCTTTCGGTGGGCGCTCGCGCGTCTCCCCATCGAGCGGTTCGTGTTCGGGAGCGACGCCGGGCTGGGCGATCTCTACTGGCAGCCGTTCCAGTTGGCCAAGGTCCGTTCTCTTCACCTCCGTCCGGATGAAGAAGCCCTAATCTTGGGGGGCAATGCGGAGCGGATGTTGGCGCGTAGCGGTGGCTGCACCGCTGCTTTTCGGGGATAGCAGCAGAGGCAGCTCCACGCCGCCGGAGCCGGCCTCAGCCAGTGCGACCGGTGCGCGGAAGGAGGTGGAACCCAGACAGAAGGCAAAAGCTCACTGCTCACTGGTGATGAATGTGCGCCGCTATTGCGGCCCAAGTCGTCTTCGCACACCCGTAGCCTTGCCCCCTTGGCCGCCACAGGCGGCTTGTGGGCGCAGGTGGCGCAACTGGCGCCATGACGTGGCAAAACGGGCACAAGGCCCCAGGCTACGTGGAGTTGCGAACCCGATCCGGTGCCAACCATCTCGTCCCTCAGAGAGGAGAAGACACATGTCGTCAAAGAAGCATGCTCGACTGATGCTGACGCTGGCGGTGCTGACCGTCTTTACGTTCGTGGCAGCGCAGTGCACGGCAGGGCCCGTCCCGGCGCAGCCTACCCAAGCCTCGGGGCAGCCGGCGGGCAAGGCCACTATCGTCTACTGGAGCATGTTCAGCGAAGGCGAGCCCCTGATGAAGGTGCTCGACCAGGCCACCAAGGACTTTAACAAGGACAACCCCGATATCGAGGTCCAGGTCAAGTGGGCGGGCCGCGAAGTCCTGACGCAGCTCCAGAGCGCCATCGCAGCCAAGACCCAGGTCGATATTGTCGATCACTCCGACGACCGCGTGTTCGCGGCGATCGTCAAGAACAACCTGGCCCTGCCGCTCGACAAGTACCTGGCCGAGAAGGCCTATGACAGCGACAAGTCGTGGAAGGATACCTTCCTGCCCGGCGCATTCGACCAACTGAAGGGCGCAGACGGCCAGGTCTACATGATCCCGCGCGACGACTATATCTCGGCGTTCTTCTACAACGTCAAGATGCTCGACGAGATAGGCATCAAGCCCAATGCCACCGACATGTCGTGGACCGATTTCGTCGGCATGCTCGACAAGATCAAGACCGAGAAGGTGGGCGTAGCTCCGCTGGGCGCCGACGGCAACATCGCCTTCTATAACAACTGGTGGTTCACCTACCTGGCCGTTCGCCTCGCGGGCAAGGATGCGTTCCGCAACGCTGCCTACGACAAGACGGGCGAATCGTGGGGACAGCCCGAATTCCTGCAGGCCGCCAAGATGGTCCGCGAGCTGCAGGACAAGGGCTTCTTCCAGAAGGCCTTTGAAGGCTCCGTGTGGCCGGCCGCCCAGGTCGACTGGGTGAACAGCAAGATCGCCATGATGTTCATGGGCGCCTGGTTGCCCAAGGAAATGTCGGAACAGACGCCGGAGGGGTTCCAGATCGGCATGTTCTCCTTCCCCAAGGTTGATGGCGGCAAGGGCAACGATTGGGTTGAGCATTGGGCCAACGTCTACGGCGTGCTCAACACCTGCAAGAACCCCGATGCGGCGGCCAAGTACCTCAAGTACATCACGTCGCTCAAGATCGGCACCCAGATCGCCGAGAGCGGCACGCCGGTCCCACTGGTCGGCGCTCCCGTTCCGCCGGCGCTCGAGAACCAGTACGCAGTTCTGAAGACCTACCAGCAGATGCCTGCGCGCGCGGGCCTGAACATCGAAATCCCCGACTACATGGAGAAGGTGTTCAACCCCGCCGACGACAAGTTCTTCCAGAAGCAGATCGGCCCCGAGGAACTCATCAACACCCTCAAGGCCGAGAGCAAAAAGTACTGGGAGACGCCCAAGTAGCGTGCCTGAGCGTGGGGCTAGCATCCGGCCTGGCCGGATGCTAGCCCGCAGCCGCGGCCAGCACGGCCGGGGTTTTCAACGGCATTGCGGGGTATATCCCATCATCGTTGGCGACCGGCTCTTGGGCTTCGCACGAGCCCGGTGCTGGCCTTTAGGTTAGGGGTCTGGCGGGCTGGCTGGCGTTGCTGGCTGCCCCGCGGGGCAGCCAGCAACGCCAGCCAGCCCGCCAGACCCCTAAGCCGGGTCAAGGCCGGGCGCACGAGAACATGAGCCTGTGCAGGCTTGTCCGCGCCCTTGTGGGCGCCGTAGCCCGTGTGACCCGGCCAATGAACAGTTCCACCTGCGCCCTGCAGAAGGAGAAGAACGACTATGGGGAGACGGGGACGCCAGCGACTGGTCCTTCCCTTCATCTTGCCCGCATTGCTCGTGTATACCATTTTCTTCGTGTACCCGGCGCTGAGCGCGTTCTGGGTCAGCCTGCATAGCTGGAGTGGCTTCGGCAACACCATGGCCTACGTGGGGCTGGGCAACTACAAAGAGATGATCCGCGACTCGCTGTTCTGGCAGGCTTGCGGCAAAACCCTGATCATCTCCATCGCCGGCGGCGTGGGCGTCTTTGGCCTCGCGCTCTTCTTTGCCGGCGTCCTGCAGCGCAAGCTCCGCGGGGCCAAGTTCTTCCGGGCGCTGATCTTTTTCCCCATGGTAGTGCCAGGCGTCGGCCTGGGGCTGATCTGGCAGTTCATCTACAACAACAGTTGGGGGCCGCTGTCGGGCATCCTGCAACTGCTCGGGCTCACAGTCCTCGACCGTACCTGGCTCGGGCCCGATCTGATCATCCCTTCGCTCACCGTGGCCGTCATCTGGACCTACGTGGGCTACTACCTGGTGATCTTGCTGGCCGGCGTTGACAAGATACCGCCCCCGTTCTTCGAGTCCGCGATTCTGGATGGCGCCTCCGATTGGCGGATGTTCTTCTCCATCACGCTCCCCATGATCTGGGACGTGTTGGTCGTGGCCATCGTCTTGTGGACGATCAGCTCGCTCAAGATCTTTGACCTCATCGCCGCCACCATCTTTCCCGCGCCCGTGACCTCGGCCTACACCATCACGATCTACATCTGGTCGCAGGCCATCGGCGTCTACTCGCCAGTGTTCAGGCTGGGGTACGCCTCGGCGCTTGGCGTGGTGTTGCTGTTCATGGTTGTGATAGCGTTCGGCGTCATCAGGTTCCTGACGCGCCGTGAAGCGATAGAGTACTAGGTGAGGTGAACAATGACGGCACAGGCTCGCGCCAAGGCGACTCCATCGTCGGGCGCCCCGTATGGGCGCTCCCGCTATCGCAACGTGCCCTACTATGCGATCCTCATCCTCTGGTCGGCGGTGACCATCTCAATCTTTGCCTGGCTTGTGCTCAGCTCGTTCAAGACGAACCGCGAGGTGTTTGGCAGCCCGTGGTCGTTGCCGGCCACGCCCTGGGCCGCGGCGATCGCCAACTATACCAAGGCCTGGCAGATCGCGCACATGAACGTGTACTTTGTCAACAGCGTGATCGTGACCGCCGCGTCGGTCGTGCTGCTCGTCCTGATCTGCGCACCAGCGGCCTATGCGCTCTCGCGAGTAGAGTTCCCGGGCCGGGAGCTCGTGAACTCGTACCTTGTCGCCGGCATGGGGCTGCCCGTTCCGCTGATACTGATCCCCGTGTACGTGTTGTTGGCCAACCTGCGTCTGGCCAACAGCCTGCAGGGCCTCATCACAGTCTACGTGGCCGTCTCGATCCCGTTCACCGTTCTGCTGCTGACCGGGTTCTTCCGCACCCTGCCCAGCGAGCTGGAAGATGCCGCTGCGATCGACGGCTGCAGCGAGTCGCAGATATTCTGGCGCATCATGATGCCCCTGGCCGGGCCGGGCCTGTTCACCGCCGCCATCTTTAACTTTGTCGCCATGTGGAACGAGTTTCTGCTGGCCCTGCTCATCATCAACAACGACTCGCTGCGCACCATGCCCATCGGTGTGTACAACATCCGCTATACGATGCAGTATACAGCCGACTGGGCCGGGCTCTTTGCTGCCGTGGTGCTGGTGATCATCCCCTCGTTCATCGTCTACGTGCTCCTCTCGGAGCGCATCATGGCGGGCCTGACGCTGGGCTCGAACCGCTAGGGGGCGCGATGAGCACGCTGTACTACACCGAAGCAGGCAACATCGTGCCGACGCTGTGTGAGGAGCTGACCGCCAGCCGCCAGGCGCGCAAGGTGCTGCATCTGCCGGCCACCGGGGCACCGGCCCAGTTGTTCGTGCTGGCGCGCTGCTATCCAGAGAACGCACTGCCCCTGCGCGTGGCGGTCAACGGCAGCGAGCTGCCCGCCGCGCCCGCCGCCCCGGCACCCCCCTACATGTGGCAGACGCTCACCCTGCCGGCTCGCCTGCTGGTGGCGGGCCACAATGTGTTCGAACTCTGGGCCGATTCGCCCGCGATGAACTCGTGGTCGCTGGCGCTGGAGCACGGGCACCGCGACCCCCAGAGCTCGATCAGCAGCGACGGCGGGCAGAGCTGGCGCAACGAACGGATGGGCTACCTGAACGTCGGGCGCGGGGAATACGTGGTGCGGGTGCGCCTGGCTGAAGGGCAGGACCCGGCCCCTCCCCCGCCGATCTGGGAGTCGCCGGCGGAGCCGCGCCTGCAGCGGCTGCGCGAGCTGCTACCGCCGGAGGCGCGCCGGCCGGGACCCACCCTGCCGCGCGTCCGCGCGCTGAGCGCCTGGGTGTCTACCCAATGGGAGTATCGCAACAGCGGCCCCGCAGCCCAATACGCCCCGTGGGATCCGGAGACGATCCTGGCCTGGGGCAAAGCCCAGAGTGGCCACGATGGCCGCCTGCCGATCGTCATGTGCGTGCACTATGGCGTGACGATGGCCCTCTGCTGCCTGGCGGTTGGCATTCCCGCCCGATGTGCGGTCTTTACCGAGGACATTGGCGGCTTCAACGGCCACTTTACGACCGAGGTGTGGTTCCGCGAGTGTGCCAAGTGGGTCATGGTCGATGCCAACATGGATGCCATCCTGTTTCGTGAACGAGTTCCGCTATCGGTCACCGAAATCCAGCAGTCGGGGCGTGACCTCTCTGGGTTGGTCGAGTGGGGGCCGGGCCATGCCTTCCAGGTGCGGAACCCCGCCATCGACCAGTGGGTTCAGAATGTCTTTCTGCCCAACCGTTGCTTCCGTCACCGCAGCGTGTGGCGGCGCAACGACTTTTTGTCGCACCCCGAGTGTGGCCCCGCGGGGCACGGCTCGACGGCGTACTGCGAGACCGACATGGTATGGGAGTCGCGTGACTTGCAGGAAGGCTTTGGCATGTTCCCCTTCTTTGCAGGGCCAGACTATTTTGACGCCCCTCCGCCTCCCCCATGGGCCTGAGCCCTGATTCCGCACCAAGCAGAGGCGGCTCCCACCCCAGCCTGGAGCGTAGCGGAGGGGATCGTCGGAATCAGGGACGAGGCGTTATCATCGACGGGGTTCGCAGCATCCGGCGCCCGGCGGTCCCCTCCGCTACGCTCCGGGCTGGGATGGGAGCCGCCTCTGCCTGGCGTGGATAACACGCTGAGAGTGCTCCCGTCGGTACAGGTCTCCCTGACGAAAGAGAAAGGACACCGCGATGCAGCAGGATCTCGCCCGGCGCGCGCGTGAAGCGATTGCCCGCGGCCTGAGCTGGCTTCGCCAACACGAAGCCGAGGTTGCCTCAATCGATGATCTGAGCGCACACTACAAGGCGCCGTATCTCTACGCCGCTGTCGGCGACCCCGTACGCGCCGGCCACTATGCGTCGCTGATGCAGCGGCGCTATCAACAGCCCGACGGCGACTTTTGCACCGATCGTGCGCGCAAGGGGTGGGACCACCTGCCCTGCAGCCCGGCCAATCGCTACGTGTACTCCAACGGCTGGATCATCACCGGCCTGCGCAAGCTCGGCTTCTATGGCGCCGCCGCGCGCGGCCTCGCGTTCGTGCGCCGCTTGCAGTCGCCGGAGCTTGGCGGGTTCTTTTCACACTACGACCCGGCCACGGGCCAGATTGACCGGCGCAGCCTCGATACATCGAGCACCTCGGCGGCCGGGCTGGCCCTGCTCGCCTGTGGGCACCTGGAGGAGGCAACCCGGGCCGCCGAGTTCATCCTGCGGCTGCTCGATGCCCAGCCCGAGCCCGACCGCTATTTCTATTGTAGCTGGGACGCAGCCGAAGGGTTGGTGACCGGCGTGTGGGGCGACGAGGACCCCAACGCCATCCGCGGCCGCAAGCAGTTTTGCCTCAGCACAGAGACGGACCCCCGTACAGAGTATACCTGGCTCATCGGCAAGCCGTGCAAGTTCCTGAGCCGGCTGTACGACCAGACCGGCGATGCCCGCTATCTGGCCGGGGCGTCGCGCCTCGTTGACTTTTTCCACAGGCTGGGTCCGGAGCGTTGGCACAACTATGCCTCCTGCAAGATCATGTGGTCTTCGGCAGAGCTGTATCGCCTGACGGGCAGGGTCAGGTTCGCAGAGACGGCTGAGCGCATCCTCGATTGGTTCTGCGAGAGCCAGTCTCCATCGGGCCTGTGGGTGCACCGGCTGTTCTATGCCAAGGAAGAAGAGCAGCCGCTGGCCGCATGCCTGGATATTGTGCAGGAGCTATGCGCCGAGATGAGCGACGTACTGTTCGACCTGAGCGCAGCCTCGTAGCTCCCTGGCGAGTCGCAGCGCACAGCCCGCCTGGAGCATCAAGTAATCGTATGGACGACGTAGCCAAGCCCCGTGTGGGCGTTGCAGGGCATCGAATCGGCCGTCTGCGAGTCTCAATGAGAATACTCGATCGATGCTCGAGGCTACGACGGTTTGCAGATACGACCTCGTACTCGTCATGTGCAGACAATACAACAAGGAGGACAGCTATGAGAATCACCCATGTTCAGCACCACACCCTGCGGTCGGTCTCGGCTGAGGCGCTGGAGGACTATCGCCATGGTGCGCCGTTCAAGACGCTGCGCATCGACCCGGTGCTGCGGGATCACTGGATCTCGTTCACCGCGCTGGATTGGAACACGGCGGAGCAATGCCTCTACGTCGGCCTGACCGCGTTCGATTCGGACCTGCTGTGGCGCTTTTGGCCCGAGAGCGGCGCGTTCGAGTCGCTGGGCTTTCAGCACATCACGGATGATCCGCAGGGGGTCAAGATTCACCGTGGGTTGACGCCCGACGGGGAAGGCGGCTACTTTTTCGGCGCGGCCGCCATGCCAGATCTGGACGAGCGCAACGACGCGCCGGGCGGCGGAGTATACCACTACCGCAGCGGCCGCTTCGAAGCGCTCGGCATCCCGGTGGCGCACGACTATGTGCAGAACATCGAGGTGGACCTGGAACGGCGCCGCATGTACGGTGTCACCTATCCGGTCATCCAGTTCTTCGACTATGACTATGCCCAGCGCCAGACGGTCTTCTCCTTCTTCACCGGCAGCCACTTTCACGAGTCGGGCCTCGATGATGAAGGGTACTTTTGGGGGACCTGGGCGGCCCGCCGTGGGCACTGCCTGTTCCGCTATCATCCCTCCACCGGCCGCCCCGAGTTCTTCTCGGAGCCCATCCCCAACCTCGATCCAGACCACATCTTCAACTTCCCGATGAACGGACCCATCGATTCGTTCATCAACGGCGGCGACGGCTACCTGTACTTTGGCACCACGCTGGGCGAGCTCTACCGCCTCGACCCCAAGACCGGCCAGCACACGCTGCTGGGCAAGCCCTCCTCGGGCATTCGGCTCTCGGGCCTGGTGCTTGGTCCAGAAGGCAAGCTGCTGGGCAGCTATGGTGCGTACGACGAGACCGGCCTCTTCCTGTATGATCGGGCGAGCGGCCAGTTCGAAGACCTGGGCGCCATGCGTGACGAACAGGCGACGTGCTTCATGGTCCACGACATTGCCTGGGATGGCGGAACGCGCCTGTTCGCCGCCGAGACGGACAACATGGACCGCTGCAGCTACCTCTGGGAAGCCACGCTGGGCTGAGGGTCAGAGATGGTTGAAAGCCAAAGCTCACGTTGGCAGCCGGCCGGTCGCTGGGCAATCACCAACGGCCGGCTGATCTTGTCCGACCGGGTGGCGGTGGGCCAGGCCGTCATCATCGAAGGGGAGAGGATCCTGGCGCTTGACGACGAGGGCGCGCTGGGTGACATGGCGCGCTTTGACGCCGGAGGCCACTACGTCTCGCCCGGCCTGGTCGACATCCACACCCACGGCGCGCTTGGGCACACGTTCAACGAGCCGAGCGACGTCGCCTTTGGCGCCATCACCCGCGAGAACGCCAGGCGCGGCGTGACATCGTTGCTGGCGACGGTCACGACGGGGCCGTTGGCCGACATGGTGCAGTGCATCGAGTATGGCGAGCAGTGGATGCGGCGCCAGCATGCCGGGGCTGAGGTGCTCGGCATACACCTCGAGGGCCCATATTTTAGCCTGGCCCAGAGGGGCGCGCAGGATCCCGCAAACCTGCGCACGCCGGATGATGGCTCGGCCGATCTGCTGCTGAGGCAGCCGCGGGCCCTGCGCATTGTCACCTTGGCGCCCGAGCTGCCAGGAGCGCTCGAGCTCACCAGCCGTCTGGCCAGGCTGGGCATCGTCGCGGCAGCAGGCCACAGCGATGCTCAAGATAGCCAGGTGTTGGCGGCCCTGCAACGCGGGCTGCGCCACATGATCCACATGTGGAGCGGGCAATCCAGCACGGTGCGAGAGGGCCCCTGGCGCAGGCCGGGGCTGCTCGAAGCCACGCTGACGTTCGAGGGCTTTACGGCCGAGATCATCGCCGATAACCGGCACCTGCCGCCGACTTTGATGGCGCTGGCCTACAAGTGTCTCGGGCCCGATCGTCTCTGCGCCGTGTCGGATGCCACGAACGGCGCCGGGCTGCCGGAGGGGACGCGCTTTGCGCTGGGCGATGTCGAGTGCCAGGTTGAAGATGGCGTGGCCATGCTGCTCGATGGCACATCGTTCGCCGGCAGCACAACGCTGCTCAGCCAGATGGTGCCCATTCTCATCAAGGCGGTCGGCATCTCCCCTGTCGAGGCGATCCGCATGGCCAGCCTCACGCCGGCGCGTGTGATTGGGGCCGATGATCGCAAGGGAAGCCTGGCGGGCGGCAAGGATGCGGATCTCGTCCTGTTCGATGATAGCTGGGCTGTCTGGCAGACGCTCATCCGAGGTCAGTGGTTGGGGATCCCATCAGATAGAGAGTGAGACTCATGAAGAAGGCCATTTATGACAGGATGCAGGTGTTGGTTTGTGACTCGCAACAAGCCGCCGGAGCTGCTGCTGCCGATGATCTGGCCGAGATACTGCGCGCCGCCATCGCCGAGCGCGGCGAGGCGGCCATCATTGTGGCCACCGGCAATTCGCAGTTGTCGTTCATGAAAGCGATCCGCGCCAGACCCGACATCCGTTGGGGCCAGGTCACAGTCTTTCATATGGATGAGTATTTGCACATGTCGGACCAGCACCCCGCCAGTTTCCGCCGCTACATCCGCGAGCAACTGACGGACCGCGTCGGCCCCCGAGTGTTCTATGGCATTGTGGGGGATGCTGCCGATCCCGAGCAGGAGATGGCACGCTACGCGGACCTGCTGAGGCGGCACGACCCTGTGGCCTGCATCCTGGGCATCGGTGAGAATGGGCACCTGGCCTTCAACGACCCTCCTGCCGACTTTGACACCGACAGGCTCATTCATATTGTCGATCTGGACGAGACCTGCCGGCGGCAGCAGGTGGGTGAGGGGCACTTTGCGAACCTGGAGCAGGTGCCGGCGCAGGCCATCAGCCTGACGGTGCCGGCGTTGCTGAGGCCGGCCCATGTCCTCGCGGTCGTGCCCGAGGCGCGTAAGGCGCAGGCCGTCCGCGACGCGCTGCTGGGTCCGGTGACGCCCGATTGCCCAGCGTCGATCCTGCGCACCAAGCCGCAGGTCACGCTGTATCTGGATCCGGATTCGGCGAGCCTCTTGGATAGATAACAACGATCGGGCAAAGCATTCGGCCCGGCGCTATCGTTCGCACCGGGCCGGTGGTCAGCCTGTCATTGCGAGTACCCCATGCCGCCGCGCGGCATGGGGTACTCGCAATGACAAACAGGAAATCTCTCAACAGCCGCAGCGAAACGACCCCCAGCCATGCGCGCCACGGCCACGTTGGGGATTGCTTCGCTGTGGCTGCTCAGAACGTTCGGCGGAACCTGGGCTAACGCGGCTGGGGCGTCGCCGCAGGAACAGCGACATAGATACGCTCGATGGTCGCCGCCTGGCGCTCTGTGTCGAGCCAGGTCGTAAAGTTGCGCTCCTGCATCTGGCTCAGCAGCGGCTCCTCGAGTGGGCGCACGGCACGCTCTTCCACACGGATGATGTGGTAGCCGTAGACGGTCTGCACGGCCTCACTCGTCTGGCCAGGCTGCAGGGCAAACGCGGCATCCTCGAACTCGGTCACCATGGCGCCGCGCGGGAACCAACCCAGGTCGCCGCCCTGGTCCTTGCTGCCGGTATCGGTGGAGTAGGTCTTGGCCAGGTCTTCGAACGACTCGTTGGCCGCCAGCTTGTCGAGCACCTCTTTGGCCGTCGCCTCGTCGGCCACCAAGATGTGCCGCGCGCGGATCTGTTCCATCTCGCTCGGGCCGCCGTGGGCCGTGATCATCTTGTCGATCGTCGCCTGCTGACGGACAAGCTCATCGAACCGCGCCTGGCTCAGCGCATTGTCCTCCAGGTAGGCATCCATCGACTCATACCGGCCGCTGCCGGTGATCTGCTCCTGGGCCTTTTGGGCCGTCGCCTGCACCTCGGAGTCGGTGGCAGTGGCCCCTTCCCTTTCCGCAAGCTGCCGCAGCAGTTCCAGGTCAACCAGGCGATCGATGACGCTATCCTGGATCTCGGGCAGATGATCGAGGTTGGCCTGGTCGTTCCAGTCGACCTGGTACTGGCTGGTCACCAGCCGCAGTTGGCGGGTCACCTCATCGCGCCAGGCCTGGGTCTGGATGTCGACGCCATTGACGCGGGCCACAGCAGGGCCGCCGGGCCATGTGATCGCCGCCAGGGCCACTTCGACGCCGCCCGGAGGCGCCGCGGGGGTCAGTGCGCCGGCCGAGGGGGCCCCGTCGGCCGGGGTGGCGGTGCTGCTCGCGGCCGGCTCGCCACGGGTCAGCATGCCTTGCACATTCTCCACAGCCTGGCATCCGCTGAGAACGCTGGTCACCGCCAGCGCCGCCATCAGAAGCAGCGCCATCCTCGCACGTCGACTCATCCCTGTCTTCCTCTCGTTTTGCCCGGTGTTGCCACAACCCAGCCATTATGCCACAGTTTCTTGAAGCGCGCTAATACCCCGAGTGCGATAAAAGTCACAGCTTGCCCCACACGCCTCTGCTATACTGAGGCCAGATGCCGCACTCAGCAGAGGCGGAAAGCAAGCTTAGGCTCAATGCCGTTCAAACAGCGCCACAGCGCGCACACGCCGCGGGCTGCCACGGCCAGCGCGCCGCCCTATCTGACCGGTATTGGGCTTAGGCCAGAGGATTGATGCGGGGCACAATAGCCCGCGGGAGGGAAGAGATGGACGCGATCCATGAGGCGCGTATCGCGCGCCTGCAGCAGACAATGGCCGCCAAGGATGTGGATGCCTTGCTGATCCTGACCGCTGCCGACTATGTGTACTTTATCGGTGACCTGCGCCGCCAGCCGCGGGCGATCATTCCGCGCGAGGGGCGGCCCATCCTGCTGGCCTTTGCGCCGGAGGTGGAGGAGGCGCAGCTCGCCACCGGCCTGGCCGACGTGCGCCCCTACTCGGCCATGCACGAGATGATGGTCGCCATCATGGGGTACTTCAAGTCGCTTGGCAAGGAGCGGCCCAAGGTGGCGGTCGAGATGGAGTTCGCCACACCGGCGTTCCTGCTCGAGCGCTTCAAGCTGGCCAACCCGCGGGTGCAGTTGGTCGACTCCAAGCCGCTGGTGTCGCCGCTGCGGCAGATCAAGGCCCCCGAGGAGGTGGCGCTGATCGCCAAGGCGGCCGAGCTGGCCGACCTGGGCATCGAGCGGGCGCGGCAGGTGATCGGTGCTGGCGTGACGGAGGCGGAGGTGGCCCTGGAGGTAGAGTACGCCGTGCGCAAGGCCGGCGCCGACCGCCTGGGCTTCCCGATGTTCGTCAACTCGGGGCCCCGTTCGCTGTGGCTGCACGGCATGGCCACCGACAAGCGCATCGAGCCGGGCGACCTGGTCATCGTCGATATCGGGCCCGTCTACCGGGGCTACAACGCCGATATCTGCCGCACCTTTAGCGTGGGCGAGCCCAGCGAGCAGGCGCGCGAGCTGTATGGCCTGTACCGCGAGATGCAGGCGGTGGCCCTGGCGGCCGCGCGGCCCGGCGTGGCGCTGCATCAGGTGGAGGCCCAGACCGAGCAGGTGCTGGCCTGTGGCGGCCACAAGGAGCGCTACCTGCGCGGCTTGATGCACGGCGTGGGCCTGGGCTTTGAGGAGACGCCGTTCCCCACCATCTTCCCGGAGGATATCCTGCTGCCACTGCAGACGGGCATGGTGCTGGCGGTGGGCCACACGACGCTGGCCGTGCCGGGCATTGGCGGCGTGCGCGTCGAAGACACGGTGCACCTGACCGAGAGCGGCCCGGTATACCTCACCCATGCGCCGCGGGAAACCATCATCACCGTGTAGGGCGTGTAGGCAAACCCATGGCGACGCCCACGAAGCCGCCTACGGCGGCCAAGGGGGCCAGAACATCGGTCAAGTATTCGTATAGACGACGTAGTGGGCGTCGGAAGGCGATGATTCGGCCGTCTGGGGGCCTTCGCAGGAATGCTTGACTGATGTTCTAGGCTACGGGTTTGCGAACACGCCCTGGCGTTGCGGACGGCATGAGAGGAGCAAGAGATGGCGAAGCGAGCGCACGTGTACACAATCGCCCGTCCAATAGAAGAGCTGCGCGCGCTGCTGGCCAGCCCGCAGGCTGTGGGCCGGGCGCTGGCCTTTGTGGAAGCGACGGAGGAGAGCCGCGGGCAACTGCAATGGCGCCTGCGGCCCGCCATGGCCGCCATCACGGGCGCCCAGAGCCTGCTGGTGAGCTTTAACGCCACCCCAGACCACGTGCACTGGGTCGGGCGCAGCCCGCGGTTGCTCGGCCGTGGCGACCTGCGCCTGACGCCAGCCGGCCCGCAGGCGACGGCCCTGGCGTTCACCCTCGAGATGGCGGGGGTAGGCGCGGCCAGTCTGGTCATCGAGCCCCTGGCCGGCGTGCAGCTCCAGGCGCAGATGGATAGCTTTGTCGACCATCTAGAGGCAGCCCTCGAGAGGGCCGCAGAGAAAGAGGTGATCGGCCATGACAATCGTTAACGAGCAGGTATGGGCCAAGCTGCGCGAGGTGCGCGACCCCGAGTTCGGGCACTCGATTGTCGAGCGCGAGCTGGTCGACGGCGTGGATATCGAGGGGGCTGTGGTGCGCGTGCGCTATCATCTCACCGTGCCCTTCTGCCCCCTGCCCTTCGCCCTGCACATCGGCCGCGAGATCCGCCGCCTGGTGAGCGAGGTGCCCGGCGTCGAGCGCGTCGAGGTCGTGGTCAACGAGCACCTGCAAACGGAAGAGATCAACGCCGAACTCGCAAGCTAGCAGCCTGCTAGTAGGCGACTTCCGGCAGCGGCAGGCTATCGATAACCTCGCGCACGATGCGCGCGCTGGCGCGGAAGAGCCCCTGCTCGCGCTCATCCATGGGCAGGCACAGGGTGCGGCTTATGCCCTGCCGGCCAATGACCATGGGCAGGCTGAGGCTGACATCGCTCACGCCGTAGCAGTCGCGCAGCAGCCCCGAGACGGTGAGGATGGTGTTCTGGTCGCGCAGGATGCTCTCGACGATGCGCTCGAGCCCCGCTGCGATGGCATAGTAGGTGGCACCCTTGAGCTCGATGATGTGGTAGGCAGCATCGCGCACCTGGCGAAAGATCGCCAACTGTTCCTCTTCGGTGCAGGTGTGGCCGGTGAGGTGGCAAAAGTCGGGGATGCTCATGCCGGCGATGCTGGCTGTGCTCCAGAGCGCCACCTCGCTGTCGCCGTGCTCGCCGACGATGTAGGCGTGTACGCTGCGCGGGTCGATGTTGAAGCGTGCGCCGAGCACGTAGCGCAGGCGCGCTGTGTCGAGGATGGTGCCGGCGCCAATGACGCGCTGCGGCGGAAAGCCCGAGAGGCGCCACGAGAGGTAGGTCAGCGAATCGACAGGGTTGGTGGCGATGAGCAGGATGGCATCGGGCGCCTGCCGGGTGACCTGCGGGATGATCTGGCGAAAGATCTCGGCGTTGCGCTGCGCCAGGTGCGTGCGCGTCTCGCCGGGCCTCTGCGCTGCCCCCGCCGCCACGACCACGACATCGGCGCCGGCACAGTCGGCATAGTCGCCGGAGCGGATGTTGATCGGCCGGTAGAACGGCATCGCGTGGCTCAGGTCCATGGCCTCGCCCTCGGCCCGCGCCCGGTTGGCGTCGATGAGGATGATCTCGGGAGCCAGGCCGCTCGGCAGCAGAGCATAGCCAAACGTCGCGCCGACCATGCCCGTGCCGATGATGACCACCTTGGCACTCTGCGCGGTCACCATAGCGTACCCCTCCGTCGGTCAGGTTTGCGTAAAACGTAATACGTAATACGTGATGCGTGATGCGTCTTCCCTCGCCGTGGCAGCGAAACGGAACACGCAATACGCAGTACGCATTACGCATTACGTTTCACCACGCCATCGTGTGCGCCAGCTCGTACAGGGTCAGGTCGAGCTTCTTGGGCTTGGCGACGACCTGCTCGAGGGCGATGGCCTTGACTTGGCCCGACTGCAGCACCTCGACGACGCCCGTCTCGCCGCGGGTGAGCGCGGCGATGGCGGCCGCGCCAAAGCGGGTGGCCAACAGCCGGTCGAAGGCGCAGGGCGCACCACCCCGCTGCACGTGGCCCAGGGTTGTCACGCGTACCTCAAAGCCCAGGCGCTCGCCGTGCTCGCGAAAGTAGTGGGCCAGGGCATCGGCATCGTACTTGGCTCCCTCGGCCACGACGGCGATGGCGTGCCTCTTGCCCCGGTTGTAGGCATCGCGCAGGCGCCGTGCCACCTCCTCGGGCTCCATCGGCACCTCGGGGACCACGATCACCTCGGCGCCGCCAGCCAGGCCCGACATGAGCGCCAGGTAGCCGCTGCCGCGGCCCATAACCTCCACCAGAAAGACCCGCTGGTGCGATGAGGCGGTAACGCGCAGGCGGTCGATCGACTCGAGCGCCACATTGAGCGCCGTATCGACGCCGATGGAGGTATCGGTGCCGGGCAGGTCGTTGTCGATGGTGGAGGCAATGCCGACGACAGGGAAGCCATCCTGCATGAGGGCATAGGCGCCTGCTTGTGAGCCGCTGCCGCCGATGATGACCAGCGCCTCGATGCCACGCTCGGCCAAGTGCGCGAGCGCCTTCTGGCGGCCTTCCCTGGTCTTGAATTCCTCGCTGCGCGCGCTGCCCAGCATCGTCCCACCGATTTGCAGGATGCCGCCCACGCTGCGAGCGGTCAGTTGCTGGATCTCACCGGCGATAAGCCCCGCATAGCCGTGATAGACGCCATACACCTCGAACCCGGCAAAGACGCCGTTGCGCACAACGCTGCGAATGGCCGCATTCATCCCTGGGGCGTCGCCCCCACTGGTCAGGACGCCAATGCGCCGCATGAGCACCTCCCTGGCAGTTCCAACACAAGCCAGGGCGAGTATACCACCGAGCCGTTTCTCGCGCCAAGTGCGCCGGCCCCAGGCACAGGGCCTTTCCCAAGAAAAGCCCCCGGCCCTGCGCCACAGGCAACATGTCGTCGCAAGAGCCGTGCCAACACCACAGCCACTTTCGTCGTGGCGCATTGTCACTCTGAGTACCCAGGCCGCGGTGCAGCCTGTGCAAGCACAGAAACTGCGACTGTCATTGCGAGGAGGCCACAGCCGACGAAGCAATCCCTTGGTTGCGAGCGAAGCGATGCAACTCCAATGCCCGACGTGGAGATTGCTTCGCTGCGGCTCGCAATGACAAGCGGCAGGTTTCTCTGCCTTGAACAGGGTTCAGGGAACCCCGGGATACTCAGAGTGACGGGGGAATGCGCACTTGACCCATCCACGATCCCAGGGTAGAATGCACCCGTTGGTATGCAAGCCCTCTCTGGGCACCCAGCCGCGCGCCGGGTGCCCATTTCTTTCACCCGCGGGCGGCGGTGCCGTTCCACTGAAGGAGCGGAACATGGTGCGTCGCCTCTTGCTCACCGGCCTCGTCGCCTTGACCCTGCTCTCGGGCTGCGCTCGCGGCCGCCCGGTGCCCCTCGCCATCGGCGTGCGCACGGCCAACGACCACGCCCCATTCTACCTGGCGCGCCAGTTGGGCTACTACCAGGACCTTGGCCTGCAGGCGGAGGTGCAGATTATCCAATCGAACACCGAGATCGTCGAGGCCGCCCGCCGCGGCGACCTGCAGATGGGCGCCATCCCCGTGTCGAGCGCCATTGCCGCCATCGCCCACGGCGCGCCGCTCGTGATCGTCGCCATGACCGGCCGCGGCTCCGATGGCCTCCTGGTGCGGGCCGATTCGGGGGTCACCGACCTGGCCGGCCTGCGCGGCCACACCATCGGCACCGTGCGCGGCTCGATCCTCGACGTGCTGCTGCGCGAGAGCCTGGAGCATGCGGGCCTCGACCCCGAGCGTGATGTCACGCTGCTCTACTTTGGCCAACTGGGCGACATGATCGCCGCCCTCAAGACCAGGCAGATCGATGCCGCCTCCAACACCGAGCCCTTTATGACCCAGGCCGAGCGCGCCGGCTGGGGCCGCACCCTGCACCGCTACACGAGCGACTGGCCCGATCACCCCTGTTGCGTCGTCTTTTGCCGGCGCGACCTCGCCGAGCAGGAGCCTGGCGTCGTCGAAAAGGTATTGCGCGCCCACGTGCGCGCGGTCGAGTACGCCAACAGCCATCGGGCCGAGACGGCGCAGGCCATCGCCGAGGCCATGCCGGGGTTCGAGCCGGCGCTGGTCGAGGCCTCGCTGGCCCGCGAGCGCATGAGCATCGACTATCACCTGAGTGCAGGCGAGATTGCACGCATGGCCGCCGAGATGCACCGCTTGGGGCTCATCGAGCGTCTGCCCACAGCCGACGAGCTGGTCGATACGCAGTTCCTGGCGCGGGTGGCCCCATGAAGCGCGCTCGCACCATACGGGTGCGCCGCCACCCGGGGCTGTTGCCGCTCGCCCTGGTGGCGGCGCTCTGGGAGCTGGCGCCGCGCTGCGGCCTCGTCGACCCCACCCTGCTGCCGCCGCTCTCACGCGTGCTGGCCGCGGGGCTGGCCCTGCTCGGCTCGGGTGCGCTGGTCCGCCACCTGGCAGCCAGCCTGTGGCGGGTGACCCTGGGCTATGGCCTGGCCGTGCTGGTGGCGCTGCCCGCAGGGATCGCCATCGGGCTGTCGTCGGCGCTGGAGCGCTCGGTGAACCCGGTGCTGCAGCTCCTGCGCCCCATTTCGCCGCCGGCATGGGTGCCTCTGGCCATCCTCTGGTTCGGCATTGGCGATGCCCCAGCGGTCTTTATCATCTTTGTCGGCACCGTCCTAGCGCTGGTGGTGGGCCTCGCCACGGCGGCACGCAGTCTCGACGGGCAGCAGGTGGAATCGGCCTTCACCCAGGGCGCCAGCCGCAGCCAGGCCATCCGCTGGATTGTCGTGCCCAACCTGGGCCCGGCGGTCTTTGGCCAGCTCCGCGTGGGCCTGGCGCTGGCCTGGATGTGCGTGGTGGCGGCCGAGATGGTGGCGGTGCGCAGCGGCCTGGGCTACCTGCTCATGGAAGCGCGCAACCTGTTCCAGACGGAGCGGGTGCTGCTGGTCATGCTCGTCATCGGCAGCCTGGGCCTGGGGTTCGACCTGCTGCTGCGCGCCCTGGAGCGCAAGGCGCTGGAGTGGCGCGACGGGACGACGGTCGAGGGAATGTTTCGTTGAACGCCCGCAGCTCTTCGAGCGGCACTTTGGGCTCGCGCTCAAAGGTGAGCAGGCCGTTCTGCTCTTGATAGACGTCGTACATCTGGGTGTAGCAGTAGCCGCGGAGCTGGGGCCGGCTGGCGATGGCCTGCGTGGCGGCGCGGTACTGGTCGAGGAGGCTGCCCTCGCCCTCGCTGTGGTAGAAGCCCAAGCCGCCATACTCGCTGACGATGATCGGCTGGCCGCCGTAACGGGCGCCGGGGGCGAGCGGCGGCTTGTAGGCCTTGTGCGGCTGCATCAGGTAGCGCAGGCCAGGCAGGAAGGCGTGGCGCCATTCGCCGCCGGCCAGCAGCCGGTCGTAGAGCTCTTCGGCCTGGCGCAGCGAGGCCAGGTAGTGGTGCACGTCCATGATATCGGTCGCGACGTGGTCAAAGCCCGAGTTATCGATCACCGGGCGCGAGGGGTCGAGGTTGCGCGCCTGGTTGACGAGCTCAAAGACCTCATGCCGCGCGGCGGCCGACCAGTTGACGTCGTGGATGCCCCAGCTCTCGTTAAAGAGCACCCAGGTTATCACCGAGGGGTGGCCGGCGTCGCGGGCGATCATCTCGGGCAGCATGCGGCGGATCTGCCGGCGGCTGGCCGGCCCGGGCCAGTAGGCCGAGGGCAGCTCCTCCCACACGAGCACGCCCAACCGGTCGCACCAGTAGAGGAAGCGCGGCGCTTCGAGCTTTTGGTGCAGGCGCAGGCCGTTGAAGCCCATAGCGCGCACGAGCTCGACGTCCCTCTGCCAGCCGGCATCGCTTTTGGGGGTATAGACGCCGCCGGGGTAGTAGCCCTGCACCAGCACGAGCCGTTGGTAGAGCGGCCGGCCGTTGAGCAGCACCTGATCGCCGTCGACGGTGATATCGCGCAGGCCGCCATAGGTGCGCACGCGGTCGAGCTCGGTGCCGCCGAGGCTGCGCAGCACCAGCTCCAGGTCATAGAGGTGGGGCGATTCGGGCGACCAGGCCTGGGGCATGGCGATGGGCACCGGCCCGCTCACGCGCCCATCGGCCACGGGCAGGCTCGCTACCGGCAGCCGATAGCCATCGCTCAGGCACAGGTAGACTCTGAGCTCAGCCGCCGCCGCGGGCCGCTCGACCGTCGCGCGCACGTGGAAGCAGCCGCCCTTGAGGTCGGGGGAGAGGCGCAGGCCGCTGAGGTAGGTCGGCCCGGCCATCTCGAGCCACACCGGCTGCCACAGGCCGGCGATGCCGGGGTAAAAGATGGAGCCGGGCTTGCGCTGCCACGCCTGCTTGCCGCGCACCTGGCGCATGCTGCGGCTGTCGGCCACGCGCACCACCAGGCGGTTGCCGCTGGGGCGGGCAATCTCGGTAACGTCGAACGAAAAGGGGGTGTAGCCGCCCAGGTGGTCGCCCAGGAGCACGCCGTTGAGCCACACCCGCGCCTGGTAATCGGCGGCGCCGAAATGCAGTTGCAGGCAACGGTCGTGCATCTCGCCCGGCAGGTCAAAGCGCCGCAGGTACCAGTACACCGCATGCGGCGCGTCGAGCTCCTGCTGCCCGCTCAGCGGCGCGCCCACCGGGTAGGGCACGACGATCTCATCCGGCAGGCCGCCCCGCAGCCACCACTCCTCGCGCAGGCCCGCGTCGAGCGGGTCGGCCGCGAACTCCCACGGCCCGTTCAGGCTGCACCAGGGCTCACGATACAGGTCAGGGCGAGGGTGTTCGGGGTGGGGCATGGCGTCCATGGCGGGCCTCCAGTGGAAGAAGCGACGGCTATTGGGTGTGTGACGAGAGACAGGGAGAGGCCCGGAGTCCCGATCTCGTTCGGGCGGAACGCCCCAACAAGTTGGGGAGTCCGGGCTGCGGAGTCCCGAGCTTGTTGGGGCGGAACGCCCCAACAAGTTGTAGAGTCCGGGCTTGCTCCTCAGTTCCCTAAAAAGCGCAATCCGACAGCGACGAGCAGGCCGGCAAGCAGCCCCAGCTCCAGCGCCAGGTGCACGGCAAAGGTGTTGAGCGTGATCTGGTTGATGCCGTCGCCGGCCCAGGCGCCGGCGCGCATGGCCTGGCGGTTGCGCCCGGCCGGCACCAGCATCAGGGCCGCCGTGCCCCAGGCGGCGTACCAGGGCAGCCCGAGGAGCGGCGCGGTGAGCAGCGCCAGCAGCGTGACGATCTGGTCGACCTGGTAGAGCTGCGCCGCCCGCTGGGGCCCAAAGCGCACCAGCCAGGTGATCTTGCCCGAGCGCGCGTCCGACGGGCGGTCGGCGAACTCGTTGATGAGGATGACGTTCAGCACGCCCGCGGCCATGGCCAGCGCCACGGGCACGATGGCCCAGTCGAAGCGGCCGGCCTGCAAATAGTAGCCGCTGACCACGGTGAGCAGGCCCGAGCAGCTCGCTATGACCAGCTCGCCCAGCCCTCGGTAGCACAGCTTGAAGGGCGGCGAGGTGTAGAACCAGCCCGCGAGGGCGCCGAAAAAGCCCATGGCCAGCGTCCACGGCGTGGGGCGGTAGAAAAAGTAGATGGCCAGGCCCAAAGGCGCCGCCAGCGCCATCAGCGCCGCGGCAAAGTAGAGCGCGTGGCGGCGATTGGTGATCTTGCCCTGCACCAGGATACGGATGCCGCCCGAGTAGGCGCTGAACTCGCGGTTCTGCACGTCGGTCTCATAGTCAAAATAGGTGTTGGCCGCGTTGGTGGCGCAATTGACGAGAAAGACCACGGCCGTGCCCAACAGGAAGATGGGCCAACTGAAGGCGCCGCCCTGCGCGGCGGCGAGCACGCTGCCCACGGCGAAGGGCAGCACCGCCGCCATGAGGGTAAAGCGCGGCACGGCAATCTCGTAGAACGCCCGCGGCGAATCCGGCCGCGACTTGGCCAGCCGCTCGTCGTATGCCTGGTGGACCTCGTCAAACGTCGGCATGCGTGCCCTCTTCCACAACACCCGGGGTTAACCGCGAAGGCGCAAAGGGAACGCGAAGAAGAGTAAAGGAGTCTTCCTGTCCTCCTTGGCGTGTCCTTTGCGTCTTGGCGCCTTTGCGGTTCATTCGTCTCTAGCCGTTGATGACGCTGAACAGACGGAAGGCCTCGGTGATGGCGCGCGGGTTGCCGCGCCAGATGGCCTGGACCTCGGCCATGACGCCATAGCCGCAGTACTCGCAGATCTTGGGGTCGAGGTTGCGCGCGCCGCAGCCCTCCACCACCATGCCGTTGGGGTGGGCCAGGCTGATGAGCCAGTGCGTCGTGTTCCAGTTCGGCTTGAGCATCAGGCGCAGGGCCACCGCCGAGTTCATGATGGGGTAACCCTTTTGGCGCAGGGCGATGATGCGCTCGACCGCCTGCACCCGCTGCGGATAGTCGAGCGTGTGCGCCTCGACGCCGGGGTAGGGGATCTCAAAGTTGACCGAGATGGCCTTGAAGCGCGGCATATCGCGCACGATGTGCTCAATGCAGGCCTCCAGGTCATCGACGTTCAGCTTGGAGAGGGTGATGTTGGCGTAAAGGTTGGGGTTGGGGCTCTCGGCCACGTTCCGGGCCATCTTGGCGTAGGCGCCGGCGCCGCGCACCCGGTCGTGCACCTCCGGCGAGCCGTCGACGCTGATCCACACCAGGTCGCAGGGGTTGTCGATGGGCAGAATGGCGTTGGTCACACAGGCCACACGCGAGAACTGCTGTTTGGCCTCGCGCACCAGGTCGTTGAAGCGATAGTCGCCGTCGTGCCACAGCGTCGGCTCGCCGCCCTGCAGGAACAGCACGCGCACGCCCTGCCGCCTAAAGCCATCCATCATCGCCTGGATCTGCGCCCGCGTCAGGTGCTCGCGCGCGATCGGCTGCGCCGCATAGACGCAGTGCGCGCACTGCAGGTTGCAGTACGACGTGATATTGATCCCGCCCACCAGCGGCTTGCGCCGCCCCAACAACCGTGCACCGGCAAAGTAGAGGCCGTAGTGGAGGAACTCGCCGAGATTGATCCGCATTACCCAACTCCATCCATGCTGCGTACTGCGTGATGCGTAAAACGTAATTGGATGCGTGCGATGCGGCAGGCAATCGCCACTACGCATTACGCATCACGCGCCACCCTGCTTCGCCCCACACTCGGAGCAGAACTTGGCGCCGGCCTTGATCTTGGCACCACACTCGGTGCAGTGCTTCTCTTTGGCCAGGGGCGCGCCGCACTCGGCGCAGAACTTGCCGCCGCCGGCCGTGGCGCCGCACTGGGGGCAGGTGGCGACGACCGTGCGCTCGAATTTCTTCTTCTGAACGTACTTGACTTCGCGCGCCGTCTCCTGGGCATCTTCCACCGCTGCCGCGGCCTGTGCCGCCGACGACTCGACCTCCAGGTCGGGCGCACAATCGAGGCAGAGGCCACGTTCCTGGTTCCAGCAGACGTCGTCGACCCAGTGGCCGCAGCGGCGGCACTGCTTGAAGTAGGGCTTGGCCTCCTCCACGGCCTTGGCGAACGCCTCGTCGTGGGCCTTTTCCCAGGTGGCCGAACGCACGCGGTCGCCCACCTCGGCCGCCCCGCCCAAGATGCCGCCGAAGATGCTCGACGCCGTGCTCAGCGCGCCGCTGATCAGGCTCGTGGCCGACGCCTGGAACGACGTCTGGTAGCCCGAGCCACAGCGGTCACAGCAGAACTCGAACTGGAAGCCGTTGTCGGTGCTCAGGTCGTTATAGTTGGCGACGAATTTGATGAGAGCCATGGGTCCCTCCGAGGTGATACGTGATGCGTGATGCGTGGCCGTGTTGCGTGTTGCGTATTCCGTTTGCCGACCTGTGTCGACAACGGAACACGCAATACGTAACACGGTCGCGCTTCACGCCTCACAGGCAAGCCCATATCGTAAATACGCACACACAATCGCCAGCGACACATGCACGTTCAACGAGCGCCCCTTGCCGAACATGGGGATGTAGACGGCGGCATCGCACAGGCTGAGGGTCTGATTGGTGACGCCGTGGTCTTCGTGGCCCACGATCAGGCACAGCTTGTCTGGGTATTCGTACTCGGTAAAGGGCACGGCCTCGTCGGCAATCTCGACAGCGATGATGCGATAGCCCTCGGCCTTGAGCTCGGCCAGCGCCTCGCCGGGCGTGGCCACATAGCGCCAGGGCACGCGCGCTTCCTTGCCCCGCGCCACCTTGTGTGCCGTGCCGACGGTCGGCTCGGGGGTGATCCCGGTCAGCACCAGCCCCGTGAGGTCCAGCGCATCGGCCACACGAAAGATCGAGCCGACATTGGCCGGGTACTCGACGCTTTGCAGCAAGGCGACGATGTCGTGGCGCAAGGGATGCTCGCGGCGGTAGCTGCGCATCAGCCGCTTGATGTCGGTATCACGCAACTGTCTCAATGCGGCACCTCAAGGCGTGATGCGTGTTGCGTGGTCTGTTCGTCTATCCTTGGTGACAATCGAACTCAACGCTGTGACGCAACACGCATCACGCATCACGTTTCACGCATCACGTTTCACGTGTCCGCTCGCCCTATTGTACTGTCACTTGCGCTCTACGGCAAGAGGACCTCTTCGAGCGCGCGGCCGGCCCGTGGCGTGGGTGACTTGAGGCCGAGGAGGCGGTCGAGCGTCGGCGCGAGGTCGACGATGTGCACCGGCCCCAGCGCCGGCTCGGCCCTGATGCCACGGCCGGCGGCCAGAAAGATGCCGTGCATCTCGGGCAGGTCGGCGGCAAAGCCATGCTCGCCATAGTATGGCGCCGGCCCGAAGATGGTCGCCTGGCGCTCGTCGCTCACAGCATAGCCCGGCGCAGCCTGCACAAAGACGTCGCCGGCGTTGGCCGCGTCGAGGCCGAGCCTGGCCAGGTCGCCGTGGCGCAGCACGCGGCTGAAGACCGGTTGGCCTGCCTCGTCGGTCACCTGCTCAAAGGCGGCCACGATGGCGTCTTGCACCACCGGCAGATCCTCGCTGGCCACGATGCCGCCCGGCTCGCGGCCGCTCAGGTTGATGAAGATGTGGGCCGCGCCGCCCGCGGCGTAGGCGACCGCCTTGCTCCTGGCGGCGTTGACCTGCGGGCCGGATCCGCCCACGTAGGCCAATAGCCCTGCCTGGCCCAGGATGCTGTTGGCGTACACCTGGCTGTGGACAGGCGCCATGCCGTGGCCCGAGACGACGAAGAGCGTGCCCCGGCTGAGATCCAGTGCGCCGGCCACCTCGCCGGCCGCGGCATCGGCCAGCGCGTAACCCCGGCGCACGTAGCCATCGTACTCGGCGGCGAGCTCGGCGCTGTGCCCGGGCTGCCGCGGGTCCACCAGCAGGAACTCGTGCTGCAGCTCGTCGGCGGCGCTCTGCGCAGCAAAGAGCACCTCGGGCTTGTAGGTCTCGAGCACGAACGCGGTGACGTCGCTGATCCACCCAGACTGCATTTCGACCGCGGCGACGAACTGTTCGGGCGTGATCCAGCCGTTCTCCAGGGCAGCCGCATCGGCGCCGGCAGGGATGAAGCCAAAACGCTTGTTGATTTGGCGCACCAGCTCGCTGGGTTGGGCGCGGTTGTAGCACACACGGCTCTGGAAGATGGTGACCGTGTCGGCGCCGGTGTGGGTCAGGGTCAGATGGGCGCCGCTCACGATATGCTCGTCGACCAGGAACGGTGCCGTCTCGCCCTGGCGCAGGCGGAGGCTCTGCGCGCCGGCCTCGCGCGAGCGGCTCAGGATGACGGTGTCATAGTCGACGGTGTCGTTGTCGGTGGTATCGAGCGCCAGGACGTAGAGCGTGGCCAGGGGCACGTTGCCTGTGATAGTGAACGTGCCCTCGCGCAGCGGGCTGAACGACCGGGGGGCGGCGCGCCAGGCCTGTGCCTCGCCGAGCGTCACTTCGTGCTGCGCCGAGGCGGCGTCGACGTCGCCACTGGTCACCGTATAGTCGGCCAGGGTCGCGGGCGAGTCGAGGTTGGTGCCGGGCCAGCAGACGGCCGCTGTGCGCCGCGCCTCGCGCATCGCCGTGCGCCACACCGTCTCGGCGCCAATCTCCAACTCGCTCGAGGCGTCAATGGCGCGGTTCAGGTCATCGCCCGGGCGGTGGAAGCGGCCCGCCACGACCCCCGTCGCGGCCGGGTAGGCCCCGGTCGCCAGCGAGGCATCGGCCGCCGCGCTGAGCGAGGGATCGACCGAGAGCGCGTATTGGGCCATGGCGCCCTGCGCCTTGAGCCGGGCCAGCGTGGGCATGGTGCCGTCGGCCACATAGCCGTTCACCCGGCCGGCCTGGGCGCCATCGAGCAAGAGGACGACAGCCCGGGGCCCGCTGCCAGCAGCCGGCGACGGCGTGGGCTCGGGGGTGCGGGTGGGCAGGGGCCTTGGGGTGCTGGTGATGGCGGCCGGCGGCACGAGGTGCGTGTCGGCATACCACAGGCCGGCGAACAACAGGACCCCTGCACAAAGGAAAATGAGGAAGCGCCTCAAAGCCCGTACCCTTTCCTTACGCCACAACCCGCCCCGGACTCCCCAACTTGTTGGGGCGTTCCCCACCGCCCGAACAAGTTCGGGACTCCGACCGCGTGCCCAACCCCCGAACAAGTTCGGGACTCCGACCGCGCGCCCAACCCCCGAACAAGTTCGGGACTCCGACCGCGCGCCCCGGACTCCCCAACTTGTTGGGGCGTTCCCCACCGCCCGAACAAGTTCGGGACTCCGACCGCGGCAGTGCCCAACCCCCGAACAAGTTCGGGACTCCGACCGCGCGCCCAACCCCCGAACAAGTTCGGGACTCCGACCCGCTACATCTCGGGCGCAATCAACTCCACCAGCGCCTGGTGCACGTAGCCGTTCGTGGCCAGGCACATGCCGCCGAACACATCCCACGGTGTGCCGTCGGGGCGGGTCACCACGCCGCCGGCCTCGCGGACCAACAACGCGCCGGCGGCCATGTCCCACGGCGCCAGCTCGGAGTGGAAATACACATCTTCCCAGCCTGCGGCCACCGCGGCCAGGCCCAGCGCCGCCGAACCCATCGTGCGCACCGAGCCGATGGCCGGCCCCAGCGTGCGGGCCACGCGCGATGACAAGTCCCTGGCCGCCGGGCTGCGCGCCCAGCCCAGGTCGAGCAGGGTATCGATCAGCCGGCTGCGCTCGCTGACGTGCAGGCGCCGGCCGTTGAGGAAGGCGCCCTCACCGCGGGCCGCGTGGAAGAGGCGCTCGCCCAGCGGATCATAGACCACAGCCGTCTGCAGCACGCCCTCGTGCTCCGCAGCGATCGACACCGAGAAATGGGGGATGCCGCGCGCATAGTTCGTCGTGCCGTCGAGCGGGTCCACAATCCAGCAGTAATCCGCAGCGGGCCCAAGCGCGTGGCCAGCCTCCTCGGTGAGAATCTGGTGCCCGGGGAAGCGCGCCCGGATCTGCGCCACGATCGCTTCCTGCGCCAGCACATCGGCCTCGGTCACCACATCGCGCAGCCCCTTGGAGCTCACGTCGTGGGGTTGATCAAAGCGGTCCCTCAGAATCCTGCCCGCCGCACGCGCGGCGGCCACGGCTGTCTCGATCAACACTGCCTCCGGTGTGTGATGCGTGATGCGTAAGACGTAATGCGTAAAACGTGATGCGTGATGCGTAATACGTAAGTTGCGCCTATTCCACCTGCCGTGCGGGTCGTGATGGTCGCTGCACGCACCGAGTGCGTATCGCATGTTACGTATTACGCATCACGTATCACGCATTACGCATTGCGTTTTACGCCTTACGCCCCACGCCTCACTTTGCCAGCACCTCATTCGCCCTGATGACGGCTTCGTCGAGCGCCTGCTGGGGCGTGAGGGTCCGCGCCAGCGCGGCGGCCCAGGCCTGCTCGATAATGGCGCCGATCTCCTGTTCGCCCCGCACGTTGGGCTCGGGGTGCGCGTAGGGAATGACCGTCTCGTAGATCTCTTTGATGGCTGGGTTCTCATCCAGGTAGCCGTCGCCGGCGAGCCTGCTCACGGCCGACCGGCGGCCCGGCATGGAGCCGGAGGCGGCAGCCCAGTCGGCGGCCTGCTCGGCCGCGGTGAACCACTTGAGGAACTGCCAGGCCGCTCGCTGCCTGGCCTCGGTGGTCTGCAAGATGCAGATGTTGGCGCCATTCATCACCGTCCGCGGCTTGTTGGGGTCGGCCTGCGGGATGTTGGTGGCGCCCCACTCCAGGCTCGTGCCTGCCTCCTCGATGGCGGTAGCATAGGCCGAAGCGTCGCTGGTGGGGCCGAAGGTGAGCGCTACCTTGCCCTGGGCGAACAGACTACGGTCGCCCGAGCTCCCGTCGGACTCGACCGCAGCGCCGGCCTGGCTCAAGCGGACCAGGAGGTCAAGCGCCTCGACGCCCTCAGGGCCATTGAAGACGGCCTTGCTCTGATCGGCGCTCAACTGCCGGGCGCCGCGGCTATAGAGAAAGCCGTCAAAGGTCAAGGCGCTCTGGTGCCAGGCCAGGCCCTTGTCCTCGCCCGTGCTGGCGGCCCGGCAGGCGGCCTCCAGGTCGGCCCAAGTCTTGGGCACCTGGTCGATGCCGGCCTTCTTCAAGAGCGCCAGGTTGTAGTACATGGCCAGGGCGCTCTTGGTGAAGGGGAGGGAGAGCATCTTGCCCTCAAACTCGGGGTAGAAGGCGCTCTCCCACCAGCCGGGGAAGATATCGGCCCTGTCGCCCTGGCGCAGCCCAATCTCAGGATCATCGACGTAGGGATCGAGGGGCACGACGGCGCCAGCCTCCATGAACTCGGCAATGTCGCGCGCAGAGGCCACCACCAGGTCGGGCGGGTTGCCCGCCTGGATGGCGGCCATGGTCTTCCTGGTCAGGTCGGCCTCGTTGCCAGGGCAGACCGGCTCCAGCGTGATCGCAGGGTAGCGCTGGTGGAAACGGGCGGCGACGTCCTGCAGCAACTGCTCGAAGCGCTCGCCGTACCAGGCGTGCCAGAGGACGATCTTGGCCGGCGCCAGGGTAGGCACGGCGGCCGACGTTGGCGCCGCCATTGACGCGGCGTGAAGCGAGGCGACCGGCGTGGCTGTGGGTGCGGCTGCCGGCCTGGCTGCGGGGGTAGCGCCCGCCGCGCACCCGCTCAGGCCAATGGCCAGGGAGACCATGGCAAGCACCGCCCGGCACAGGTGCGCGAGACCGCGGCCGCGCCGCCCCGCCACCTCTCTGGAGATCAGATCGCGGCTGCGTATCATCTCAAGCACCCAGACCTGGGTGGGCTCCCGCCACCGATCCTGGTTGCGAGGCAGGGGCATGGAGCATGGGGGCCGGGGCGCCCTTGAGCGATGACATGGGGATGCCTCCCAGACTCGCGGCATGCTGGCTGTATGGAACCTGTGCAGTATGATACTGCAAACGAGGAGAGGCGTCAAAGGCCCTCGCCGCCCGCTTTGCCGTGCGCAGCAGGAATGCCAATCCGTGGGTGCGGCGGCTGCAAATCGTCGTCCGAACAAGGCAGCAGCTGTAGTAACGACTCTAGTCGTCGTCAGAATGGCGGCCAAAACGGCATTGCAGCGCTATCCGACGGGTCCGACGCGTCGGATGAGAACAGTCGGTGTCGCAGGCATGCACGATTGGCCGCTTGAGACGGGACGACTAGAGTCGTTACTACGATGTGTCCGCTTTGAAAGGCATTGGTTCTAGCGGTCTGCCGCGTCGTTTTTGATGGGCTCCGATGCCCACCAAGCCGCCTGCGGCGGCCAAGGGGGGCTAGGCTAGGCCCATCAGGTCTATTCGTACCTCAGTGCCTCGATGGGGTGCAGGCTGGCCGCGCGGACTGCGGGGTAGATGCCGAAAAAGAGGCCCACGGCAACGGAAAAGCCGGTGGCCAGGAGCACCGAGTCGGCGCCGAGCACGACGATGATCGCCGTGCCATTCGAGGCCGCGATCTGCGAGACCAGGCCGGCCAGCCCCCAGCCCAGGAGGATGCCGATCAGGCCGCCGGCCACCGAGAGCACCGTGGCCTCGGTGAGGAACTGGGCCAGGATGTCGCGCCGCTTGGCGCCCACCGCTTTGCGGATTCCGATCTCGCGGGTGCGCTCGGTAACCGAGACGAGCATGATGTTCATAATGCCGATGCCACCCACCAGCAGCGAAATGGCCGCAATGCCGCCCAGGAAGGTGGTCAGGATGCCGGTGATCTGGTTGGCGATAGAGAGGACATCGGCCTGGTTGAGCACCTGGAAATCGTCGTCAAAGAGGATGTGGTGGCGCTGGCGCAGCACCTCGCTGATCTCGTCGATCGCCTGGTTGATCGACGCGGCGTCGACCGCCTGTACGTTGATGCCGTTCACCGCCGTGCCGCCGCGCACGATGCGCCGCGACAGCCGCGACTGCGCCGTCGTCAGCGGAACCAGCACGACATCATCCTGGCTGCCAAAGCCCGAGCCACCCTTTGCAACCAGGACGCCGATCACCCGGAAGGAGATGTTGTTGATGCGCACCGTCTGGCCCAGGGGGTCCAGGTCGGCAAAGAGGGTCTGGGCGATATTGGCGCCCACGACGGCCACCAGCGAGCGCCCCGAGATGTGGCCGGCGTCGAGGAACTCGCCGCTGGCCACCTGGTAGTTGCGCACCTGGGCGTACTCGGGGGTGACCCCCGAGATGCGCGCGTTGACGTTCTGCCCCTGGTAGACAATCTGCGCCGAGGCGCTGACCTCAGGGGCCACCGCTGCCACGCTGGGGCAGGCCCCCGGGGCGGCCAGCGCCAGGGCATCCTCGTAGGTCAGCGTCTGCATCGTGCCCGAGGCCTGCTGCACGCCTCTTTCCTGCGCTGCGCCTGGGAACACATAGATGAGGTTCGAGCCCATGCCTTCGATCTGCGCGGTGATCATGCTCTGGGCGCCGCGGCCGATGGAGAGCATGGCAATGACCGCGGCGACGCCGATGATGATGCCCAGCATGGTCAGCGCCGAGCGCACCTTGTTGCCGCGCAGGCTGCGCAGCGCCGTCAGGAGACTTTCTCTCGGGTCCATGCAGTCCTCACTCAAGGGCACGAAACACACGAAAGGTCACGAAAGACGCGAAAGACCAGACCCCATTTTCGCGCCATTTTCGCGCCACTTTCGCGCCCTCAGTTCCTCTCGCTCGTCTTTTCGTCACCGACGACCGCGCCGTCGTGCAGGCGCACGATGCGCTGCGCCTGTGCCGCCACGCTGGGGTCGTGGGTCACCAAGATGACGGTCAGCCCCTGCTCGTGCAGCTCCTTAAGGATGGCCATGATCTCTTGGCCCGACTTGGAGTCGAGGTTGCCGGTCGGCTCATCGGCCAGGAGCACCGGCGGGTTGTTCACCAACGAGCGGGCGATGGCCACCCGCTGCTGCTGCCCGCCCGAGAGCTGGTTGGGCCGGTGATGCAGGCGCTCGGCCAGGCCCACACGCGCCAGGGCCTCCTCGGCCCGCCGGCGGCGCTGCGGCGTGCGGCTGTAGATCATCGGCAGCTCGGCGTTCTCGAGGGCCGTGGCCCGCGGCAGCAGGTTGTACGATTGGAAGACAAAGCCCAGCTTGCGGCTGCGGATCTCGGCCAGGCGGTCGTCGTCGAGCGAGCTCACATCCACGCCGTCGAGGATGTACTTGCCCGAGGTCGGCGTGTCGAGGCAGCCGATGATGTTCATCAAGGTCGACTTGCCCGAGCCCGACGGCCCCATGATGGCCACCCACTCGCCAGCGCCAATCTTCAGCGAGACGCCACAGAGGGCCGGCACCTGGATGCCGTCGAGGCGGTAGGTCTTGGTGATGTCCAACAGCGTGATCATCTAGTGCCCCATCCTCAGCAGGCCGCCGCCCAGGCCGCGCTGTGCCTGGTTCGCGGCGGTGTTCAGCAGGACCTCGTCGCCCTCCTTGAGCGCGTCGCCGAGGATTTCGGTGCCAGTGTCGCCGCTCAGGCCCACCTGCACGGGCACGTCGACCACCTGCCGCTCGCGGAGCACCTGCACCACCCGCTGGCCTCCCTGGGTGCGGACGGCGCGGGTGGGCACCAGGAGCACGTTGTCGCGTCGCTCGATAACGATCGAGGCGTTGGCGGTCATGCCGGGCTTGATGGCAGCGCCGGCTTCGTCGAAGCGGATGACGACGGGGTAGTTGACCACCCCCTGGGTGCTGGTGCCACTCGCGGCCACCTTCGAGACGTGGCCCTTGAAGGCGCTGCCGGGCAGGGCATCGAGGGTGATATCGACCTCCTGGCCCACCTGCACCCTGGCCACGTCGATCTCCGACATATCGACGGCGATCTCCAGCGTGCCCAGGTCGGCCAGAGAGCCGACGGCCGTGCCCGCGGCCACCATCTGGCCCACCTGGAGCGCCAGGCGGGTGACGGTGCCGGCAAAGGGCGCCGTCAGGGATGCCGCCTGCAGCTTGTTCCTCGCCTGCTGCAGCGAGATGTGCGCCTGTTTCACCTGGGCGTCGGCGATGATCGCCTCCTGCGTCGACAGCCCGCCCTTCAGCTTGGCCAATTGCGCCTCGGCCTGCACGAGCTGGGCATAGGCGCTCTTGACGGCGGTGTCGTTGATCGCCGCCACCTGCAGGTCATAGTTGGCCTTGGCCGATTCATAGTCGATCGTCGCCTGCTGCAGCGCCTTGCTCTGCGGCATGGCTGCGATGCCAGGCTGCCAGGCGACCCTATCGTAGGCCGCCTGCGCGTCTTGCAGGGCCATGGTCGCCTTGTCGAGGGCCGCGCGGGCCACGGTGAGTTGAGCGTCGTTCAACCCGGCCTTGGCCTTGGCGGCATCATACGCCGCCTGCGCGCTCGCCAGGCCGGCCTCGGCAGCGGCCAGGTCGTTGGGGTTGGCCGCGCCCTTGGTCTGCTCGAGCTTGGCCTGCTGGATGGTCAACGCCGCTTCCGACTGCGCCACAGCCAGCTCGAGGTCGCTGGTATCGAGCACGGCGATGACCTGGCCGGCCTGCACCTGCTCGCCCTCGCTGACCCGGATCTCGGTGAGCTGCCCGCCGGTCTGGAAGGCGAGGCTGACCTGGCTGGCCGCCTGCACGGCGCCGGCCGCGTTGATCGTCGCCGTCAGCGCCCCGCGGTGCACCTGCGCCGTCTGCCAGTTCGTCGCGGCCTCGGCGCGCGCCCGGCGCAGTTCGCGCAGCCCCAAGAAGCCCGCAACCGCCACCACGGCCACGGCGACGACGGCGATTACCTTCTTCATGAACCTCTCCTTACAACAGCCAACGCAGCGGCGGCTCCCGAGGCCTGCTCTGCTGTCCTTCAACTATAGGGAGATGCGCCAGGTGTGTCAAAAGGCCGCTCTCTATCTGTGGGGCAACTTGGCGAAGCTTCCGAACCTTCGCCGGGTTGCCCCACAGATAGAGAGTTGCGACTGCGGCGGCCTTGCGCTACAATCGCAGGGCGAAGCACAAGTGACCGAAAGGAGGGTACACGCCATGATCGCCCAGGTCTGCCTGACGGTTTCCGAATCCAAGCGCCTGATTGCGCGGGGCGTGGCCGCGCTCGAGGCCGTGCGCGCCAGGATGCGCCAGGGGATCATCGTCGTCTCCAGCGGCAGCACCAACGCCTACATCGTCGAGGAGCTGCTTGGCGAGCGCTTTGACAAGCGCAGCTACGTCACCGGGCAGATCACGTCCGCCGGCTTTGGGGTGGGCGCAGCCACGCGCCCCGACGTCGTCTTGCGCGACGGCGCCCCGGCGCCCGACCTGGATCGCTTTAGCGCCCTGAAGGCCATGCAGGCCGGCGACATCTTCTTGAAAGGGGCCAACGCGCTGAACTATGAGCGCGGCGTCGCCGGCATCTGGGTCGGCGGCGAGGGGTCAGGCACCATCGGCGGCACGTTGGGCCACATCGTACAAAAGAGGCTACATCTGCTGGTGCCGGTGGGGCTGGAAAAATGCGTGCCCTACGCGATCGAAGCGGCCGCGGCAACCATCGCGGAGGAGGATGAGACCCTGGGCAAGGTCGTCAGTCTCTTTCCGGTGCACGGCCACATCTTTACCGAGATCGAGGCTCTGTCCGCGCTGGCGGGGGTCGAGGCCATCCCCTGCAGCGCCGGCGGCATTATGGGGGCCGAGGGCGGCGTGACGCTCCTGCTGCGCGGCGAGCGCGAGGCCGTGCGCGCGGCGGTGGGGATTGTGGACGAGATCAAGGGCGAACCGCTCTTCTAGCATAGAGGCGCTGCCCACACGCGGCACTTGCTCTGGCAGCGCCTCTATGCTAGAATCTGGTTGAAGGAGGCGCGATGTCCGCAACATTCGACATTCAGCAGACTGTTCGACACATGGTCCGCCGGCTGGTGGAACGCTATCAGCCGGAGCGCGTTGTGCTCTTCGGATCGGCGGCCTACGGCGAACCGGATGAGGATAGCGACATCGACATCCTCATCATCAAAGAGACGGCTCAGTCGCCCCTGGAGCGTAGAGTACAGGTGCGCCGGCTGCTCTACGATCCGCAGCGCCGCACTCCCTTCTCACCGCTCGTGCTGACCCCAAGCGAACTTGAACGGCGCCTCGCGATGGGTGATCCTTTCTACCGGGAGATACTACACAGAGGCAAGGTGCTCTATGCTCGAGCCTGAAGCGCCGCTGCCGGCGGAATGGCTTGTTCAATGGGAGTCCGCAGCGAGTTGTCGCTGCAGACTCTAGAAGACGACCTGGCGACGACGAGGGACCTGGTCTCGCTGATCCGAGGCAAGTTGTCTGAGGGCTAGCTCGACGAGTCCTTCTCCTTGCCGGCCGAGTCGAGGGTCTGGCGCATCATGTCGCGCGTGCGGTCCAGCAACTGGATCACAGCGTCGGCAGCGTCGGACTTGGGCGCTTCGCCGCTCAGGCGCCGCTCCATACGGCGGCCCAGGTAGCGGTCGGCGACAATGGCGGCGACGAGCAACACCGCGGCAGCGCCCACCATGGCCAGCACGATCGTGAGGGTATCCATCGGCGATCTCCATCCCAGCATCCGGTTGGTACGGCCGGATTCTACTCGTGCCCTTCGCGCTCCCCCACGCCTAGATCAGCTCGAGCTCCTTCCCCACCTGCTCGAAGGTAGCCAGCACGCGGTCCAGTTGCTCGTCGGTGTGGGTGGCCATGTAGCTGGTGCGCAGCAGCGACTGGCCGGGCGAGACCCCGGGCGGGATGACGGGGTTGGTGTAGATGCCGGCGTCGAAGAGCGTTTTCCAGGCAAAGATGGTAAGCATGTCGTCGCCGATGTAGATAGGGATGACGGGGGTCTCGCTCTTGCCGGTATCGAAGCCGAGCTGCTGGTAGCCCTGGCGCATCTTGGCGGCGATGGCCCACAGGCGCTCGATGCGCTCGGGCTCGCTCTCCATCACATCGAGCGCGGCGAGCACCGCGGCGGTGTTCGAGGGCGGCATGCTGGCCGAGAAGATGAGCGAACGCGCGGCGTGCTGGATATAGTGAATGACCTCCTCGCTGCCGGCCAGGAAACCGCCCAGCGAGGCGAAGGACTTGGAAAAGGTGCCCATGATGAGGTCCACGTCGTCGTTGAGGCCAAAGTGGATGCCCGTGCCGCGCCCACCGCCCAGCACGCCGATGGAATGGGCGTCATCGACCATCAGGCGCGCGCCGTGCTTTTTGCACAGCGGGACGATCTGCGGCAGCGGGGCGATGTCGCCGCCCATGCTAAAGACGCCGTCGACCACCACCAGCTTGCCCACATCGCCGCTGGCGGCCAGCACCCGCTCCAGGTCGGCCATGTCGTTGTGGCGGAAGCGCTTCATCACGCCGTAGGAGAGGCGGCAGCCGTCGATGATGGAGGCGTGGTCCTCACGGTCGGTAATGACCACATCGCCGCGGCCCACGAGGGCCGAAATGCCCCCCAAGTTGCTCTGGAAGCCGGTGCTAAAGACCAGCGCTGCCTCCTTGCGCACATAGGCTGCGAGCCGCGCCTCCAGCTCCTTGTGCATCATCAGGTTGCCGTTCAGAAAGCGTGAGCCGGTGCAGCTCGTGCCATACTCGCGTACGGCGTCAATCGCCGCCTGGCGCACCTTGGGGTGTGTGGTCAGACCCAGGTAGTTGTTGGACCCGATCATGATCAGGCGCTTGCCGCCGATGATGACTTCAGTGCCCTCGGTCTGGTCGAGCGGGATGAAGTAAGGGTAGTAGCCGGCTTCCATCGCCTCGCGAGCGCGGGTGAACTCTTTGCACTTTTCGAAGAGATCCATGATCATGGCTCCTTTCCCTCGCGGGAAGCGGGCTGCCGCAGCCCTATGAGTGCAGTGCGATAGGGCGATTATACCACGCCGCTCCCGCAAATAGAAACACTACGCATCTCTATGAGGTGCGTAGTGTTGTGAGGTAGACCTGTCAGGTCTGGGCTACTGCGACTCGATCTCCTCCGGCGCCACCGGCGTGATGACCGAGGTACGGCGTCCTTCCTGGGCGTGTCGCAGGGCAGCGCCGACAAAGCCGCGGAAGAGAGGATGGGGCCGGTTGGGCCGCGACTTGAACTCGGGATGGAACTGGCTGCCCACCATCCACGGATGGTCGCGCAGCTCCGAGATCTCCACCAGTCGCCCATCGGGCGAGAGGCCGCTGAAAACCAGGCCGGCCTCGCTCAACAGGCCACGGAAGGCATTGTTCAGCTCGTAGCGGTGGCGGTGCCGCTCCTGCACCAGGGGCTCGCCATAGGCCGCAGCCGCGTGGGTGCCGGGCACGAGCTGGCAGGGCCAGTGGCCCAGGCGCATGGTGCCGCCCTTGGCCACGCCTTGCTGGTCGGGCATGAGGGCAATCACCGGATAGCGCGTGGCCTCGTCGAACTCGGTCGAGTTGGGCTCATCCGAGCCTACGGCGTGGCGCGCCAGCTCGATGACCATCACCTGCATGCCGAGGCACAGCCCCAGGTAGGGCACGCCATGCTCGCGGGCATAGCGGGCGGCCAGGATCTTGCCCTCGATGCCGCGCGAGCCAAAGCCGCCGGGCACGACGATGCCGCTCACTGCCTCGAGCCGCTCCATGCCCTTGCCCTGCTCCAGTTCTTCGGAGTCGATCCACTCGATGCGCACATCGCAGCCGTGGAACAGGCCTGCCTGATGCAGCGCCTCGCGCACGCTGATGTAGGCATCGTGCAGGCTCACGTATTTGCCCACCACAGCGACCGGCAGCACCGGCTTGCGCTCGCGGATATCGGCCACCAACTCGCGCCAATCGCCCAACTGCGGCGCATGGCCGCTCAGGTCCAGCCGCCTCACGATATAGTTGGCCAGCCCAGCCTGCTCCAGCTCGAGCGGCACGCTGTAGATGGTATCGGCGGTGACCAGGGGCACCACCGCCTGCCGCTCGACGTCACAAAAGAGCGAGATCTTGTCCTTGTACTCTTCGCCCACGGGATAGTCGGAGCGCAGGACGATGACGTCGGGCTGGATGCCGATCGAGCGCAGTTCCTTGACGCTGTGCTGGGTGGGCTTGGTCTTGAGCTCATTGGTCGAGCGGATATAGGGCAGCAGGGTCACGTGGACGTAGAGCACATTGTCGCGGCCGACCTCGTTGCGCATCTGGCGGATGGCCTCGAGGAAGGGCAGGCCCTCGATGTCGCCCACCGTGCCGCCCACTTCGACGAAGACCACCTCGGCATCGCTCTCGGCCGCCAATGACTTGATGCGGCCTTTGATGGCATTGGTGATGTGTGGCACCACCTGAATCGTGCCACCCAGATAATCGCCGCGGCGCTCCTGGGCAATGACCTCGGAGTAGATCTGGCCGGCGGTCACGTTCGACAGCCGCGTCAGGTCCTGATCGAGCAGGCGCTCATAATGCCCCAGGTCGAGGTCCGTCTCCGAGCCGTCCTCGAGCACAAAGACCTCGCCGTGCTGATAGGGCGACATTGTGCCCGGGTCCACGTTCAAATACGGGTCCAGCTTTTGGATCGTCACCGAAATGCCACGGCTCTTCAACAGCCGGCCGAGCGACGCCGCGGTCACACCCTTGCCCACCGACGACACCACGCCGCCGGTGCAAAAGATGTACTTGGTCAAAAGACAGTCCTCCTAACGCGTAATGCGTACTGCGGAAAACGTGATACGTGATACGTGATACGTAAGGACTCGGCACGCGGGGCGTGTTCTCGCCCGTAGAGTGCCGCGGAACACGCATCACGTATCACGCATTACGCATCACGTAACCTTCTCCATCCTGGCCAGGCTCGCCAGCAGCTTTTTGATCCCCCGGCCCTCAAAGGCCACGGTGACCTCTTCGTCTCCGCCCTTGATCTCGCTCAGGATGACCGTGCCCCTGCCGAAGGAGGGGTGCTGCACGCGGTCGCCGGGCGCGAACTGGTTCATAGTCGGCGCTTGAGCGCCCCGGTTCATAGTCGGCGCTTGAGCGCCTTGACCCCTATCGGGCCGTGCGTCAGGGCCGGGTTGTGACACCCGGCCTGCAGCATTGGCCCCCGCGATAGTGCGCCGGCCCAGGCGCTGCGCCGGGTCGAACGCCCGGCCGGTGGGCCTGCGGCCCTCCTCGTCGCGCCGCCAACCCGACCCATGCCCCAAAGGCGGCGGAGCCGCGGGCGCCAGCGGCCGCGCGGGCCGGTCGCGCATGGTCAGCGGTCGCGCGGCCTCCTTGCCCCCCGGCCGGCGCATGAGCGTCTCCGGAATATCGCGCAGAAAGCATGAAGGCTCGCTCGCCTCCTGGTTGCCGTAGATGGTGCGCCGGAAGGTGTGGATCAGGTACAGGCGCTGCCTGGCGCGCGTCAGCCCCACGTAGCACAGGCGGCGCTCCTCCTCCATCTGGTCGGGCTCGTTGAGGCAGCGGCTATGGGGAAAGACGCCCTGGTCGAGCCCCACCAGGAAGACGGCGTTGAACTCGAGTCCCTTGGCCGCGTGCAGGGTGAGCATGGTGACGGCATCGCCCCCCTCCTGCAGCATGTCCACATCGGCCACCAGGGCCACATTGGTCAGGAACGCGGCCAGGCCCTCGAGCGGCTCCATGGCGGCATAGTCGCGCGCCACCGTGCGCAGCTCGAGGATGTTCTGCCAGCGCTCCTCGCCTTCCTCCGAGCCGTCGCGCACCATCTCGCCGTAGCCGCTGCGGATGAGGGTCTGCTCCATCAGGGTGAGCAGGTCGGCCTCGCGGGCGAGCTGGCGCAGGTCCTCCATCATGGCGTGGAAGGCCACGAGTGCGCGCCGGCTGCGCGTATCCACCGGGGCCTCGTCGCCACCCTGCGCGAGGCGCTCGAGCGCCTGGTGCCACGAACAGCCCAGCTCGTCGGCCCAGGCCTGGAAGGTGGCCGCGGTCTTGTCGCCGATGCCTCGCGCGGGCACATTGCGGACGCGCGCCAGGCTGGCCGTGTCGTCGGGGCTGTAGATCAGGCGCAGGTAGGCCAGCACGTCCTTGATCTCGCGCCGGCCATAGAAACGGGTGGCGCCGACCACGCGATAGGGCACGCCACGGCGCATGAACTCGTCTTCAAGCACGCGCGACTGGGCGTTGGTGCGATACATCACGGCGCAATCGCCCGTCCGGCAGGCGCCTTCGGCCACCAGCCGGCGGATCTCGTCGACGACGAACTGGGCCTCTTCGCGCTCGTCATAGGCCTCGAAGAGGATCAGCGGTCGGCCGGGCGGGTTCTCGGTCCACAGCCGCTTGTCGGTGCGCTCCACGTTGCGCCGGATGACCCCCTGGGCGGCGTCGAGGATGTTCTGCGTCGAGCGATAGTTCTGCTCCAGCAGGATCGTCCGCCCCTCGGGGAACTCTTTCTGGAAGCGGCGCACGTTGCGGAAATCGGCGCCGCGCCAGCTATAGATCGACTGGTCTTCGTCGCCCACCACAAAGACGTGGCGCGACTCCTCGGCCAGCAGGCGCACGATCTCGAACTGGGCCAGGTTGGTATCCTGGAACTCGTCGACGAGCACAGCCCGGTAGCGCCGGCGGTATTTCTGCAGCACGTCGGGCACCTCGCGGAAGAGGCGCACCACTTCAAGTAGCAGGTCATCGAAATCGAGGGCGTGCGCATCGCGCAGGAGCACCTGGTAGCGGGCGAAGACGCGGCTCACGACCTCCTGCCGATAGTTGGCGGGCCGTATATCGCCGGGGCCTTGCAGTTCGTTCTTGGCGTTGGAGATGGCGTTGAGCACCGAGGAGGGGCGGTACTGCTTGTCGTCAAAGTTCAGGTCGGCCAGGGCCTGCTTCACCAGGCGCTCCTGATCGTCCTGGTCGTAGATGAGAAAGTGCGGGTCGAGGCCGGCCGCCGCCGCCTCGCGGCGCAGGATCCAGGCGCAGACCGAGTGGAAGGTGCCGATGGTGAGGTCGCCAAGATGCGCCGCGCCGATCAGTTGCTCGAGGCGAGCTTTCATCTCTCGCGCGGCCTTGTTCGTAAAGGTCATCGCCATGATCCGGTAGGAAGGGATGTGCAGGCGGCCCACCAGGTAGGCGATGCGATGGGTCAGAACGCGAGTTTTCCCTGAGCCGGGGCCTGCCAGGACGAGGACGGGGCCCTCGCCAGCCTGGACGGCCTCCCGCTGCGCAGGGTTCAGTACATCCAACAGCGGGTCCATACATGCTCTCCCAAAGACGTCGGGGTATTCTACCACGTTTCCCTGGCCTTTGCCAGTGACCGATTCTGTGATTCTGGGAGGGTATATCGCATCATCGTTGGTGACCGGCTCTTGAGCTTCGCACGAACCCGGTGCTGGCCTTTGGGTCAGGGCCGGGTGGCAGCGGAGCGAAGAACCCGGCCAGCACACGGGTGCCCCACAACTGTGGGACATACCCATTCTGCGAGCGCGCCGCGAAGGGGCCGGCGAAGCGGGTGACCCGGCTGCCAGCAGGATTGGCGACGGTTGTCGAGTCTGCCTGAGCGGCGGCAATGGAAGGGTAACAGGAGCTGCACTCGACATACGTCGAGTACTTGTGGCAAGAATCGCGATGTGCGGTTTGCATCTTGGCAATGACACACACTCGCGGTATAATCGCTTACGCAGAGCATTGCCGCCTTGGCGAGAGGTGGGCATTGGCTGGGGCGTTGCGCCCACGGCCGTGCCGCCCCCGCCGCTCACGCTGCGAGGTGGCCGTTGAGCGAGCGCCGCGCGGCCCCACGACCCCCAAGAAGAGACGGGCGCAACTGGCTGGCGCGCGTGGTCGAGCGCATCCAGTTCAGGCGAGCCGTCATCACGCTGGTGGCCCTGACCCTGGTCGCCGACGTATTGCTTGGCCTATCGGTGTGGCTGGGCAGCGCTTCGGGCACCCCGGTGCAGCTCCTGCCCACTGAAGCCTGGCCCACGCCCGAGCTGGTCATCGGGCCGACGACAGAGCCGACAGCTCTGCCGTCGCCCACGGCCGGCCCGGCGTCGCCCGCGGCGACCGCGGTCGTGCCACCGACCGCCGCGCCCAGCCCTACGCCCATCCCACCCACGCCCGCGCCGACGCCGTCGCCCATCCCCCTGGGGCCCGACGATATCAACCTGCTGCTCTTGGGCACCGACCTGCGCCAGGGCAAAGACACGTCGTGGCGCACCGACACGATGATTGTGGTCGCCATCCGACCGCAGATGGGACGGGTGGCGATGCTGAGCATCCCCCGCGACCTGTGGGTGACCATCCCGGGCTATGGGCAGAATCGCATCAATGTGAGCGACTATTGGGGAGAGCGAACGCGTGGGCCGGGCGGCGGACCGGCGCTGTTGGGGGCGGTGCTGCAGCAGAGCTTTGGCATCCCAGTGCACGCCTATGCCCGCGTGAATTTCGACGGCCTGGTGCGCATCATCGATGCGCTCGGCGGGGTCACCGTCACCGTAGCGCGGCCGTTCGACGAGTGGATCGACGACGCCGACGGCACGCCGCTCTTTCACCTGCGGTTGAGCCCGGGCCAGCAGCATATGGACGGCCTCACGGCGCTGAACTATTGCCGCTCGCGGCACGGCTCCAGCGACATGGACCGTTCAAAGCGCCAGCAGCAGGTGCTCATGGCCATGCGCGATGCCGCGCTGCGCCCCGAGGTCCTGCCGCGGCTGCCCGGGCTGGTCAGCGCCCTCTCGGGCACGGTGACAACCAACCTGCAAGCCGGCCAGGTGCTCTCGCTGCTCAAGCTGGCGGTGCAGTTCAAGACCGACGCCTATCGCCGGCAGGTATTCGACTATACGATGATGAGTGATTGGACCACTCCGGCGGGCGCGCAGGTGCTCTTGCCCAATCGCGCGCGCATCATGCAGGTATGGGCCGAGATGACGGCGGAGTGAGACGTGATGCGTAAGGTATGCAAATAAGACAAGTTGCTCATCCAGTCGCGGTGCACAGGGCGAAGAAACAGGCGCCGGGCAATACAAACACGCATCATCCCGCGCGCATTGCGCATCACGCATCACGCATCCACACATTACGCATCACGCATCACGCCCCCCGCCTCGACCAGGCGCGCATTCGTGAGGCGCACGAGATCGGCAACGGGGAGGCGCACGTTGAGGCCACGCTGCCCGGCGGAGACATAGACCTCCTGGAAGCGCTGCGCCGAGGCGTCGATGCAGACCTCAAACCCCTTGTGGAGCAGCGCCAGGGCCGAGATGCCGCCCACCTGCAGGCCGGTGAGCGCTTCGGCCTCGCGCTGCGTGGCCATGCGCAGTTTCTTCTCCCCCAGGCCTCGGGCCAGCAGACGCAGGTCAAGCTGCCGGCCGCCGGGCAGTAGCACCAAGAGCGGCCGGCCGCGCTCGCGCAGTACCACCAGCGTCTTGAACACCTGCTCGGCCGGCACACCGATGGCCTCGGCCACGCCCTCGGCCGAGTGGATCTCGTCGGAGTAGCTGAAGGCCTGGTAGGGCACCTGGCGCGCCTCGAGCAGGCGCAGCACATTCGTCCTCGGCGCGTGGGCCATTATCGTCTCCTCTGCGACTAGCCTCAAATCGTCGGCAACCGCCGGCAAGTTGATCACCACAAAGTGTTCATGAGCGTCGCGCTCATGAACACTTTGTGGTTCGAGCGTTCCCGTCTCTTCTCGATTGTTCGCGCGGGTGTCGCCCTTGTAGTATAATGGCCGATGTAGCGCTGCTTCTGGCGAAAAGGAGCCGGTATGGACTGCCCCAACTGCCACACCTATAACCCCGACGAGCGCACCGTCTGCTGGCGCTGCGACAAGCCGTTGCCCAAGCCGCAGCCCGTCAAGAAGAGGCAGCCCAGCCAGCAGCAGTGGCTCTATATCCTCATCGGCGTCATGGTGATCTTGATGCTGGTCAACATGTGCGGCCTGCCGCAGCTGCTATCGCCTCAGAGCGGGGGCGCTGCCCCCAGCGGGATGATCGTCCCCTACCCTGTGCCCGGCGTGTAGCCCAAGGCGTGCCGGCCTTTCGTCGTGGCCCCATTATAGGCCGGCGGCCCGGCTGATGCTATTCGAGTGAACTGGCAACCCGGCCGCCTAACCAGGATCGGGGGTGTTGCTGAGAAGGCGGGAGTCGTCTGTCGCCCCGCGGGGCGACAGACGACTCCCGCCTTCTCAGCAACACCCCCAAAAAGGGTCCGTACCGGGTTTGTGCGAAGCATGCAGGCCGGTTGTTGGCTCAAGATGCGCTTGCAGTATCCCCTACCCCTTGCATCAGCCACACATAGCCGTCCTCGAGGCTGGGCTGGGCCGGCTTCGCCCCGGGGTACCCTGAGACGTCCTGCCCCACCACGCGGTACTGCACGCCATCGGCAAGCTGCAGGGTCGAGACAACGACCAGGCCGTTGTTGGGCTTGTGGCCGTTGTCGGTCTGGATCTGCCACACCATGCCCTGGGCACGGGCGATGAGCTCGGCCGGCGAGCCGCGGAAGCGCACCTGGCCGTGATCGAGGATGGCCATGTCGCGGCAGGTCTGGCTGATATCCTCTACGATGTGCGTGGACAGGATGACGATGCGGTCCGAGGCCAGGTCCACGAGCAGGTTGCGGAAGCGGATGCGTTCCTCCGGGTCCAGCCCCGCCGTCGGCTCGTCGACGATCATGATCTGCGGGTCGTTCAAGAGCGCCTGGGCGATGCCCACGCGGCGCTTCATGCCGCCCGAGAAACCTTTGAGCTTGCGCTCGGCCACATCGGCCAGGCCCACCAGCTCGAGGGTGCGGCCCACGCGCGCCCGGCGCGCCTCGCCCTCATCGAGCCCTTTCAGGATGGCCATATAGTCAAGGAACTGGCGGGCGCTGAGCTCGGGGTAGAGGCCCAGCTCCTGGGGCAGATAGCCCAGGATCGCTTTCACCGCCACCTTGCCGCGCTCGGTCGCCAGGTCGTGGCCCGCGGCCACCGCCTTGCCGGCCGTCGGGTTCACCAGGCCGGCCAGGATGCGCATCAGGGTCGTCTTGCCGGCGCCGTTGGGCCCGAGCAGGCCGAACATGCCGGGGCCGATGGTCAGGTCGACTTCGCAGAGCGCCCGCACCGCCTTGGCGCCGCGGCCGTAGGTCTTGCTGAGTTGGGTGATCTCGATGTTCATGATTGTCCTCCTGAGGGCCCTCACCCCCGTCCCCTCTCCCACCGTGGGGGAGAGGGGAGAGTCGCCGGAGCGGGCATTCCCCCTCTCCCCCCGCAGTGGGAGAGGGGACGGGGGTGAGGGTTCCTTGCCCCTACAAATATCGCTCTTCTCTCTTCAGCAGCCAGCCCGCAGCCGCTGTCAGGGCCACCGCCACCCCCAGCAGGCACAGCTCGTTGGCCACCAGCGCCGGGTTGGTGCTGTAGCGCGCGCGCATGAACAGGAACAGGTAGCGCGCCCAGGGGCTGGCGAGGAACCAGTCGCGCAGCAGGAGCTGCATCAGCCAGACAAGCCCCACCAGGAGCGCCCCCGCCGTGCCCTGCACCGCCGCCAGGGCAAAGAGGCTTGCCAGCCCCATCAGCGCCAGGCTGGGCAGCAGCCAGGTGAGCTGCCGGGCGGCCAGGTTGCCCAGCGGCGCGAGGTCGACGCCCATCACCGCCAGGTAGGCCTGGTAGGCGAACGCGGCCACAGCGATGATGCCGAGGAGCAGCGCCAGCCGCTCCACCAGGGTGCGCCAGGGCGCACGCGGCGCAGCGAGCTGCAGCTCCAGCGCCGTGTCGTCGACGATAGCCGAGGCGGCCAGGATGCCCGCCAGCAGTGGCAGAATGAAGCCCAGGAAGGCGTTGGCCATATCGTAGGTTCGCTCGCCGTCCATGCGCATGAGCGCCACTACCAGGACAAACAGAGTCCACAGGCCCGCCGGCAGCGCCAGGTGCTCGCGCCGGTAGATGCGCAGGTGATACCGCAAAGGTGCAATCGTCAGCGCTTTCATCGTCGACCAATCCTCGATCCGTTGGAGCCATGTATGAGAGCGATGCGCTCCCTCATTCTCTATGTAACCTCAGCCTGCACAACGGTTCAAAGCCAGGGGGATGAGCGAACCACAAAGGGCACGCGAAGGCACGGAGCCACGAATTTCACGTATGGACACGAACTAGGGTCGCTCATTCGTGTTCATTCGTGCAATTCGTGGCCAGGTCCTTCCGCAATCCCTCACGCCCGCCTCGCCTGCCACGCCAGGTAGCGCTCCAGCGCGAAGAGGGCAGCGGCGGCGCAGGCCAGGAGCACGGCGATGCTGAGCACCGCCTCAAGCGACGTGTGCGACGATACCATGCCGCTCACCATGCTGGCGCTGAAAAAGCCGGCGGCGGCGAACTCGCCGGAGGGGGTGAGCAGCGTGCCGGCCAGGGTCGGGACGAACTTGGGGTTCAAAAAGTTGCCCCAGAACCAATAGCCGGTGTAGAGCACCTGGTAGACGCGCACCGGCAGCACCGCCGGGCAGGCCAGGCTAAAGGCGCCAACAAAGAGATAGGCCGGCAGGGTGATAGCCACAAAGCCTGCCAGGAGGCCTCCCATCATCGTCACCAGCTCCGCAGGCGGCACGCCGGCGGCGAGGCCGCGCGCCGAGATGGCGGCTGCCAACAGCCCGATGGTGGCCAGCACCGGCGTGACCGCCGCCGCGACCACCCCTATGTACTTGCCCAGCACGTAGGCATGCCGGCGCAGCGGCGTGGCGTGCAGCAGCTCGCGCGTGCCCAGCCGGAAATCGCGGGGCAGCCGGTCGGCCATGACGATGCCGCCGATGATGGGCATGAGCAGGTTCAGTTGGAGCACCGTGTTGCCCGCAAAGGCCCACAGCGAGGCGGTGGCGATCGCCCCACCCAGACCCAGCTCGATGGGATCGGTGACGGCCGGGAGGACGTAGGGCACAGCGGCAATCGCAAAGGCGACCCACATGCCCCAGCGGCGCACGGCCATGCGGTATTCGTAGCGCACAACTCCCCAGAAGGCAGACATGGGCAACTCCTTTCGTAGCTTCCAAGCAGTGAGTAACGGGGAGGGGGCGTAAGGTTCATGGTTGCCCACGCCAAATGCTTGACGCCGCATTGAACAGGTGCTACAATGGAGTCGGTAATGCGTACTGTGTGCGTACCTTTAGAACGTGCACTGGTGGTACGACTTGCGCACCGCCTATCTCTGCACGATGCGCTGGTCTGGGCAGACGGTAATCCCAGTGAGCGCCCCAGGAAAACGGTGGGAGGCACGACGATGTCTATCGAGACTATGCCGGCATCAGACGTTCGCAGACAATTGCACGCCCTGCTGGGCCGCCTCGCCAAACCACTCTTCATCACGGCTCATGGCCGCGTGAAGGCTGTGCTTCTGGACGTCGACGAGTACAACGAGATGCTGGACCGGATGCAGGACCTGGAGGACGCCTGCAGCGCCGAGGTCCGCAGCCGCGTCGCTGAGGCCAAGGCCGCTGGCGATGACGAACTCGTGGGCCTCGACGACCTGGCGAGCAAGCACGGTGTATAGGGTACGCAGCACGAAAGCGGCCGAGCGCGACCTCGCCAGCTTGCCGGCGAACGTGCGGCCGCGGCTCCTCGAGGCCATGTCAGGCCTCGCAGCTCAGCCGCGGCCGCCACACAAGTGTCGCAAGTTGGAGGGCTATGAGGACGCCTGGCGCCTCACCGTCGGTGACTGCCGCATACTCTACATCGTCGACGACCGTGCCCAGGAGATCCGCGTATTCAAGATCGGCCGCCGCAAAGACGTCTACCGCAACCGTTGAGAGCGAAGCCAGATGTCCCGGTTGACGGACCATCACGGTTTCTGCTGAGGCATGCCCCGCCCTCTGTGCAAGTCACAACACCGCTCGCACGGCGCGGGACTGTCTCGTCCAGGCGCTGAACAGGAACACGAGCGGCGCGCTGAGCAGGGTCACCAGGAAAAACTTGGCCAGGGGCGGCAGGGCCAGGCCCAGGGCGGCAATCTGCAGCGGGACGACAAAGATCTCATGATAAACGTAGGCGGCGTACTGGTTCTGCGCCAACCACGCGGCAAAGCGCCCCTGGCGGTTCAGGGCCTCGCGGAAGAGCACCAACAGGCCGATGCACATGCCGCAGCAGACGAGCTCTTCCCAGAAGCAGTACAAGGGTCTCATAATCGTCCAGGTCAGGCCCTTCAGGAGCCCCATGGCGAAGGCGTAATAGAACGCCGAGGCCGCCAACCCCACGCCCAGCCAGATCAGGCCCGCCCGCGTCGGGAAGCGCTGGAACCAGCCGCGACGGTAGGCCACAGCGCCGGCGATGAAGAAGGCCAGGTCGCGCGGCACGTCGGCAAAGGCTACGCGGAAGAAGCCGAGGAGGTTGACCCAGCGGTCGATGGGGAACCAGAAGTAGCGGACGACGATCGTCACCAGCGCCACGACCAGCCCAGAGCCGAGGATGGCGAGATGGCCCGGCGTGGCCGCCGTCTGCGACTGGCCCACGTCGCCGCGGCCCTTGCGTAGGTGGCGCCAGAGGGCGTAGACGAGGCTGAAGAGCAGCAAGTGCTCGATGTACCACAGGTGCCCGAGGTCGATCACCTGGCCCCAGCTCGTGATGCGCTCCTGGAACATCAAGATGCGCACCGGCAGCATGAGGGCGGCCCAGGCCAGTAGCGGCACGCCCAGGCGCAGCAGCCGGCTGCGCACAAAGGCGCGCGCGCCACCTCCTGCACCGGCCAGTAGCCGCCGGTCGGCCCGTAGGCCTGCCCGACGTGGTGGGCGATCACGAGAACGGTAAGCGCGACGCGCAGGTTATCGAGGTAGTAGAGCCGCTTGGTGACAGCCATGGGTGCCCTCCCTCCTACATCGCCACCAGCCGCTCCTGCCGGCCGGCCAGGCCGATGGCCGCCGCCATAAGCGCCGCCGCGAGGGTGAAGAGCAGGGCCGGGTTGTGCCACAGCCCGGCATAGGCCTGCAACGCCGCAGCCAGGGCCGCCTCTGAGGGGCTCGGCGCGCTCGCGGCGCTCAGGTGCAGGCTCGGGACCATGGCGCGGCCCAGCCACAGCATAAAGGCCACAGTGACGGCATTGCCGGTGCCGATAACCATCGAAAGCACCAGCGCCAGCGCCGAGAGGAAGGCCATCGGCGCCAGCCAGCCCAGCACGACCGAGCCCAACAGCGCCGGCGGCACGACAGTGACGAGGCCGGCGGTGGCCATCAGGCCCAGCGCCAGATCATAGCCAAAGACCACCACCAACCGGGCCAGCAGCACCTGCCGCGGCGAGGTGGGCGTGGCCAGCGCCAGCTCGAGGCTGGGGTCATTCTCCGGCCCGTAGATCATGGCCAGGCCGGCCGCGGCGACGAGCGGCGCCAGCGCCTGGATAAAGAAGCCTGCCTGGCTGCCCCCCTGCAGGATGGCCACCACGCAGCCGATGGCCATCACCAGCGCCGAGGCCGGCCAGATCTCGCGGCGCACCAGCGGCACCTGTGCTCCGAGCAGCGCCCAGGCACGCGTCACCGGTGGCCACCCGACAGGTCTTTGCAGACCTGCCAGGTGTTCAGCGAGCGATCTGCGGCGCGCACGAAGCAACGCGCCCTCCACCAGGGCCGGCGAGGGCGCGCGCAGGGCGCGGTCCTCGGCCACCACGGCGCCGCCGACCTGCTGCCAAAGGGCCAGCTCGGCGCGGCAATCGGCGCAGGCGGCCAGGTGCGTGGCCACGGCGCGTCGCTCATCCTCGCCGAGGGTGCCCGCTGCATAGAGCGGCAAAAGCTCTGCCACATCGCTTCGACAGGTCATCGCATATCCTCCGCCCGCCAACCATCCCGGGTCAGGATCTCCTGCAGGTTCGCCTTGGCGTAGCTCAGGCGGCTCTTTACCGTGCCCACGGGGCAGCCCAGCACCTCCGCCGCCTCGGCCAGGCTCAACCCCTGGTAGAAGACCAACTCCAGCGCAGCCCGGTGCTCGCGCGAGAGCCGGCCCAGGGCGGCGCGCAGCGCCCGGCTGCGCTCGCCGGCCTCGGTGTGAGATTCGGGGCAGGCGTCGCCGTCGGCCACTGCGGCGGCTTGCTCCAGCCCGTCGGCAGGCAGCCGCTTGCGCCGCACCGCATTCAGCGCCTGGTGATGCACAATGCCCAAGAGCCAGGTCGCGGCGCGGGAGTCGCCCCGAAAGCGGGCAGCGCCCTGCCACGCGGCCAGCAGGCTATCTTGCACCACCTCTTCGGCCACTGGCTCGCTCCCCGTCAGGCGATAGGCATAGGCGTAGAGTCGCCGGCCATAGACGGCATAGAGCGCACGCAATGCGCCCTCATCGCCGGCCGCCATGCTGCGAATCAGCGCACTATCTGGGTCCACGCGGGGCATCGGCTGGCTCAAGGCAATCTCCATAGGCTCCCCCAAGAGTGAGTCACGGGGAGCGCAGGAAAGGTTCAAAGCGTGAGACGTGAGACGTGAAACGTGAAACGTGAAACGTGTTGCGTATTGCGTGTTCCGTGGCGGTGTCGCATGTTCCGCGGCAGCATGGCATACGGAACACGCAACACGCAATACGTTTCACGCATCACGTTTTACGTTTCACGTTTCACGCCCCCGCCCAACCCCCACAACGCCGCCGCCACGAGCACGCCGGCCGCGGCACCGGCGAGCCAGGGGCTCTGCGGGCCATAGTGGTCACTCAGGAGCCCCGCGAGCATCGGCGCGGCGCCCCAGGCGATGATCCAGGCAAAGCCGAGGGCCCCCATGTAGCGCCCGCGCAGTTCTGGCGGCGCAAAATCGGCTGCCACGGTGGTCGCCGTCGGGACGGCCAGGTTCTCGCCCAGGGTGAGCACGACCATCACCAGGGCAAAGTGGGGAAAGGCCTCCGCTAGGGTCACGCTGCCCGTGGCCAGGGCAAAGAGCAGCGCGCCCGCGGCCATGACGCGCAGGCGGTTGGCCTTGCGCACCAGGCGGGTCATGGGGAACTGCAGGAAGACGACGATGAGGGCATTGACCGTCATCACCAGACCATAGTACTGCTCGCCCAGGCCGTGCTGGTCACTCATGTGCACCGGCATGACGGTCATGACAAAGGAGTAGACCGTGTAGGCCAGGGTGAAGAGGAGCAGGAAGGCCATGAAGGGGCGGTCGCGCAGGAGGTCGCGGTAGCCGCCGGCGTCCTGCCTCACATCGGCGCGTTGCAGCCCGGCAGGGCGCGTCTCGCGCAGGCCCAGGGCCACGAGGAGCATGAAGAGCGTGCTGCCCAGGGCGCTAGCCCCAAAAGCGTAGGCATAGGAGCGGCTGGCCAGAAAGCCGCCGATGGCCGGGCCGATGGCGATGGCCACGTTGCCCGTCACGCGCCAGATGCTATAGGCCTGTGCCCGGTCCTCCTCGGCCACCATATCGGCGACCATGGCCGCAGCGGCCGGGTCATAGATGGAGCCGAGCAACCCCGAAAGGACCAGGGCTATGGCCGCAGCAGCCACCGTCGTGGCGAACGCCAGCCAGACGGCAATCGCGGCCGCGGCGAGCAGCGAGAAAGCCATCACCCACTTGCGGCCCAGGCGGTCGGCCAGGGTGCCGCCGATGCCCTGGCCGATGGCGCCGGCAAAGCCAAAGGCCGTGAGCAGCGCCCCGGCCGTCGTGAGCGGCACGCCGAGACGGCCGTGCAGGTAGAGGGTCATGAAAGGGAAGACCATGCTGCGGCCGATCGTGCTGACACACTCGCCGCCCAGCAGCACCCAAAACTGGCGCGGGTAGCGGGTAGGGAGGCCGTCGTGCTCGAGGGTTAGGGCCATTGTCGTCTCTTCTCTGCGCAAAACGCCGCGGCAACGCGCGCCGCGGCATGTAGAGCATACGCAAAGTGAGCATGGGGTCAAATCCGGCCGACCTGCAACTGATCGGTCTGTCATTGCGAGCCGCAGCGAAGCAATCCCCAGTTCGCGATGTGGAAATTGCTTCGTCGGCGGCTGCGGCTGCCTGCTGCTCAGGACGTAGGCCGCCGGACTGTAGGCGCGGCATGTTGCCGCGGGACTCTCCCGCGCGGCACGATGCCGCGGCTACAGTGCGATGTCGTCCGCCTGGCGCAGGGTTGCCGCAACCCTGGGGTACTCGCAATGACAGTCGCAGTTTCTGTGCTTGCACAGGCTGCACCGCGGCCTGGGATACTCGCAATGACGGCGTGAACACGTTCGCAGGCTTGGCCTTCTGCATTCTCAGGGCTTCTGTAGTATACTGTGCCCCAACTAACCAAGGCTGCAACCGTACCTGCCTGTAGTGGTCCACTATCCGGGCTTTATGCTTCGCGCATGGCCGGAACTGAACCTTTTAGGGGTATTCTCGGCGGGTTGGCCGGTGCGTGGCCTCCTGCGGGCGGCCACGCACCGGCCAACCCGCCGAGAATACCCCTTCCTGGTCAGGGACGGGCCGACGCGCAGCGGATCAGCCAGCAGCCGCCCGCAGGAGGTGCGGTTGTCGTACTGGCTCGTCAGGAGGATATGATGGTTGAAACGTCCCTGATCGAGATGCAGCACCTCGTCAAGAAGTATGGCGACAAGATGGCGGTAGACGACGTGAGCCTGGAGGTCCGCGCCGGCGAGATTCTGGGCTTCCTCGGGCCCAACGGCGCCGGCAAGACGACGACCATCAAGATGTTGGTCGGCCTGCTGCAGCCGACCTCGGGCGTGGTGCGCGTGGCCGGCTATGATGTGCAGGGCCAGCCCTTGCAGGCCAAGGCAGCCTGCGGCTACGTGCCCGACCAGCCGAACCTGTACCCCAAGCTGAGCGGCCGCGAGCTCTTGCGCTTTGTGGGCGACCTCTATGGTCTGCAGCGGACGCAGGTAGAGCGGCGCATCGAGGAGCTGCTGCGCCTGTTCGACCTGACAGCGGCGGGCGACGATACCTTTGACTCGTACAGCCACGGTATGAAGCAAAAGACCGCCCTGGCTGCGGCGCTGCTGCACGACCCCCGCGTGCTCGTGCTCGACGAACCGACGGTGGGGCTCGACCCCAAGTCGGCGCGGCTGATCAAAGACATCCTGCGCCAACTGGCCGAGCGCGGCGCGGCGGTGTTCCTCTCCACGCACATCCTCGAAATCGCCGAGCACATGTGCGACCGTATCGGCATCATCAACCAGGGCCGGCTGATCGCGGTGGGCACCATGGACGAGCTGCGCGCCCACGGCCAGGGCGAGCGCAGCCTTGAGGACATCTTCCTGGCGCTGACCGGCGGCGCCGAGTATGCGGAGATCGCCGAGGTGCTGCGATGAGCGAGGCTGTCCAGCCGACCACCCTCGGCCTCTGGCCCGCGGTGTGGAAGCTGCTGCGCCTGCAGGCGCTGATCACGGTCCGCGGCTTCCGCCGCGCCAAGACGGGCACCAAAGTCGGTCTGGCGTTCGCGGCGCTGGGCATCGTGTCAATCATCGTCTTTGTCTTTGTGATGAGCTTTCTGTTGCTGAACCTGCTGCGCTCGCCGCAGTTGGTCGCGGCCCTGCCCGAGGCGGCGCACCTGGCGGCCAGTGTGCCGGTGCTCATCGTGCAGGCAGGTTTCTTGATCATACTGATGACCGGCTTTGGCGTCTTGCTGCAGGCGCTCTACCTGGCCGGCGACATGGACTTTTTGCTCAGCGCGCCCATACCGGTCCGCGCAGTCTTTGTCTCCAAGCTGCTGCAGGCCATCGTGCCCAACCTGGCCTTGATCCTGGCGGTGGCGCTGCCGGTGCTCTATGGGTTGGGCGCGTCGAGCGGCTATGGCGTGCTCTACTATCCCCTCGTGCTCATCATGTTGCTGGCCCTGGCGCTGGCTGCGGCCGGGGCGGCGAGCCTGGCGGTGATGGGCGTGGTGCGCGTCTTCCCGGCGCGGCGCGTGGCCGAAGTGCTCGGTTTTGTGGGCGCGGTATTCTCGATTGTGTGCTCACAGTCGGGGCAGTTCGCCCGTGGGGCCGTATCGGCCGGCCAGGCGGCAACGGCGTTGCGCCTGGTCGCTCGCCTGGATGTGGCCTGGTCGCCCCTGGCCTGGGCAGGGCGCGGGCTGGTCGGCATCGGCGAGGGCCATTGGCCGGCCGGCGTGGGGTTCAGCGTGTTGGCGCTGGGCGCGGCGGGCCTGGTCTTCGCCCTGGCGCTGACGAGCGCCGAGCGGCTCTACTACAAGGGTTGGGCCGCGATGCAGGCCACGCAGCGGCACAAAAGGCCGGCGCGGGCCGGCAGCCGCGCGGCAGCGCGCTCGCTCCCGGCGCTGGGTGGCCGTTTCGTGCCGCGGGCGGTGGGCGCCATCGTCGCCAAAGACTGGGCGATGCTGCGGCGCGACCTGCGCAACCTCTCGCAGCTCGTCACGCCGATCATCCTGGGCGCCGTCTATGCGCTGATGCTGCTGCGGGGCGGCGTGCCCCATGCCGAGCCCGGCAACGCGCCGGCCTGGCTCGAACAGGCCCTGCTGAGCGGCCTGGCGTATGCCAACATCGGCATCGCGCTCTTTGTGGGGTGGACGCTCCTGGCGCGGCTGGCGGCGATGGGCTTCTCGCAGGAGGGCCAGAGCTACTGGCTGCTCAAAGCGGCGCCGGTGAGCGCCGGGCAACTGCTGGCGGCCAAGTTCATCGCTGCCTATCTGCCCGCCCTGGCGCTGAGCTGGGGGTTTGCTGGCGTCCTGGCAATCCTGCAGGGGCGGGGCGACCCCGCCCTGTTGCTGCAAGGGCGGGGCGACCCCGCCCCTACCATGCTGGGGTTCTCGCTGGCGGTGGTGGCGCTGTGCCTGGCCGCAGCGTGCGGCATCTTTGTGGCCTTTGGCGTCGCCGGCGCCAAGCTCGACTGGGAAGACCCGCGCCAGATGGTCAGCGGCGCCACCGGCTGCCTGGGCGCGCTGGCGACCGCGGTGACCATGGTCGTGGCCCTGGCGCTGTTCGCCGCGCCGCAGATTGGCCTGGCGCTCATCGGCTGGCCACCCCTGGCGGCACAGTTCGCGGGGCTGGCGCTGGGCGGCGCCTTCTGCCTGGCCTGCGCCCTCGTGCCGCCCTGGCTGCTGCGCGGCCGCGTGCCCCGGCTGGGGGAGGGTTGAGACCCTCCCCTGGCAGACTGCTACAGCTCGTGCGACAGCAGACCGGCCAGATCGCCATAGTCGTATGGCGGCCTCTTCCGTAGGCCCAAGACGTCGATAGCGTGCTCGTTCTCATCTACCATGTAGATAACGCGCCAGCGGTCCATGCGCAGACGACGCACCTCGAGTGTCGCATCCGGCAGATCCAGCCGTTTGCTCTGTGAGGGGCGGGGTTCGTGGCTGAGGTCATCGATGGCACGACGCAGGCGCTGGCGCAGGTGGCCAGGCAGCTCCTTGAGTGCACGCCAGGCCTCGGGCCGGGTGTAGACCCGATAGGCGCTCACTCGAGCTCTCCTCGCACCGCCTCCCAGTCGAGCCAGCCCGCTTTCTTGCGATCGCCCTGCGCTGCATCGAGCTCGGCGCGTGCCTGGCGTACGATGTCGAGATCCTCGACCTCTTCCAGCCAGTCGATGAGGGCTTCCCAGTCCTCAGCGCTGAGGACCGCCATCCGTCTTCCCTTCACCGTCACGAACTGCACGGACTGCAGCGATTGAAGCCCTGCCATGGCCACACCTCCACCCAGCGGCTATCTTTCATGGTCAACTCCAGTATATCCGATGAGAACGCACAAATCAACTACCACGCTTCTAAGTAGGTCGCAAGAAGTTCTTTGCACATTTTGATGGCCATAGATCAACGAGGGGGGAATCAAACAGGCCCAACGCAATGCGTTGGGCCTGTTTGTGCGGTGTTGATGAGGCACCTTAACAACTGAAGAGTGATGAGAAGGAACCTGGCTGCTGGGCAGCCTCGCCATCCCGAAGGACAGCGATTGACCTGGGAGTCTTGCTTGACCGTGTACCCCGCAGGGCCACAGTCGATCT